>Ga0209081_1002822_pt1 | contig 9983 bp, 7 predicted proteins | sample GOMGulsemesocosm_4_FD_184636 | JGI IMG/M metagenome (GOLD analysis project Ga0209081, IMG submission 184636) | Methane-oxidizing microbial communities from mesocosms in the Gulf of Mexico - GOM15B Gulf of Mexico (SPAdes) (version 2) | ecosystem: Environmental > Aquatic > Marine > Cold seeps... | reverse complement strand
TCAGAGCAATATTAATTTTTTCGAGAGCTCGATTGTCCGCTTCGATCTTCATCGCAGGTGTAGGCAGTTTGGTGAGGGGGCAGAGTCACTTGATTGATGAAGCTCGGGGTCTAAGCTCGGGGTCACCCATTAGGAAGCCCCGGTCAAACTGATATTGAAATACCTCCCGATTAAACGGGTGTGCGTAATCGCCGATATCTAAACCAATTCGCACCCGTCTTTTCATTAGTGGTTGTCATGTCAAACCGACACGCAACAGTCACTCATCAGGTTCAAGTCGCCTTGCGGCAACCCTGGCATAAGCCCCAGAAAATTATCGGTGCCGAACACTGTCCAATATGAATGACAGATCTGTGGCCTCGTAGGGCCAACCTCCGTAGAGCTCAGTGTTCAGGCGCATCAGTAAAAACTCGGTATTAGATTGAGTGACTCGGACCAATCAGGTCTATTGGTTACTAGCCAACCCCATCTTCTGGTTAACCAAGTCACTCAAAACTCAAGTAAACAATTTGTCTTCGTCGAAGGCGACACCTCTTTTCATGATGTAATAGCAGGCACGTGCTAATTTGTGGGCCAGTGCCTTTAGAGCAATCACATTATTTGTTTTGGTCTTTTTTCTTTCGTAATAGCGCTTTGCCTTGGGGCTGTGTCTGATAGAGAAGTTGGCCGCTTCGATAAAGGCCCAGGCAAGGTATTTGTTTCCATTTTTTCTATTGCCGACGCCTTTCTTCTTACCGTTACTTTCTCTTCGGCTGTCGACACAGCGGCAATATGATGCGTAATTACCTGGGCTGTTAAAGCGATTAATGTCGCCGGTTTCAAGTAATATTGTTTCTGCGAGGATATCGCCAACCCCTTGAGTGGTTTTCAATAACTCGAAACTCTTATCAGGCAGCACCTGCCGCATAATCGTTTTTTCAACGACTTTAATTTGTTGTGTAAGCGCCTTGCTCATATTGATATTGCAGGTCATCGCGAGCTGCACATTGTCATCGCCAACGATTGGAAGGCTGAAGTGTTTAGCCTTTATCGTGTTACAGGGCAAGGTGTGGCCCGTTTGGCGTTGATACTGTGTTTTTAAGCTGAGGATGTACTTGCTTCGGTCTTGCACCAGTCGCATCCGTTTGCGAAGTAGATCTCTTAAACCTCGAGTTTGTAATGGGTAGATGTAGCCGGTTGGTAAAATCCCCAAGCGCATGAGATGGCTCAAGTGATAGGCATCATAGCGATCGTCTGTTCGCTTGAGACCTTCATATTGAACAACCTTGGCGGTATTCACCAACATGACCTCGAACCCCGCCTCCATTAAAGCATCCGCTAACCAGTACCAGTTGAACGTCGACTCAATTGCAACCGCCTTAAGCCTCCGTTTATAAGGCTTAAGCGCTTGAATTACCAAGGCAGCTTCATTGTCCAACTTCTTTTCAAGCAGTCGCTTGTCTTTATCGTCGATGACACAGATAACATTGTTGTTTGAATGTAGATCGATACCGGCATAGCATGACATAAGAGTCTCCAGATAATTGTTTGGGTCGTACTTAACAATTTAGTCCGAAGCTCGGACTCTGGAGGCTTCCTATATGATTATCAGGTCTTTGATTTATGATGGTCTCTCATCCCTGTGCATCCTTTGAGTATTTTGTTATCTCGGCTCGGTATGAAGTTACAACGAGGGCACCAGTTTTCCCTTTTGAGCTGCCGAGCGTAGGTGTGATTTTGTGGGTTATTGTCACAGGGATGTGACAATAAGGCTCGCTAAGGTATGGATGCCGCATCGAGCCGACCCTCAAAAGTGCACTGGAGTGAGGGAAGCCTAAGGCCAGCGATTAGGGTGGCCTTTTCTTTGGTTGCTTTCTTTTGGTCCACGCAAAAGAAAGTGACTCGCCCAGCTGGGCGAAACAGATAACCACGAGTAGAAAGGGAACTAAGAAGGGCTAAACACTCAAAGGCAAAACCACTTCGATCGCGCATCGCGCAATACTGATACCCCGCCGGGGGGATTTGGCCGACTCTTGTTCGGTGAGCAGGTGCTCCGCGGCAATTGCTCCTGCATTGCTCTAGTACCGACATCCATGTTGGCAGGCGTTTTCGGCATTCACGCCGATCGCTTACGGCATCCTGCCTCACGCGATACTCGCACATCCTGTGCAGCGTCCATGGCGCTTAACCCGTGGAGCTGAGGTCAACTTAAAAGAGCCTGTAACTAGCTGTTTAACAAGAATATGTTGCTTTGTTTGTACCGCTGATTATACCCCCAGGTATCTGTCTGCTATTAAACGTCGCCCGCCGTCAGCACGAAAGTCCTCTTTTAATTGCCAGTATCGGGACTTAATTATCTCCGCTTTAACTCCTTGTTAGGCGACCGAACAGGGGTCGAGAGTATTGTTTCTAGCGGCTCAGCTGTGTTTCCGGTTTCAGTGCACCGCGTCGACCGGTGTGTAGTTTTTGTGTGATTAGGTGCTGACTCAGAGGCGTAATTGTTCTTACACGACTTAAGAATTATGCACTTGGGCGTTGAACCCATGAGTTGATTTGCCGCTAGCGTATATAGATTGACCGCTGGTCATTTTTTGAGCAGTAGTTCCGGTTATGGTCATGAGAGTTGTCTATGCTTTTATGACCCAAATGGATGAGTGATGTATTTAGGGGCCTTGTCATGAATAAGTATGTTTCTGGTTTTTCCCTGTTAGAGCTGATATTCGTGATGTCTATCGCCTCGATTCTTGCTGTCGCGGCTGCCCCCTCCTTTACCAATCAAGTTGAAAATTACCGTGTGAGGACCAGCATCAGCCTGTTCCAGGGCAGTCTTGTCTATGCCCGCAGTGAATCATCAAAGCGCAGCGCAACGATCACTGTCTGCCGTACGGATGATGGTGCGGCTTGCTCCACGGACAGTGACACAGGCTGGGAGGCTGGCTGGCTGGTGTTTATTGATGTCGATGCGGATATGGCCGTCGACGCGGGTGTTGATGAGGTCATGAAGGTCGTCAACGCTCTGTCTGGCTTTACACTGACAAGTACTCGTGATGCCATTTCATACCGGTCTAATGGATCTGTGACGGGTGCTCAGTTTGATTTATGCCCCACCTCTGGCAGCGCAGTCTACGCCCGCGCGATTGATTTAAAGCCATCGGGTCGCCCTAGGGTCTTAACCAGCGGAGTCACCTGCACATGAATCAACTTGCTGTACGTCAGCGGGGTATTGGGCTTATTGAGATTCTGATCACCATCTTGATCGTGTCGATCAGCATGTTGGGCTCTATCTCTCTTCAGTTGTCGTCGAAGCGATTGGGGTTTGAGGCGGTGCAGCGCTCACAGGCTTCTAATTTGGCTCAGGATTTAATTGAGCGCATGAGATCCAATTCGTCGGCACTCGATAGCTATGAGCTTAACTGGAAAAGCGGCACCACCGCCCCCGCCTCTAACCTGGATTGTTTAGCAAACAGCTGCAGCAACACTGGTCTGGCTGAATATGACCTGGCGCAATGGGTGAGTGAGTTACAGGGGGTATCGGAAACCCGAGAGTTAATCGACGGTGATGGCGCCGTGCAAACGGGTGGCTTGCGGCAGACATCTGTCTGCGTGACTAACAGCGGCGGTTTTGTTTCTGTGGCTGTCGCCTGGCGAGGTTTTCAGGCGCTGAGTGACCCCGGGTTGGATGCCTGTGGTGATGATTCTGGCTTGTACGGCAGTGACAATGAATACCGTCAAGTGCTTAGTTTTTCATCTTATATAGGGGAGCTATGAGTTTGATATCGTCTATGGGTAGCGCGGCCAAGGGGTTCACCCTAATAGAACTTATGGTGTCTATGACGTTAGGCATTGTATTGACGGGAGGCGTAGCCATCTTGTTTTTAGAAAATGGTGCGAACTTTTCCCAAGACAATGAAATGGCCAGAATCCAGGAAAACGGACGTTATGCCATACGCACCCTTTCTCGCGAATTGAGTATGGCCGGTTTTATGGGCCGCTACATCAATGTCGATAAAGTACTGACCACCACCATTACCGATATTGATCAGTGTGGTGACGACTGGGCCGTCAATTTTGATGTCCATTTGGAGCATGAGAATAATATCCCCGCCGACGCCGACCTATTCGGTGGTTGTGTTGCCGAGGAGGATCAGCAGGCGGGTACGGATGTACTGGTGATCAAGCGGGTCGCCGATACAGCCTCGTTAAAAAACGGTGAGCTGTCAGCCTCGACCACTATTGACGATGACCTTGTTTACCTGCGCGCGGTAAATCAAGGCCACAGCATGAGCTTGGTGAACGGCAGTGTGATTTCTACGGACGATGCCACCGCCGGCTCGGCGGTGGACGCTTGGGAGTACCGGCCGGTTATCTACTTCGTGCGTAATTACTCCACGGTCGTAGGTGACGGTATTCCCACCCTTTGCAGGGTGGTGTTGAACGGTGATGAGGATAGCTCGGGTTCCCCCGACATGAGTACCGATGACGATGAGGGTGACTGTTTTGTGGAGGGCATCGAAAATATGCAAATTGAATATGGCATCGATTCAGACGCCGATGGTACGCCCAATCAGTATTCGGCTGACCCAGCCGATGTCGACAATGTTGTCTCGGCGCGGATCTATATATTGGCCCGCTCGGTGGGCTCCGTGCGCAATTACACCAATGACAAAGTTTATAACCTAGGTGGTGTAACTGTGGCGGCTGCTGATGATCGGTTTATGCGCAAGGTCTTCAGTACCACCGTTGTGCTGCGTAACCCATATAACTTATGAGGTGCTCCATGGGAATGTCGGCGAGTAAAAATCAATCGGGGGTGGCGTTAATCATTGCGCTTGTTTTTCTGACGCTTATTGCTCTGATGTCAACCGTGAGTATGCAGAGCAGTCGGCTCGCAGTTTACATGGCGGGCAATGAGCAGGCGCGCCTTGATGCGGGACAGAGGGCACAGTCGGTGATCGATGCCTTTGCCGATGAGGCTGACAGTTTCCGGGTGACAACCATGGGTTACCTGCGTTGTAACGCAGGTCACAGTGATAGTGAATGTGACGCAGGGGCTAATCTGGCCATTGCCAATTCTGATGTGGCGACATTGGTGAGTGGCGCCACGGAGCTTACTTTTTCAAGTGAATTTTACTACGAAGCGACGAGTGTGCCAGAGGCTTCTTTAGGCAGTGGCAATGAAAGCGGCGGCGCCTATGGCGCGGCCTATTTTGATGTGATGGCACTTTACGATAACAGTGATAACCGCGGCGGTCGTGCAGAAATTTCACAGGGCATCGGTGTTCGTGTGCCTACGTCTTCCCAGAGCAGTAGCCCCACAGGTACAGACAGTGATACACAAATGCAACTGCCGCTGTAGGTATAAGTAATTGCAGTTGAATGGCTGTATGAGAGCAGGCCAGGAGTCAGTGATGAAGAGCTATTTAAAAAAGCGTGTTTTGTCCCTATCGATTTGGGGCGCGGTGGCGGTCATGGGTGTATCCCACGCCGATGACACCGAAATCTATATATCGGGCGCAGCCGCAGGTTCGAACTTTGCCAAGCCCAAAGTCATGCTGATGTTGGACTATCGCTCTAATCTCGGTAGCTCCTACTGCTCAAACCTCAATGATGCCTGTCGGGCGACGATGAATGGCAGTGTCACACCGCTGATCTCAGATTATCTTTTTCAACGTGACGGTTCGACACCGATTGCAGATGGCACGGCGCTTACTGAATTGGATTTATTGAGGGCAATACTTGCGTGGTTGTTTCCACAGCTCGATGAGTTCGAGGTTGGTTTTATGATCAACCACGACAACAGCAATAACTGTGAAGGTCCTGGCCAAACTAATTGCAGTAACGGTGCTTATGTACTCAATGGTTTTACCGATATTGGTGACGGAAATCTTTTAGAAAAATTATTCGCTATACCGAATCCATCAGGGGGCAGTGGTGCGCATACTTTTCAGGCCAAGGAGGCCTACTTTGAGCTCTACCGCTACCTGAGCGGTGGGGGAGTCTATAACGGCCACAATGGTTTTCAAGACTACGGCAGCTCTACCGGCACCGCAAACCTAGATGACCCACTTAATCGGGACGGTGACGGTGATGCAACCACTCGCTTTTCGTGGGACACCAGCATCGAGAATGCTACCAATACCACTTACGAAAGCCCCTACGATCCAGCTTTGGATCACTCCTGTGCGCCAACCTACGCCATCACGCTGTTTGAAGGGGTAACCAATCAGGACGACGATTCTGATGATGCGATTGAAGCTGACTTGGATGGCGTTGAAGATTATTACAACCCGCAGGGCAATAGCACCGACCTTTCAGATCTCGTGTCCTGGATGTCGCATGAAGACCTCAACGATGAGGCGGATGGAGATCAATCGGTGAGTTTTTATTTTGTCGCCGATGGCTCAACCTCCAACGCGGTTACCCAAGCGGTCAGCGCCTCGGGCAGCTCGTTGATTGACTGGGGCGAGCCATCAGCATTGGCCGAGCAGCTATTGACGCTGTTCCGCAGCTTTGCTGTGCAGTCGAGTACCTTGGTCGCCTCCTCTGTTCCCGTAAATGTATTTAACCGCTCTGATATTCAGGGGGATGTTTATCTGGCTGTGTTTGAGGTCGATGATGACGGCGCCCCCTCCTGGCCCGGTAACCTGAAGAAATTTCGCATTGGAGAAGTGACCACCACTACGGATAACGGCGATGGTAGCACCACTGATATAACCAAACTGGCTATTCTGGATGTCGATGGCGACGTAGCGATCAGTGATGTCGATGGTCGTATTGTCGTTGATGCTCGCAGTTATTGGACCGATGTTGACTTATTACGCACCCCGGATCCGGACCGTGAAGAAGAGGAGCCGGATGCAGAAAAAGATGGTCGCTCGGTGACACGCGGTGGGGCAGGGCACCGAATTGTCGGTGTACGCGATGGTCAGGCACCTGGCTTGAGTAATTCTGATAGTGGCGCACGGCAGATGTACTTTGACCCAGTGACGTTTAGTGCTCTGGCTGATGGTGGCAATACAGTGACCGTCTTAAGTGCGGATTACGACCTAGCCGATACGCCGTCCGACAGTGCATTTCAGGCATTGAAAACCTTGATGAATCTACCCGCAGCCGACGATGGTGACGACGCCGCGCTCGACAACTTACGTTGGTTGCGAGGCTACGATACGGAAGATGCTGACAATGATTACCGCACTTGGACTCTGGCGGATGTGCTGCACTCTAAGCCGTTGACGCTTAACTATGGCGCGCGTGATGTAAGCCCGGGAAGTGGCGCGGATTACAGCGCGGACGTCAATCCAGACATTAGAATTTTCATGGGTACTAATGACGGATTTATGCGCCAGTTTCAGAGCACTGCTGTCGGTTCTGATGCGCCCAGTGCTACGGATCCCGATGAACAGTTGGGTGCTGAAATTTGGAGCTTTATGCCCCGTGAGCTGCTGGATAATGTTTACACGCTGAGGAAAAACCTATCGATCCCCGACTGGCATCCCTATGGTGTGGATGGTCCTGCTGCTGCATTTGTGATTGATAATAATGGCGACGGAGCGATTGATAGCCGACCAGATGCGGTGGGTGGTTGTTCCGATACGGCGACCGGTGATAATGGTGTGGGTGGTCAGTACTGTGACAAAGCTTATATCTATTTTGGCTTACGCCGTGGCGGTAATTCTTACTATGCCCTCGATGTGTCGAATCCAGATGATGCGCCAACCATGTTGTGGAGCATTAAAAACCCTCTGCCCGCGGATTTCCCTACGACGTTACCAACCGGTGATTTTGCCGAGTTGGGCATGAGTTTCTCCGCGCCAAGAACCGCTTGGGTAAAGTATGAGGCGGATGGTGAGGCAACACCGGTATTGATCTTTGGTGGCGGCTACTATGGCGGCTGGCAGGATTCGGACAATAATGGGGCGCTGGATGCACGGGTGGGCAAGGATGACCTGGCTTATGCGGCGACCGGTGCCTCGCCGGATCCTGTTGGGGCGGCCATTTATATTGTGCACGCGCGTACCGGAGCGCTGATCTGGAAGACCACCCATGGTGGTTCGACCGGTAATGTTTCCGTCACGGAATACAATCACGCCGATATGCACGACTCGATTCCTTCGGAAGTGGCGACCCTTGATTCTGATGGCAACGGTATTACCGACCGTATCTATGTTGGTGATACGGGTGGGACGGTATGGCGTATCGACCTAGAGGAAGGGCGCTCGGTGACGGGCGTCTCTGACCAGCGAAGTGAATGGTTTGCGAGCCGTTTTGCGAACCTTGCCGACAGCAATGATAAGAAGCTTCGTTTCTTTCACCGCCCAGATATTGTTAGCGTGGATGATGGCGGGGTCAGTAAACACCTGGTCGTGATGGGCTCTGGTGATCGCGCTCACCCTCGCTCCGACGCGCTTTCGGAAAACAAGTTCTTTGTACTCAAGGATGACAAGGTCGTAAGCGGTGATACCAGTGCGATCTCTAGAAGTGTATTGGCCTTGGGGAACTTAGAGAATATTACGAATAGCTGTGTGCTGGGCAGTGAAACTGGCTGTGTGACCGCTAACCTGACGGACAATGGTTGGGTACTTGACCTTGAGGCTGGAGACGCTGAAAAAAATCTGGGGTCACCCGTGGTGATTGAGGGCAAGGTGTTGTTTACCTCCTATGCTCCCGGTGGCGTGGATGACGGCAGTGGAGGCTCAAGTTGTTCTGTCAATGTTGGAGAGAGTTTGTTATATGCGGTTTCCTTGGCCAATGGTGCCGCGGTCTTCAATCTGTCCGTGGGCAATCTCGACGGGGTGCCGGATACCAAAGTCGATCGGTATATGACGGATGTGGAGGGTATTGGTTCAGACCCTGTTGCCATTGGTCCAAAGCATGTCCTTACTCCAGGAGGTACTTTTATTGAGGCTGACGGAGTGCCACGCTGGGATGTTTACTGGCGGGAACAGGGCGTAGATAGTTTGGTTCAATAGCGGTAAAAGGGATTCAGAGTATGAGACGTGTGGCGGGCTTTACATTAATTGAGTTGATGATCGTATTAGCAATTATAGTTATCTTGGCTATGGTGGCGTTACCTTCGTATCGAGAGCATGTACTCAAAAGTAATCGCACGCTGGCTGAGGGGGTGTTACTCGAGGTAGCGGGGCGTCAGGAGCAGTTTTTTGTTAATAATAACCAGTACGCGACGCTCTTAACTCAGTTGGGATATTCGGCCGCGACTGTGGGGTTAAACCAGGAGCGAGAAACGGGAGCGGCCGGTTCTGGTATCTACAATATTTCGTTCAGTTCCGCCTCTACGACGGCTTTTACGGCGCAGGCCCTACCCACTGGGGGGCAGACAGATGATGCTAAATGCGCGACTCTCAGTTTGACGAACCTAGGCGTTAAGGGGGCAACGGGTACTGGCTCAACCGCAGACTGTTGGTAGGTCCCGACGAAAGGCCGCTTGTCGCTGCTTCAAGTCGATCCTGCTCGAAAGGGGGTTCACTCAATGGACGTCTCGGGTAATGGCGCCCTAGTAGGACCTGAATTGGTGCGGGATTCGGGGTCAAGTCTTCGGGATTCGGGGTCAAGTCTTTGAATTATGATTTCCCCTTCTGAGCTGCCGAACGGAGGTGTTATTTTTCGGGTTGAGCGTACGGGCCGGGAAATGCTCCTGCAACTCCGGCAGACCCTAGATTATCCCTGTAGGGCCGATGTGTGCGAGAGATTCGTTTGAGCTATGGATGGCCCTTTTGATTTAAACAAGGAGGGAGTCGTGCCTGACAAATAATGCCAGAGTGAGGGGCCCTCAGCGAAGTTGGGCGGCATTTTGATGTGCAGTGGGCGCATACCCAAGGGCACAAGTGGATGCGCAGGAGCGGCCTTTACCGTTATTAATGTTAAAAGGTTTTCTTTTTGCTGTTGAAAAGAAAATGAACTCGCCCGGCTTGGCGAAACCGATTGCTAAGACCTCGCTCGGAAATGGAAAGGAACGAGACGCCCAAAGCAAAAGAGCTGGCTCCGAT
>Ga0209081_1002819_pt1 | contig 9988 bp, 7 predicted proteins | sample GOMGulsemesocosm_4_FD_184636 | JGI IMG/M metagenome (GOLD analysis project Ga0209081, IMG submission 184636) | Methane-oxidizing microbial communities from mesocosms in the Gulf of Mexico - GOM15B Gulf of Mexico (SPAdes) (version 2) | ecosystem: Environmental > Aquatic > Marine > Cold seeps... | reverse complement strand
TTTATAGTAAGTATTGGTACCTACTTTTACATTTTACAAATAAATTGGAGCGGCTAACGAGACTCGAACTCGTGACATTCACGTTGGCAACGTGATGCTCTACCAGCTGAGCTACAGCCGCTTCATTTAGAGCTTGTACTTTTTTTACAAAAAAACTTTGGAGCGGCTAACGAGACTACTTTCATCAACATAAGTCGTGATCGTGATATTCACGTTGGCAACGTGATGCTCTACCAGCTGACACCAGCCGCTTCATTATAACTTTTTCATATGTTAGCGCGAATAAATTCCCGCCTACAGTTTATCTTATTAATATCTTTACTTATAAAGTAAATGGTACCCGGAGCCGGACTTGAACCGGCACGCTTTTCGGCGAGGGATTTTAAATCCCTTGTGTCTACCAATTCCACCACCCGGGCATCGGATAATTACTTTTTATAGTAAAGATTGGCTCTCTACTTCTTAGTATTCAAACTAAGCTTTTAAAACTTATCATTTAACATTATGGAGGCGGATACCAGAATCGAACTGGTGTACACGGATTTGCAATCCGCTGCATAACCACTCTGCCAACCCGCCAAATATTATACAATGACAAATTTCAAATTGGAGCGACTAACGAGACTACTCTCATTAACATCAGTCGTGACATTCACTTTGCTTTTGGCAACGTGATGCTCTACTAGCTGTCACAACTACTTTATTGTAAATTATACTTCTTTATCAGACTAAAGTCAGTTCTAAAAAAATTGGAGCGGCTAACGAGACTCGAACTCGTGACATTCACGTTGGCAACGTGATGCTCTACCAGCTGAGCTACAGCCGCTTCATTAGAGCTTTTTTTACATACTATAGCGAATAAAATTCCGCTTACTCTGCAAAATTTACAATAAAACTATTTTAATAAATTCTGGAGCGGCTAACGAGACTCGAACTCGTGACATTCACGTTGGCAACGTGATGCTCTACCAGCTGAGCTACAGCCGCTTCGTCTTTTATCTGCTGACTCCCTGTCAACGAAAACGCATTCTACATCGTATTAAGTTACAGTCAACTATTAAATTCTTTTTTTGCTTTGACTGCTCAAAAATCAGCTGATTTGATGCTATTTTTATCCCTTTAATTCAGGCCATGCGGCTTTGAAGTAACTTATAAAGGTTGTAACAGTTAAAACGGTGGCAATAGCATAAAAGCCATAAGCGGCATAATTTATAACTTCGTGGGGCAAATAAAATAAAATAAACGGAATGTCATAATCAGGGCGCCATATTAATCCCATAATGCCTAACATTTGAGCAGCCGTTTTGTATTTACCCATTTCAGAAACTGCAACCATATCTCGTTTACCGCGGGATGCCATAAACTCTCTTAAAGCGCTTATAAATACTTCACGAGAAATCATAATAATAGCAGGAATCGCAACTAACCAAGTTTGATAGTCTTGTACTATCATAACCAAGGCCGCTACCACCATAAGTTTGTCTGCAACGGGGTCAATAAAAGCGCCAAACGCAGATGATTGATTAAGTTTTCTTGCTAAATAGCCATCTAATGCATCGCTAACTGCTGCTGTCCAAAATATGGCAAAAGCACCAAAGTGACTCCACGACAAAGGTAAATAGAAAACAATCAGGAAAACAGGAATCAATATGATTCGAAACAAGGTTATTTGATTAGGTAATGTCCACATAGGCTCTTATTTTTGCTACAGGCTCGGCAACAAGCATTTTTCGTTCATTCTACACAGGTTAACTAACGATATACAATTACTTGTCATGTAATGCATCATAAATATTTTTTGCTAACAACTTACTTATACCGGGTACTTTTTCTAACTCGGCTAAATCAGCTTTCTTAACTTCTTGTATACCGCCCATAAAGGTCAGTAAAGATTGGCGTTTTTTAGCGCCAATGCCTTCAATAGTTTCTAAAATAGATTTTTTACTGGCTTTTTGTCGCTTGGCTCTATGTCCCGCAATAGCAAACCGATGAGATTCATCGCGAATATGCTGCACCAAGTGCAAGGCTGGTGAAGTAGCAGGTAAAGAAATTAGTTGATGAGAGCCAGCTAAAATAAGCGTTTCTAAACCCGGTTTACGCGACTCCCCTTTGGCAACACCAACAAGTAAAGGAATTCGCTCAAATGCTTGCTTTGCATTTAACTCTGCAAAAAAATCTTCCGCTTTTGCTAACTGACCTTTACCGCCATCAATAAAAACAATATCAGGTAACTTTTTTAATGACTCAGTATCAGTCGGCTTTAATTTGCCATAACGCTTATTCAATGCAAATGCCATTGCTGCATAATCATCACCAGGCGTAATACCATGAACATTATAGCGCCTATAATCAGACTTAACTGGGCCGTCTTGATTAAAAACCACGTTTGAGGCAATAGTTTGTTGTCCCATAGTATGGCTGATATCAAAACATTCAATACGCTTAATGCCGTTTGATAATTCAAATACTTCATTTAAAGCAACAAAGCGCGCCTGCATTGACTCTTTATGACTATTACGGGTAATTAGCGCTGTTTGTGCGTTAGTTGCCGCAAGTTTTAAGTATTGTTTTCGTTCAGTACGACTTTTAGTTGATATTTTTACTTCTCGCTCAGCTTGTTTCGATAATAATTTGGCTAGTTCATTTACTTGTTCAAAAACTAAAGGCGCAACAATTTCCTTAGGAATATTACCTTCACTTATCCCCTCGCCCAAACTGCTACCAAGATAATGCTGTCCAATAAATGCTTGAATAATTTCTTCATCGTTAGTTTCCCCTGGAACAACCGGGAAATAACTTTTACTACCTAATATTTTATGATTACGAATACACAATAAATGCACACAAGCTTGATTTTTAAAACGAAACAAACCGATAACATCCATCTCTGCAGCAATACCACTAACATGTTGTTGCTGTTGTACTTTTCTTAATGTGGTTATTTGATCTCGATATTTTGCCGCTTGTTCAAAGTTTAACTGTACGCTAGCTTGCTCCATACGAGTGACTAATTGCTCAATAACCATTGAACTTTTTCCTTTTAGAAAAAGCTTAGCTAAAGTAACTTGTTGCAGATAGTCTTCAACCGATATTTTATCAACACAGGGGGCTAAACAACGACCCAGTTGATATTGTAGACAAGGGCGAGAACGAGCGCGATAATAGCTGTCTTCACATTGGCGAATGGGAAATATTTTTTGCATCAAACGCAGACTTTCCCAAACAGCACCAACGCTTGGGTATGGACCAAAGTACTCTCCTTTGATACGTTTTCCGCCACGATGCAAGCTTAGTTTAGGGTGTTTATGTGCAGTAATAAGTAAATAAGGATAAGATTTGTCATCACGTAATAAAATATTATATTTTGGCTGATATTTTTTAATATAATTATTTTCAAGAATTAACGCCTCACCTTCAGTGTGAGTAACGGTAATATCAATAGCACAAATTTGTTTAACTAGGGCTTGAGTTTTTACCGAGCCTTTAGCTGAACCTGTACCCGAAACAACATCTTTGCGAAAATAACTGGCTAAACGTTTTTTTAACTGTTTGGCTTTACCCACATAAATAACCGTTTGCTCATGGTTATACATACGATAAACGCCAGCCTGTTCGGTAACTGACTTTAAAAAAGCTTCGCTATCAAACTTAGATATTTTTTCTAATGATGTTGATTCTGGCAAAGACGTTAAGTCTGTCGAAGGAGTTAGGTTTGTCAAAACGACAATGGTTCAGTATTTAACATGTAATGAGGATTTACGAAGTAGGTAAGTTCAAGGTTACTTTTATCCCAAAATTTAGCAACGCTGAATTTTTCAAACAGATGCTTTTGGCAATTTTTGATGGTTTTTTTATAATTCATGATCATTGAGCCAACTATTTAACAAGCCAATTTGACCATTTTTATAAGCCGCATACGTTAACCTAACGGCATTACTTAAAATAACACTATCAGACCAATTGGTTTGCTCGGAAATAAGTTGGTAACAAACTTTCGCTTTAGGTGTCATATAACCCCGCATTTCCTGCTTACCACGTTCTTTTTGGCGTTCACGATAACGCTTTTGCTTTTGTGCATTAGTCATCGCTTTTTTCTTTTTTATCGGTTCTTCTATCAAAATCTTAATCTACCATACTTCACTAAAATCACTCCTATGTTACTCTGCATGATTAATTTTGCAATATGCGCTTTGCTTAGACAGCAAGAAATAGTTATATAAATAATAAATATTGATTTATATCGTTTATTTGTACTTTTTTAACTATTCATAGTTGTTTAGTGTACAAGTGTTCGCTAAAGTAACCTCTTATAAATTTATTCTCTTACTTTTTATTCTCTTACTTTGGTAATTAATTTAGGTAAGTAACTTTCGTAAGAAAAAAACAGGTAAAATAGTTATGGCATTTGTACAACAGAGTTCATATGACAAAGACGGTTTAATTAAAGCAGGAACAGGCGAGCTTTTTGGTGAGGGTAACTCACAGCTTCCTGTAGATAACATGCTAATGATGGATCGTATTATAACCATCACCGAAGAAGGTGGTGAACATGGTAAAGGCTATATAGAAGCAGAGTTAGATATTACCCCTGACTTATGGTTTTTTGATTGTCACTTTAGAGGTGACCCAGTAATGCCTGGTTGTTTAGGTTTAGATGCTATGTGGCAACTCGTTGGCTTTTTCTTGGCATGGACAGGTGGTCCAGGACGTGGTCGCGCATTGGGTGTAGGTGAAGTTAAGTTTACTGGTCAAATTTTGCCAACAGCGAAAAAAGTCAGCTTTAGAATTGATTTTAAACGCGTTATTAAACGTAAACTATACATGGGCGTTGCTGACGGTAGCGTTAGCGTTGATGGTAAAACCATTTATACGGCAAAAGATTTGAAAGTTGGTTTATTCACTGACACTTCAAAATTCTAAAACCTGGTTATATCTGCGTATACTTCTAAATATAAATACTCGTAAATAAATAAGCCCTGAAAATTCAGGGCTTATCTTTATTCCCACCACAATCAATCAAAGAACAACTTATTATTCGTCTAGCGCTTGCCATCGAGTATAAGCAACGTCAAGTTTTGCTTCACTTTCACTAAGTTCGTTCAATACTTTTTTAGTGACATCATCCCCCTTGCTGAAAAAGTCACTTTGGTTTACCTGTACTTGTAAATTTTCAATAATCGTTTCTAGCTTATCTATAATTTCAGGTAATTCAGTCAACTCTTTATTTTCTTTAAATGAAAGCTTCTTTTTTTCTGTTTTTTCTGGCGAATTTTTAATAGCACTTACTGAGCTTTTATCTTGTGCTGCAACGCCTTTACTTTTTTGACTGTTGGCTTGCATATTCGCTTGTGTTAATTGTTGCTGCCTTTGCTCATTTTTGAGTGCAAGGTAACTATCAACATCGTCATAGCCGCCAACAATCTGATTTATGCTGCCAGTACCATCAAAGTATAAACACGTATTAACGCAATTATTAACAAAATCGCGATCATGGCTAACTAAAATAACGGTTCCGGCGTAATTTGCAACAACCTCCTCTAATAGCTCTAACGTTTCTATGTCTAAATCATTGGTTGGCTCATCAAGAATAAGTAAGTTACTTGGGCGTAAAAATAGTCTCGCTAACAATAAGCGATTCTTTTCACCACCCGATAAAGCTTTAACAGGAGTTCTTGCGCGTTTAGGACTAAATAGGAAGTCTTGTAAATAACCAAGCACATGACGAGGACGACCATTAACCATCACTTCTTGTTTACCTTCACCAACAATCTCTTGTACCGTTTTAGTTAAATCTAACGCTTCACGATGTTGATCAAAATAAGCAATGTCTAAATTAACACCTGAGCGCATTTTCCCACTGGTTTGCTCTAGTTTCTCCATGATAAGTTTTATCAAAGTTGACTTACCCGTACCATTGGCGCCAATAAAGGCTAAACGATCATTACGGCTGATAAGTAAATTCAATTTATTAATAATAACTTTATCATCAAAAGCAACGGTGACATCTTCAGCTTCAAAGACTAATTTACCTGAACGTTCACCTTGAGTAATATTCATACTACTTTGGTTTCGTACATCACGGCGGGCTGTGCGTTCAAGACGCAGTTTTTCTAATGAGCGTACTCGACCTTCATTACGAGTTCTACGTGCTTTAACGCCTTGACGAATCCACACTTCTTCTTCCGCTAATTTTTTATCAAACAAGGCATTTTGTTGCATTTCTACTTGTAAATCGTGTTGCTTTTGTTCGATATAAAGATCGTAATCACCTGGGTAACTTTTCAATTGACCACGATCAAGATCTAAAATACGCGTTGATAAACCACGAATAAACGCCCTGTCATGGCTAATAAAAATAATCGTACCGCCAAAGTCTTTTAAGAATTTCTCTAGCCACAGCACACTTTCAATATCTAAGTGGTTGGTAGGCTCATCAAGTAATAAAATGTCAGGATTAGTCACTAACGCTTTCGCAAGTGCTAATTTTCGTAACCAACCACCCGATAAATCGCATATTTTCGCATCTGCATTTAATGACAAAGTACTCATCGCTTGTTCGATACGTTGTTCATCTTGCCATGCATCTGCTTGTTCAAGTTCGTCTTGTACTTTGGCTAATTTATTTAAATTCTTCTCGCTTGGGTCTTCGCCAATTAAATGAATTAACCCATGGTAACGGCTTAATAAATCGGCATTTTCTTTCACGCCTTGGGCAACAAAATCGAATACGGTTATATTTGAAGATTCAGGAGGATCTTGTTCTAACATTGCCAATTGCATGGTGCTAGATTTAAGTATTTGACCATCGTCTAGGTTTTGCAGCCCCATCAACACTTTCATTAACGTTGACTTGCCCGCACCATTACGGCCTACCAAACAGATACGCTCACCCGTTTGAATGCTTAAATCAGCTTTATCTAAAATTTTATCTGTACCAAAAGCAAGTTCGCCATTGGCTATTCTTAATAATTCCATATTCTTCTCTTGTGTATGTCTTATCTATGTTTTGTATGCCTAAGGACACATGATCCTTAACGACCCTTTCATTTTTTTTAATTTAAGTCTTTCAATTTAGCTCTTTCAGTTGCTCAACGGTAAAAGGCCAAAACAGTTTACTATTATCACTTAACCGTTCTAATACAGGTATATGTACGCCATATAACTCAACTAAGGTTTTACTTTCATGACTAACGCGTTCTTGGTCGACAATATCAACCTGTTCAAATTGTTCTTCCCTTAGCACCAATAAACAAAGTACTAAAGCTTGTTCACACAAATGACAACCTTCGCTACCATATAAATTATATTGTTTCATTAGTTACTTTCATCTGTACCAAAACCGACTTACGCTTTTCTTTTAACAGACCAGCTATTGTGAATATGCTTGTTTCGTGCAAAATCTTTATCGCGAGTCACATCAGACAGATTCGTTGCTTGTAAACCTAACGCTTCCATCGCATCAAAATCCATTTTGAAATTACGCTTATTGTTGGTAAAAAATATTTCACCGCCTCGGGCTAAACATTTTAACGCATCAGTTAACAAAGCAATATGATCACGCTGCACATCAAAACTGTCTTCCATACGTTTTGAATTAGAAAATGTTGGCGGATCAATAAAAATAACATCATATTTATTGGTGTTTTTCTTTAACCAGTCTAAGCAATCAGCTTGCACAAATTGATATTTATGCCCCGATAATTTATTCAACGCAAAGTTATCTTGCGCCCAATTAAGGTAAGTATTCGACATATCAACTGTCGTTACTGAGCTTGCACCGTGTAAAGCTGCTTGAACAGAAACAGAGCCAGTATAAGCAAATAAATTAAGTAAACTTTTACCCTTAGATTTTTTAGCAACAATTTGGCGAGTTTTACGATGATCTAAAAACAAACCTGTATCAAGGTAATCCCATAAATTAATTTTAAATAACGCACCATGTTCATTCATGGTTATCGACTGCTTAGATTTTTCAATACGTTGATATTGATTCTTACCTTTTTGTTTAGCACGCGTTTTTAATACCACTTTATCAGTAGGTACATCTAATACCTTTGGCGCCCAATAAATAACTTCTTGCAAGCGCTTGTTTGCTTTATCAGCATCAATCGTTTTTGGCGCTGCATATTCTTGAATAACTAAATATTCACCATAAATATCAATAGCAACATTGTATTCTGGAATATCCGCATCGTATAAACGGTAACATTCAATTTGGTTAGACTTAAGCCAGCCTTTTAGGGTTTTACGATTTTTCTTTAAACGATTAGCAAAAGCACTATCTTCTTCGGCAAAGGATGATTGCGGATTAACGGCATCTTTTTCTAATTGCTTAGCATCAACATTATAAAGCGCAAACTGACAGTCTAACGGACCATTTTTAAATTTATAACGTTTAAAGCTTGATAGTTTAAGCATTGATAGCAAATCAAAATTTGCCGTTAAAATGGCAATACGCCAATCAATAAACTGAGCTTTTAACTTTTGCCCAAGCATTACAAAGTTTTCAACAAGCTCAGGTAATTCACCAATACGTTCACCATAAGGAGGGTTGAACAAAATAGTCCCCCCTTGCCCGTAAACATTATTCATATCATTGGTATTTTGACACTTAAATTCAATAAAACGTTGCAAGCGAGCATTACGAGAGTTCTGCTGTGCTGTTTTTAACACCCGTGAATCTAGGTCAATCCCAAAAACTTTTAAGCTAGCGTTATTCGCTTGTTCAAGTGCTTGTGTTGAACTGTCAATGGCTTGATTTAACTGCTCTTGCCATAAATCTTCATCATGCTTTAACCAAACATCAAAGCCCCATGCTTCACGATTAATGCTTGGTGCTTGCTTGGTAGCCATAGCAACGGCTTCAATTAAAATAGTGCCTGAGCCACACATGGGGTCAACCAAAGGCTTACTGGTATCATTAAGCCAACCTGAGCGTAAAATTAACGCAGCAGCTAAATTTTCTTTCAATGGCGCAGCACCCGAGTGTTCTCGATAGCCACGTTGAAATAAGCCACGACCAGAAAAATCTAAATAAATGCTAACGTTGTCTCTTAATAAACGTGCTTGAAAACTAATTTGCGGAGACTTTTTATCAACATCTGGGCGCTCTAAACCTTGCTCGCGAAATTGGTCAACGATAGCATCTTTAATTGTTAAGCCACCAAACTGACTATTACGTATTTCTTCGCTATAACCGACAAAGTCGATAGCAAAGGTAGTGTCACTGTTAAAATGATCAGTCCAGTTTATTGAACTAGCCGCTTTAAAAAGCTCATCTTTATTCTGCGCTTCACCCTCTCCTATCTTCAACATAACCCTAGTTGCTAAACGGGTCCATAAAGAAATTTGATAACCTAAAGCTAAAGAACCTTGAAAATAAACACCTTCAGGTTTTTGTACTACATTTTCAGCACCTAAGTTTTTAATTTCATCGGCAAGTAACACTTCAATACCAGAAGAAGTTAACGCTAAAAATTGTTGTGTGGTTGCTGTCATTGAAAAATTCCTAAATAAAAGTTTTCACATAACTTTTTATATGAAAATGTAGAGGTGTAAATATGGGCGCGATTATATACTCAAATTGAAAGCACATAAACAAAAGTTCGTTTTAGAACAGTTTTACACAGAGAAAGCTTATTATTAACACACAAAGCAGAACATTTAGACGAATAAACATTTATTTGCAAAAAGCGCTTGCTTTATTTCAGCACTATCCTTATTATACGCATCGTTTTCAGGGATAAGAACTTTGAAGCAACTTCTTACGATATGAAGTAAAACTAACGTGGCTTGTTTAAGTATTATCTTAAACCATTCGGACGCGGGATGGAGCAGCCTGGTAGCTCGTCGGGCTCATAACCCGAAGGTCGTAGGTTCAAATCCTGCTCCCGCAACCAACTTCTTGATAAATAAGAGATTTAATTACTTTTTATTTATTCAACTTCTTTAGTAAAAAGAAGTAAAAATCTTTACTGGCTTCCTACTT
>Ga0209081_1002818_pt1 | contig 9991 bp, 7 predicted proteins | sample GOMGulsemesocosm_4_FD_184636 | JGI IMG/M metagenome (GOLD analysis project Ga0209081, IMG submission 184636) | Methane-oxidizing microbial communities from mesocosms in the Gulf of Mexico - GOM15B Gulf of Mexico (SPAdes) (version 2) | ecosystem: Environmental > Aquatic > Marine > Cold seeps... | reverse complement strand
CACGCCTATTGTTCTCGACGTACCCGACACCAAAATATCCGGCCCAAAAGTATGGGCCTTAGACGACCCTAAAGCCCCCAGGCTGGCAAAAGATGGTACGGGTGGAGAGTCTCGACCGTTGGCATTTTGTAATGACCTGGAAATAAGTGATGATGGAAAGCGAATTTATTTTAGCGAACCGTTTTCTTATTCCGGCGCCTCCATGGGCGGCGGTACGGTCCATGAGGTACTAGCCTATAACGGCAATGGCCGGATCTGGCATCATGAGCTAAGCACCGGTGAAACCCGGCTTGTGGTAGAAGGGTTTCATTTCTTGGATGGAATTCTTTACGACCTCCATCAGGGCAGTAAAAGAGAGGAATCCATAATTTCCAGCCTAACGCCAGGGTTTCGTATTATGCGCTTTTACGTAACTGGGCCGAAAGCCGGACAATCGGAGATGATTCAAGATGGGCTTCCCGGAATGTGTGATGGCCTGGATCGAGATTCAAATGGTAACATTTGGTGTGGGATGTTCACCGTCCGCAGCAACTTTTTAACATGGATACATGAAAACCCTTGGGCAAAACATATTCTCCTGAGGCTGCCCCTTAACTCAATGTCACAACCCAAAAAGACGGGGGTTATGGTGTTTAGCCCCGATGCTTCCAAAGCTTTATATTATGCAAGCTATGAGGGCCCAAAAGCATCATTGATTGCATCTGCGATTCCAGGGCCTGATGGCCAAGTGTATATGACGCCTTTTTCGAGAGAACATCGAGGGTTAGTTAGATTGCCTAATCCACTTGACTGATCGGAGGTAACTGAGATTTTTGCTTTGTAATTTTCCTGTGGGCCTGAACATGGCCTGCATTTTTTCTCTACAGAGTTTTTACACTGACCCTAAATATGCCTTTCTTATTCAGGACGAACGGTATGTTTCATGCAGCTAACCAGCTGCAGATCAGTTGAGTTTTTCCACTGGGACCAGTTTGCTTAAAATAACCACGAGTATCACGGCCGGTATACCCATTAGTGCGGTTAAGTAAAAAAAGTCTGCGTAACCTAAAGAGATAGACATTGCCCCAGAATAACCCGCCAATAACTTTGGAAACAGAGTCATTAATGAGCTGAAAATGGCGTACTGCATTGCAGTGAATGACACGCTGGTTAAGCTGGAAAGATAAGCGACAAAAGCCGCTGTTGCGATACCACCGCTGATATTGTCCGCAGTAATGGTCATAATCAAAATAGATCCACTTTTATCTAAACTAACAATAAAGGCGAACAAGATATTAGTGGCCGCTGAGAGTACTGCTCCGGTTAGCAGTGCTTTGTAAACACCGTAGCGTATGGCGATAGCGCCACCTAAAAATCCACCGGCAATCGTTGCGATTAAGCCATAAGTTTTAGAGTAGGCAGCAATCTCAATTTTGCTGAAGCCCAGATCTGAGTAAAACAGGTTGGCAATAACCCCCATGACGATGTCAGACACTCGATATAGACCTATCAGTAGTATCACTAGCAGTGCAGTTTTGCCGTATTTAACAAAGAAATCTCTAACCGGGGCTACATAGCCTTCAATTAGCATTTCCTTAGGTACGGCCTTAAGTTGTATAAGTATCCAGCCAGCGAGACTTGCGAAGCCTATGCTCAACCAAAGTTTAATCGTGGCGGCAACGAAGCCTGCGATGTTTTTGTTTTTGGTGACATCTGAGATTAACCAAGTTTTAAGATCTTGAAAACTATCCCCCGACAGACTGAAAATAGTGATAAAAACAGTGACACAGATGAGGAAGCAGCCCAGAAAACGTAACACGTTGCGATTCGTAGAAAATACTTCGTGGCTGTTTTTATAACTATTAGGCTCGCTTATACACAATGTAGTCGCGACACCAATCAACATGGCTATTGCCATACAAACATAAGCCGTGGTCCAGGCATGAGGGGTGTAGGTGCCCTCGACACCAATCCAACCAGCAATATACAAAGCACCGGCACCCGCCACTATCATCCCGGTACGATAACCGGCGATGTAGGCGCTGGACAACATAGATTGCATGTCTCCTTTTGCCGATTCGATGCGGTAGGCGTCAATAACAATATCTTGGGTTGCGGATGAGAAGCCCAACATAACAGCGGCTATGGCCGTTAGGGTCAGAGCGCTGGTGGGCTCACTAAAGGCCATCGCCAGGATAGAAATAATGATGGCGATCTGGCTGAGCAAGATCCAACTGCGCCTTCTGCCTAGGGCCGCGGTTAATACGGGAATGCGCAAATTGTCCACCAGCGGCGCCCAGATGAATTTGAAAGAGTAACCCAAGGCGGCCCAGCTGAAGAATGTGATGGTGCTGCGCGAAACTTCTGCATCTTTTAACCAGAGTGACAAGCTGCTGAAGATCAACAGTATAGGCAGGCCCGCAGAGAAACCGAGAAATAGCATGACTAATACTCTGCGATGCAACATCAGCGAAAAGGTCTCAAGCCAAGTGCGGTGTGTTTGTATTTCAGACATGTTTTTCTACCATATGGAAGGAAAAAGAGCGTGCTTTTCAGCATTTAAACTACACAAGACCGGATAGGTGTATAGGTGGACCAAACGCCCTTTGGCGCCTAATTTACACCAAGCAAAGCACCGCTGGCAATCGCTGTGGGGGCTGCCCAAAAAAAGTGCAATAAACAACGGAAGAACACTGACGATACTAGGTATGTGGGGTCATAGGCATAGCGGATCAGGGTAAAAGCCACGCACTTAACAAGGCCCCTTACTCTCAAAAGATACCCCTCAGCTAGCCTTGCCGAATTTTTACACTGACCCTAAATATGTGGTTTTTACGAAAGACAGAAGGTCGTTCGCCAAATAATTCGCCAAATTTTCGACTGAAATAACTGTGATCTGGAAACCCACTTTCACTGGCGATCGTGGCGATGGAGAGAGGCGTTTCCACCAGCATTCTCCGAGCATTCTCCAACCGAACCTCATTAATGAATTGCTTGGGTGTTTTTGCCATGTGTGTTTTGAAGCGCCGCTCTAATGCGCTCACAGATAAACTTGAGATCGAGGCTAGGGTTTCCATCGAAATATAATCAGCAAAATGCGCTCTGATGTAGTCGGTGGGTATTTTCAAGGCTTTAAAACCTGAGGTCACCTGCGTAATTTTCCCCAAATGTCGGGAAATACCGTAGGAGCCAATCACCGAGCCCTCCAGGTTGTAAAGAGGACGTTTTGACGTAGTGAACCAGGCAACTTCGCCGGAGCGCAGAGTATTCATTTCCAGGCGCTCGTGAACCTCACTGCCGGACATTACCTGCTTGTCATCGACGATAAATTGCCTAGCAATATGGGGTGGAGAGAATGCGTAATCATCACTGCCCACCGCTTGGGAAAGAGAGCTTGCACCAATTTGGTCAAGATAGAATTTGTTGCAATAGACAATACGACTTTCGGCGTCCTTAATCCAAAATAGCATGTCGGACACCAGGTCAAACATGTTTATTATTTGCTGAATTCCAGCCTGTTCCAGCCATTCCGCCCCAGATTGAGACGATTTATCAGGGCTTGTCACGATATAAACTTCCTTTCGCTTAAAAAATAATGAACGCCGATTTTGTCGCATAAATGACCGAATTCATATTACCACACACCAGCCCCAGCTCTTTATGATTAATGGAAGCTCGCGAAGTGGACACTGCAGGGAAATATCTATGCGAAAAATACGAATGGGAATGGTTGGAGGTGGCGAAGGCGCATTTATTGGCGCCGTGCACCGCATTGCCGCTCGCATGGACGGCGAAATTGAACTGTGTTGCGGCGCGTTCAGCCGCAGCGCCGAGCGCTCGATCGCTTCAGGTAAAACGTTCTATCTCAATGAAGAGCGCTGTTACGCCACTTACCAGGCAATGTTTGAACAAGAGGCCCTTCGCAACGAAAGCGACCGCATGGACATGGTGGTGATCGTTACACCGAATCATTTACATTTCCCCGTGGCGAAAATGGCCCTGGAATACGGCTTCCATGTACTCAGTGACAAACCCGCGACGCTTACTCTGGCTGAAGCCTTGGAATTGCAAACTCTAGTTGAATCAACAGGACAATTGTACGGCCTCACCTATACCTACACCGGCTATCCAATGGTGAAAGAAGCGCAACAACGGGTGGCCCTTCGAGAACTGGGTGAGATCCGCAAAGTTGTGGTGGAATACCCCCAGGGTTGGCTGGCCAATACTGACGGCGATGATGGTAAGCAAGCGGCCTGGCGTCTGGACCCTGCCCAAGCCGGCATCAGTTGCTGCATGGGTGACATCGGTGTGCACGCATCCAATCTGGCTGAGTATGTGACTGGGCTCGACGTGACCGACATTTGCGCCGACATCGCCGGCTCTGTCGACAGTCGTGCGATGGATGACGATGGCACCGTGATGATGCGCTTCAACAATGGGGCGCGGGGCGTTCTATTGGCAAGCCAGGTATGCATAGGCGAAGAAAACAGTCTCAAGCTGCGGGTGTATGGCGACAAGGCGAGCTTGGAGTGGTCGCAAATGGAGCCCAACAGTTTATGGATGAAATTTTCAAACAAACCCAGTCAATTAATTCGCTGCGGCGTGGGCCCGATGAGCAGCTTGGCGGAAGCCAATACACGCACACCCGCAGGTCACCCCGAAGGATATCTGGAAGCCTTTGCCAATATTTATAAGAATTTTGCTGGGCAAATTCAAGCGCGTTTGCAAGGACAGCCAGCCTCAGAAGTTGCGCTGGACGTGCCCGGTATAAGAGAGGCGGTGCGGGGCATGGCTTTTATTGAGAATGTGGTTGCGGCCAGCCACTCCAAGCTGAAATGGCACCGATTTACCTTGGAGCCGATTCAGCCCTAACAGGCTATACCGGCAACAATATTTTTAGAGTCAATAATCAGGCTAAAGAAAAATGAGAAAAATTAAAGGCCCCGCGATATTTCTAGCCCAGTTTATGGGTGACGAAGCGCCGTACGACAATTTGGAAAACCTCTGTCGCTGGGCATCGAACCTCGGTTATCGCGGCATTCAATTACCCACTTCTGGCGGTAAGCCAAACGGCCTGTTTGATTTAAGTTTGGCGGCTGAAAGCCAGGTCTACTGCGACCAAATTCAAGCAGTGGTTCGCGGCGCAGGGCTTGAAATAACCGAGCTATCTACCCATTTACAAGGGCAGCTTGTGGCCGTGCACTCGGCCTATGACGAGATGTTTGACGGCTTTGCCCCTGAGGCGCTTCGCGGCAACCCACCGGCCCGCACTGAATGGGCGATTGAGCAAATGAAATGTGCTGCTAAGGCCAGCGCTCGACTGGGTCTGAAAACCCACGCCAGTTTTTCCGGTGCACTGTTGTGGCATACCTTTTACCCCTGGCCTCAGCGCCCAGCCGGTTTAGTGGAAGAGGGTTTTGCGGAGTTGGCCAAACGCTGGTTGCCGATCTTGGATTGTTTCGAAGAGGCGGGTGTTGACCTGTGTTACGAGTTACACCCTGGTGAAGACCTGCATGATGGTGCAACGTTTGAGCGTTTTTTGGCGGCCGTTGACAATCACCCCAGGGCCAACATTCTCTACGACCCCAGTCACCTAGTGCTACAACAAATGGACTATCTTGGCTTCATCGATCTTTATCACGAGCGCATCAAAGCATTTCATGTCAAAGACGCCGAGTTTACACCCTCTGCCCGATCCGGTGTTTACGGAGGTTATCAAGATTGGCAGCACCGGCCCGGTCGCTTCCGCTCCTTGGGCGATGGGCAAATCGACTTCAAGGCAATATTCAGCAAGCTGACTCAATACAACTTTGAAGGGTGGGCAGTACTGGAGTGGGAGTGTTGCTTAAAGCATTCCGAAGACGGCGCAAGGGAAGGTAAGGCATTCATTGAGCAACACATTATCAATCCGGCAGACAAAGCCTTTGACGATTTTGCCGCAGTGAGTGCAGATTCCGAGTTAAACAGGAAACTGCTAGGGCTCAAATAAACGAAATTGCGATAAATTCATCCCCTTGGGTGAATGGCTAATGAGAAAAAAATAATAGCAGTATCACTGACCCTATAAGGATCTTTTATCATGAACACAGAATCAGCACGCAGCTCACGGTTATTTGTAGCTTGTTGCATTGCCCTAACCGTCACTTCAATGACCTTCGCCATACGCGCTGGCATTTTAACCCAGTTGGGCGCGGACTTTGGCCTCAGTGACAGCCAGTTGGGCTGGGTCAACGCCATGGCTTTTCTTGGTTTCCCCATTGCTGTGATGGCCGGCGGCGTAATTTATAACTGGATCGGTGCAAAAAAACTGCTGACCGTCGCGTTTCTCTGTCATCTCCTAGGATTGTTTATGACCATGATGGCTGAAGGTTTTTGGGGGCTACTACTCTCAACCTTCCTGATTGGTTTTGCCAACGGTGCCGTAGAGGCGGGCTGTAATCCCCTGGTCGCCGACATTTACAATACACAAAAAACCACAATGTTAAATCGCTTTCACGTCTGGTTCCCCGGCGGCATTGTAATCGGCGCGATCTTGTCGAAATTTATGACCGACGGCGGCTGGAGCTGGCAAGCTCAGATTGCCATTATGATTATTCCTACCCTGGCCTATGGATTTTTGATCTTTAAAGAGAAGTTCCCCAGCACGCAGAGTATCGAAACCTCAACTCGGGCAAACATTAAGGGCCTCGCGTCTCCTTTATTCCTATTCATGGCCTTGTGTATGACACTGACCGCGACCGCGGAGTTAGGAACCCAGCAGTGGATTGAACGGATTCTCGGTGCATCGGGCGCATCGCCCATGTTGATTCTGGCGTTAATCACCGGCTTGATGGCCGTGGGTCGTTTCTTTGCAGGAAGCTTAATTAAACGTGTTGACCCTGTCGGCATATTGCTGGGTTCGTCAGTGCTGGCGTTTGCAGGCATCTATGCCATGAGTATGGCCACTGGCAACTTGGTTTATCTTGCCGCGGTGTTGTTTGCCCTCGGCGTCACGTATTTTTGGCCAACTATGATTGGTTTTGTCGCAGAACATTTGCCGCAAACCGGCGCCTTAGGAATGTCTCTTATAGGCGGCGCTGGAATGTTTGCGGTCAGCCTGTGGAACCCCGTTATCGGTGCCTGGATTGACTCTGCCCGAGAAAAAGCCTTGCTTGCCCAAGCCACTGGCGCCGAGGCAGACTTGATTGCCGGGCATGCCGTATTGGCGAACCTGTCCCTGTTTCCCGTTGCTCTGATCCTGTGCTTTAGCGGGCTCTATTTTTACATGCGCAAGCAAGCCAATGAGCGATAATGAAAAAACCTGACTGATTTCGAATTCGACCAGCTTTTTTGGTATTCGAAGAGACGATCGACAGCCTCATGGGTTGAAATCACTCCCATCATTAATCACTGGGAGATCGCCCATGTTTGACCAAATTGACTTATTGTCGCCTGAAATGACTGAGTTATTTGTTGCGCAGGCACAACTTTGGCTTGCAGTATTTACCTTCGATACACTTCGCTACGTGATCGGTGCCGGGCTGGTAACGGTTGTGCTCTTCGGCCTGTTAAAGCGCTGGTCAGCCGGTCGGCGGATTCAGGCACGGAAACCTGGCCACAAAGATATCCGCAGGGAGGTGGCCTACTCTATCCAGACAACGGCCGTATACGCCACAGTCGCATTGTTTACAATTGAAGCTCTGGAGCGCGGTTGGCTTAAGAAGTACGACGCCATTGCTGAATATGGCATCGGCTGGGCAATCCTCAGCCTACCCCTGATGCTGATATTGCACGATGCCTATTTTTATTGGGTGCACCGAGCCATGCATCACCCAAAAGTCTTTCGTTGGGCCCATCGTGTTCATCACCTCTCTCGCACCCCAAGCCCTTGGGCAGCCTATAGCTTTGCACCGGCTGAGGCGCTGGTCATGGCTTTGTTTATGCCGGTAATACTGGCTCTGATCCCCCTCCATGGATTGGTGATCTTCCTATTTTTGAGTTTCATGATATTGCGGAATGCCGGAGGCCATTCGGGGGTCGAATTTCACCATCACCAATGGGTTGACTCGCCGCTCGACATTCTAACCACCACCACTCATCACGACATGCACCATCAGAAGTTTGGCGGTAACTACGGCCTTTATTTTACCTGGTGGGATCGCTGGATGGGCACCGAGTTACCAGGCTACAAGGCGGCTTTTCACAAGGCGGTACAGGGCGATGCGGAGTCTCCCACAAGCTATACCCCCTCGCCGCTCAGCACAAAAGCGGAGATTTGAAAGATGGGACAATCTGTAGGTACGGCTCGGTATGCCGGTGTGTTCGCGGCCCTAGTGCTTAGCATGAGCCTGAGTTTATCGGCCTATGCTAAATCTAACAGTGTGGATGCCATTATGGGTTATTGGGTGATGCCGGATGGCTCGGCCCTGATTGAAATCACTACGACACTGGGTTTGAGCGCTAAAGACACTGTGTATGTGGCGAGAATTGTGGCGCTCCGGGAAAAACAGTTCACAACGCTTGATAAGGGGGCGCCCAGCGGACAGACAAGGCGGGACATACATAACCCAGATGAAGCATTGAGGCAGCGGCCGCTGGAAGGGCTGACTATTGCGAACGGCCTGAAATATGACGGGGGTAGCTGGAGCGGAGGGCTTATTTATGACCCCGCCAGTGGCCATACCTACCGCTGCAAACTCGACCTGGTAAAAGAGGGGTTCCTGCGGGTTCGGGGTTATCTGGGGATTTCACTACTAGGTCGTACGATGTATTGGCAGAAAGCGGACAACTTTAAGCGGCAGATGTCACAAATGTTGGATGCAATACCTGAGAATGCAAATCCCGCTATTTGAGCGGGAATGACACCCACAAAATACTGAGCTGTTTTCGCGCCAACCTGCGTGCTTGCACCCACAAGGCAGGAATTTAAGGCAAAAAAAACCTCCTAGACAATCGCTGGAGGTTATAAGCTAGAGGAGAGCAATGCACCAAGTCACACTTGGTACGCTTATTGAGACGGCCTAATCTAGCTTTAGTTCCAAATAAATTTAGAATAATTGGAATTAGGCGTGAATTAGTCAAAATCGTGGCTTCCGGCGCAAGCTCCTCCGGGAAGAGAACCGCTAAGCCGAGGTTGTTACTGAGAATTGTTACGGCAGTACCCTCTAGAGCCCACAGCCAAGGATCAAGGCTAAAACCATAGCCAAATTCATCACCTTAAGTTATCTTTACTGCCGACATGGTTCTATCGAAATTTAAGGAATATTACTTGCGGAATACTGTAAACAAACTAAAGATATTTTGTCTTTTTATTCTAGTCACAATATCATCTCCGTCATTCTGTCAAGACGTGATGGTCGTGGGCTGGGAGCCATCACCCCCCCTTCAGTGGCAAGCGGAAGACGGCAGCCTAAAAGGGCTTGATATAGACATCGTAAGAGCCGTATTAAACCATGCTGGCTACAAAATTAAATTCAAAAAAATGGAATGGAACCAGCTACTGAACAAAGGCCTAAGGAATGGCGAAATAGACATAGCCTTAGGCGCCACTAAAACCACCAACCGCGAAAAATATGCCCACTTTTCTGCCAGTCCTTACATTCCTTGGGACAATGTAATGTTGATACATAAATTCAGGCAGAAGGAATTTTCTGGCATCAAACAACTTAGCGACATACTGAATCAAGACATTACTATTGGGGTTGCCAGAAGTACCATTTACTCCGCTGATTATGAGCAGTTATTAAGCTCTGCCGATTTCAGAAAGCACCTGTTTTTTGTCGCCAAAGAGGAAAACGCCTTCGACTTACTGCTCTCGCACGAAGTTGACGCCATTCTGACCAGTGGTATAAACCTCAAACCAGAGGCCGAGATAAGCCCCAACATCATCTTTCATATGAACCTAAATAACAGTGCCGAGAGCCCTGGGTCACATTTCATGCTCAGTAAATATTCTGTCGCGCCGATCGATGTAGAGCGAATTAACACATCATTATCTGAACTTAAAAAAAATCAATCGCTCGACAAAATTTTC
>Ga0209081_1002813_pt1 | contig 10002 bp, 8 predicted proteins | sample GOMGulsemesocosm_4_FD_184636 | JGI IMG/M metagenome (GOLD analysis project Ga0209081, IMG submission 184636) | Methane-oxidizing microbial communities from mesocosms in the Gulf of Mexico - GOM15B Gulf of Mexico (SPAdes) (version 2) | ecosystem: Environmental > Aquatic > Marine > Cold seeps... | reverse complement strand
ATCGACCATTTCTAATGGTAATTCATCCAGGTATTCCACCCTGGGTTCCATCTCATGGACAATATGAAAGACCTTATTAAAACCCATACTCATGAGAATACGGTTAATGTCTTCTTCAGTGGAGACGATGGTCGGTAACTGGCCGTACTTTTCTTTATACAGAATAGAGATTTTCGCCAACTGGCCCAGCGAAGTGCTGTCGATGCATTTGGTTTCGGTTAGATCGATGATGACGGTTTTAAAACCTTCATCCTCAAACATTTTATTGGTGTATTGATCCAGCGTGGAACACAAGCTCAGGCGCACATCACCAACAAATTTGACGATATAAATACCCAGACTTTGAGCTACGAGAATTTTTCCCGAATCCATAGTTATTTTGTCCTGGCAAGTGACAGCAAAGTAATATCATCCGGAATTTCTTTGCCTTCCTGGATGCTCAATATTTGCTCCAGGTTTTCTGTATTTAATTGTCCCAATTCCACCCACTTAAGCAAACGCGCTTCTTTATCTGCCAAGCATTCCTGCGGTAACACCTCCAGAATACCATCTGACAGTGCCACCAGCTCAAATTCTTCCCCTAATTCAATATGATAGGTGCTGTATTGCGCTTCGGCAAAAAGACCAGCAGGTTGAGAGCAGCCGGTTAAATACTGCACACCCTGAGCATTGCGTAATATGGGCATGGGAAATTGGCCGCCAACACTATAAGAAAGCATGCTGGTTGGCAAATCTATCATGCCCCAAAACACACTCACATGCTTGCCCAGTGCCGCGTCTACCAGTTCTTTATTGATACGACTAATGACTTTATCCGGGTACAACAAGTCGTCAGTGGATTGGCGCTTTAAATTGCGGCGCAGACGATTACTCAGGTTTTTCAACATCACTGTGATAAAGGCCGATGACGCGCCATGACCGCTCACATCGGCGATGTAAAACACCACCTTGTCTTTGCTGATGGGAAAGTAATCAACAAAATCGCCACTTAAATACAGACTGGGAATAATATGGTAATTAAACTCGATACCGTCTATTTGCGATTGAACCTCTGGTAGCATGCGCTTTTGTACTTCACGGCCCGCTAACTGATCCAGTTTAAGCTCTTCAAACCTGTGTTCGAGCTCTTTATTTTTACGCTCCAGCTGGTGGCGATAGACGATATTTTCATTGATGAGGGTTTGTTGCTTTAAATTGCGGCGAATACTGTGCTCCAGTACTTCCAAATCCAGGATGGGTTTAATGAGGTAATCGCTGGCCCCCAAACGCAAGGCCTCTACTACATCGGCCATGACGCCGGCACCCGAAACCACTATAAACGGGGTGTTCGCACGAATTTGGTTAATTTCTTTTAGAACCGCCAAGCCATCCATATTGGGCATACGCAGATCACACAACACCACATCGGGTCGCTGACTGTGAAAACAAGCCACGCCCTCTTGACCATTTTCGGCCTCAAAGACCTCAAAGCCACTGTCTTCCAGATACGCCACAATACTGTCGCGTACGATGGTCTCATCATCTATGACCAGAATTCGGCCGTTTACCTCTTCCATCGGGTGCCTTCACAGTCTTTGTTATTATTTTTGCTGGGCCACCTTACAGGGCTGCCACAGCGCACGCAAGCACCTAAAATGGGCGGTTTGAATCATTTAGCACAATGGAACCTAAATTAGAAATGACAGAGATTTTGTCACGTAAATTGCAATGAATGCCTAATGCTTGGAACAAGTTCAAAAATCTGGCAGAGTTGAAAAGCTAATACTTAAGGACCAACAAAAAGGATAATAATAATGAGCCTAGCCACCCGCTACCAAGAAAAACGCGATTACATTCGCATGCGCGTAGAAACCCCGGTAACACTTACCCTTGGGGATCGTACCCTGCAATGTGTGTGCGTTGATTTAAGTGGCACCGGTATGTGCCTGGAACTTAACGATGAGCTAAAGATAGGCGATGAAGGGGTGGCTTATATGCCTTCTTATCAAAACAAATTTGACGCGCTAAATGCCTGCATTCGCATAAAGCGCGTGATGCAAGATGGTGATGTATATTGCTACGGGGCTGAAATCATTGAAATACTGGGTTAATAACCGGTAACTATCCGTTTAATCGCAGCAGATGCAGCTGGCTGGCGCTGCGATTAAAAATCATCCTCAAACTCTTCATCAAAGTCATCGCTGAAATCATCTTCCACTTCCCCGTTGTTAATCAGGTACTCCCTGCGCTGCAGATAAAAGCTGCGAATGAAAGAGTAGCGGTCACCACTGATCAGCCCTTCTGTGGGTATCAGGTCGGCCCGTATATCCAGGTATTTGCCATAAACCATGCTGTAAAACAGCTCGTCATTTTCAAAAACCTCACTGCTCACACTAATGTCGGTAAGAGCGAAAGTCTCCACAGTAAAACCGGCGGCATCTCGCACTGTACTGGGGCCTAATATTGGCAGCATTAAATAGGGCCCGGAATCCACACCCCAAAATGCCAATGCTTGCCCTATGTCTTCGTTGTGTTTTTCCAGCCCCATATGGCGGGCCACATCAAAAACACCCAATATGCCCAGGGTAGAGTTCACTATAAAGCGGCCAGTATCGGATAAGGCATCCAAAAAATTGCCCTGGGCCAGGTTACTCACAATAATGACAGGCTCCCCCAAGTTACTGAATACATTAGTAATGGCGTCATCCACCACTTGAGGGGTCACATTTCGATAGGCCTGAGCCACTGGCTTTAACGTGTAGTAATCCAGAGTTTCATTAAACGCAAATACGTCTCGGTTCCAGGCCTCCCATGGATCCTGATCGTTGGCCTGGGATTGGAACGAAAATATAACTATTAGAGTGACAATGATTAACCGCATACAACTGCTTCCAAAAAATCAGCGCACATTAAAACAAGCAGGCCAGCGAAACTCAACCGCCTGCTTGCAACAGACTATTTATCAGTATAAAAGACAATCCTCAAAGTGAGTATTTTTAGATCATACCTAAGCTCTTTTTCTGGGTTTTAACTAATATTCAGACATAAAAAAGCCCAAGTGAATAACACTTGGGCTTTAAGAGCTGACGTTAAAAACCCTAGAACTTATGTTCCAGGCCTACAGCCAGTGCCAGTACATCTTCTGCATCTTTATCAAATTGATTAAGGTAAGCAAATGCCTTAGTGGATTTTGCCAACTTACGATCAACCCCTAAAGACAAACTGGTAGCCCCCACCGCTACTTGGTCACCGGACTCAACCTGGGCTTTTAAGGTATTCATGCCCATTTTAAACGATACGTTTGCGCCCACAGCCAGCTCATCATCATTAGGGCCGACGTCTGAGGTATCCACTTTATTAAGGATCCCGCCAATGCGCATATCGCCCAAGCTATAGATCACCGTGGCACGCAGGTTGGAAGTTTGTTTGCCCGGAACACTGTCGTCCAATGCCACCGCCGCGTACACATCCCCTTCTTTATAAGTCACACTGGCAGAAATACCATCACTGCCTTTTCCCGCTACCTCTTCGGCCATCAAAAAGGACAAGGAAGCCTGGAAAGGGCCGCTCATGGCGGTGGTATAGTTTACCGAATTGGCAATTCGGTTCTCGCCGTCTAATACCTTCTTTATATCCACTATGTCATTAAATAAGTCGTACTTACCTTGGGACTTTTTCAATGGAGTATCCATGATCCCCATTTTTACAGTTCCCATATTTTTATAAGCTAGCCCAATGTATGTATTTCGCTGGCCTAATACCCCACCGTCGCCATCCACATCAATCTGGTACTCGGCCTGGTAAATCAATTTAGACGAGGCCAATTCTTCACTGCCTTTAATGCCCACACGGCTAGCATTACTTTCCACACCAAAAGCTTCAGCTGAATCGTTGTAACCTGCGGTCACATTCATCTTGCCATAAAATTTACTGTCTGCCTGTGCAGCTGACACCAAAGCCATAGATGCAACCAGTGCAATTAGAGGGGTTTTCATGATCATTCACCTTAGTAATTTCATCAATATATGACAATAATATTACAAAGACTATATGACAGTTTTGTTACAACTTTTCATTTAATAGCCGTTTTAGCGTTCATTAATGGCTAATATACTCAAACGTTAGATTAGGCATTAATGAATTACGCCTAAAATATAGCCACGAAACGCCAAGATGTACATTTTTCATACCGCCACAGACAAGACAGCGACTACGCTTGCCCAGTGGTCACCATAACGATTAGATCGCCCAGTTATAGAGCTTAAGTGACAGGTTGATTAAACGAGGGAAGGAAAAACTGAATTAGCGACTTTGCAGGGTTAATAATTGCAAGTCACACCACTGCTGAAGAATCTGACGTCCGCCTTGCACCACCTGGTTAATGTCCATATTTTGCTGGGTGGCGATGTCACGTAGAATTTCATCGGCCGTTAACTGTTGATTGTCCTGTAGGCGCTGAAATAACAGGGCACTGAGTGGGTTTAGCGCCACAAATTCAACCTTCAGTTGCTGGTTTCGGTACACCATTAAATAGCTAGTAGCCGCTTCGCAGGTATTGCCTGCGCTTATTTGATGAACCGGATAATCATAAGCTTGGCACCAAGCACTTTCGATCATGCCGACGGGGTCTTTCTCAAAATTCAATTTCGAGATGGGCATATTCTCGCTGGTATTTTGATAGACATCGGCATGCAGCTCCATCCATTCCCAGTGGGCCAACTGATAAGCAAATTCGGGTAAAAAATCCAGTTGGCAATGCAGTAGGTACTCCAGAAACTCTTCACTGATTTTTAAAAAATACGGGCTATGACAAGAATGACTAATAAAGAAGTCTCTCACCAATTCGGTTTGTTGTGCTTTACTAAGCAATTCCATTAATACCGGAAAGCCGCCGCTAATAAACCCCTCAACATTGTTGAAAAATAGCTCCCGATACACATTCATGTGCCGCTCATCTACACCGGCTACTTCTGAATGAGCCTTGGGGTCTCGTATGGCGTCGGAGAATTTTTTTTGAATTTGTTGAAAACCCAGGGGGCTGTTAGGCAAGTGTTTGTTCACGACTAGCCTCTTGCTGAAAGTGTTTTATTTGGTTTACTTCAGACATCAATTCATTCACGGGTGGAAAGTTAAAGTCTCTTTCTAATAAGGTAGGCAATACCCCGTGAATATCGTAACTAAGTTGCAGTAACTCCCACACAGGGGATTTAATACTGGCACCATGGGTATCCACCAATAGATCGGGGGCTTCATCATAATGACCGGCGATATGCAGGTATTCAATGTATTTGCTGGGTATGGATTGAATATAGTGGCGGGCATCAAAACCGTGATTCACGCTATTTACGTATACGTTATTCACGTCCAGCAATATTTTACAATCGGCACGTTTTACCACTTCCAATAGAAACTCCAACTCGGACATTTCCTGACCGGGGGAAGCATAGGTGGACACGTTTTCAATAATAAGGGGTCTTTGCAAAATTTCTTGCACTTGCGCAATGCGGTCCGCAACGTATTTGGCCGCCGGCAAGGTAAAAGGAATGGGCATTAGGTCATACATGTGACCCTCGTGGCTACAATAACTCAGGTGTTCACTGTAAATATCAATCTGGTGTTCGTCCAGAAAACTCTTAACGTCTTTAACAAAAGGCACGTCAAGCTTATCCGAGCTACCAATAGATAAAGATAAGCCATGACAGGCAAAGGGAAAGCGTTCCGTAAATTCACGAAAGGCTTTCCCTAAACGACCACCCACGCCGATCCAGTTTTCCGGTGCTACCTCGAGGAAATCCACATCTTGATTGCTCAAGCCTGCCAAATCTTCCATCATTCCCCGGCGTAACCCCAGCCCCGAACCTTGCAGCGCCATGTGTGATCCTTATGTTAACGTCTTCAGTCTTTTAAGTAGCTAGAGCTTAAGACTTACCGCCACATTTGCCTTCACCGCATTTGCCTTCTTTAGACTTGTCGGCTGCTTTGTCTTTACCGCCGCACTTGCCTTCACCGCACTTGCCTTCGCCAGACTTAGCACTGGATTCGGCCTTGCCGCCACACTTGCCTTCACCACACTTGCCTTCTTTAGACTTGGCAGAAGATTCAGCTTTACCACCGCACTTACCTTCGCCACACTTTCCTTCCATGGCCACTTTATAGCCAGACTCTAAAGATTGAGAGGCAAAAGGGTTTTCAGCAGCCACTGTGGTGGTGGCTACGCTTGCCAATAAACTTGCGCCAAATGCCAATGCCAGTGGTTTCATTTTAGTGTTCGTCATGAGAGTCCCCTCATCCTTACTTTTTTGTTAGTAGTTATTGAATGAAAATAGTTAGTTGCTCTATTTTCCATGATTATAAGAGCAACATATGGGGAAAATAGTTCATTTTTAGCCAATCTTTATTTTTGAAACCCCAAAGTCAAAAAAGGGGCACAAGGCCCCTTTTTCTACAATCACCGCTATTGCTCAGGTGATTAACGCTTCTCAAGCACCACACTACCAATGGAGTAACCGGCACCAAAGCTGCAAACCACACCCAATTGACCGGCCGTTATATCATCTTTATATAAGTGGAAGGCAATGATGGAACCCGCCGAGCTGGTATTGGCATATCGATCCAGGATCACAGGAGACTCCTCAAGGCTGGCTTCACGACCCAATACACGCTTGGAGATAAGCTTATTCATGCTCAAGTTAGCCTGGTGTAACCACATGCGCGTGAGGTTGTCGGCTGGGATTTCAAGTTTATCCAGCTGAGCGCTAATTTGCGCCGCCACCATAGGGCACACTTCTTTAAATACTTTGCGGCCATTTTGAATAAACAGCTTATCTGGTTTACCCAGCCCAGATTCATCACAACGATTCAGGAAACCGGCGTTATTACGGATATTGTTCGAGAATACCGTCTGTAGCTTAGTATCCAGAATCTTGAACTGGGACTCACTGCTGGCCAGTTCCATGTCTTCCAGGATCACTGCGGTGCAGGCATCACCAAAGATAAAGTGGCTGTCACGATCACGGAAATTCAAGTGACCTGTACAAATTTCAGGGTTCACCATCAAAACACAGCGAGCAGAGCCGGTTTGAATGGCACTCACAGCAGACTGAATGCCAAAGGTGGCCGAACTACAGGCCACGTTCATATCATAAGCAAACCCTTCGATGCCCAGGGCGGTTTGCACTTCTACTGCAATGGCAGGATAAGCACGCTGCAAGTTTGAGCAGGCTACAATAACCATGTCCACATCGGCCACGGTTTTACCTGCCTGAAGCAAGGCTTCCTTGGCGGCGGCCACTGCCATGTCACACTGAATTGAAGGCTCATCGTTAGAGCGATCAGGGATAGACGGCGCCATGCGCTTGGGGTCTAGAATGCCAGCCTTATCGGTGACATAACGGCTCTTGATGCCAGATGCTTTCTCGATGAAAGCACTGTTACTTTCTGCTAGGGACTCTACAGTGCCCGCTTCAATTTGTGCCTTATTAGTCTCATTGTAATCATTTACAAATGCATTAAAGGCTTCTACTAGCTCATCGTTTGAGATGGATTGGCTTGGGGTATATAAACCTGTACCACTGATTACCACTTGTTTCACATTATTCCCCTACTCTTATAAATACACATTACTGCCAAATATTCCGTTTTACGTTAAAGCTATCCATACTTAGCCAAATTATTCTGCACAAAACTATAATCTATTGCCTGACGCTTATCTACTTACTGTTGCAGACTTTGCTGTGCTTTTGCCAACTGAGCCGTCCAGCGCTTCTGAGACACAGGAATAGACGTGCCCAACTCCTGTGCAAATAGCGATACCCTGAATTCCTGCATCATCCAGTTTAAGGGCAACACTTCAGGGTAACAGTTCAGGTCGGCCGGTAACTTGGCGATCAAATCCTTGTATTGATCTTGCCAGCCAACAATTTGCAGCTGCAACAACTTGTCTTTTTGCAGGTTACCCTGCAGCTTATCCAGGCGCACCATCATGGCTTTTATGTACCTGGGGTAATGTTTAAGCCACTCAAATGACACCTGCGCCATAAACCCTTTGGGCATCAGCATTTGAACTTGATACTTAATGTCACTGACAGCGAACGCAAAAGCTAATTGCTTCTGTTGCTTCATCTTTTTATTAAGCAAGTGGTATTGGGACATGATTTGCTTGATGAGCACCACTACCTCATCCAACGTCTTGCCAATATTACTGCGCCCTTGCTCTTTAATAGCATTAAACTGCAGGGCATTACGGGGGGCCTCTTCAAACTTGAAGCAGGTTTTAAAGACCAGGCTACTTACTGTGCTTAGTAACTCGGTTTTATTGCCTATATTGGCGTAATAAATAATTTCTTGAACCAGGCGTTTTTGCACTTCTTTTTGAATCCAGCTCACCTGTTCAGGCAGCTCCAATTGCAGCAATCTGTAAACCGCTAACCGGGTTTGCACCTGGGCCTCATCCTGACGCTCCATTAATTTAAGGTTAACACTGGTTTTGGCATCCACTAACGCCGGATACAAGGTCACCTGAATGCCCGCTTGTTGCAGCTCATAAGTTGACGGCAGCTCAACCTCTCCCCACGCCGTTATTTTTTCCCGTTCAAAGTCGTTTCCTTTCACTTGAACCACAGCGTTGGCTTGTTCGCCCACCTCCTCGATCAATTGACGCCAGTCACGGCCTTGCACCAACAGTCGATTATCACTGCCCAATACTTTAATGTTCATTAGGTAGTGTTTATCGACCTGCTGTAAATTCCAATCTGCTTCACTCACCTTAATGCGCTTACGCTGATAGATAAACTGTGACAGCACAACGCCCAAAGGCTGATCCGAAACCTGATTGGCCATTAAAAAACCATCAACAAAATCCGGTACCGGCACCAGTTGTTTACGAATAGGCTTAGCTAGGCTGCGCACCATGGCAATCACCTTCTCACGTATCATGCCCGGCACTAACCATTGCAAACGACTCACCGGCAACTGTTTCAACATGGCCGCCGGCACCGAGACACTTACGCCATCTTCCAAGTGTAAGGGCTCAAAGCGGTAGCTTAATGGATAGAGCACACTGCCCTGGGTGAAATGATCCGGGTATTGTTGTTCGGTGATGTGCTCGGCGCCGTGCTGCATTAAAAAAGATTTATCGGCCTTTAATAAATTGGGGTCTTGTTTTTGATACCATTTTTCAAAACTAGCAGTAGATGAAATTTCCGTGGCCACCCGTTCACTGTAAAACTCAAACAGGCGCTCTTCATCCACCACAATATCGCGGCGACGACTTTTGTCCTCCAGCTCACTTAAATCTTCGATGAGCCTTTGATTGTATTTTAAGAAGTCGCCTTTTACGCGAATATTGCCCTGCACTAAAGCTTCACGAATAAATATATCGTGACTTATCTGCTCATCAATATTGCCATAACTTACTGCCCGTTTAGGCACGATCACCAAACCAAACAGGGATACCTGCTCATAGGCCATGACCTGAGCACGTTTAGTGGACCAAAAAGGCTCCATATAGGTTTGATTTATTAAGTGCTTGGCCAAAGGCTCCAACCATTCGGGCTCAACCTTGGCGTTCATGCGTGCATAAAGTTTGCTCGTTTCTACTAATTCGGCGGTCACCACCCACTTGGGACGTTTCTTAAAAATACCCGAGCCAGGAAACAGCAGAAAACGCCGGTTTCTCGCCCCTTTGTAATCACCTTCATCGGACTTCTGCCCCACATGACTTAACATGCCCGACAATATGGCCTGATGAATAGTGCTATAAGACGCCGGTGTTGTATTCTGAGTTAACTTAAGGTCTTTACATTGCAGTTTTAATTGATGGTGAACGTCGCGCCATTCGCGCATACGCATGTAATTTAGAAAGTGTTTTTTACAAAAATTACGCAACTGATTGTTGGTGCAAGCCTGACGTTCTTCTTCGAAACGATTCCAGATATTAACCAGGGTTAAAAAGTCACTGTCCTCATGTTTAAATTCGGCATGTTTTTGATCGGCCGCCTGCCTGCGTTCCTGTGGACGCTCTCT
>Ga0209081_1002812_pt1 | contig 10003 bp, 9 predicted proteins | sample GOMGulsemesocosm_4_FD_184636 | JGI IMG/M metagenome (GOLD analysis project Ga0209081, IMG submission 184636) | Methane-oxidizing microbial communities from mesocosms in the Gulf of Mexico - GOM15B Gulf of Mexico (SPAdes) (version 2) | ecosystem: Environmental > Aquatic > Marine > Cold seeps... | reverse complement strand
CTCTTCAATCGCTCGGCAACCCCATTCTGGGAAGTGCTGCCTAACCAATGCATTCATGTCTTTTTCAAAGGCGCTGTATTCACGCTTCAACGATGACTTTTCTGTATTCGCTGATTTGCCATTAATCATACCCGCGGCCAGTGTTGCATGGGTGTATTTATCGATCACGATAAAGCTACCCGTGCCTTTAATATCGGCATAAGCATCGAAGGCTATGACTTGGTTTAAGGATAATTGACAGTGCGCTATTTCGTTTAACTGCAGTTCCTCAGCAGGTATTTTTTCTAATGTATTGACGTCAACCTTATGATCGATGCTGTTAAATCGCCCAGTAATAACATTCGTGCCACGTTTAATTAAATAATCGGCGTTGGGCTGCATCGCTGCTTCATCCATCCACACCAAGGTCACGTCAAATTGATCCGATAGCTCAGGCAAATCGTCGCTTTTTACGATCATATCGCCACGGCTTACATCCACTTCATCTTCAAATGTTAGGGTAATCGCCATGGGTGCAAATGCTTCTTCGCATTGCATATTGTCGATACTTACCGCTGGTTGAATAACTTGTTTCACAACGGATGTTTTTTGTGACGGCAATACGGTAACGCTATCGCCTACTTTAATGCTGCCTGCCGCGATAGTGCCGCAAAACCCTCTAAAATCCAGATGAGGTCGGTTCACATACTGCACGGGTAAGCGGAAATTTTCTAGGTTAACAGTATCTTTCAGCGGGATACTGTCTAGCTGCGCCATGAGTGGTGCAGCGGCATACCATGTCATATGCTCACTGGCATTCACAACGTTATCGCCAGTCAGTGCAGATACGGGGATAAACACCGGTGCGTCGACGCCAATGGATGCAGCGAATGCGAGGTACTCTTCTTTAATTTCATTGAAGCGCTGCTCACTGAACTCAACCAAGTCCATTTTATTTATCGCGACAACAATATGCTTTATACCCAGCAAACTGGTGATATAGCTGTGGCGACGCGTTTGAGTTTGCACACCATAACGTGCATCAATCAATATTATGGCTAGGTCTGCTGTGGATGCGCCCGTTGCCATATTTCGCGTGTATTGCTCATGCCCCGGTGTATCGGCGATGATAAATTTGCGTTTATCGGTCGCAAAAAAGCGATAGGCCACATCAATGGTAATGCCCTGCTCTCTTTCAGACTGCAAACCATCAACCAACAAAGCCAAGTCAATCGCTTCGCCTGTTGTTCCGTGTTTTTTTGAATCTTTATTAATCGCTGCCAGTTGATCTTCAAAAATCATTTTACTGTCATGCAATAAGCGGCCAATTAAGGTGCTTTTTCCATCATCCACGCTACCGCAGGTAATAAAGCGTAATAACTCTTTATTCTCATGCTGCTTAAGGTACGCCTCAATATCTGATTCAATCAGATCATTTTGTTCAATCGCCATTAGAAATACCCTTCCATTTTTTTCTTCTCCATCGAACCCGACTCATCGTGATCGATTAATCGACCTTGGCGTTCAGACACTTTGGTTAACAACATTTCTTGAATAATTTCAGGTAACGTTTCTGCTGTTGAGGAAACCGCGCCAGTTAAGGGGTAACAACCCAAGGTTCTAAAACGGACTTTTTCCATCACAGCTGTTGCCCTGAGTTCTTCAGGCATACGGTCATCATCCACCATGATTTTAGTGCCGCCGTATTCAACCACTGAGCGCTCTTTAGCAAAGTACAGGTCAGGAATAGGAATACCTTCAAGATAGATGTACTGCCAAATATCTAGCTCAGTCCAGTTGGATAAGGGGAATACGCGAATGGACTCACCTTGCTGATGACGACCATTATAAATATCCCAAAGTTCTGGACGCTGCGCTTTCGGATCCCAGCGATGGTTTTTATCACGAAACGAGTAAATACGTTCTTTTGCACGCGATTTTTCCTCGTCACGTCTAGCACCACCAAACACCGCATCGTACTTATATTTATCCAACATCTGGCGTAAGCCCTCTGTTTTCATAATATCCGTATGCATAGCCGAGCCGTGTTCAAACGGTGAGATACCTTGTTCCTCACCTTTAGGGTTGATATAAACCAACAGCTCCATGCCCACTTCTTCAGCTCGCTTATCACGAAATTCAATCATTTCCTTGAATTTCCACTGCGTATCAACATGTACCAATGGAAACGGTGGCTTCGCTGGGTAAAACGCCTTTTGTGCTAAGTGCAACATCACCGACGAATCCTTACCCACACTATAAAGCATCGCTGGATTATCAAACTCCGCTAAGACTTCCCGTATAATGTGTATAGACTCTGCTTCTAATCGTTTTAGGTGAGTCAAACGCTTTTCGCTTATAACCATATCTTGCTCTTTTAACTGGAATATATAATTTTTAATTATAAAGAATTTTTAATAACTTTGCCTATTTTATTACATTGACAACGCAAATTAACCTTTCTGATACCGACCTATGCGTCAAATGTGGCTTGTGCTTGCCACATTGCCCAACCTATACGCTCACTAGAAAAGAAAGTGAATCTCCCCGTGGACGCTTAGCACTAATGCAAGGTTGGAGTGAAGGAAAGCTAGAACTATCAATCACCTTAAACGACCATATTAATAACTGCCTAAGTTGCGGCGCTTGCGAGGCCATGTGCCCAGCACAAGTACCCTACACTCGATTATTAAATGACTTTCGTGCCGAAACAGTATCAAACACGACTAACAACAAACTAAGCACCTTAGAAGCACTAGCCCTTAATACGCTAACGGGAACACACCATAAAACAATGGGGCTATTAGTCAGTTTGTATCAAACAACCGGACTGAGTAAGTTACCCATCCCAAGTAATAACTACTTACCCGACAAAGCGAACCAGCAGCGCCTCCTCGATAGTTACCCCGCGCTCGGCCCCACTAAGCGTGGGCAAGTTGCCTTATTTACTGGCTGTGCCAGCGAAGTATTCGATAAAAAAACCTTACACGATGCTATTTTCATGCTGCAGCACTGCGGCTTTGACGTTAGCATTCCAGCTAAACAAGGCTGCTGTGGTGCGATAGATTTACATGCAGGACAGAAAGCAAAAGCAACTAAGTTAGCTCAACAAAACAACTCCGCCTTTTCTAGCGCTACTAACACTGCCATCATCACCGTTGCGAGCGGTTGCGGAAGTAGCTTAGCTCAATACGATAATCCGCTTGCTAAAAAAGTCATCGACATTTCTGACTTTATTGCTCCGTATCTAACTGAGCTCTCTTTCACCAAACTCAGTAGCAGCGCATGGCTACACACGCCTTGCACGCTAAAAAATAGCTTATCCAAAGGTGTCGACATATCAACCTTACTAAGCCATATTGACGGCTTGCAAATCAATACATTTGATGACTCGCAAGCCTGCTGTGGTGCAGCGGGAAGCTATATGCTGGAACACCCAGAAACAGCTAATCTTTTACGGGAGCAGCTGCTTAAACCCGTTAAGCAGCAAACGACTCAATACTTACTGAGCAGTAATATCGGTTGCGCTATGCACATCCGCGCAGGCTTAAAACAAGATGGGTTTAACATCGAAGTACTACATCCAGTATCATTACTGGCACAACAACTGAAGGTAGCATTATGAACAGAGCGTACACCCCGGCTGACACCCTTATTGATCATGCTGATCGCGTATTACGTACCTTAACTGGCCACGCTAAAACGACGGGGCGAGAAAACCCGGCTAACAAGGCCGCCGACAGTGAGTTAAGTGATGATGAAGCCAAGCTCTCAGCCCAACTCATGCGCGTTAACCATGCGGGCGAAGTTGCCGCTCAAGCTCTGTATCAAGGACAATCGCTAACCGCAAAAGACAAAGACGTACAAGAAGAGCTGAAACACGCTGCCGAAGAAGAAAATGACCACCTCGCTTGGTGTAAAAAACGTGTTACTGAGCTGGGTCAACAAACCAGCATTTTCGACCCTATTTGGTATGCCGGCTCATTAGCCATTGGCGCAACCGCTGGGCTAGCAGGGGATAAATGGAGCCTAGGTTTTCTAGCAGAAACTGAACGACAAGTGGTTAAACATATTGATAGTCATTTAGATAAGCTCCCAGATAACGACCATAAAACGCGTGCTATTTTGCAGCAAATGCACATTGATGAAAACGAACACGCCGCCACGGCTGTTGAGCAAGGTGGTGTTGAACTACCGACTCCTATCAAACATGGCATGAGTCTCGTTTCTAAAATAATGACCAAAGCCTCCTACTGGGTTTAAACCATCATGCCCAGCCAATACCAACAGCTCATCGAGTTTGATCAACAGCATATCTGGCATCCGTATACTAGCCTCAACCATCCGACGCCTGTTTTCCCTGTCGAGTCGGCCTCTGGGGTCCGCCTTAAGCTGGCCGATGGTCGCGAGCTGATTGACGGCATGTCCTCTTGGTGGGCCGCCATTCATGGCTACAACCACTCGGTGTTAAACACCGCTGTAGAAGAGCAGTTAAAAAAGATGTCACACGTGATGTTTGGTGGCCTTACGCATCAACCCGCCGTTGATTTAGCCAAAACACTCATCGACATCACCCACGATGATTTACAGCATGTTTTCTTTGCCGATTCTGGCTCGGTATCGGTTGAAGTGGCAATCAAAATGGCCATTCAATATTGGGCATCCAAAGGGCAGCCACAAAAGCAACGTTTACTGACGATAAAAAATGCTTATCACGGTGATACCTTCGGCGCGATGGCTGTTTGCGACCCCGACAATGGTATGCATCATTTATTTAAAGATGTACTCGCTAAACACTTATTCGCCAAGCGCCCCAACTGCAAAGACCCAGAGCATTATGATGAGGAAGCCATTGCTGATCTACAGCACTTACTCGAAACCCACCAAACCAATATTGCCGCCGTCATTCTAGAGCCTATCGTACAAGGCGCAGGCGGTATGCGTTTTTATAGCCCTGCCTACCTAAAGAAAGCACGTGAGCTGTGCGACGAATTCGGTGTACTACTTATTCTAGATGAGATTGCTACAGGTTTTGGGCGCACTGGCAGTCTTTTCGCCTATCAACAAGCAGATATTTGCGCAGATATTCTCTGCGTGGGTAAAGCGCTAACAGGTGGCTATATGAGCCTAGCCGCCACCTTGTGCAATAGCAAAGTAGCTAATGGCATTGGTAACGGTGAATACCCCACCTTAATGCATGGCCCCACATTTATGGCTAACCCTTTAGCTTGCGCGGTAGCCAATGCTAGCTTAAAGCTGCTACTCGATTCACCTTGGCAGCAACGCGTTAGTGCAATAGAGCAACAGTTACAGCATGAGCTTGAGCCTTGCCGCGACATAAGCGCCGTTAAAGATGTGCGCGTTAAAGGTGCCATTGGGGTTATTGAACTACATAAACCCATTGATATTCACTGGATGCAACCGCGCTTTGTTGAACTTGGCGTATGGGTTCGCCCCTTCTCAACCTTAGTGTATGTGATGCCACCTTATATTATGGAGGCTTCCGATTTATCTAAGATCACTGCTGCTATGCTGCAGGTTGTTTCAGAAATTGATCCAACAGAATAAAGTGAAAAGTGATGCTAGTGCAAAGAATTACCGTACGGGCTTGCCAATCAAGATAATAATACACGGGCTGTTACGTTATCTATTAATTCTTACCATCACCTCAACGGTATCATTTGCCGATAGCAGCTTTGATAGCCCGTCATTAATCGGCATTCAAGGTATCGATGACCGTATCATTGTCAACGGCTCCCAAGCACCTTGGCAAGCCATTGGTAAAGTCCACACCGCTGATTTATTTGCTTGCACAGGAGTGCTAATCACAGCCAAACACGTATTAACCGCCGCCCATTGTATTTGGAATAAAAAAAGCAACGAGCTTATGCCAATGGAGTATATTCACTTCGAAACAGGTCATCACCGTGATGTTTATCTAGCAGCAAGAGGCGTTAAGCGGGTTAAACTTCCAGCTCAATACAAGCTCGAACAAGACCAGCCCATCAACCTAGGTAATTTAGCACTAGACTGGGCAATCTTAGAACTCGATACTCCTATCAACAACATTCGGCCAATTCCTTTAAGCCCATTAAGCGTAAAAGAACTCATCACAACGGGGCAAAATACGGCCGTTATTCAAGCCGGGTTTAGTGGCGATCGGCAATATATATTAACGGCTAACAAACGATGCAAAATAATAAAACAATATAAAAAGCATCCCTTAGTGACACATAACTGCGATGCCACTAACGGTGATTCAGGCTCACCTTTATTGATAAAGGAAAAGGGGGATTATCACGTAATCGCCATGCTTGTCGGTGTCCGGTCGTCGCCACAAAGACAATCAACCGGCTTAGCCATAACCATTCCAGCAATCCCGTTTTAAAAAAACACTAAAGAACCTCTAGCAAGCTATTGAAATTCTACTGACCGGCCACCTACAGCGTTAAAACCACGCTCAAAGTGCACATTTACACGAATAAACTCCGCTTTCTCGCTTGATTTTGCCTTGTATCTTCTGGCTCAGCTCAGCAAATTTCAACAATTTGCGAAACTAGCTATTTTCCAATTAGCGGCGGGTGACAAATGATCTGTACTGCAATACCTTCAGGGTCATAGCAATAAAAACTCTTTGCTCCATCACGGTGTTTGCGCGGTTGAGTTTTCATTTTCACATCATGGCTCGTTAGAAACTCAAACCAATCATCTACATCTTGCTCACTATTTAAAAAGAAACCGATGTGATCAAGCTTTGGCACACCCGTTTGCTCACCTTTCACCACATGCAGCGCTAGATTATCATTGCCCGATGTTAAGTAAACATTCTCAGCATCCGGTCGCCATTCAACCGCCATCCCCATCAGCTCCACATAGAAGTGTTCCGCTGCAGCTAAATCATTAACGTTTAATGCAACATGCCGTAAGCCAGTGGTCGGATTAGGCCGCTTCATGCAGCATCCGCATCAACAATTTCATAATCATGCGTTATTTCAACCGCTTTACTGAGCATAATAGACGCTGAACAATATTTCTCAGCCGACAAGCTAACCGCACGGCCAACCGCTTTATCGCTCAAGTCTTTACCTGTAATAACAAAGTGCACATGAATCTTGGTAAACACGGCAGGAACAGCATCCGCACGTTCGGCCTCAATTTCTGCCACACAATCCGTCACATTCTGGCGAGCTTTATCCAAAATCATTTTCACATCAAAGGCAGTACAACCACCCATGCCCGTTAGCAACATTTCCATGGGGCGAAGCCCTAAGTTTCTACCGCCATTTTCAGGCGCGCCATCCATCACTACCGCGTGACCACTGCCAGACTCACCCAAAAACATTGCGCCATCAACCCACTTAATTCTTACCTTCATTTACCCTACTCACCCGTTAAAATTTTAGCTGCAAAGAATATCATAAAAAGATCTCTGACATTTTTTATGCTCGACTGTCATTTTATAAAACTCTGCTACACTTGCGTGTATGAGCAAACTAAAGCCCATCCTTAATTTTTCAGGCATGCCAGACGATACCTTTGCCCGGTTTATCAGTTTCTGTTTCCGCCATGAATACGCCAATAAAACCGATATTATCCAACCCGGTGATAATGCTGACACGCTCTATTATTTTATTGAAGGCTCAGCCTATGTACGCGTTGACGAGGTAGATGGTCACGAATTTATTTTAGCCTGCCTAAATCGTGGTGATTTTATTGGTGAAGCCGGTTTTTTCGAAACCGAAGGCCAACGTGACAAGCGCGACGTGTACGTGCAAACTTGTGCAAAATCTCAGCTTGCTAGAATTAGCTATAAGCGATTAAACGCTTTATTTGAAAATGAACTTAAAGCCGACAGTATTGAAATTATTAATGCATTAGGTCGTCAATTAGCCAAACGTTTATTACAAACCAGCCGGAAAGCGGGCCACCTAGCCTTTTTAGACGTAAGCGGCAGAGTTGCTCGTACCTTAATTGATTTAAGCGAATCTCCCAACGCGATGACTCACCCAGACGGCATGCAAATTAAAGTCACACGCCAAGATATTGGTCGCATGGTAGGTTGTTCCCGTGAAATGGCAGGGCGCGTTTTAAAATCAATGGCTGAAGAGGGCTTGATTGAAGCATCAGGAAAAACCATTTTGATAAAAAGCCTACGCTAAGGAACTCTCATCATCCCGCCATATGGAGTCTTATCTGTGGCGCTCCCTTCATCAGCAGCAACCGTCAGCATTGGCCTCATTGTAGGTTGCGGCTGCGCTGTTTAAGCCCAACAATATAAGCAGGGGCAGCTTCAAATCTTTGGTACTGTGGCTTTGATCTGTTGGGCTTTCTTCGTCAGCTCCAACCTTTGGTAAACCAACTAAGCAATCAAATCCTTCAACGCTTGCCCAGGGTTCTCGCAACGCATAAAGGCTTCACCAATTAAAAATGTATTCACTTGGTGTTCTTTAAGCATTTTTATATCGTCTGTTTTGTGCAAACCACTTTCACTCACCACAACAACCCCGGCTGGAATTTTATCTAGCAGTTGCACGGTATTTTGTAGGGATGTTTCAAAAGTGTGTAGGTTTCTATTATTAATACCCACTAGCGATAGGTTCAGACGCAAAGCGCGCTCTAACTCATCCGCATCATGTACTTCAACCAGCACATCCATACCTAAATCGTTAGCCAACCGATACAATTCGGCTAAACACTTATCGTCCAGTGCAGCAACTATAAGCAAGATACAATCAGCGCCTATCGCCCGTGCTTCATACACCTGATACACGTCAATAATAAAATCTTTGCGAATAACGGGTAAGTCACAAGCAGCTCTTGCTTCTTGTAAATACTGCTCGGAGCCTTGAAAAAAGTCTTTGTCCGTTAATACCGATAAACAAGCTGCGCCGCCTGTTTGATAGCTTTCAGCTATTTCCGCTGGTACAAAATGTTCACGCAATAAACCCTTACTGGGTGACGCTTTTTTTACTTCGGCAATCACCGCCGTTTCACCCTTTGCTAGCTTTTTCTGAATCGCTTTTACAAAGCCACGCACAGGTGATGCGGTGGTAATTTGCTGCTTTAAATCGGCAATGGATACGCTCGCTGAGCGCTCGCTAATTTCTTGCTGCTTTCTCGCTAAAATCTTTTTTAAAACGTCTGGGGTATTACTCATATTAAAAACTCTGTGTTTTTTCTTTTAAATCGACCATTTTCTGTAAGGCGGCACCTGAGCTGATCATTTTTTGAGCCAGTAACACACCTGCCTTTATGCTGTCGGAAACGCCACTAACATAAAGTGCCGCACCTGCATTTAACGCTAACATATCTGCTGCTTTTTTAGCCTCAGAGTTAGAGTCGCCACCCAGTGCTGCTTTAATTAATGAGAGTGATTGCTCTGCACTATCAACAACCAGCCCTTCTAGGCTTTGGCTGGCTATTCCCAGCTCTTCGGGCGAAATGGTGTATTCAGTAATTTTCGAGCCTTTTAATTCTGCAACATAGGTCGGCTTTGCCAAACTAATTTCATCTAAGCCATCATCAGCATGTACAACTAATACGTGCTCACTGCCTAAACGTTGCAAAACCTCCGCAATAGGCCGGCATAAGGCCTGATCGAACACACCCACCACTTGTGATTTAACCTGCGCAGGGTTCGTCATTGGCCCCAACATATTGAAGATCGTGCGCTGCGCCAGTTCTTTTCGAGGCCCAATGGCATGCTTCATCGCACTATGGTGTGCGGGCGCAAACATAAAGCCTATACCCACGTCCTGTATACAAGCCGCTACTTGCTTAGGGCTAAGGTCTAGTCGAATACCCGCCGCTTCCAATACATCGGCGCTACCTGTAGAGCTAGAAATTGAGCGGTTACCATGTTTAGCAACATGCCCGCCGGCAGCTGCAACAATAAACGCACTCGCGGTTGATACGTTAAATAGGTTTGAACCATCGCCCCCTGTACCACAGGTATCAACTAGATAGTCCGCCTGAATATCAACTGGGGTTGCTAGCTCACGCATCACAACCACCGCGCCTTCTA
>Ga0209081_1002811_pt1 | contig 10004 bp, 5 predicted proteins | sample GOMGulsemesocosm_4_FD_184636 | JGI IMG/M metagenome (GOLD analysis project Ga0209081, IMG submission 184636) | Methane-oxidizing microbial communities from mesocosms in the Gulf of Mexico - GOM15B Gulf of Mexico (SPAdes) (version 2) | ecosystem: Environmental > Aquatic > Marine > Cold seeps... | reverse complement strand
ATTACGAATTATTTTAGGATCAGCCGCTTTTCGCTCCAGCATCTCTTCTGGCATCATTAATATCTTTTCAATATTAAAGTTAAAAAAGAGTTCTTCAAAATTTTGCCATTTATTTTCGACCACGCGAAAATTCACGCATACGAGATGAAAGTACGGACAAATACAACCAGTTGATTTTAATGAGAAATAAAATAAATTCATGCTTTTTCCGTGTACATAAAGTAAAGATTTTTAATGGACGAGTTACCCTTTAAATAAGGTAAATGTGTCCATATTTATTTTGTATTTTGAACTCACTACATATTAGCATTTATGCCTTAACCCTACCTTCTTTTATTAGGCGATAATAAGCCACTTTCTGGGTGCTGATGCCAAAGAGCCAATTATTATCGCATCACAGACAAGCTATACCTTCATTCTTGAACCTATACTCAGACAAAAACTATAATTTTTAATATCTTTTAGTAGGTTTCTGGTCACTTTCTGCAATTGTTAATCTATCTAAAATTAAGATGATAAACTGCTCTAGTTATAAATAATAATAAGCTAAGACTCTAACTAGCCAACACCCAACACCTATTCAAACATATGAAATATTGTTACTGTGTGACTTGATTTTACAGATGCTGTTTATTTAATTTAAAGAAAAAGGAAATCCACATGATCGAAGGCCGAACAATAAGGATATATTTAGAAAATGGTTCAGTTTCAGGCTTAAGACATGCTGAAATTGTAAATTGGACAGGGCAAGCAATTTCATGTCCACGTAAGAACGTAAAAAAACTTAACTCTTGGCCCGAAACCAAAAGACCTGGTGTCTATTTTTTATATGGAATAAGTGAAAAAACTGGCGAACAAGCCGTATATATTGGCGAGGCAGAAAATGTTTATGAAAGGCTACAAAACCATCTAGCTAAAAAAGACTTTTGGAATGAAGTAATATTATTTACGAGTAAAGATGAAAACTTGACCAAATCTCACGTAAAGTACCTAGAGTCAAGGCTTGTATCCGTTTCAAAATATTCAAATCGACAAGAAACTTTAAACGCCAATAATCCTCAAGAGCCATTGTTGCCTAGAAGTGAGCAAGCCTCAATGGAGGAATATTTCTACAATTTAAAAACATTATTGGGTGTCTTAGGCCATAAGACCCTAGAGCCATTAGCGCCTATGACTAAAGCCGATAAAGGTCTAGAATTGAAAAGCTCAAGCTTTTCTCCACTAATGTTGCATCTCAACATAAGTGATATTACGGCTGATGCGTTATTGAGTGATGAAGGTATTGTGGTATTAAAGGGATCTAAAGCAGCCCTTACAGTGAAAAAGAGTCTGTCGAATGGTTATAAGAAACTACGTAATAAACTTATAGAATCCAAAATGTTAAATGAACAAAATGGCATATTTGTTTTATCTCAGGATTATCTATTCACGAGCCCGACACAAGCTGCAGCTATTTTAGTTGGTTATGCAATTAATGGACGAAATCACTGGATTGATAAAAATGGTATTACTTTGAAAGAATTGGAAATGACAATGACTGAATGAAATAAGCCTTAATAATTCTTATTAAGGCTCGATAGCTGCTCTATTTATTAAAAATGACTAATATAAACTTTGAACATTAACCATTGGCTGCTTGATTTTCAATATCTTCTATATAGGATTTATGGGTATCCTTTTGTGATTGTTCAACTATATTTATTTGCTTAGCTAATTGTTCAGCTAATAATGGAGAAACTGCATTCCCTATTTGTTTCCCAATAGTAGTAATCCCACCTATAAATATAAAATCATCAGGAAATGACTGAATCCTTGCTGCCTCTCTGGGAGTGATAGTCCTGTTATTCTCAGGATGAACAATCCGCCCTACCGATGGCGTATTTATTCTTGTTGTTAATGTAAAGGCTGGCTTATCTTTTTCCATGCGCCCCCAAGAACCACTATGTACTGACTTTGTTTGCATATGTACTGGTAAATCAGACTGTTTTTTTCCATTATTAATCAGTTTAAGTTTATCTATTGTTTCTTCACTGTGGGAAGACGCTTTATGATTGTGAATTACATTTTGAGATTGGGCACCAAGCTTTAATTGATAGTCAGTGTATTCAGCATGATTTTCTTTAACCAATAACGCCTTACCTTCACCGCTTTCAATAGACGGTAAGTCACTAATAGCATCCCATGTAGAAACATAGTTTGATGAATCATGAGAAGGAATAGGAATTAGTGAACTTGGATTCACCTTTTTATTCGTACCAAAAAAGAAAGCCCTTTTTCTTAATTGAGGCACTCCGTAATCGGCAGTAAGAAGAACCTTAGAGTCAAGGCGGTAATCGATCCCCTCAAATAATCTATATATCTCATCTCGTACTTCTCCGTTATTATAATTCAATATTCCTTCAACATTTTCAATAATGAAATACGAAGGTTTAAGGTCTTTCACAAATCGGAAGAACTCCATAAACAACTCATTTCTTTCATCAAATTTCCCTTCAAAGCTTTTTCGGATTCTATTACCAGACATTGAAAATCCCTGACAAGGAGGGCCACCAATAATAATATCGCAAGTTATTCCTTTATCTTTGAAATTATTGATTACTATTTCTGTCGCTAAATCTCTAATGTCTACATTATGTAAAACAGTCTCAGGATGATTCTTTTTATATGTTTTAGCTATCTCACCGTCGAACTCAACAGCAGCTGCAATAATACAATTTTCTTTTTTAAAGCCTGTAGAAAAACCACCAGCTCCTGCAAACAGATCTAATACACCTAAAGGTTTGGTACATAATGTAATCTTGTTTTTCCAGAAGTACACATTATTTTCTTCAAAATAAATAAATTCACTTTGCAATAAAGCTTCAACGTCAATTACTTTGCCATTTTTATCTATAAAGGCATGATTTAAAATAATTTGAGGGATAATGAATTCATACAGCTCTGCCGCAGTACATTGAGAATGCGTTTGTAAATAATCAAAAGTTAAATCACTAATTAATTTATATGCATCATCATGATGTGAAAATGTTGTATCTATAGGTTGAGATACTTTCATGAAATTATAAATAAAATCACCTTTCAGTGTGTTATTTTTATTTATTCCTTGAGTACCTGATGAAACAGCTTGAGGTTGCATCACTACATTCACTAATTGAAATCCATTTCTTAATAAAGGTTCAACAATTGCTTTCCAAACTTTTAAATCTCTATTATGAAAAGAAAAAGAGAGATATTTCCCTTTTTTCAATACACGATTAAGTTCTTTGAAAACGTCACTCATACCACTTTCAAAGCTATCAATTCTTTTTTTTCTAAACGGGTCAATGATTATTTCATTCGTATAATCGGGTTTAAACCCTAACCATGAATTCCACAAATGACTTAATCCTAGATAAGCAATACTCTCGCCATATGGAGGATCTGTCCAAATATAATCTATGGATTCATCGTCTATTTGATTTAAAAACTTTGAATCTTGATTGTATGTCGTTATAAATTTTGAATCGAGCTGAGTTAGTTCACTTTTCCCTTTTAAAATAGCTTTATATCTTAGTTGAATACACTCAAAAGTATTCCTTTCAGTATGAACTTTAGGTACCCAAAATTTACTTATAACCCAACCAGATTTATAAGATGCTGTTTTGACATCTCCCGGTAGCATTTTTGAACAGTTTGGTAATGCGGAAGAGAAAACGAAAAGCAACAAATCTCTTATAGATGGATCTTTTAAAGCGTTAATCTCTTTTACAAATGTAGATAAAATAACTAAAGCTCGCTTTGAAAAAAGTTCATCTATTCGTTCATTTCCACTTCGTTTTACATATTGAAGAACTTTATCAACAGGGAAAGAATTATCCTTCATTATACTATCAAAGTTTTTCTCTATATCACCATAAGTTCTAACATCTTCTGTTGTAGCGGTTTTTATCACCTTTTTACAGTTAGAACAATTTAGCCTAATCGTTTTAATATCTCCCTCACCCCATACGAGTGAGGAAAACTCAACTGTAGAATCACATTGCGGACATGTAGAATTATAATAAGATCGATATTTGTCATATATTTTTTTATAAATACTTTCAAAAGATAACTGAAACTGAGCGATATTAACTTTGTTAACTGTGTTATCTACAATAAACTTACTCATAGGGTTTAAATCAACACCGATGACTTCTCGCTCTAGTTTTGCAGACTCAATAATGGTGACACCGCTTCCCATAAAAGGATCCAAAATTTTGTCGCCTTTCTTCGTGTAAGTTTCAATATATTCAGAAACTACATTATGTGGTTTTCTTCCCCAGTACTTATGCATTAAATAATGTGCAGGGTGAGATTTTGGTTTTATTGCTCTAGAAATAGGTACTGTATGTGTCGATTTTTTATGTTCTTTATTCAAAATATTTTTTAACCCTAAAACTTCATCTTTGCAAAATAATCGGTGATTTTTATTATCTCTAAAGGAAGTGAGTTTTTTTTCAGATTCCCACCTTTTAATAGTCGCTTCAGACTTACCTAGTAACTCAGATACTTCACTTGTTTTTATTAAATTATTTTTTATCATTTATAGGTTCCCAAAATACTTACCGCTCACTTTATTGTAACCTTGGAAGCCTAAAGAATGCTAGATAAATATATGTATTTATTTGATAATACTTACAACTAGCTAACACATATATGAATTTATTTTTATGAATATTCAAGAATATTGTTTAGAAAAAAACTTTTATTTTGACGACGATACTTTGTTTAACTTTCACTGCTGTTTGCAAACAAAGCCATTTACTATTCTTTATGGCCCATCAGGTACAGGCAAGTCTAAAATAGCTGAGCTATATGCAGACTATATCTGTGATCAAAATAGTTTAGATCTAGAGGAGCATCTTTGTTTTGTCCCAGTCAGACCTAACTGGACGTCACCATCAGATTTAATGGGATTTTATGACTATCTAAATGGTAATTTTGTAAAATCTGAATTTTATAATTTTATGGTGAAAGCTGAAGCAGACCAAGCTAACCCTTATTTCCTTATTCTAGATGAAATGAATCTTTCAGTAGTCGAACATTATTTTTCTGATTTTTTAGCGTGTATTGAAAGTAGGCGTATTGTTAAATCAGCTTTTTCTCATGATATAAAAGGATGGGAATCCAAAAGTATACATTCACAGTACTCAACTTTAGCTCAAAGTATAGTTTTTACTTACTTTTCATTAGTAGAAAAAGGCGAGTTGAAATTAGATGATACTTTCGAGTTTTCACAAATTAGAGAACACCAATTAGTACTTGAATGGAAAGAAAAACATTACAACGGTCAGTCTAGTAGTTGGCAGCCAATGTTTAGAACTGAATTTAATAATGCAGACCGAAATAGTTTGGTTTATCGTCTCTTCGAAAAAATAGATAGTGGTGTATATAAATTAAGAATTGCTAAAAACTATGACTTAACTGAACTGTCAAAGGACATATTGGAAAAAATGAGCAAATTGTTCTCAGGTAGTATTACTCAGCATGAACTTGAAGTTTATAAAAATAAAGATGGTGTAATATCTAAACCTATACCGCTCAATTTATACATTATTGGTACTATTAATATGGATGAATCCACTCACGCACTTAGTAGCAAAGTCTTGGATAGGGCGAACACTATAGAAATGAATAATGTATCTAAAGATATTTTAACCGCACAGATTGCCCAAAGAGGAACACTGAAGGTTGATAGTTTAGACCATACATTTTCTACAATAAGATCATTGCCTACAATAAACAGTGCAAAACAACTTAACGATAGTAGACCCAATCTTGTGGATTTAATTTATTCGGTAAATGACGGATTAAATCAATTCAGAACCAATATGGGGCACAGATCAATTTTTGAGATTACTGACTATATTAATAATTATATTAAAATTAGTGGTGATGCAAGTTTAGCTGAAGATGCACTAGATCTTCAATTCTGTCAAAAGTTAATACCTAAATTAATGGGAGCAGATGAACGGGTTGAGCATAGCATTATACATACTGTTACAATTCTTACTGATGGCAAACTTAACAACTCAGATCATATCTTAATGGAGGACATGACTAGCCATAACTACCCTAAAACATTAGATAAATTACAACGAATGTTTAAATACTATACTCAAAATGGTTTTGTCAACTTTGCGAATGTTTAGTAATGACGTTTAAATTAATTGACCTTAAAACTAATCAAGAAGTTGAGTTTAATGATAATCAGTTTGTCATTGATGAGAATCAAGAATATAAAATTATTGATGAAGAAGGAGAATTAAAAAAGGAAGACTTTATTTCTGTAGGAACTTGGTTTACTCCTAAAGTAGCGTTTTTAAAAAGTACTAATAAAGTAGCTGTATTTCGGCTGAAAAATATTGATATCAGAGTGCGTTCTAAACTTGGTGATGATTTTTTTCAAAAAGTTAAATCTGAAATATCTGAAATTGAAAAGCAATTATTAATTTCATCGAATGGTTTAGAAGAAAGTTTAGCCTTGTCACATGGTAGCTTTCTAGAAGATGTTGCTATTTCTCTTTTATTGGAATCATGGAATAAAGGTAAAGCACATAGTTCTCTCAGATTTTTGTTTGAAAATCCCCGCTTTGGCTTCACTAATAAGAGTATCGTAAAATCTCTGCCTAGAGGTGATGTTTTATCAGCTGTTGATTTTCAATATCTGAGCAAATCAACAGGATCTTATATTACTCATAATGGGCGAACAGTCCCTGCAACATTCTCTACTATTACTAGAGCGCAAACGAATGATGTTTTAGAAATGAGATTTATAAAATTTTTCTTATTATTTTGTTTCAATTTACTAGAAAGGCGAGTGACAAGGTTCAAATTTGAAGTCTCAGAATTGCATACAAAAATTAATAAGCTTAAAACTAAAGAGCCAAATGATCACAAAAGAATTTTGTCATTAGAAAACACGATGATTGTAGTGAATAATAAGCAAGTCAAATTCAATAAAATCAAGTTAAAAGTAAACGCATTCCTGAGAAATGATGTATTAAAAAATGTAAAATTTACTGGGGATTTAGATTTTACATCCTTAAAATTACACAACCATTTCCACCTTAAGTATTTGCTTACATTATATTTAAATATGCGTAAGTCATTTGAACCATTAAATAGCGATAATTTGGTTTATTTGGATATAAATTCTTTAGAGAACCTTTATGAATACTATTGCTTTATTCGACTATTGAAAGATTTTAACGTTTCACATGAAGATATTAAGAATCTGATCAAAAGAGATAGGTCGGGTTGGATTATTGATAAATCCATTCCGACACTTATTGGAGAACATTGTGGTTTTACTTTCACCCTTTACTTTAAAATGAATTTTAGTGGTGGTGTAGAAACTTACTCACAAAACTATGACCCAGATTATACAATTGTTTTAACCGCAGAAAATAATAGTAAATCTTACTTCCACTTAGATGCTAAATATAAGCATTACAAAGGTAAAGCTAAAAAAGATGATATTGATAAAATGCATACGTATACACACGCCATAAAAGAATCAAAAGGATCGGTAGTTTTATTTCCGGGTAACAAAAATACTAAATATGACTGCCAAAATTCAAAAGTAGGTGCTTTATTTTGTAATCCAAATGAACAACAAAACCTTAAGACTGAACTAATAAATCTATTCTTTAGGTAGTTTTAAACTACCTAGAAATAATCCTTGCACTATTAAATACCAAGTGCAAGTAACATGGATACCAATCATCTTAAATGGACATTGTGTTATTCCTATGGGTAGAAAGGATTTTTTTATTGGTGTGAGTTAGAGGCATAGATGCTAGGTGTTTTATAAAGCTTGCAAGTCACTTGTCGGCTACAGGAAATCAATCATTATCTTGATTGATGACGTATTATATGTGTAAGTACGTATACCATATCAAAAGTTGACGGGCTTATCCCTAGAATATGGAAAGAAAAATACGGTGATTATTTTTTAACATCAATTCTGGCTTGAATAGTGATATATCTACTGTAAACTATCACTAAACCACTCATGTTACTGATTTATTTTAATGGAAAAATTTGAAGAACTTTACCTCCGTGCGGCAGAGCGAAAAGGTGGTAAAATAGCACTATCCCACTTGACATCAAAACCATTTACGTATGATGAATTATTGCTAGTAAAGGATAATGAAGTCTTAGCTGAGTTTACACGCAAAATTTTTCAGTCAGGTTTTGTTTGGGCTGTAGTGAATAAAAAATGGAGTGGTTTTGAAGAAGTGTTTTGGGACTTTGACATTGAACGGTTGGTTCTAATGCCTGATGATATGTTAGAACGAAAAGCAACTAACCCTAAAATCATTCGAAATTATACCAAAGTAAAAACGGTTCGAGATAATGCAATATGGTTAAAAGAACTCAGCGATGAAATTGGCTCTGTTAGTGAGTGGTTAGCTAATTGGCCTACCGATGATATTACGGGCCTTTGGCTATACCTTAAAAAGCACGGTTCTCGTCTAGGTGGAAATACCGGAGCTTATGCATTGCGTAAATTAGGTAAAGACACTTTTATTTTAACTAGAGATGTTGAAACTTATTTTAGATCTTACAAGTTAATTGAAGGAGGGTTAACCTCCAAACGTAGCTTGAAAATAATACAAAATACATTTAATCAGTGGAAAAAAGAATCAGGTTTCAGCTTACAAGAATTAAGTCAAATAGTAGCATTTTCAGTTGGTGATAATCATGTTGGCTTTAGCCCAGCTACATGATAGAAAGTTATTTAAAATAGGCCTAACTCTTCTAAAAGCTCTAATTTACGATACCAGTACTCTGATAATAACTCTTGCTTAAAAACTTCCTTAGTAACCGTTTTTATTATAACTAAACAACTAGGTTTTGTATTACCAATACGATCTAACAAATCATCAATACGTGATAAAACGGGCATGTAAATTTTATTAAAATGCTCTGATGATGCTGCTAGGTGTTGACTTTTTATTATCAGATATTTCATCGAGAGTAGCTTACGTATATCGGTTTCATCTGAATGAATACGATATTTACTACAGAACAAGCAACCTTCTTTATTTCCGCAATTGACCTCTATCGCGCTGTTTAACGTTAATGAATGCATAGTTTCTGGCTGTGTATGTTCAATACAATGACCACTGGGGATAGGTATTTCTGTGCGTGGAACTATTAATAACTGTTTATCTAATTCGACAAAATAATCTGATAGCTGGTCTGCTGCCTTTTCATCATTTTTATTCGTGTAATGAGAATCGGCAGTTCTATTATTATGCTGCATGATATAGCTACTGATCCCGCTACCATAATTATCCCTAACCCATAGTGACTTACTAACCCGAAAAGATTTACTCGTTCCTGTCAAAGGTGTGCCGGTAAACTGCACAGAAAATAGCTTTCTAAATGAGCATGATACATCTCCTTTTGTGCTTAATGTAGTTAGTCTGCTAACTGCAGCACTAATAAAAAGTGATTTATAATCTTGTTGGTAATATTTTATTAAATAATCCCTCAGCTGAATATAACGCTGAAAATCTGCCACAAATTCATTTTGAATGTCGTAATTAACAGTAATACCATTGGCTCGCCACTTAATGCTTTTAAAATGCTGCTCACTTCGTTCTGTTAGGTATTCATCTTCAAACATTAAACTTGCTGCAGTACTGTCATTCTCACCGGTAACAATTAAAAAATGCATAAAGTAAGCTCGACAGGCCCATGCAGCCAATAATAATCTTAATGTTGAATATTGTTGGTTAACTTTAACGGTAGCATCTCTTGCTTGGCTAACATGTTGGCCTAATTGGTATCTTTTTTTGCCTTTGCAATGTGCTATTAACTCAAGTTCTTCAACGGTATAAAAATGTCCGTTATCGTAATTAAAGCCACGTAATCCTATCGTTTTTTTATGTTTTGGTTTCAACCATTGAGTATAAGAAGGAGCTATCCATAATTGTTCGTTATTTAAATTTACGGATGTTGGGATTTTTATA
>Ga0209081_1002810_pt1 | contig 10005 bp, 8 predicted proteins | sample GOMGulsemesocosm_4_FD_184636 | JGI IMG/M metagenome (GOLD analysis project Ga0209081, IMG submission 184636) | Methane-oxidizing microbial communities from mesocosms in the Gulf of Mexico - GOM15B Gulf of Mexico (SPAdes) (version 2) | ecosystem: Environmental > Aquatic > Marine > Cold seeps... | reverse complement strand
AATTATCTCTTGTGATTGATTTGAAGCGTTGGTGTTTACGAGATTGATTCGCTCAATTGAATTAAATTCATTATTATAGAGAGGCTTAGTGGCAACCTTAAGTGTTAGAATAATTATGGTTACTTACGCGGTAAAAATAGACAGGACTTATGGAAATTAAAAATTCAAATGCTCAACAGCCCGATTTAGATTGGAGCCAAGTTCGTGAAACAGTTAAATTATTAAGCCTTTCATCGGCACAAGTGGAAGCAAGTGTCCGTGAGGGTGATGATTCTGTCACCACATTGACTGCGTCTTTTTCTGATATTGTGAATCACCTAGAAGCGGTCAGAGAGGAGTTAAATAGCTTAGAAGAAGGGCCTGCGAAAGATGCGATTAGCCAACATTGTTTGCTAGCGCATAATAAGGTAAATGCATCAATTATGGCATTTCAATTTTATGATCGTATGCAGCAATGTTTAGCACATGTCACTGGTAACCTTAATGGCTTGTCGAATATTGTTGAAAACCCTCATTTGCTTTATAACCCTATTGAATGGCAGAAATTACAAGATAACATTCGTTCGGGTTATACCATGGAATCTGAAAAAGCTATGTTTGATGCGATTTTAGTGGGTAAAACGATTGAAGAAGCGATGGCTATCGCAGCTGAAGTTGAAAATAATGCTGATGAAGATGATGAAATAGAGTTGTTTTAATTGTTTAATATGAAAAATAGTATTTTATTTCTAAGTTGTTTACTACTTATTGCTTGTAGTGGTGGCTCTGCTAAAAAGTCGAGTACAGTCGCGCATAAAACCACAAAAGAAGCCGAAACGACGAAAGTAGAAATCAAAGCAGTCAAAAAATCACCGACGCTTGAAGTGGTAGAGCAAGAGAAAATACCACTTAAAGTGCAAAAGAACTCTGCGGTTATTAATAAATTGCTCGCTGATGCCGAAAAAAGTATTCAGTTAGGTAAGTCGTTTGAAGCGGTTGCTACTCTAGAAAGAGCATTAAGAATATCACCCAGAAACCCCGGGGTGTTTTATAAATTAGCGACAGTACGCTTAGGACAAGGACGATTTAAATTAGCTGAGAATTTAGCTAAAAAATCGGAATTACTTGCCGAAGGGAATGCACTATTAAAGCAAAAAAACTGGCTATTGATTGCAGATGCACGCCAACAAGCAGGGGATAGCAAAGGTGCTGATTTTGCTAAACAAAAAGCACGAAAATACCGTAATTAGGAATTGACTGATGCAACATTGGGCGATTATTGCAGAGACTATCGAACAAGTAAGCCAAGAAAAATTTACAGTACAACAGCTTGATGAAATACACGGAGGTGATATTAATCGTGCTTATTTATTGCAAAGTGCTGATAAAAAATACTTCGTAAAGTTGAATAAAGCTGACTTATTACCGATGTTTGAAGTGGAAGCATTGGCTTTACATGCGTTAGCAGAGACAAAAACTTTACGTATTCCTGGTGTTATTACTTATGGTATTGCTGAAAATAAGGCGTTTTTAGTTTTAGAATATATTCCCTTATTTCCTTTAAAGCCTATAGCGCAAAAGCAATTAGGGTGTCAGCTTGCAGAATTGCATAAACAAAAACAAAACTACTTTGGTTGGCCGCAAGATAATTTTATTGGCCATAATAAACAAATAAATACGCCAGAAGGTGATTGGCTTAGTTTTTGGCAGAAGCAGCGATTGGGTGCGCAGCTCGAATTAGCCGAAGCTAACGGCTATCATGGAAAACTTCAAACCTTAGGTAAAGAGCTGATTAGCAAAGTTCCTGAGTTTTTTAAAGACTACCAGCCGCGTGCGTCATTGTTGCATGGTGATCTATGGGCCGGTAATGCCGCTGCTGATGAAAATGGTCTCGCCGTTATTTATGATCCTGCTTGTTATTATGGTGATCGGGAAGCTGATATTGCCATGACAGAATTATTTGGTAGGTTTGGTGAGACTTTTTATAAGGAGTACGATGAAGTTTATCCGCTAGACTCTGGCTATCGTTTGCGTAAGCCGCTTTATAATCTATATCATATTCTTAATCATCTCAATTTATTCGGCCGATCTTATCTTGGGCAGGCTGAAGCAATGATGCAGCAATTGTTGTAACAATCAGCCTGCTGAAAAGGAATGGTTAGTTTCAGCGCAATAAATAGGTTGTTAGATAGCGAGTTTTATAAGGCTTAAGAGGGGTGATGAAGATTTTTTAATCTTGTAACTAATAACCAAACTATTATTTGCTGTTATTCCTTTATTTATTAAGGTTTTATAGCCTGTTTTAAATAATAAATGACCAATGATATAAGAGTAGGGTTACCTTGGGTAAGCATGGTAGTATGTAGTCATTCAGTCTTATAGCCTACCCCCCGCCATAAAAAAGAATGCAAGATAACGGGCTAATTTTTAGCTAAGTTATTACTTAAAATCATGAATGATTTTCGAGGATTGTATGCGCTTTTTACTTTTATTTTTCTTAGCTTTTAGTTCTATATTAGCAGCCGAAGAACCCCATCCACAGCAAGCCAAGCTTGAAACAGTTAACTTGCAGCTTAAGTGGTTTCATCAATTTCAATTTGCCGGTTATTATGCTGCTAAAGCCAACGGTTATTACCAAGATGCGGGCTTGGCAGTCAATTTTATCGAGCGCTCTGCAGAAATTAATGTGGTTCGGCAGGTGGTTTCGGGGACTACTGAGTATGGAATTGAAGATGCTGGGTTGTTAATACCTTACGCAAAGGGTGAGCCTATCAAGGCATTGGCCGCCATTTTCCAGCATAATCCTTTTATCTTTGCTAGCAAGCAATCTTCAGGTATTGTCAGCCCGTATGAAATGCTAGGTAAACGTATCATGTTTGGTGCGGTTGATGGTATAGGGGCTGATGAAGTGCCGTTAATGGCATTATTTGCTGAATATGGTGTTAAGGAGAATTTATATACACATATTACACCCAGCTTTAATTTTACCGATTTAGCCGAAGGTAAGATTGATGTTATGTCGGGTTATATTACAGACCTACCGTATTATTTTCAGCAGCAAGGCATCAAGATCAATATTATTAATCCATTAAATTATGGAATTGATTTTTATGGGGATTTATTATTTACCAGCGAAAAAGAACTAAAAGAACACCCTGGTCGTGCAAACCGATTTCTAAAGGCAAGCTTAAAGGGCTGGCAATATGCGTTAGAGAATTCTGAAGAAATTATTCAATTAATTCATGGTAGCTATAGCAGTAGGCTTAATTTAGATGCACTTCGCTATGAAGCAAAGCAAATTAAGCGTTTAATCTTAGCGGACTCTATTCCCTTAGGAGAGATTAGAGTAGAACGTTTAAAGCAAGTTGCAAATATACATGTGCAATTAAAGTTAGCACCTCCTTTATCTGATGAAGCGCTTGAGAATTTTATCGCTGTTAAATCAGCAAAAATTCAACTTTCAGAAGGTGAGATAAGCTGGTTGAAAGCGCACTCAAAATTGAATTTTATCGGCGATAAAAGTGCCTTTCCGTATGGCGGGTTTGATGAAAATGAAGTCTATACAGGGATTGTTGCAGATTATTTACAGTTAATTGAAAAGCAACTAGGTATTAGTTTTGAAACGCATTATTTTGATGATAAACGTGAGCAGTTAGCTGCGACTCAGCAGGGACAGGTTGATATTTCTTCGACTGTGAATGATCATGCGCTTAAAGATAATATGCTTTTTACACAGGATTTTCATTCGAATCCTTATGTGATTGTAATGCATAAAGGGGCGCAGTTTGTTGAGGGGTTAAGGGAAATTTCAGATAAAAAAATAGCATTAGTAAAATTGAGTGATTATGCCAAGGTTGTTTTGGATAGGTTTCCTAATTTAAACGTTCTTTGGGTTAATAGCACTGAAGACGCATTGAATGCAGTTGCGACAAACCAAGCGGATGCAGCGGTTGCCTGCTTAACGCGTTCGATTCATATTATTTCTAAGCTAAGCTTAAATAATCTTAGGGTGGTAGGAAAAACAGAATTTACACATTACTTAAAGTTTGCAATACATAAAAACCTTGCTCCTTTAGTGCCGCTATTCAATAGGGCGCTTGATGGGCTGAGTGATGATGAAAAGCAAAGCATTATTGAATCGTGGGGTGAGGAAAAATACACTAATAAAGTAAATTATCAGCTTATCTTAATCATATCGCTGACTGCACTATTGATTACTGCTGGCGTGATCTTATGGAATCGGCGGTTAATGAAAGAGCTTGTTAAGCGAAAAAAAATTGAAGCGCAATTAAATTTGGCTTCCGCTGTCTACCAGAATACGGCACAAGCTATTATGGTAGTTAATCCCGATAACTTAATTGTTGATATTAATCCTGCGTTTACAGAATTAACTGGGTATTTAATTGAGGACGTACGGAATGAAAAGCCAAGTATTCTAAAATCTGATCGCACGGATGCTACTTTTTATGCGGAGATGTGGAAAAGCATCCTGATGACAGGAAAGTGGCAGGGTGAAATTTGGAATACAAAGAAAAATTCAGAGGAATATGTTGAGCGGTTATTGATAGATACGGTTTTTAACGGCCAAAATGAAGTGCTGTATCGTATTGGAATGTTTACTGATATTACTGCAAGAAAACAAGCGGAAGAAAAGGTATGGCTGCAAGCTAATTTTGACCAATTAACTGGGTTACCTAATCGACATATGTTTAGTGATCGCCTAAATCAAGATATTAAGTTATCTAGGCGTTCGACTAAGCCTTTAGCCTTATTATTTATAGATTTAGATCATTTTAAAGAGGTCAATGATAGTTTAGGGCATGAAATGGGTGATTTGTTATTAACAGATGTGGCTAAGCGTATTCATCGCTGTATTCGCAGCTCAGATACGGTTGCGCGTATTGGTGGTGATGAATTTACTGTTATTTTATCAGAGTTAGAGAATACACAAGATGTTGAGCGCATTGCACAGGCTATTATTGAAAATTTAGTGCGGGTTTTTAATTTAGGCGTGGAAGAGGCTTATATTTCAGCGAGTGTGGGAATTGCTTTTTATCCTGATGATGCCAGTACGGTAGCTGATTTAGTGAGGTATGCGGATCAAGCGATGTATCAAGCTAAAAGTAATGGGCGTAATCAGTTTCACTTTTTTACTGCTGCGATGCAAGAATGTTCGGAAATTCGGCATCAATTAAAGCGTGATTTACACTCGGCTTTAGAAAATAATGAGTTAGAGCTTTACTATCAGTCGATAGTGAATTTTCAAACAGGAAAAGTTGAATTTGCTGAAGCCTTATTACGTTGGAATCATCCCGTTAAAGGTGTGTTATCTGCTGCTGAGTTTATTGCATTAGCTGAAGAGTCGGCCTTGATTGCGGATATTGGGACTTGGGCATTTAAGCAGGTAGTTAAGCAGCTTAAACAATGGGGGGTAGATGGTGCGGACGGTGTTATCGTCAGTGTTAATAAATCATTGCTGCAATTTCGTTCTGCAGAAGGCTGTTTGAGTTGGATTGATTATTTACGCGAGCAAGCAGTTGATCCTAGCCATTTGCTTATTGAGGTTGAAGATAATCAGAAAATAACAAACAATGAGGAATTCTTAAATCAGTTACTTGCCTTTAAAAATGAGGGAGTAAGAATCGTTGTTGATAGCTTAGGGGTGGGGGATTTTTCATTATCTTCATTAAATGCGTTTGAAGCAGATTATTTAAAGATAAAGCGACATTGTATTGAGGGGTTAGCGGAAGAATCGAAAGAATTGGCTTTATGTGAAGTCATTATTGTTATGGCGCATAAGTTAGGTTTAAAGGTTATTGCAGAAGGTGTAGAAACGGATGAGCAGCAGCGCCTTTTAATCGCTGCGGGTTGTGATTACGGGCAGGGGTATTTGTATGCTAAGGCGTTGCCGGTTGTGCAATTTGAGTCTCAGGTGGGTAGCGTTTTTAATTAACCTTAAAATTAGTATTATTTTTGCATAATAAAAGCCGTTAGCCTTTGTTGAAAGGGGGGGTGATATGTAGTATTATTTGTTCCAGCAATTTTTAATTGAAACCTCAAGGCCCGCCCCCCGCCTGTTAATAATTATGGATAGGCATTATTTATATGGCGAGTACGCTAGTGACAGTTTTAGGGATGGGGGATAACCACTATTCTCAGCATAGTGATGATTTATTAGAGCATAATTTTGAGCTTACCTTTGGCAATATCTTAGATCTTAAAAATGCAGATATTTATATTGTTAGTTTAGATTTATTAAAAGCATTTTCAGAGCAATTTAGCGGGCTTAATATTAGTAAGCCTTATCTTGTTGCTGGTGATGCTAATTTACCTAGTGCAGGTAAGGATAGAGAGTTTTTATTTAATTCTGTTGGTGTAGTATCTAGTAATCCTAGTTTTCATGATCTCATCTTAAATATCGAGTTAGGTTTAAGCTGGCATGATGAGCGGCTTAAATATGGACGTCGCTTGGATGACTTTGAGAAGAAGGTTGAAAATAATCGAATTATTGGGGTTGCTGTAGGGATTATTATGGGGCGAACGAATGTTTCAAGCTATGATAAAGCCTTTGAATATTTACGTATTTCGAGTAGAAATAAACAGCGGCGTATTAGTGATGTCGCTGTGGAAATTACAGCTAAACTGACACCGGAAAAGCATTCAGAAACGTTAGCTATTGATTGTATTAAAGACTTAGAGCAGTGGTTAGAGAAAAATGTCTCTCATAGAGATGAGTTATAGTGTTGAGAAGAAATATTTAATATTGTGAAAGCGCTCTTTTAAATAGAAAGAGCGCTTAAGTTCGAATTATAATTTTATCAATTTACCTGCTTTCGCAGAATCTAACGCAGCATTAATCACTAAGCAATTTTCTTTAGCATCTTGTAATGATAAATGCGGAGCGGTGTTATTTAATATGCAGTCGGCAAGGTGTTCTACCTCAAGCTGGAAGTGGTTGTTTGCGGGGACAGCTTCTGACTTCTCACCTTCGACATCATTCCAATAAGTAATTTGTGCAGTATCATCTTGTTTAGCCCATACATTTTCGCATTTTAAGCCGCCTGATGAGCCGATGATTTCAAATTCAGCGCGCCGTGCATGTTGAAAGCTGAAATTAAATTGTGCATACTTTCCATCGCCAAAATCAATCAGGCCGCTACTGCTAATATCAGCGCCATGTTCATTGTAATTTGCCATAGCAGATACGGCGACGGGGTGGCTGTTAGCAAACGCAGAGCGAGCGGCATGAATGGCGTAACAACCAATATCCCACATTGCACCACCGCCTTGGCTTGTAGAACGCTCAATGCGATACAGCCTTGCGGGCTGCATAGGGTAGGCGAAACAGGTGCGTACTGAGCGAACTTCGCCGATTGCGCCTGATTGTATGATTTCTTGAATGCGCTGAAATTGGGGGTGGAAGCGATACATAAAGCCTTCCATCACTTTTACATTATGTTTTTTTGCTGCCGCCTCAATCGCGTCAATATCTGCTGGGTGAAGTGCCATCGGTTTTTCGCATAAAACATGCTTGCCTTTTTGTATGGCGCGGAGTGTCCATTCGGCATGTTCTTCCGTTGCAAGAGGGATGTATATAGCCTGTATGTTAGTGTCTTCTAGTAATTCTTCAGGTGATTGATAAATGTGTATATCGGTCAGCTGGGGAGCGTATTTTTTTAGTGTTTCTTCGGCAGCATTAGGGCGACGGCTTGCGATAGCGATTAACTCGCTATTATGCGCGGCAACAATTGCAGGCATTAACTGTTGGTTAATGCGCGCTGCGCCTAAAATACCCCAGCGTAATTTAGTTGATGACATGTTGCTCTCCTAATATGAAAAGAATAAATTTTAGGCAAAAAAATACCAGATCAACCTAAAAAGATTGTCTGGTATTTTAGACTTAATTACTTAAGATTATTACGCCATTGCGCGAATCTTAGTATTTAGTCTGCTTTTATTTCTTGAAGCATTATTCTTATGAATAAGGCCTTTGTTTACTGCGGAATCGATGATTGGGCAAGCAGCAACATAAGCAGCTTTTGCTTTCTCTACATCACCTTCTTCAACAGCACTAAGTACTCTTTTTGTGAATGTACGTAGCTTGCTACGTTGTCCCGCATTACGAACGCGGTTGTTTTCTGCTTGACGAGCACGTTTTTTTGCTTGAGCTGTATTAGCCATGATGCCTCGGTTATTACGATGATTATTTTTAAATGAGGTATTTTCCTTTCAAATGGTATGATTGTCAATCTTTTAATGCTAGGAAGAATTGTTTTGAGCCGCAAATTATTTAAGTCCACCGCCGTTGTTAGCAGCATGACGATGATATCACGCATTTTAGGCTTTATACGGGATATGATGTTTGCCCGGTTGTTTGGGGTGGACTCTGGAACCGATGCTTTTTTTGTGGCGTTTAAAATTCCTAACTTCTTACGTCGTTTATTTGCCGAAGGGGCGTTTGCACAAGCGTTTGTTCCTGTACTATCAGATTACAAAGAGCAGGGCGGTAAAGCCGCTTTACGTCAGTTTATAGACCGTACCGCAGGAACATTAGCCATTATATTAATGCTGACAACCATTGCAGGTATGTTGGCAGCGCCTTATTTGATTATGGCTTTTGCACCGGGTTTTGCGTGGGAAGGCAAGCAATATGATTTAGCGGTACAGATGTTACGCATCACCTTTCCGTACTTATTTTTTATTTCTTCGGTGGCGTTTGCAGGGGGGATTTTAAATTCCTTTGGTAAATTTGCTGTGCCTGCGTTTACCCCTGTTTTTCTTAATATTTGTTTGATTGCTGCTGCGATTTGGTTAGCGCCGTTAATGCCTGACCCTATTGTTGCTTTAGCATGGGGTGTGTTTATTGCGGGTGGTGTGCAATTATTATTTCAATTTCCTGCTTTGTACCGTTTAGGCTTAATGCCGCGTTTACGTTTTGGCTTTAAAGATAGTGGTGTAAAACGTATTTTAAAATTAATGGTGCCTGCTTTATTTGGGGTCTCGATTACGCAAATTAATTTATTATTAGATACCTTAATTGCTTCATTTTTAGCCGCGGGTAGTGTGTCGTGGTTATATTATTCGGATCGCTTAGTTGAATTCCCACTGGGTATTTTTGGTATTGCGCTGGCGACCGTGATTTTACCGAGTCTTTCTAAAAATCATGCGGCAGATGATCCGGTTGCTTTTTCTAAAGCACTGGACTGGGGGCTCAAATTAGTTGTATTAATTGGTGCTCCTGCGTCCTTAGGCTTGATGATGCTAGCAGAACCGATGGTGTCTACCTTATTTCAATATAATGAATTTACAGCGCATGATGTGGCTATGGCGGGGCGTAGCTTAATGGCCTATTCATTGGGATTACTAGGCTTTATTCTCGTGAAGGTCTTGGTGCCTGGTTTTACGTCGCGTAAAGATATGAAAACGCCGGTACGTTTTGGTATTTATGCGATGGTGGCTAATATGCTGTTAAATATTCTATTGGTCTTTCCTTTAGCGCATGCAGGTCTAGCACTAGCAACTTCGTTAGGTGCATTTTTTAATGCCAGTTTATTATTAACAACACTGCTAAAAAGTAAAATATATCAACCCGCAGCAGGCTGGCGCGTGTATATATTGCGGGTAATTTTAGCCACCACTGCGATGGCTGCGGTGTTGCATCATTTTGTGGATACTGAACTTTGGTTGCATTGGGGGTTAATAGATAGAGCAATGAATCTCGCTTTATGGATTGCGATTGCGGCCTTATTATATGTTGCTGTTTTAATCGTATCAGGGCTAAAAATAAAGCACTTAGTTGTTTAGTGCTATTTGGCGCGCTGTGCTTGTAAGGAAGTTCACGCCCACGTGGCGTTTATGAGTGGAGGTAGTGCTGACTTCTTACTTACAGGCTTATATGGGTAACTTCTCATTATCCACTGGCCGCCGCCGCACAAATGACATCTGATAGTGGCGGAATATCACTTGTCCCTAGTAAACGATCTTTTAAATAATCCCAAAATGATAGGCCATTCTTTCGACAGGTCT
>Ga0209081_1002809_pt1 | contig 10007 bp, 11 predicted proteins | sample GOMGulsemesocosm_4_FD_184636 | JGI IMG/M metagenome (GOLD analysis project Ga0209081, IMG submission 184636) | Methane-oxidizing microbial communities from mesocosms in the Gulf of Mexico - GOM15B Gulf of Mexico (SPAdes) (version 2) | ecosystem: Environmental > Aquatic > Marine > Cold seeps... | reverse complement strand
AGAATGTACCGTTTGCGCAAGCATGTTGTGCTTCGCGCCGGTCATAGAAATATAGAGTGCCCGATCCATTACCTTCCTCCTAGTGAACATCTTGAGGCGGAAAACGATTGCCGCCAAAAGGTACTTAGTAGAGGGGTTGCAAGGAGCGGGCCAAAAGCAGAAAACTAAGGCAGAAGATCTGCCCTAGTCTCGGTGTGGGGATATATTTCAGAAGATCATTAGATATTTAGAATCGTTTGTGTAACCTGATCAGCAGTTTCAATGGTTTTTGCATTCGACTGATAATTCCGCTGAGCGATAATCAAGTTGACCAGTTCTTCAGAGATGTCGACATTCGAATCTTCCAACTTACCAGACTCAATCAGTCCCAGTGACGCTGATTGCGGCGTGCCAATTTGCGGCGCGCCCGACTCGAAAGTTTCGGCCCAGCCAGTTGACCCTTGAGGCTGCAGCCCCTGCTCGTTGTTAAAGCCCGCCAGAGCAACTTGACCTAAAACTTGAGCCTCACCATTGGTAAAACGAGCAAAAATAATTCCGCTCGCATCAATATCCAAGCCACTTAATCGGCCGGTGGTATAACCATCTTGATCGTATTCGTTTGAGAATGAACTGCCGTACTGAGTGGTCCCAAATATATCTACCTCGAAATTAGAGGAGACCGGAGGGGTTGATATCGGTAGGGCCCCACCTGTATTTGGCCCTAACGAGCCATTGTAATTTCCATCGCTATCTAGCGGGGTCCAATTGCTGACCAAGAACGGCCCATTCGCAGAAGGGTCCAGCGATCCGTCAGAGTTGAACCGCATATCATATCGCGCAAAACCAGGAACACTGCTACCGGCTGGAGGATTACCAACATTTTCGCCATCGATCAGCACATACATCGACCACGTATTGGCAGTGCCAGACGTATTGGTCGGGTCGGTTCTCTCTTTGACGAAATACTCTGTCATGTTATGAGAATTACCCAAACTGTCATAAATCTCTACAGCAGTCGACCAGTTGTAAGTCTCACGGTTTAATGGATCAAAAGTATTGCTCGAGTTTCCTGGCAAGGTACCCCAAATATTGCCCGGAGTACCGGCGTTATTAGCGGCAATGCTAACCCCATCATTAATCGTAATATCGATTTCACCGCCTATCACTATCTCATTACCTGGTGCCAGAGAAAGCGGGCCGGGACTCGTCGGCGGAACGCCCAACACCCCACCCTGATCGCTCAAACCCACATAATCTAGAGTTGCACCACCACCTGCGGCATTATTTTGGATAATAATATCTTCGCCATTAAGGGCCACGATGTCTATTTCACCAGGCCCCGACGAAGTGGCAGACAGCCCAGGGATATTCGCGCCGCTAATTGCGCTAACTATCTGTTGCTCGATAGTACCTACACCACCGGCCGGATTTAACACAAGAAAATTCGCCGCGCCAGCCCCGTCAACTGACTTTAACGCTAGAACCAGCTCGCCCGGATTAAATGCACCCACACTAGAAAGGCGCATAGATGTTTTAGCCGAAGCTGCGATACCAAGATCCAAGGTCTGATCTTGGATGTTGATTTCTTCCGCTATTTGCCGAGCGGTCGCGTTTATGCCCGGTGTTGTTGTAAAGTCTAAAGTTCTCGACGAGGTCGAGGTAATGATATTCAACTGGCCAGGACTATATCCGTTGTCGGGAGCCTGATAAGCGGAAGACAACCCTGAACTAATGCTCGGCGCCACCGCGGCAAATGCAGCAATACCATTACCGGCAACATTCGCGAGAGTAATCGAGAAGTTAGTATTGGCGCCGGCCGTAGCCCCAGGCAAGTCAATATCAATCGTGCTGCCGGTTACCGTCGCCGTTATACTGGAGTACGGAGCACCCTGAGCACCAAAGTAGCCATTCAAAAGCGCGCCCAGCTCTGCGGCATCATCAATAGTCGCATCACCATTGCCGATAGCAGCAACGCTTGCCGCGTTGACGGTCAATGGCGCAGGGGCCGGAAACCCCGGAATCGCAAAAGTTAAAGCAACTTCATCGACTGCAAAACTCGCGGGTAGACCAAAGCCCGTAGTCATTCGAGTCACAGGAGCCGCGGGCGTAGACGCCAATAAAATCTGCGAACCGTTGGTACTGGATACTAGTTCAGCCGGCGCAGTTTCAGTAGAGTTCAAATTTAGATCTGTATTCACCTCAGAAGTTTGTCGCGGAGCTTGACTGTCAACTTCAATTTGGAGATCGGTTAGAATTCCGCTAACAACATTGCCGTTCGCGTCAGCGCCAAAGCCCTGCAATTTAAACCCAGTATTTGTATTGGTTATAAAGCCTTCCTTATCAGTAAAAAACGTGCCCGCCCTTGTATAGGATGGAGAACCGTTATCACTCATAACAAAAAAGCCGCCGCCATTAATGGCCAAATCGAGCGAATTGCCAGTATCGGATGGATTACCCTGCTTGAACTGCTGACTGATATTGGTCAGCGCAACACCACTACCCGATGCATTCGCTGCGGTACCCACGATGGAACTTGCATAGACATCACCGAATTCGGCGCGAGAGCGCTTAAACCCGGTCGTGCTTGCGTTAGCAATATTGTTTCCCGTCACCCGCAGATTACTGTCTGCAGTACGAATACCTGACAATCCAATATTAAACGACATTATCTAATCCTCAACCGCTTACACTCTATGCACTGCAAACTCTTGCAGCGAAGTATCACACTCCGCCCTACAACAGCTGCGCTCTTTTTCTGACTCAACACAAAAGCTCAATGCCCTATTGAATGGTTCGGACATCTTCGATCGGTACTTTTCCAATTCCCGCGAGATTGAGAGTAGTGCCACCACCACCAATCGTTCCCAAGGTCACACTATTTACATTAGCCCCGAGAAGCGTATTAAGTTGCTGCATCGCTCCATCAATTCTCGCTTCGGCTTTAACGGTGTACAAACCCGAAGGCAACTGCTCACCGTCGTTATCGAGACCGTCCCACATCAAATCGTGATCATCCGCAGACTGGCTACCCATATTGACATTGCGAACCAATTCACCGGCTTCGTTGTGAATACTGACACGAACATCAGGGCTCGATACTGGCAACTGCACGACACCAGTAAACCACTCACCTTCCTGCATCCAGGCCTCATCGGTATCCACCTGAACCTTACGGCCGACCAACGCGGTTGCCTCTAACGCCATACCCGATTGATAATTGGACACAAAACTGCCCATGGTATCGTTCAAATTATCGATACCCTCAAGAGAGCTAAACTGCGCAAGCTGCGCGATGAATTCGCCGTTGTCTTGTGGCTCTAATGGGTTTTGATTCTCCATTTGAGTTACTAACAATTTTAGGAATTCATCCTTCCCCAACTCACTGCTTTTGTCTTCTTCAGGCTTAGCCTGAAGCTGGCTCAAAAAACTCGTCGTTTCCGAGACTGCATCAACTGCCATGACTTGCGCCCCTTCTATTCGTTCGATATGACATCATTAAATAACTCAATTTACTGCCCTAGCGTCAATACTCGCTGCACCATCTGCTTGGCCGAATTCATCACTTCCACGTTGGTTTGAAACGAGCGAGAAGCGGAAATCATATTGGTCATTTCTTCCACCACATTCACATTGGGGTAAAATACATAACCGTTTTCGTCCGCCTTAGGATGATGAGGCTCGTAGCGCTGCTGCAAAGGCGCGTCACTTTCGACGATACCCAACACTTGAACTCCTGCCTGAGAATCAGCGTCATTTTTATTCAATCCGAAACTTGTCGCATCCTTAAACATCGCGCCAAACACCGGATGCCGACCACGATAGACATCGTCAATACTGGAACTGGCGGTTTGCGCATTGGCGAGATTACTTGCAGTCGTATTCAATCGAACGCTTTGCGCTGTCATCGCCGAACCTGCAATATCAAAAACACTTCCTAAAGCCATGATGTTATTCCTCGGCGTTTACGCCCTTAGTCACCACGAATGGCAGAAGTTAGACCTTTAAACTTGCCGTTTAAAAAGGTGAAAGTCGCTTGAAACTGCAGTGCATTTTCCATGTGTTTGGCGTGCTCTACATGCTCTTCAACGGTATTGCCATCGATACTAGGTTGGTTCGGCACTCGGTATAGCTCGCCACTCTCCCCCTCTAGCAAACCGTTGGCTTGATTGTGTCCGCTATGAGTTGCCGTCATGCGAATGGTCTGGCTTGATTCGTTGGCTTTAGCCATCGCCGCCTGAAAATCCATATCGCGGGCTTTGAAATTCGGAGTGTCCATGTTGGCAAGATTGTTTGCCAGCACCGCAGCACGCTGACTGCGAAAACGCAGCGCATCATCGTGAATGCCTAATGCCTGATCAAATCCGATTCCCATGTCACCACCTCTATCTGCGTCGGCGCTTGCCGCCTAATCTTTGTTACCGAGATATAGAGCAATAGCTGTGCCAAACCCAAACGAAATACGTAACCAACTGATTTAATTGGAGAATTTAGACGTGCCAGTGGTGATTAGAGAGAAGCAGAGAGTAGAAAGCGGCAAGCGTTTACCGCCAATCGGCAAGTTTTAAAAAGGGGAATAAACATACATTAATAAAGAGGTGCGCACCCAAGTATCAAGGCTAAAGCGCGCGATAGAGTATGCCCGGCTTACAATGAACCATTTCAAAGAGCTTTGCGGCTCCTGCCAACCCTTCAGATGAACCAAGAAACAGGACCCCACCGGGCTTTAGCGCGGCGTGTAAGCGGGTAAGTATATCGACCTTAAGATCGCCCGAAAAATAGATCAAAACATTGCGGCAAAAAATAATATCGAACTGGCCCAAGGCCGAGTAAGAATCCATTAGATTAAGCGCACGAAACTGAACTCGATCACTAATGACGGGCTTCACCCGCCACATATCGTCAGGCAATTTGTCGAAATACGACTCGAGGCGCTCGCGAGACAAACCGCGAACCACCGACATGCGATCGTATTCTCCCGACTTCGCCTGATCGAGCATGCTACTCGACAGATCGGTCGCCACAATATCAATCTGGCGCTTAAAGGCACCTCTTTGAGAGCGCCGGCACTCATCGGCGATCATACTCATCGAGTATGGCTCTTGACCGGACGAGCACGCTGCAGACCAGATTTTAATCGGTCCGTAGTCGCGGCGAGACTGTAGATCCATAAACAGTTCGCGATTGAGATATTCGTAGGGATAAGTATCGCGAAACCAAAAGGTTTCATTGGTGGTCATCGCATCGATAACCTGATCTCTCAGCTTTGAATGGCGACCCATTCGCATCTGATCAACCAATGCCGCTAACCCACCCAACTGGTTATCAACAAGGATTTTGCGGATTCGGGTGGTCACCAAATACTGTTTGTTTTCAGCTAAAAAGATACCGCACGCATCCTGAAGAAAACGGCGAAAGCTCTCAAACTCCTTCGGATCCAACTGTGTCGAACTCGAACTTATTATTGAAGCTCTGGTATTACCGCTTGTCATGAACTATCTCAACTATTCTACAAAGCCCATTAAGACTCATCGTCTTGTTCAAGTATTCGCTCACCGGTCATATCCAATACGCGATCGTTAACTCTTTGAGCCAGCTCATCCGGGTTGAATTTCGCCAAAAAATCATCAGCCCCGACTTTCTTCACCATTGCCTCATTGAAAACGCCACTCAATGATGTGTGCAACACTATATACAGATCTTTCAGGGCTGGATTGCCACGAACCTCTGCGGTAAAGGTATATCCGTCCATTTCTGGCATTTCGATATCTGAGATAACCATGATCAACTCAGTCAGCGGATCTTTTCCTTCTTCGACCATGGCGTTGAGATATTCAATCGCTTCACGACCATCTTTCTTCAAGGTCGTCTTAATCCCCATAGATTCAACCACACGCTGGATCTGCTTGCGCGCGATAGAGGAATCATCGGCAATCAAAATGTGCTTTTGGACAACTCGCTCGGCGATACCGTCTTCAATGACACCCTCGCTGACCTCTTCGCTCATCGGAGAGACTTCGGCAAGAATTTTTTCGACATCGATAATTTCAACCAACTTACCGTCAACTTCCGTTACTGCCGTCAAATAATTTTCGTGCCCTGCGCCCGTGGGTGGTGGATGAATATCCTCCCAGTTCATATTGACAATCCGCTCGACACCTCTCACCAAAAAACCCTGCGTCGATCGGTTATATTCAGTGATAATAACGAAGCAGTTTTGAATATTCTCTAACGGTTCGTGCCCCGTCGCCAGGTTCATATCCATTATCGAAACCGTATTGCCTCGGATGTGAGCAACGCCGCGAACGACAGGGTTACGCTGCGGAATCTCGTTCAATGACGGACACTGAAGCACTTCTTTTACTTTGAAGACATTAATACCGTACAGCTGATTGCCTCCCAACCGAAACAACAGCAGTTCGAGACGGTTTTGCCCGACCAACTGTGTTCGTTGGTTAACACTGTCCAATACACCAGCCATGTAAGCTCCTTAAACTCTCCGCGCATCGAACTATATTAGTCGGCACAGACTTTGCTTTGTTTGAGTATCTGGTAAAAATAATCTCTATATTTATGACGCTTTCATCATCATTAACAGTTATAACGGCAAATCTTGTAAGGCCTTTAGCCCTTTGTCATATAACAAAAAAGCGCTCTTATAGAGCATAGGCTAAGAATATGGGACTTCGTAGTTTTTATCGAACAATTGCGCTATGGCTTGCGCTCACAAGCCTATGTTACGGGCAGTGGCAACCAATTCCAGAGGTAAAGACTGGCGCGCAATTCTACCTGAACAAAACGCTCAACGCTAAATATCCGCACTACAAGAGCACGGTCAGCGTCAATCAAATAGACCCGCGACTTAAATTGCCTGCATGTGACAAAGCTTTGACATACCAACTGCATGACAAATCACTGCGCGCCAGTAATGTGACGATAAAAGCTCAGTGCCAAGGACAAGTTCAATGGTCTTTTTACCTAACCGCCAAAGTATCCCTAGAAGGTAAGGTGCTGGTCGCAAGCCGAGACTTAGCGAGGCACGAAACCCTGAAAGTGTCGGATTTACAATTAGAGTTTCGCACCATCAACACCGCTGCCTATGGCTCCCTAACGGCTATGGACTCAGCGTTAGGCAAACAAACCAAGAAACCGATTCGCGCAAATGAGCTTATAAAGAGCAGTAGCCTTACTGCGCCAAGAGTGATCAGTAAAGGCGATCTGGTGACCGTTACGGCGCTCACCGGTGGCATTTCCGTCGCTACAGCGGGTACCGCCATGGCAAACGGCAAAGTCGGCGAACAAATCCGAGTGCAGAACAACCGCACAGATCGCGTAATAAAGGCCCGAATTACAGCTGCCGGTCAGGTCCAGATCAGCCTCTAACCCCAGCCGCTCTTATAACCGTCATACGACAAAATTGACAGGAAATACAAGAAGAGCGATAAAAGTACGGAAATAGATGATATTTTGACTAAAGTTATTAAAGCACCTGCCGAAAACCTTTTCGTGGGTACCTTTGGTCAACAAATTTACCCGATGGGTTACACCATCATTCGCAGTAATGCAGCAAAAGTGCAGCAACAAAATGGGAATTGCAGCAATGGTTATTGATTCAAACAACAACATCAACTCCTCCAGCGGAGCGCCTCGTAACCGAGTAGACGCCAATACCGCTGCCACGCAGAAATCGAGCTCAGGAACCCCAGACGCCAAAGCTGATGCTGGGGCAAAGCCAGAGGTCTCGCTGAGCAGTCAGGCGCAAACGCTGAACCGTCTGGAGTCTAGTATTCAGAGCGTAAGCGACGTCGATAGTGATCGCGTTGCGGATATCAAAAAAGCCATTGCCGATGGCAGCTTTGAAATCAATGCGCAAAGCATCGCAGAGCGCATGCTGGAGCAGGACGAATTGTTTAGCTAGCGCGTATTTGCGACTTTCACTGCCCTCTAATCGAGGAATGATGCCGCAAGCAAGTATAGCTACCGCAAATAGAACCTTAGTACGTAATAAGAATTTTCTTGATTGATCGACATCGCTGCAATTCCCAGTTCTGCGAATGATCACCATCGAGATTCTGACCAAAGACAGCGGCACTCAAATTATTTGAAGTGCACTGTAAACCGGTAACCGGGAGGTGCCCATGTCATCCGTAAATGTTTCTGCTCAAGCGGTTCGTCAACTTATCGAACAAGATATTCAGACCACCGAGCGACTATCAACCCTTCTACAACAAGAACACAATTCGCTACAACAACGCGACTCACAAGAGCTCAATCGTATTGTGGCCGACAAACAATACTGCATGACGAAGCTCGAGCAAAGCGCCAAGCAGCGTGGCGGCTGGATCACCTTCTTGGTGGAAAGAACCGGCATGACGCCCAACGAAAGCTGGAAGCGCTTACTCGAAGAGCTGAAAGATCCCGAATTACCGCAACTGTGGGATCAACTGCAGGAGTCTCTGATCAACTGTAAACAGCACAACGAGGTTAACGGTAAGATCATCACTCGCGGCCATAAAACGCTAAAGCAGTTGCTCGGAATTTTACGAGGAAAGTCAGTGGAGACACCTAGACTCTACAATGCAAGTGGCGATACGTCAGCTCAGGGACAAAGCCACACGGTGATCAAAGCTTAAAGCCACTGCCATATCACACCACCAACAACGACACTCCGCGAAATCCCCTTTCAGGCGAAAGGGGATTTGCCTAACTTGACGACTGGGCAGTAAGGTTAAGTCTGCCCGCCCATCACGGCACCAATGCCGACCACTTTTTCCCCCACTCAAAATCACTAAGCTCATTAAGATCTTCGACTCGATCCACATCAGCCAAGGGCTCGGTTAAAAAACACCGCCAGTTAAGCGCATTTATCCGCTCCAACGTTTGAGCGAGAACCTTGTCAGTACCCCAGTCGACTTGCTTGAAAATACTCTCAGAGAACTCACTCAATCCCAAAGCGACATAACCGCCATCGCAGGCCGGCACCAATGCCGCCTGATCCCCTTCTTGAAGCCTAGCAACCAACTGATTCAAATGGAGCTGGTCGAGTTGAGGGCAATCACTCCCAACAATGATCGCGTACCGATAGCGCGCCAAAACACTTTGAAGCGCATGAGCCATCCGCTCGCCAAGATCGGCGCCTTGCTGTAAATGGACCTCAGTGCTATCGCCCACAGTTAGAGTCCCGAAGAAATCCGGCACCTCTGAACGAGCTGTGACCCAGATTTGGTAATCCCAAAAAAGGCTTCCCGACAACAACTGAAAGCTATGTTCGGTAAGATCACAATGAAGCTCTAGTGACTGAGCTGGCGTTAAATGCGGTTGCATACGGGTTTTCACGCGATGCAGTTCAGGCAGCTTCGCAAACTGAATCACACAAACACGATTATTTGGGGCTTTATTCAATATCGTATATTCCCATCAAACACATTCAATCTCGCAAGTACTCATCAAAAACATATATCCGCACCAAACGGCTCTCTAACGGTACAACTTTACCAATTCACTCGGGTTCACGCCCCGAAAGTACAGCCATCGCAATCGCCACATCAAAACAATCGTTTTGATAATACCTCGCGACTCCCAGCGCCTACTCGAAGTAGAGAGGGGTTCACCCTGTACTACGGGACGGGCCAGCCGTCGAAGACGACGACTGAGGTCAATGTCTTCCATCAAGGGAATATCTGAGAAGCCCTCCAATTGCGCCCACAAGTCCTTGGAGACATAGATACCTTGATCTCCCGTCGCGATAGAAGTCAAACGAGAACGACAATTCATCAACTGCTCGACCACCCTTAACAAACGGTGTTTACCGCTGAGCCGCACCGGATAAAAACCCCACAACAATCGACCCGAGTGCGCGCCAAGCTGATCTATAAGTGCTGCACAAAAGCCGTCAGGCAACACGGTGTCTGCATGCAGAAACAGCAACAACTCTCCCCTTGCCATAGAGGCTCCGGCATTCATTTGCCTTGCCCGCCCCTTGGTTTCGTTGATACAAACATCAACCAAGGGCTGTACAACTTCGCGAGTGC
>Ga0209081_1002808_pt1 | contig 10008 bp, 8 predicted proteins | sample GOMGulsemesocosm_4_FD_184636 | JGI IMG/M metagenome (GOLD analysis project Ga0209081, IMG submission 184636) | Methane-oxidizing microbial communities from mesocosms in the Gulf of Mexico - GOM15B Gulf of Mexico (SPAdes) (version 2) | ecosystem: Environmental > Aquatic > Marine > Cold seeps... | reverse complement strand
CTTAAAAACAAAGAAGTTCAATACTTGATAGATGACGTATCTGAGGAATTGTCTTCATGGAAAAATGAAGCACTTAATTACAATATTCCTAAAAGTAGGGTTATCGAAATTTCAGACTATATGGAAATACAAAGAAAACGGTTGATCACTAGATGAAGATTGAGACGATAAATAAGGATGTTTTTAAATGCGCATAAAGGGAAAGTTAATAAAATGGAATGATGATAAAGGTTTTGGCTTTATTGCTCCCAATGGTGGTGGCGATCACGTTTTTATTCACAAAACTGCACTATCGAATAGAAAGCGTATTCCAAAAATAAACGATGTGATTACTTTTTCAATTTCAAAAGATAAGCGGGGAAGGTATTGCGCTGATGAAGCAACATTCACTGGTGAAAAGCTGAAGCAGAAACAAGCTAAAAACGTGAGCAAATTTTCAATTTATTTATCAGTCATGTTTCTTAGTACAATAACTTTAAGTTACTTTCTTGGTTATATCCCTCAAAAATTAGTATTAGCTTATTTTGGTCTTAGTGTTATTACATATTTAGCTTATGCATTTGATAAATCTAAAGCTCAACGAGGAGCTTGGCGAACTAAAGAAAGCACATTACATTTATTTGCATTAATTGGTGGTTGGCCCGGTGCTGCTATAGCACAACAAGTACTTCGGCATAAGTCTCAGAAGAGAGAATTTAGGATTGGTTTCTGGTTTACTGTTATTGTGAATGTTGGCGCGTTGCTGTGGCTAATGTCATCAAGAGGTGAGCAACTATTGGTAATATTTAAGTAGTAATTATTAACGCGGTGCGTGACTTAAGTACATATACTCAAACCTTTTGAAGTGGTTTGGGTATATTCATATAACAATATCAATGATGTATCGACAAACACATAACAATAGCATCTTCATAGCCAAAGCCACTCGCGCTTGGATAATAGCCAGTACGGCGACCTGTTTCTATAAAGCCTGCATTCATGTATAACATTTGTGCAGGGATGTTTTTAGCTCGAACTTCGAGCCATATTTTTACTGCACCTTTGCTTTTAGCTTGTTCAATAAACTGTGTTAATAATACCTTACCAAAACCATTTCCTTGCAGTGATGGCGTAACACAAATATCCATTAAAGTGGCTTCATCAACAACAAACTCGGCAATATAAAAACCAACAATGCACTGCTTCTCTTTGATATTTGAATCTTGTGTTTTAGCCAGCTTCTCACCAAGCTTCTCACCAAAGTAACGACCACCTATGCAGCTGGTAAACGTTTTTTCACTCCATGGGTGGGAGTGGCAAGCGCTTTCTATTGGCATTAAAGTGCTAAGGTCATTGATAGAAATAGGGGTGAATAATGTTGGTTTAGTCATGATGGAATTGATCTAGTTATGATTAAATTAAGATAGGTTAAATTAAGATAGATTAAATTAAGATAATAAGTGTTTGGCTATAGTGTACCATAGTTGTTTTTTTAAACTTGCTGATTGTGCTACAACGTCAATGGATGGGCTAATAAGTTTATTATCAGTGCAGTGAATTAATGTTGTTATTTCACTTGTGCGGATTTTATCAGTGCTTTGTTTAGCCTCTTCATCAATAAAGTACCATTTGAACAAGCCCATATTGAGGTGATCACTTTGAACGCTCACTTCGGCAATAGTTATAGATAAACAGAGCAAGATATCACTAAATATTTTTTGTTTACATAAGTGAGTAAAGCTTTTCTTGTTTTGCTTTTGATAGTTATCTGGTGATCTTTTTTCAACATTCTTGTGGATATTCTTTTGGCTATTTTGCAAGGCTCTACTTTGCCATAAGCTAATACCCATTTCAGAAAGTTGATCAAATTGTCTTGGCGTAATACTCATATCTATATGGTGATGAACAATGGTGATGAAAGCAAGATGAAATACATCGTTAGTATAATGACAGACTTCTGAAGAATAAGAAAGAATGTATAATTAATGAAATTTGAGCTTAGTTCGGGGTTGAAATAGATAGAAAGGAAAATGGCAGGGGTGGAGAGACTCGAACTCCCAACCATCGGTTTTGGAGACCGCTGTTCTACCAATTGGAACTACACCCCTGCAACGGATTTGAATTATACTGATGCAGAGCCAAAGGTAAAGCCTAAATCGTTAAATAATCTTGATTGTTTGATTGTTTGATTGTTAATTAAGCTATATGTACCTAAGTCACCTCCATGTAGCATCCTTATTACACCTAAAAATAAATGTTTTGAGGTGTAATAAGGCCAGAGAGCATTTTTGTTTAAAAGAATTATTTACTTTTTTTTCTTAAATAACAAAATCTAAATTTTTCAGGGTATGGATAAACATCTTCATAAATACCATTGGCAACATTTTCCTGAGATTGTTGCCAGTAACTAGCTGTTAATAAATCTTCATGGTGTATTTTAAAGGCTTTTAAATATCGAGGGTTTGCCAAAGCAAAAGTAGCGAGTTCTTCAGGGAACATATCACCAGGGGCAACTGAGTACCATGGTTCTGCTGCGTAAATTTGTTCTTCTGTTACGGCAATAGGTTTTACTCTGAAATTAACTTCATTCATATAAGTGATTTCATCATAATCATAGAAAATAACACGGCCATGACGTGTTACACCAAAGTTTTTCAGTAACATATCGCCAGGAAATATATCAGCAGAAATTAACTGTTTAATCGCTTTGCCATAACCATAAAGTGCATTGTTTAATTCTTCATCATTAGCTTTGGCTAAATATAAATTTAATGGCACCATACGGCGTTCTATATATAAATGTTTAATTATGAGTAACTCATTTTCGCCTTCACCTTCAGAACGAATAAGAGAGGGGGCTACTTTATGTAGCTCTGTTAACAATTCATCATTAAACCTATCTTTAGGAAAAGCAACTTCAGAATATTCCATGGTGTCAGCCATACGACCGACTCGATCATGCAATTTTACTAATCGATATTTTCCCTTAACGTCAGCACGCGTCATGTTTTTGCTAGGTGAAAATTTATCCTTAATAATTTTGAATACATAAGGGTATGAAGGCAGGGTAAATACCGACATAACCATGCCCTTAATGCCTGCGGCTAGTTCTAATTTGTCATCACTATTATTAAGGTGATTTAAAAAGTCACGATAAAATTGAGTTTTACCTTGTTTATGAAATCCAATAGCCGCATATAGATCGGCCTTAGCTTTATGAGGCATTAAGCTTTGTAAAAAGTTAACGAGTGCGTATGGATGTTCACAATCAACAAAAAAATAGGCACGAGCAAAGCCAAATACTACGGCCATATCTTCGCTGTTGGTTAATAATGCATCAATATATAAATTACCGTGTTCATTGTTTAATACTGAAATTATAAATGGAGTTTCGCCGCCAGGAGAAATAACTCGACCAATAAGGTAAGCACCTTTATTACGATAAAAAGTAAAATTTAAAATGTCGAACTGTAAATCTTTAAGTTTATAATGTGTTTTTTGAGCATTACGGCGAAAGGCTTTTATTAGCACATCAACATCAGCTTCTAAATGATTAAAAGGGACGACACTTTTATGATCATTCATAATGTTGCAAATAGTTTGCTTTAAACCCTCTTTTTCAGGATTATAACGAGTATAAATTTTCGGCGTTGGTCTATCATCTAAGCGTTGTGCGGTGCTTTCAACAAAAATATAATCATTGTGATAAAACTTACGTTCAAATAAATGACAAAAAACTGAATTATAAAATGTTTCAGCAAGTTCAGGCTGTTTATGATCTTCTAGCAGCTCAACATATTCTTTTTTAACTTGCAGCCATAAATCACCATCTAGCTCGGTAATAAAAAAATCTTTTTTTATTATCTCAAACGTTTCTTTTACTCGCTCTTCATAAAAGGTGGTTCTGGCCTTTGCAGCTTGTTGTATTTCTGCCCATTGGCATTGTTGAAAACGTTGCTGAGCGGATTGAGTAATTTCGATAAACAGATGGATATGGCGATCAAAACCATCAATAATATTTTTTGCTATCGACAAAGCGAGATTATTCATTTTGGCAACCTTGGGTCATTGTTATTAGTGGTGAGCATACGTTAAAAATATACTTCGGGCAGGCTATTTCAGTACATTACACTAAGTTTATGCTGAAAATAAAGTATTCTTGAGTGATTAATGAGATATTTTCTCATTTAACTTACTCTTTTAACTTGCCATTAAAGCGCTTGAGCTCTAAAATTACGCGTTCATTTTTATCAGCACTTTCATCAACAAGCATAGCCTTTGGCTAAGCAAGGCAAGTTCAACTATTTATCATGCGTGTATCTGATTTTTCCTTCGAATTACCCAGCGAGTTAATTGCTCGATTTCCTAAAGCCGATCGTACAGGTAGCCGATTAATGCTACTAGATGGTAATACAGGAAGTCGTGAAGATTTAGGTTTTAAAAATATTTTAGAACAACTTAATGCAGGAGATTTATTAGTTTTTAATAATACTCGTGTTATACCCGCAAGAATGTTTGGGCAGAAATCGAGTGGTGGGAAAGTAGAAGTACTGGTTGAACGATTAATTGATAAAAATACTGTTTTAGCACATATTCGCGCCAGTAAATCGCCCAAAGTCGGGGCTGAATTGTTGTTAGAAGGTAAGGTAACCGCGACTATGATAGCTCGGCATGGCGCGTTATTCGAATTGAAATTTCATGGCGAACAGTCGGTATTATCAATACTCGATGACATTGGTCATATACCTTTACCACCTTATATTGATAGACCTGATGAAACCAGTGACAGAGAACGTTATCAAACGGTTTATAACAAAAAGCCAGGTGCAGTGGCTGCACCTACGGCAGGTTTGCATTTTGATGATAATTTACTCGCGCAAATAAAAGCTAAAGGCGTTGAATTGGCGTTTGTCACTTTACATGTTGGTGCAGGTACTTTTCAGCCAGTAAAGGTTGCTGAAATTGCTGATCACATTATGCATGCTGAATACGTTGAAGTGCCAGCAGAGGTTATTGAACAAATTAATCGCACTAAAGCGAATGGTGGTCGTATTGTTGCGGTAGGCACAACGTCAGTACGTTCATTAGAAAGTGCAGCTAAATCAGCCCTTGATAATAAGACTGAATTAACCGAGTTTTATGGTGATACTGATATTTTTATTACACCCGGTTATGAGTTCATCTTAGTAGACGCCTTGTTAACCAACTTTCACTTATCTGAATCGACATTATTAATGTTGGTCAGTGCTTTTGCCGGTTATGAAAGTATTATGAATGCTTATCAACATGCCATTAAAGAGCAATATCGTTTTTTTAGTTATGGTGATGCGATGTTCCTGACTAAAAAAACTTTGCCTTCAGTTACAGAGCCTTCAATTAAAGGGGTTTCAATTAAAGAGTCTTCAGTTGCAAATTAAAAGTAGTATGCGCCCAATAACAGTATGATCAAACAGCATGATCAAATAGTATTATCAGCTTGTTTTGCTGATAGATAGGAAAATTATTGATGAAAAACAAAATGAAATATGAAGTAATAAATACTGACGGTAAAGCGCGTCGTGGTCGTTTAACGTTCGAACGTGGTATTGTTGAAACACCTGCTTTTATGCCCGTAGGAACTTACGGTACAGTAAAAGGCATGAAAGCCGAAGAAGTTGAGGCGACAGGTGCGCACATTATTTTAGGTAATACCTTTCATTTAATGTTGCGTCCAGGTACCGATATTATTGAGCAACATGGTGGTTTGCACGGCTTTATGAATTGGCATAAACCTATTTTAACTGACTCTGGTGGTTTCCAAGTATTTAGTTTAGGCAAAATGCGTAAAATCACCGAAGAAGGGGTACGCTTTAGCTCGCCTGTTAACGGTGAAAAAATTATGCTTACTCCTGAACGCTCTATGGAAGTTCAACAAAAATTAGGCTCCGATGTAGTGATGATTTTTGATGAATGTACACCATACCCTGCCACACACAAAGAATCTCAAGAGTCGATGGAGTTATCATTGCGTTGGGCGCAGCGTTCAAAAGACGCCCATGGTGATAATCCATCCGCCTTATTTGGTATAGTACAAGGCGGAATGTATGAAGATTTACGCGAAGTATCGATTAACGGTTTAAAAGCAATAGAGTTTGATGGCTATGCTATTGGCGGTTTATCTGTTGGTGAACCTAAAGAAGATATGATCCGTATATTAGATCACACAGCACCCTTGATCCCCAAGAATAAGCCCCGATATTTGATGGGTGTGGGTAAACCTGAAGATTTAGTTGAAGGTGTACGTCGCGGTATTGATATGTTCGATTGTGTGATGCCAACACGTAACGCCCGAAATGGTCACTTATTTGTCAATACAGGTGTCGTGAAAATTCGTAATGCCAGTAATAAAACGGATACAGGACCATTAGATACAAACTGTGATTGTTATACGTGTAAAAATTATTCTCGTGCTTACCTGCATCATTTAGATAAGTGCAAAGAAATCTTAGGGTCACAGTTAAACACCTTACATAACTTACATTTTTATCAAAAAGTTATGCAAGGTTTACGTAATGCTATAGAGCAAAATAAATTAGATGACTTTGTTACCGAGTTTTATGCATTAAGAGGTTTACCCGTTCCACCTTTAGCAGAAAGCAGCAAACAAGTTTAACCGTAGACGGGAATTTATTCGCGTCAGTAGTTAATAATTAAATACAGCAAACAACTTTTAGCCGTAGGCGGGGATTTATTCGCGCTAATAACTAGAAATTAACATTAAATAAAAGAAGTAAAAGGAATATAAAAATGAGTTTATTTATCAGTACAGCCCACGCCGCAGCTGCACCAGTTCCCGCTGGAGGTGGTATGGAAATGATCATCATGCTAGCCGTATTTGGGTTAGTATTTTATTTTATGATTTATCGCCCACAAGCTAAGCGTGTGAAAGAACAAAAAAACTTGATGTCTGCTTTATCTAAAGGAGATGAAGTTTTAACGCAAGGCGGTATTGTCGGGAAAATCGTCAAAGTGTCTGATGAAAAAGATTTTATTGTTGTGAGTATTGCCGAAGGTACAGACGTTACTGTACAAAAAGGTGCTATCAACGCAGTGCTTCCAAAAGGCACAATGAAAAATTTATAATTTAAATACTGATATTCGTATCTGTTTTATTTATGTTTTATTGAAGCGAGTACAAGGCGAAAGTGCTGGGTTGTCGAACCTCAACGAGCACTTTTACCGCAGTAATCACAAAAAGTAAAACAAAAGACAATAGATTAAAAAATAGGACAAATTGTGTTAAACAAATACCCTTTATGGAAAACATTGATGGTAGCGTTAATCGTCGCCCTTGGTGCGCTCTATGCTACACCTAATCTGTATGGCGAAGATCCTGCTGTTCAAGTTTCAGGTTTACGTGGCGTTGAAGCAAATATTGCCACCCTTGATACTATTAAAGGGCATTTAAGTGAAAGTAACATTAACTTTTCCAGTATTGTTTTAGAAGAAGGTCAAGTATTGACCCGTTTCAAAAATACTGAAGACCAATTAAAAGCTCGCGATGTGCTTGATGACCATTTAGGTAAGCAATACTCAGTAGCGTTAAATTTAACGCCTGCAACGCCTGACTGGTTAGCCGCTATTGGTGGTACACCAATGAAGCTTGGTTTAGATTTAAGTGGCGGTGTTAGCTTCTTGATGGAAGTCAACATGAAAGAAGCCATTAACAAAGCTAAAGTGGGTATGGTCAGTGACTTTCGCGGCGATTTACGAGCCGAGAAAATTCGTTATCGTAGTGTTAAAGAAGATGGCAATGTTATTGTTGTTAAATTCCGTAAAGTTGAAGATATTGAAAAGGCTGAAACATTACTGAAAAAACGTTACCGCGGTCTAATACTAAATACTGATAATGATACCCTAACGTTAACCGCTCAGATGACCGAGCTGAAACTTAAAGAAATTCGTGAGTATGCTTTACAGCAAAACATCACTATTATCCGTAATCGTGTTAATGAGTTAGGTGTTGCCGAGCCACTTGTACAGCGTCAGGGTAAAAAACATATTGTTATCGAATTACCCGGTGTGCAAGATACAGCTAAAGCAAAAGAGATTTTAAATGCAACAGCAACGATTGAATTCAGATTAGTTGATACTGAAGGCGATATAGCCAATGCCTTAAATGGCCGTGTACCAGCAAACTCTATTTTATTAACGGATCGAAGTGGTAAACCAAGTTTATTGAAAAAGCGCATCATGTTAACAGGTGATCATATTACCGATGCGAAATCAGGTTTTGATGAATATTCTCGTCCTCAAGTTAACATTTCACTTGATAGTGCTGGAGGCAGTAAAATGTCTAATGGCACTAAAAACAACATTGGCAAACCAATGGCAACGGTATTTATTGAATACAAACCAACAGACAAACGTGATCCTGAAGGCAATATTATTTTTGAAAAGGTTCAAGAGATAATATCAATTGCAACTATTCAAGCTCGTTTAGGTAAAAGCTTTCGTATTACGGGTGCTGGCTCTCAAGCCGAAGCACATAACCTTGCCTTACTGCTTCGTGCTGGAGCTTTGATTGCGCCAATTGCTATTGTTGAAGAACGTACTGTTGGGCCAACACTTGGTGCTGAAAATGTACAGCTTGGTTTTCAAGCTATTATCATCGGTTTTGGTTTAGTCTTTCTCTTTATGATTATTTACTATCGTGCTTTTGGTGTTGTTGCCAACATAGCATTAGGTGCTAATTTAGTGTTAATTATTGGCATTATGTCATTAATCCCCGGTGCAACATTAACCTTGCCCGGTATGGCGGGTATCGTACTTACCGTTGGCATGGCTGTTGATGCTAATGTACTTATTTTTGAACGAATACGTGAGGAAATTCGCGAAGGAAAAACCATTCAGCAAGCGATACATCAAGGGTATGATGCTGCATTTTCAACGATTATTGATGCCAATATTACTACCTTAATTGCTGCATTAATTTTATTTGCTGTTGGTACTGGCCCAGTAAAAGGCTTCGCCGTTACTATGTCTATTGGTATTTTAACATCAATGTTTACTTCAGTAGTGGGTTCAAGAACCATCGTAAATGCTATTTGGGGCGGTAAAAGCCTTAAAAAGTTATCCATTTAGTTAAGACGGGAATTTAAATATAATGCAAATATTACAATTAAAAGAAACCGTCGCCTTTATGAAATATCGTAAAGTTGCCTTTATTTTTAGTGCTTTTTTAATGATAGCGTCAATCGTATCGTTATCGGTAAATAAATTAAACTTTGGTTTAGATTTTACGGGCGGCACATTAATTGAGGTCGGTTTTGATCAGGCGGCTGATTTACAAAAACTACGAAAACTTATGCAAGACAATGGTCACGATGATGCCATAGTACAGTTTTATGGCAGTAGTCGTGATGTCGTAATTCGCCTTGGTTTACGTGAAGATGTTAAAGCAGAAATGCTCGGTAATGAAATTTTATCTATACTTGAAAATGGTACAGGTCAACAAGTTGATATGCGCCGAATCGAGTTTGTTGGCGCAAGTGTTGGCGATGAACTAGCAGAGCAGGGCGGTTTAGCAATGCTCACCGCGCTAATTTGTATTTTGGTTTATGTTGCTTTTCGTTTTGAATGGCGCTTTGCTGTTGGCTCAGTAGTCGCACTATTTCATGATGTACTATTAACCTTAGGCTTATTTTCTATTTTAGGGTTAGAGTTTGATTTAACAGTATTAGCAGCTATTTTAGCTGTTATAGGTTATTCACTTAACGATACCATTGTTGTTTCTGATCGTATTCGTGAAAATTTTCGAAAAATTCGAGAGTCATCACCAGAAGACATTATTAATATTTCATTAACGCAAACCTTAAGCCGTACTTTTATAACCTCAATAACCACACTGCTAGTATTGGCAGCGTTATTCTTTAAAGGTGGGGCCTTGATCCATGGTTTTGCTACCGCATTACTCTTTGGTGTTTTTATTGGTACTTATTCTTCTATTTATGTCGCCTCATTAGTTGCTTTAGCATTAGGCGTTTCTCG
>Ga0209081_1002807_pt1 | contig 10009 bp, 11 predicted proteins | sample GOMGulsemesocosm_4_FD_184636 | JGI IMG/M metagenome (GOLD analysis project Ga0209081, IMG submission 184636) | Methane-oxidizing microbial communities from mesocosms in the Gulf of Mexico - GOM15B Gulf of Mexico (SPAdes) (version 2) | ecosystem: Environmental > Aquatic > Marine > Cold seeps... | reverse complement strand
GCTAAATAGATTTTAAATCTTTGCCTCTGTGTTCTCTGCGTACTCGGTGGTTCAAGTCACTAGACCTTAACCATTCAAAAGCTCTCACCACAGAGGCACAGAGAAAAGCAAAAGACTTCTGTCTGTTGCTCGAAACGGAGCCTGGGTAATGTCTAAATAGATTTCAAGTCTTTACCTCTGTGTTCTCTGTGTACTCGGTGGTTCCAGTCACTTGACCTTAGCCATTCAAAAGCACTCATCACAGAGGCTCAGAGAAAAGCAAAAGACATCTGTCTTCTGCCCGAAACGAAGCCTGGGTAATGTCTAAATAGATTTCAAGTCTTTACCCCTGTGTACTCTGTGGTTCAAGTCACTAGACCTTAGCCATTCAAAAACACTCACCACAGAGGCCCAGAGAAAAGCAAAAGACTTCTGTCTGTTGCTCGAAACGATGCGTGCGGTAATGGCTAAATAGCTTTTAAATCTTTTTCTCTGCGTACTCGGTGGTTCAACCACTTGACCTTAACCATTCAAAAGCACTCACCACAGAGGCACAGAGAAAAGCAAAAAAAACTTCTGCATATTGCTCAAAACGATGCGTACGGTATTATCTAAATAGATTTTAAATCTTTACCTCTGTGTTCTCTGTGTACTCGGTGGTTCAAATCAATTGACCTTAGCCATTCAAAAGCACTCACCACAGAGGCTTAGAGAAAATCAAAAGACATCTGTCTGCTGCTCGAAACGATGCCTGCGGTAATATCCAAATAGATTTTAAATCTTTACCTCTGCGTTATCTGTGCACTCGGTGGTTCAAAAACCTTTAACCTTAACTTGCCGCTTTTTTCCGGCGAATTTCACCTTCTTCAAATGCAGCTAGTTGTTCAGCAGTTGCAGGTTTCTGGTATAAACCTTTCCATTCGTTATAGGTCATTCCATAAACAACTTCTCGTGCCGCGTCATAATCCATTTCAACATCACGTTCTTTCGCTTCTGCCATATACCATTTAGCGAAACAGTTACGGCAAAAATCAGCCAAATTCATTAGTTCAATATTTTGAACATCTGTATTGGTTTGAAAATGCTTCAATATACGTCTAAATGAAGCGGCTTCAATTTCAAGTTGGGTTTGTTTATCCATAATAATTCTCCAAGTTATGGTAAATGAGGGCGTTCTAAATATTCATGTGACTGCATTTCAAGTAAGCGACTAACTGTACGCTCAAATGGAAATGCCATTTTTTCACCTTGATACAGCTTTTCTGGCCGAACTTCGGCCGATAAAATTAATTTAACATTATGCGCGTATAACTCATCAACCAAATTGATAAAACGATTCGCCGCATCATTCGTCGTGTCATTCATCACGGGTACGTCTGAAACCAGCACGGTATGAAAGCAGCGCGAAATTTCAATATAATCGGCTGCGCCACGAGGTATATCGCAAATAACAGCAAAATCAAACCAAACCACGCCTTCAGCACATTTTCTAACCTGAACGGTACGTCCTTCCAACTCAAGACTAGATTCAAACTGCACATCAGCAGCGGTCATATGCTCAAACAAATTCGACAGTACCACATCGGCTTGCTCGTCAAGTGGGCTATGGTAAATCTCTGCCTGCTCTAACTCACGCAAGCGATAATCCGTTCCACTATCCAGTTTTAGTACGTCACAATTGTTCTTAAGGGCTTCAATAGCTGGTAAAAAGCGTGCTCGTTGCAAACCATTTTTATATAAACCATCGGGCTCAATATTAGACGTTGCCACCAAGCAAATACCTCGATCAAATAGAGCCTCAAATAAACGCCCTAAAATCATTGCGTCGGTAATATCTGAGACAAAAAACTCATCAAAACAAAGTACTCGACAGTCTTTCACCGTTTGATCTGCAATAATTTGCAAGGGATCACTCACATTACCCAGTACCCTTAACTGCTGATGCACTTTCTGCATAAAGCGATGGAAATGTGTTCGTTGTTTTTGCTCAAAAGGTAAGGAATCGTAAAATATATCCATTAGGTAAGTTTTACCCTGCCCCACACCACCCCATAAATACAGGCCTTTAGCTGCTTGTGCTTTGGGTTTTTCTTCTCGTTTAAACTTCGCAAAGAAACCTTTTTTTTCAACCGTGGCGGGTCTCACTGGTTTTTCTAAAACCTCATACAAATCATTCAGTCTGCGAATAATTGCATGTTGCGCATCATCTTTAATAAAACCGTTTTGCGTTTGATCGGTTAGATATCGATCTAATGGACTCATAGTGGAAAGTAATTAATTGTGTTAGATTGTACGGCTCAAACAAATAAAGCATTCTTATTGTCGTTTTAGGTTAGAGCTCGCTATCTGGCCATTGTAACAATTATCGCCTATGAATATTCAAGCAAATTTGACTAGTAGCAGCTTAATAAGCCAAGCAAAAAAGCCGCTTAGCCAACCTGCGCAGCCAACTGAGCGCATTGATAATCATCGTAGCGACGACAAACAAGTTGGAAGCCTATCGGCCAGTAGTAATGCCGAGCGTTCAAACTTATTTGACCAACTTGAGTCCTTAGATAAAAAACAAGCTCTCAATTTTCGATTAAGCGCACAAGAAAATAAAAGCCAAAAACCCATCCAGTCTTATTTAGACAACCAAGCACTAGCCGAACAAGAATTGCGTGATGAGCTGCATGATCAGCTTGGCATTGACGTATTGGCTTAAGAAATAAACAACGTATGAAATTTTTAACTGACTTTTTCCCTATCATCTTATTTTTTATCGCCTATAAGTGGCAAGGTATTTACTTGGCAACTGGCGTTGCTATTGCCGCATCATTTTTACAGGTTAGCTTTTTTTGGCTAAAAAACCGTCGCTTTGACAATAGCCAACTCATCACGTTCTTTATCATCTTAATTTTTGGTGGAGCTACGCTCTATCTACAAGATGAAACATTTATAAAATGGAAGCCCACTATCATAAATTGGTTATTTGCAATTGCCTGCTTATTAAGCCAGTTCATCGGTAAATCTCCTTTAATCAAACGAATGATGAGTGGCGGCTTAAATCTAGCCGATGAAATATGGGCAAAACTAAACACCATTTGGGCGGCTTTTTTCTGCCTACAAGGCTCACTAAACCTCTACGTTATATACAACTTTGATACCGATACTTGGGTCAACTTTAAGCTATTCGGCATGTTAGGGCTCACCCTTGCATTCATCATTGCACAAGGCTTTTACCTAATGAAACACATTGAGCCAGCCGAGCAAACCAACGAAGACTAATCAATTTAACTGAGAAATTTTAATTATGAACAGCCGAAGCGAAATCATCAAAAACACCCTATCAGCTGCCATTCAGCATGAGTTCATCGAAGTACTTGATGATAGCCAATCACATGCTGGGCATGAAGGTGCTAAAGCAGGTGGAGGTCATTTTTATCTAACAATGGTATCAACTGAATTTGCTAATAAATCCAGAATTCAGCGACACCAATTAATTTATGCTGCCTTAGGCGACATGATGAAAAGTGACATTCACGCACTAAGCATCAAAGCCTATACCCCAGAAGAAAAACCACAATAAAAGGATATTTAAATGAAGCTTAAACTAGCTCTCTCTGCCGCCCTATTAATGGGTGGTTTATCACAAGCTAGCATCGCTAGCGATCAACAAATTGTTGCCTCAGTTAATGGACACGACATAAGCAAATCAACATTACAGTTTTACGCCATAGAGCGCCGTCAAGGAAATCCTAAGAGCAAAGTCCCTACCAACCAACTGATTGATGACCTCATTAATATGCAGCTTTTAAAAGAAGAAGCTCGTAAGAAGAAACTAGATCAAACAGAAAGCTTTAAAAAACGAATGGCTTTTCTTGATTTAAGCATGTTGTCACAAGTTGCCATGGTTAATTTTCTTGATAACAATCCTATTCCAGAGGCCGACCTTAAAAAAGAATACGACCAAAGAATTGGTGAAGTAAAAATCGTTGAGTTAAAAGCCAGCCACATCTTATTAAAAGATGAAGCAAAAGCTAAAGAAGTTATCAAGCTACTAAATAAAGGCGGTGATTTTGCAGAACTTGCAAAAGAACACTCTACTGGCCCAACAGGCCCTAAAGGCGGTGACCTTGGTTGGTTTACGCCACAACGTATGGTGCCTGAGTTTTCACAAGCAGTACTATCACTTAAAGATGGCACATACACTAAACAAGCAGTTCAAACTCAGTTTGGTTGGCATGTTATTTTACGTTCAGCCGAACGTGCTGGAGCACCACCTAGCTTTGATTCCGTTAAACAAAACATCAGCGCGGCATTAGAGCAACAACATATTCAGCAACATATTCAGCAATTAAGAAAAACAGCAAAAATCACTGTCAACACAGATATCGACAGTCAGTAAAATGACTTATGCAGGTTCTTGCATTCAAATAGAGCCTGCATTTTCATACCCCCTACCTCTGCAATAACCAAAGCCAACCAGCCACCATCCCTATTACTTAAATAGTAAAAAACAAGTGAGTGGATTAAAAGTGCAAATTGTGTTATTTTTCGCGATCGAAAATAATAGTTTTAGGATAAAAAATGCGCATAATTCTACTGGGTGGTCCTGGCTCTGGAAAGGGCACACAATCTCAATTCATTACTGAAAAATTTGGTGTTCCACAAATTTCTACTGGTGATATGTTACGTGCAGCCGTAAAAGCAGGCACACCTTTAGGTCTTGAAGCAAAAAAAGTCATGGATGCAGGCGGTCTCGTTTCTGATGATATTATCTTAGGCCTTATTCAAGAAAGACTTGCTGAAGATGATTGCTCTAAAGGCTTCTTACTTGATGGCTTCCCTCGCACCGTTCCCCAAGCCAATGGCCTTGCTAAAATGGGTGTAGAAATCGACCATGTTGTTGAAATTGCAGTTGATGATGAAGAAATTGTACGTCGTATGGCGGGCAGACGCGTTCATTTAGACTCAGGTAGAACATATCACCTAATTTATAACCCACCAAAGCAAGATGGCTTAGACGATGTTACTGGCGAAGAGCTTATTCAACGTAGTGATGACCAAGAAAACATTGTAAGAGATAGACTTAGCACCTACCACGACCAAACAGCTCCTCTCATTAATTTGTACCAAGATGTGTCTGCGAGCTCACCCCTTAAATTCAACTCTATTGAAGGCGTTGGTAGCGTAGAAGATATTACAAACAAAATGTTTGGCGCACTTTCAAGCTAAACACTATTCAAACCGTCATTGGGCGGATTAATGCAGTTTAAAGACGTCATCCCATTTCTAATGTGCGATGACGTTTTAATTTAAAAAAATACTTTTCACAGGAAGAACACATAAATGAAAACATATGATGTTGCAGTTGTTGGAGCCACCGGTGCCGTTGGCGAAGCCATGTTATCAATTCTTGAACAAAGAGACTTTCCTATTGGCAACCTGTATCCGTTAGCTAGTAGTCGCTCAGCAGGTGGAACCATTCAGTTCAAGGGCAAAAATATCAAAATTGGTAACCTTGCAGACTTTGACTTCAGCCAAGCTCAAATTGGTCTGTTTTCTGCTGGTGGATCTGTCTCAGCCGAATACGCACCTAAAGCTGCTGCTGCCGGTTGCATCGTCATCGATAACACGTCACATTTCCGCTACGATGATGATATCCCTCTAGTCATTCCTGAGGTTAATCCAGAAGCCATTGCACAGCATACAAATAGAGGCATTATTGCCAACCCAAATTGCTCAACAATTCAAATGTTGGTTGCTCTAAAACCAATTTATGACGCTGTAGGTATCGAGCGCATTAATGTTTCAACCTATCAAGCCGTTTCTGGAACAGGCAAAAATGCTATTGAAGAACTCGCTGGACAAACAGCAAAGTTACTTAATGCAAAAAAAGCTGAAGCTAAAGTATATCCAAAACAAATTGCCTTCAATGTTCTCCCTCAAATTGATGTGTTTCAAGATAACGGATACACCAAAGAAGAAATGAAAATGGTTTGGGAAACTAACAAAATTTTCAACGACGATAGCATTAAAGTAAACCCAACTGCTGTTCGTGTTCCTGTATTTTACGGTCACTCAGAAGCTTTACATATCGAAACAAAAGAAAAAATAACTCTTGAAAAAGCTCATGAGTTATTCAGTAATTTTAATGGCATCACCCTACTCGACGAACGCGTTGATGGCGGCTATGCAACAGCCGTGACAGAATCAGCCGGTAACGATGATGTATTCGTTAGCAGAGTAAGAGAAGATATTTCTCACCCCAGAGGTTTAAATTTATGGGTTGTTGCTGACAATGTTAGAAAAGGCGCTGCACTTAATAGCGTTCAAATAGCTGAAGTACTAGTAAAAAATTATCTATAGGCTATAGTTATTAAAGAGCATCAATTCCAACACCTTATGTTTTTAGGGACTTAAAACTATTGTTTAGTTTAGGAGCAATAAATGAACAAACCAACTAAGGCTATTGCAGCACTTTGTTTACTTAACTCAGCCAACCTTTATGCGCTTGGGGTGGGTGAAATAGAAACACACTCTGCACTTAACCAAGTTTTAAGAGCAAAAATACCATTACTTAGCTCTAAGAATGAAGACCCAAGTAATGTACGCATTGGAATTGCATCACGCGAAGTTTTTAAAAAGTCAGGTATTGACAGACCGCATTATTTAACTGAAATAAAGTTCACACCGGTACTCAATAAAAATGGTGAGATCAGCATTGAGGTTCTCTCAAACTCAACTATCAAAGAACCGTTTGTAAACTTTATTCTTGAAATTGAGTGGCCTCAAGGTCGAACACTAAAGGAATTTACTATTCTTTTAGACCCACCAGTTACCATGTCTGATCTTCAACCTGCTCCTGTTAAGCTTGCCCACGGCTCAAAAAAAAAGACCAGCAATACCCTTACCTCTCGTAGCCAAGCAGTAGTTCCTTCAGTTCAGCAATATGGACCAACAAAGAGCAACGACACTGTTTGGGGTATTGCAAAAAAACTAAACACAAACAGCTCAACAGCGGAGCATCAAAGAATGATGCTTGCGCTGTATGACAATAACCCTAAAGCATTTTACAAAAAGAATATGAATGCCTTGAAAAAAGGCGCTATTCTTCAAACACCGAGCCAGCAGCAAATTGAAAGCCGCACACTCGCTCAAGCCAAATCAGAATACATAGAGCAAAACTCACTTTGGTCGTCCTCAAGCTCAAACAAAGTCATTACAAAAAGCAGCAAACCTAAAGAACAAGTTAGTACTGCAAGTAAAGAACAGAAGAGAGCCGAACCCAGTTCAAACGAAGGCAAGCTAACTCTATTAACTGCCTCTAAAGAAAGTAGCGTTGCTGTAACTGTTGAAGGTAACTCAACGGACACTCCCGTCGGTTCAAACAACCCTGAAGTCCAAGCCAATATGGCCTTGGAAATGGCTACAACACTTGAGGCAGAAAACAACGATGTAAAAGAAAGACTTAACGACTTAGAAGCTCAAGTTGAAAAACTGCATCGCCTCGTTGCGTTAAAAAACAAACAACTCGCGCAGTTACAATCAACCAAAACGGTAGAAACTGTAACTAAACCACCTGCACCTGCTCAAGTAAAAAGCACACCAGAAAAAGAACAACCTATCATCGATACAAGTAATGAAAATCTTCCGCTTTACGCTGGCGGTGGCTTACTTGTTGCCCTACTTGGTTTAGTTCTTGCTCGTCGAAAAAAACAAGGGCAGAAAAAAAGCAATACAGCAGCATTTGAAACAAACGATGATATTGAATTAACAAGCAGCCCTACGCTAACTGATGAAGGTATTAACGAAAACAATACAACAATCATTGAAGAAGAACCTCTATTAAGTGAATTCACCCAAAGTGAATTCAACGAAAGCACACAAACTCAAGAAGCAGACCCAGTCACAGAGTGTGATGTTTACATCGCTTACGGACGTTATCAACAAGCCCAAGACCTTATTGAGTCTGCACTTAAAACAGACCCCAATAACCGAAGTTATAAACTTAAACTCCTAGATGTACACTTTGCATCAGGTGATGCGAGTGCATTTGAGTTATTAGCCGAAGAACTTGCTGATATGAAACAGTCCGATATTGATGGTTGGAATAATATCGCTGATATGGGTACAGAATTATGTCCTAACTCTTCTTTGTTTAATTCAGCTAAGGACACCTCAGATACTCAAGAAACAAATGAATTAGAATTCTATGCGCAGCAGCAAGAAGATAATGAGCAATTTAATGAAGCTGGCGAGCAAAGTAACGAAATCGAATTTACAGCTGTCCCAGCTGATGATGAACTAGATATCACTAGCACATCCGCTAGCACTGATGAAAATGAGCCCAGCGACAGTAGTAATGAAATTGAATTCACTGCTGTTGAAGAAGACAAAGATTCAGATATTGAACTCACTAGTTCAGCTGATAAAAGTGATGACAATAATGAGTTTGAATTTGACTTCGACCTCATCAAAAACGAACAGAGCCCCCGTGTAGAGGAACAAACTTCAACCGAAAATGAAGTGGATTTTGAAAGTGTTTTTGCAGATGAAAACAATGAAGATACAAAATTATCATTAGCGCAAGCCTATATTGAAATGGAAGACCACGCATCAGCTCGTGAATCATTAGAAGATGTTTTAAAATCAGGTAATGAAGAACAAAAGCAACGCGCCCAAGAAATGCTAGACAAGCTATAAAAAATTTATAGCTGATGCTTCCAAGAAAAAGAGCTATATTTAAGTAAAATAAATAACACATTGTGCTGAGCTCGCTTGCGAGTTCAGCCCCCCCCCTAAATGATTCCTTCGGCGTCATGAGCGCACTTCCTAAGAAAGCTTTTACCCTTTCTATATCACACATTAATACAGACAAATATTGTTCAATTTGCGCAATTCAGCGCTGTGAAAATAAGGGAAGCAGGCATATCAAGCTCTAAGAAAAAAACTACTTTAAAATGCATAATTATTAACTAAACTTAGCTAACAACGAATAACTGATACACTAATAATTATGTAGCACCCACACAACTGGGTAAGTAAGTAATTTTTCATTCGCCATTTAAAGTAAACGGGGGAAACATGACTATCTCACGAAGAAAATTCATACACTTATTAACACTAAGCTCCACCGCTTGCTTAACATTACTAACACCACTTCGCTCTTGGGCGGTATGGGCAAGCAACGCCTTCAAGGCCGACGAATTAGAAGTCGCCATCCATAACCTATTTGGCACAAATGACCTGATAGAATCTAAAAACATTACTTTAAAAATACCAAAAACAGCTGAAAATGGCGCTTCCGTTCCCATCACCATTAAAACAAGCCTGCCTCATATCGAATCAATCAGCATTTTTGTTAAAGATAACCCATTCCCACTCACCGCGACATTTATCATTCCAGAAGGCACACTGGCCAATGTCTCCACACGTATTCGTTTGGCTAAAAGCACCACCGTGATTGCGGTTATAAAAACTGATGATAAACTCTACAGCACAAGCCAAGAAGTAAATGTCACTATTGGTGGTTGCGGTAATTAATGATTAATATGAACCATTCATTGGGAGACAACAATGAGAGCTAAAGCTAGGTTAAAAAACAACACGACCACTGTTCGTATACTCGCTAGACACCCTATGGAAACAGGGCGCCGCAGTAATAAAGATACTGGGGAGCTTATTCCAGCCAAATACATTCAAGAGCTAACCTGCGAGTACCAGGAGAAAGTTATATTTCTTGCGCAATTTGGAACGTCTGTTTCACAGAACCCCTTTCTATCATTCTCATTTGAAGGTGGAAAAAAAGGCGAAACACTCAAACTTCGATGGAATGACAACACCGGGGATGTAGAGAAAATAACCACTACAATTAAATAAACCTATTGATATTTTGCGCTTACATTACCCTGCAAAAGAATTCCTTATTTCAGAATAGTTGCTAAGCGCCCTTAAAGGCACATAGCAACGCAACCCTTGAGCTTTTTAGTCATCACTTGGCAACTGAGGGCTCCATACACCACTAGGCGCCTGCACAGCCTCATCC
>Ga0209081_1002804_pt1 | contig 10010 bp, 9 predicted proteins | sample GOMGulsemesocosm_4_FD_184636 | JGI IMG/M metagenome (GOLD analysis project Ga0209081, IMG submission 184636) | Methane-oxidizing microbial communities from mesocosms in the Gulf of Mexico - GOM15B Gulf of Mexico (SPAdes) (version 2) | ecosystem: Environmental > Aquatic > Marine > Cold seeps... | reverse complement strand
CACCCAACTGCTGCCCTCCAGGGTTCCCACCTTAACAAGACGGACATCTGGCATTTCTTCTATTTGACTGATCAGCGGCGAGCCACAGTCAGGACAAAAACCTCGGGATACACTCGAACCCTCGGTGCCTTTTACCGTATAGCTTTTAAGTTCGCCCTCTGTCACTAACGCAGTAGCTGGCACCATCAGCAGAGTAGCCTTACCGCTGCCCGTCGATTTCTGGCAATCCTTACAGTGGCAGTGAAACGTCGACAGCACCGACTCACGGGGAAAACTATAATGGTACTGCCCACACAGGCAACCGCCCTTAGCTAACTCACTCATAATCACTCACTCTTTTAGCAGACCACATTCAAGATAACCCGCAATCAAATCGACAGAAGTGACCGCTGATGCCTCAGAAATAAAGGGCACCACTAGCCTCATCACAGTTCGAACCCTCTAGAACAGATTAACTGGCGCTCTCTTCGGCCGCCTGCTGCGCAATAATTTTTCCTACCGCCTTTTCAAAGAGCTCGATATTTCCCGTCGAATAACTCATCACCAGCTTCGATTTAAAAATTTTCAACTCACCATCAACGCGCTTGTACTGATTGGTGTACTCACCAATCACAGTGGCTACATCATTCGCTGTGGCAATCGGAATTTCCGGGTCTGGAAACATAATGTGATCAGCAATAAGGTAGGCCATACAAGTTACGTTATCACCTTCAACAACGGTTCGATGATTGGTAATGGTGTGGCGGGTGTAATCAAAACCACCAATATTAAAATGCAGTTGTTTTACCCAGTCATCGGCCGATCGAGTCTTGTCGTTAGAACCCGTAGGATCAATCACCGCACCGTAATCCAGAAAAACCTCATCGGCAAAACACGAGCGAACCTTGGCCCAATCTTTAGAATCCAGGCCTTCAGCATAAGCGTTGTAACTGGCTCGACACTCAGACTCAATCTGCATAAAATCATGCTCAGACATGTATTATTATCCTTATATTTTAATACTTTCTACTTCTTATAATTGGCAAAACCGGTCTTAAGCACCCTGAAGACCCAGCCCCAATAAATCGTTAAGCCGGCGCTTTCATCACCGCGCCTTCGGTAATTGTGGTGGTGTTGTCCACCACCATCTCAGCCCCGTTGACCGACACAGATTCATCAGAGGCCAAGAACAACACCATATTGGCCACATCAACCGGAGCGCCCACCCACAGGGCGTCCAACTGTGCCGCCAAGTCTGGGTCATGGGCATTAACCACGTCGTACATCTTGTCCATCATGGGGGTTGCCATATTGCCCGGGTGAACCGAGTTACAGCGGATGCCGTAAGCATTCTGCGTGCTCAAGCAGGCAATGGATTTGGTCATGCCTCTGATCGCGCTCTTAGAAGCGGCGTAAGCAAACACCAATGGAGCGCCCTGAATACTGGCGGTGGAACACATATTAATAATAGAACCACTGCCCTGCGCCTTCATCACGCGTACCGCATGCTTGCACCCAAAAAACGTACCGTCTGTGCCCACCGCATTAATCTTGCGCCACAGGTCTTCGGTGGTCTCTTCGATGGTTGCGAACTGCACGATACCCGCGCAGTTCAACAAAATATCCAGCGAGCCATGTTCGGCTACCACACTGTCGATGAGCGTTATCCAGGCCTGCTCACGGGTAACGTCGAGCTGAACAAACTCGGCGCCCTCAATCTTGGCCGCCTCAGCCTCACCCAGCTCGGTATTAATATCGGCCATGATGACCTTGGCGCCCTCTTCGGCTAAACGCTTGGCTGAAGCCAGTCCCAGCCCCGATGCTGCGCCCGTAATAATGGCTACTTTGTTTTCAACGCGTCCCATAAATTCTCTCAAGTTAATGTCGTCAATGGCCTGTGGAAAAGCTTCATGTTTTAACACGCCCACAGGCTTTGTGCACAGTCAAAACACGCGATGCCCCTGCCACCCCAGCACCTCATCACGGGTATACGTCACAGCTCAAATCCACCACAAGCCGTCACAAGAAAAAGATACAACCAATTGATTTTATTGGCCTTTTAAAAGAAATCTGTGGATTACGGCTAAGCAGCCATTGGCGACAGGCAAACCCACAAACTCTTGATATAATTTTATTTCGTGATACCTTACCAAACAAAAAAGTCAATCTGTACTGTTTTTTTGAATTATTACACCGACCAATAGAGACAAATAACCATGAGCGATCAACCGGTAAAGAATTACGATGACGTCACCATGTACGGACTCACCGCCCAGAGAGAAGAAGCACTGCTGCTCAAGCAGCACGAGCTGACGTTTATCTGGACCAATAAAGCGGGGCACGGCATGGGTGTGACCATGAGTTATATCTGGCGCAATGGCCGCATCTGGTGCACAGCCACCGAGCAGCGCGCCCGTATGAAAGCACTCGCACGTGACAATCGCTGCAGCGTGGTCATCTCAAGCGCAGGCACCGACATAGATGTCAGCCAGTCTTTGACCCTTAAGGGTCATGCCATCCTGCACAAAGATCAAGAAACCAAAGATTGGTTCTACCCAGACTTTGCTCGCCACGCCAACAACCCAGCGCCAACACCGGAGCACTTCATCGAACTGCTCGACACACCCGAGCGCATCATTATTGAAGTGGTGCCAGAGAAGAAGATTAAATTCGACGGCGGCGTCATGCGCGACAAAACCAGCGAAGCGGTAAGCCCTAAGGGTTAATCGACGCTAAAAGCCAAGTCGCTACCAGGCCGCACCGCTTCACCAAGCCGTGCGGCCTTTTGCGTTTACCCCCCCTCTAAAAGCCCAATTCCCCGCATTACTTGATCTAGATCATAAACAACCAAAAAAGAAACAGTCAGGACTGACTTTTATATTTTTGAGTTGCTAGCATCCCCTCAACAATCAATCGCCGAGCACACGGCAAACCCTTGGGGGGCTTCCATGACCATTGAATACACCACATTAACGGCTGAACAAATTGCGGCCAGATCGCCAGGCACATCCTACCAAGCCCTGCTCGACAGGGAAGAGAACCCCGTGCCCGACAGCCTCAGGCAAAACACCAACCCCTATCTGGGTTCCGAGAACCTCTCCGTCGAGCGTTACCTATCGCGCGAGTTTCACGAGCTGGAAGTCGAGCACGTTTGGAAGCGCACTTGGCAAGCCACCTGCCGCGAGACTGAAATTGCAAAAGCCGGGGACACGTTTGTTTACGACATTGCCGACATATCCATCATTGTGACCCGCAATGAACAAGGACAATTGAAGGCTTTTAAGAACGCCTGCCTGCACCGCGGCCGCCAACTTGTCGATGGCAACGGCAGCTACAAACACTTTCGCTGTCCGTACCATGCGTTTACCTGGAGCCTCGATGGAGACTTCAAGGGCGCGCCTTGCCAATGGGACTTTCAGCACATAAATGAAGCAAATATCGCCCTGCCGGAGGTGTTGGTCGACACATGGGGCGGCTGGGTATTCATTAACATGGACAGAAATGCCCAGTCCCTGCACGACTACCTTGGCGTATTACCTGCCCATTTTGAGCGCTGGAAACCCGAAAACGCCTTTAAGATGATTCATGTTGAGAAGGTGATCCCTTGCAATTGGAAGATTGGCTGGGAGGCCTTTATTGAGTCTTACCACGCCGTTGCCACACACCCGCAAATACTGCCCTACACCGACGATGCCGACTCCCAGTACGACGTGTGGGGCGACCACATAAGCCGCACCATTACCGCGCTAGGTGTGCCCAGTCATCACCTAACCGATCTAACCGATCAAGACGTAGTCGACAACATGTTGGGTGTTTCCGCCATGGTAGCCAGACCGAACAGCGCGCTCGTCCCTGAAGACCTCAGCGCACGAGAATACATTGCCCAGCTTAACGCCCAAGAGTTCAGCCCCAACCACGATCGTCCGCTCGAAGAGTTTGCCACCAACAGTGAGCGCATGGACTCCATCCTATATTCGGTCTTTCCAAATTTTGCCCCCTGGGCAGGCTTCCATCCCAACATTACCTACCGCTTTCGCCCCAATGGCGATGACCACACCAGCGCGATCATGGAGATCATCGTCATCTGCCAGCTGCCCAGCAACGCCAAGCGCCCGCTCGATATGCCCGTGCGCCGCCTCGGTGAGAACGAACTCTTCTCCGAGGCCCCAGAACTGGGCAAAAGCCTCGGTACCATTTTCGATCAGGACCTTTTCAACATGCCCAAAATTCAGAAGGGTTTGAAGAACGTCGAGTCCGGCGAGCTGATACTCGCCAACTACCAAGAAGTACGCATTCGTCATTTCCACCAAACACTCGACAAATACATCCAGGGCGAGCTTTAACAAATAGCCGAACTGTAAAACTAAGCCGAGCTTTAACACAAAGTCGAGCTGTAACGCCAAGAATAGATACCAAGGAGAATACTATGAGCAAGTGCCCAATGGATTTTGACTTCTTCAAAGAAGAAACCCTCAATTGCCCCTATGAGTTTTATGAAACACTGCAAGAACAAGCCCCTGTTTACCAGCTGCCTGACACCAATATTTTCATGGTGACGCGTCACGCCGATGTTAAGCGTCTTCTTAAAGACACGGAAACCTACTCGAATAATTTTTCCGACCAACTCAAAGGACCAGAGCCAGACTCAGCCGTGACAGAAATTTACGCCAAAGCATGGCAGCCCGTCGACACAATGATCACCGCAGATCCACCGCGACACCGCGCCTATCGCACACTGGTCAACAAGGTGTTCAGCGCCAAGCGTGTTAATGAGATGGAGGCCTACATGACGGCCATCGTTCACGAACTCATTGATGGTTTTATTGAAAAAGGCGAGTGCGATTTTGTACGCGATTTCACTACCCCCTTGCCGGTGTATGTCATCGCAGACCAGCTCGGCGTGCCGCGCAAAGATTTAAAAGCCTTTAAGCGCTGGTCTGATGCATTTGCCCGTCGACTCAGCCAACTCGCCACGCCCGAAGAGCAGATCGAAGACGCCGAGAACATCGTCGAGTTTCAATTCTACTTTGCCGATATGATCGCGGCGCGACGCGAGTCGCCAAAAGACGACATGATCAGCGATCTGGTCTCTGCCACTATTAACGACCCAGACACGGGTGAAACACGCCCACTGAACATGGAAGAGCTGCAAAGTATCTTGCAGCAGTTTCTCGTAGCAGGAAACGAAACCACCACCTCGGCCATCACCGGCGGCATGGTCAGCTTGATTCAAAACCCTGAGCAGCTTAAAGCCCTGCAACAGGACCCCAGCAAAATACCCAATGCCGTCGAAGAAATACTCAGAATGGAATCCCCCAGCGCCGGCATGTGGCGAGTGGTGAAAAAAGACAGCGAAATAGAAGGTGTGAAAATCCCCGAGGGGTCACTGCTGATGCTGCGCTACCACGCGGCCAATCGTGACCGAGCGCTATTCTCAAAACCCAACGACATTGACATCGACCGCGACAACGCCAATGATCATATTGCGTTCGGACAGGGCATTCACTTCTGCCCTGGTGCCATGCTGGCCCGCAAAGAAATGAACGTCGCCTTCGAAGCTCTGCTCTCAAGACTCACCAACTTCTCAATAAATGAGCAGGCTTCCGACCTGAGCTACTGGCCAAACATCGTACTGCGCGGATTAAAAGAACTGCACATTGGTTTTGATCAGCGCAGCAGTCATGCCATGGCCAGCCCAGAAGCTGAGGCGCTCACCGTCGAATAACAATCGAATAACAATAAGAGAATGACATGAAACGATTTGCAGGACAGAACATCGTCGTCACCGGCGGCGCCAGTGGCATTGGCGAAGCCACGGTTAAAGCCATCGTAGCTGAGGGTGGCCATGTCGTCATTGCCGACCTCCAACAGGAGAAAGGCCAAGCGCTAGCCGATGAACTCGGCCAGCAAGCACATTTTCACTGCACGGATGTTACCCAAGAAGACGCGGTTATCGCAGCGATCACACTGGCCGAGCGAGAGTTCGGCCCCCTCACCGGTTTTGTAAACAGCGCGGGTATTATTGGCGTCACAGGCCCCATTGGCGAAACAAGCCTGGATGATTATGAGCGCACCATGGCCATCCTCAGCCGCTCTGTATTCCTTGGTGTAAAACACGCGGCCAAGGCCATGAAACAACTCGGCGGGGGCAGTATTGTCTCACTCACCAGTACCGCCGGTGTTACCGGAGGCTTAGGGCCGCACATCTACACCATGGCCAAACACGCGGTTATTGGGCTAACCAAATCCGCCGCCAGCGAGCTGAGCCGCGATGGCATACGTATCAACGCCGTGGCCCCCGCCGGTACCGTCACCCCCATGACCGCAGCGCTCACAGGTGGTGATGCCTCGCTCATTACTGAAGCCATCAAGGCCTCCTCTCCCCTCGGCATTGCCTGCATGCCAGAAGATATTGCCAATGGGATTCTGTACCTACTGAGCGAAGAGGCGCGTTATGTCACGGGCCACACGTTGGTCATCGATGCAGGTCTGACCACCAGCAACCTACAAACTGATTTCCATAATGCAGCATCCACTGAGGGCTAAAGTGAGGCATTGAACGTGGTAAAGCCACAACATCGACCAACAAGTCGCGTTATGGACTCAAGCCATATAACAATCAGTCTTGACTGTTTTATTTTATTTCAGCATAATCGTTGAAAATAAAATATATGGAGACACGTCGTGACAGCAGCAAATGACCATCGAACTCTGGCTGATATGCCACTGCTAGATAACGAGACACTTAAGTGCCCTTATCACTTCGATAAAACCCTGCGTGAGAATGCTCCGGTTCATCAGGACCCAGAGTCGGGTATTTATATCGTCTCCACCTACGAGCTGGTGCGTGAAGCGCACAAGAATCCCGAGGTCTTCAGCAGCGACTTCGCCCTTGCCAAGGGTGCCGACGAGGCCATCGACCCAGACGTTGCCGCGGCGATGGCCAATACCTACGATCTAGGCAAGGGCACACTGCTGACCATCGACGATCCGCAACACAAAATTTACCGCGACGAGTTAAAAAACTTTTTTCTGGCCAAGAACGTTGCCAACTACCGCCCCTGGATAACGGAGCTAGCCAACAATCTGGTCAACGACCTGCCCAGCGGCGAAGCCTTTAATTTTGTCGACAGCTTTACCCGCCCCCTGCCACTGTCCGTGATCATGCACGTGCTCGGCATGCCACTAGAAATGCGCGACACGGCCTTTAAGTGGACCGTAGACAACGTGGCGGTATTTTCAAAGGTCGATGATAAGCAAGCGCTACTGTCTGCGCACGCAGGCCTAAAAGATGAATACGACTGGTTTGTCAAAGCCCTGGATGAGCGTCGCGCCAACCCCTGCGATGATCTGCTCAGCCTCATTGCCCACGCAACCTATGAAGGTCGTCCACTGACCATCGAAGAACAGTTGGCACACTGCACTCAGTTCATGGTGGCCGGTAATGAAACCACCACCGCGACACTGGCCGAAGGCATGCGCCAGCTTTGTTTGAACCCCGAGCAGCAAAAGCTGATTCGCGAAGATCGCTCATTAATCCCCAATCTGGTGGACGAATCTCTGCGCATCGCCTCCCCCACCTCGAACATGTGGCGCGTCGCCAAGAGCGACTACACCATGGGCGGCGTGACCATCCCGGCGGGCAGCATGGTGCTGTTGAAGTACTTCTCCTCCAACCACGATGAGAAGATGTTCGAAGAGCCAACAAAGTTTGACATCAAGCGCAAGAATGTTAACCGCCACATTGCCTTCGGCTTTGGCGCACACGTGTGCATTGGTCAGCATCTGTCAAAGCTGGAGATGATCATCGCCTGGGAAACACTGTTGGACAACAGCAGCAACTTTAAGCTGGCCGTTGATGCACAAGAGCTCGAATACATGCCGCATATATTGCTGCGCGGACTAGAAGAAATCCCTGTCATTATTGAGCGTTAAACACTTAACGTTATCGAAGAAAAATCCAATGCGCCTTTGCCGACCTAGCGTCGGCGTTTTTTTGTCTGTTGTTTACACAGGCGATGGTTCAGCCAACCAGCAGTGATGTAGATCAACCGTTACGTCATCAAACTGTTAAAAACAGTCAAGTTATGCGTTTTGTTTTTCTGCTGCTGTAGGATTGACCATCTGGCCTGAATACTCATCAATTACACTCGGCCTGCAAACCCAGTGACCAACTCTAAACACAGTGAAGGAATACCCCCGTGATTCACATTAAACGTACATGGCGAACACCGTTTATATTAATTGCTCTGGCCGTTTTACTGTCGATCATCATGACCGTCATGCGCCCCGACAACATCAAAATTGAGATGCCCGAGCGTAGCCTCACCGTAGATGTGGCCGAGGTGGTTCAGCAGGACTTACGCATACCTATCCAGGCCCAAGGCACAGTCAGCCCACACCGCGAAACCAGTATCGTGGCCGAGGTGGGGGGCAAAGTAATAGAGGTCTCGCCCTCTTTCTATGCCGGCGGTTATGTGGCCAAGGGGGATATTCTCTTACAGATCGACGATGTCCAACACCAGGCCAACCTCAGTCGCGCTAAAGCGGCCGTGGCCTCGGCGCAAAGCAGCCTGGCTCAAGAGCAGGGTAAAGCAGAGGTCGCCAAGCTGGAGTTTTCTAAAATAAAAAACAAACATCGCAGCGCGGCCTCCCGCGATCTATACCTGCGCCTGCCGCAGCTAAAACAGGCACAGGCGCAGTTGCTCTCGACGCAAGCTGACCTGCGCAATGCACAACACAACCTCGAGCGCACGGTGGTTCGCGCGCCCTACGACAGCTTGATCAAAGAAAAGCAGAGCGATCTCGGTTCCTACCTGTCGCCGGGCAGCCCCATTGTGCGTTTGTTTTCTACCGACTTTGCTGAAGTCAGGCTGGCCATTCCGCAAAGCAAACTGGCTTACCTCGAATTGCCCCACGTCAGCCAGTCGGGTGGCAACACGGCGTCCAGCGTCGACCTATACACAGGGGTGAAGGGGCAACAGCAACAATGGACCGCCAGCTTACACCGCAGCGAAGGCGTCTATGACGAGCGCTCACGGGTGCTGTTTGTGGTGGCTCGCATCGACGATCCCTACCTGCTGAACGGGGCCAACCTCAAACCAAACTCAACCGACATAAATGAGACACAGCGCCCGCCTTTACGCATGGGCGCGTTTGTAACAGCCGAGATCAAAGGGCGCCTGCTGAAAGAGCTGGTGGTGCTACCCCGCAATGTATTGCGCACGGGTGACTATGTCTGGGTGATTGACCAACACAACACACTGCGCAACCGCAAGATCACAACCCTGCGCACCCAGGGCGAGACCATTTACGTAACCGGAGGGCTCAGCAAGGGCGATCTGGTTTGCCTCACGCCCGTCGGCAATGTCGTGGCCGGGTCTGCTGTGAGCGTGGGAAGCACCCTGCTAACCAACCAGCTCTATCAAGACGAGTCCCCGGTGCCCACCCAGATGAGCGCGCCGGCTCAGATTGCCAAGACAGCCCAGATTACAGAGGCAGCCCAGTTTTCCGAAGAAGCCCAGACCGCAAAAGCCGTCCCACCCTCAACTGAGGATCTGACCATAGGGGCGACACCATGAACTCGCCCGATAACGCCAACCCCCTAGACCCTGCCCAAGTTAACCGCGCACCCACGACAAAAACCCAGAGCGGTATTATCGCCTGGTTCAGCCACAACCCCGTGGCCGCCAATTTATTGATGATCGTGATTATCGTGGTGGGTCTGGGTTCGGGCGCCACCATCCAACGTTCAATGTTTCCAAATATTGAAGTGCCGGTCATTAGCATCATGATTGCCTACCCAGGCGCGGCCCCAGAGGAAGTAGAACTGGGCGTTATCCTCAAGGTGGAAGAAGCGCTCAAAGACCTTGAAGGCATCGACCGCATAGGCGCGGAGGCCAGTGAGTCACTCGCCGAGCTCTGGGTGGAACCCGCCGATGGTTTTGACCTAAACGCGTTAATGGACTCGATTAAAAACCGCGTCGATGGCATCCAACACTTCCCTGCCCAGGCCGAAAAACCCATCATCA
>Ga0209081_1002801_pt1 | contig 10012 bp, 9 predicted proteins | sample GOMGulsemesocosm_4_FD_184636 | JGI IMG/M metagenome (GOLD analysis project Ga0209081, IMG submission 184636) | Methane-oxidizing microbial communities from mesocosms in the Gulf of Mexico - GOM15B Gulf of Mexico (SPAdes) (version 2) | ecosystem: Environmental > Aquatic > Marine > Cold seeps... | reverse complement strand
CAACTGATGAGCTTTGCTCGCCAATCGAGCCGACTCCCAATCACCCGTCATCAGTGTATTGGGAGAATACTCGCCCAGCTGGCCCTGCAGCGGCAGCTGGCCTTTCAGGCGCACCGCCTTATTCAACGTAAACTGCCAGAAGCGCTCTGCGCCCTCAAAGAAGGCCAACTCTTCGTGCTCGTGCAAAATTTCTACATCGCCCGTCAACATCAGCACGTCTTGCGACTCAATATCCCAGAACAGTAATCCGGCTCTAGGGTTAACCAAAAAATTTCCCAAGGTATTAAAGTGGTTATTACCGGGATAATCGGGAACGGTCAGTTTCCATACCCCGCCCTGCTCTTCGACTTTCACAAAGCCAGGCTTACCGCCTCGATGCGAAACATCCGCACCGCTGGAAGTAGCATCGTCTTCTAAGGTTTGACTCGATACAAAAAAAGTATCACTGCGCCGAATCAGCGCAACCGCATCATCATCCAACGACGACAACTGCTCAGTGCTACCGCCAGTCGTTGGCGGCGAGTACTCCACCTGATGGGCTTGAATATATTGCGGACAATTACCAAAGCTCTGGCGCACGGACAAGCTCAGCTGTGACTCTGACGAGCTAGCCACATCCATAGAGAATCGGTTGCGACGGCGAGAGCGCGGCTCCATCCCCAAGCCGCCCACGGGTAGTGATTTTCTAAGCGCCTGCCTTAGCGGGTCACCACTCATTAACGGTGCCACTACCTCTAACGTTTTATCGTTAGGCGATCGAATAAAGCCCGGTTTTCCCGCTACAACCGACACCCAAGGCCAGCCATCCTGATCGCTATAGCCCAACAACAAGAATGGTAGTTTTTGATAGAAGGCTCGATGCTGATCGGGAAGATGATCGCGAATAACTCGGCGGCCAAAACGTTCCATTGCCTCGCGTACACCGACGCGCTCTTGAAACCATTGCTCGCCCGCATGAAACGGAGACTCACTAATATTATTCACAAGACTTTCCTCGATCATATCTTACGCCTTACGCTCAAACGCCTATCGCTCAAACGTCACTATGAGTACTTAAGCCGCTAGACCTACGGCGGATTTTTGCATCGGCACGAAACCATCCAGCGATTCTATACGCGCTAACCAGTTGCGAATATTGGGGTAATTCTCCAGCGACACATTCCCCTCAGGCGCGTGAGCTATATAAGCATAGTTGGCAATGTCAGCGATGGTAGCGTGCCCCGCCACCAACCAATCTTTGGTCTTTAACGCTGTATCCAACACAGTGAAAAAGTTATGTGCCGTTGCCGCGGTTTTTTCAACACTTAAGTCGGCACCAAACAAGGTAATCAAACGCGCAGAAGCGGGACCATTGGCAACCGGACCAGCGGCAACCGACAAGTATTTTTGTACCTGAGCATTTAGTGCAGGGTCTACCGGTAACCAGCGGCGAGTAGGATCATATTTTCTCGCCAAATACACCAAAATCGCATTCGAGTCAGAGACTGTGGCGTCGCCATCTTCGAGTACAGGCACTTGGCCCAGCGGATTCTTTTTCAGAAAATCAGCGCCTTTTTGCTCTCCCGCCATCAGATCTACATCCACCAACTCGGCTTGAATACCGAGTAGAGAAAGCAACAACTGAGCGCGATGAGCATGACCGGATAATGGATGACGATACAATGTAATATTTGGCATGGTAGTTCTCCAACAATGATTAAGTAAAAACTAGCTTTGAACGTAAACCGATAACCAGTGGGCCTCAAAGCGAAAAACCCACTGCCGATATAAATCAAACTCGAGAGATAAGACGCACAAGCTATTTCAATTCGCGCTCGCTCTCTTCTATCTCAGCGTCGTTGATGCTGGCAATGCGGCGCTGCATCAAACCGTTGCTGGCGAACTCCCACAGCTCATTGCCGTAGGATCGGAACCATTGGCCGGCGGCGTTGCGCCACTCATAGCGAAAGGTAACGGCAATGCGATTGTCGGTGAACGCCCACAACTCTTTTTCCAAACGATAATCTAATTCGGTTTGCCACTTCGTCTGCAAAAAATCCTGCACCTGCTGCCGACCTTGAATAAACTCGGCTCTATTGCGCCACTGCGTATCGACCGTATAGGCCAGCGAGACTCGCTCGGGATCGCGGCTATTCCAACCATCTTCTGCAGCTTGAACTTTGGCCTTAGCGCTGGCCTCGTCAAAGGGCGGTAGTGGGTGGCGAACCTCAGCGGTAGAGGCTTGGGAAGTAGACTGTGGCATGGACAACTCCGTATTTAATAAATTTGCTCAGTAACCTTTGTATTACAAAAGTCATGCCAAATAAAAATCCTTAACAATCAATGAGTTACAAAAATCTCATTTCTCAACTTTTTGTAATTTCCAATTTTTTGAGATAGAGTTTACAAATATTTGTAAATACAGGGTGGATTAAAGATGTCGACTCAGGAACCTGACCGCCGCAGCGCGGACAGCTTTGAAAGCCTCCAGCACCGATATCAGCTAATACTGGCCGCCGCCGGAGAGGGGATCTACGGGCTCGACCGCGAAGGTAAAACCACCTTCGTCAATGAAGCCGCCCGCAGAATCTTGGGTTGGCGAGAAGAGGAGTTACTGGGCAAAGGCCTGCACGATATTCATCACCACTCACACGCTGACGGCCGCCATTACCCACGTGAAGAATGCCCGATTTACGCGGCGCTGCGCGACGGTGAAGTTCATCAAGTTGATAATGAAGTTTTTTGGCATTCCGACGGCCACTGCATTGCGGTTGAATACACCAGTACCCCAATCATGGAAAATGATCAGGTCACCGGAGCTGTCGTTGTCTTTCGAGATATCTCAGAGCGCTTACGGGCCGAGCAAGACAAGCAGCAGGCCTTTGAAGAAATACAACAGCTTAAAGATGCCCTCGAACACGAGCGCGATTATCTTCGAGACGAAATCAAAACTAGCGCCAACTTCGGTAACATCATTGGCGACAGTCAATCGATTAAACGCACATTGGCGCAGATTAATGCCGTCGCTCAAACGCCCGCCAGTGTTTTAGTACTCGGTGAATCCGGCGTCGGTAAAGAGATGATCGCTCGCGCCATTCATGACAACAGTGAAAGAGTCGATCAGCCGCTGGTAAAAGTTAACTGCGCATCAATACCCGCTGAGCTTTTCGAAAGTGAGTTTTTTGGACACATAAAGGGCTCGTTCACCGGCGCCCATCGCGATCGTATCGGCCGGCTGCAATTGGCCAATCACGGTACGCTGTTTTTAGATGAAGTCGGCGAAATTCCTTTGGCTTTGCAGGGCAAGCTGCTGCGCGCGCTGCAAGAGGGGGAGTTTGAACGTGTCGGTGATGAGAAAACCCTGCGGGTAGATGTGCGTATTGTCGCAGCGACGAATCGCGACCTTTTGGATGAAGTAAAAGCCGGACGATTTCGAGAGGATTTGTATTATCGTCTCAGTGTTTTCCCGCTTGAAGTGCCACCACTACGAGAACGAATGGCAGACATTGCTCCCATTGCGCAACACTTTCTGCAGCAAATTTCAAAGCAACTGGGCAGGAATATTAAAGGCATAACGGCGCAACAACTTAAACACCTACAATCTCATAACTGGCCCGGCAATATTCGAGAGCTCAAGAACGTCATCGAACGCGCCGTCATTCTGAGTACAGAAGAAAAGCTCAGATTGGACTTAGCACTCCCGTCGATGAGCGCCAACAACCACAACGATATCGGCGAAGATCAAACTCTGGACACTGAACTTGTCCAGAGCGGCTATCTCACCGCCGATGAGTTTCAAAAACTAGAAATTGAGAACATCCGTAAAGCACTGATCGCCGCCAACGGCAAGGTTTCTGGCGAAGGTGGCGCCGCACAGCGACTGGGCATTAAGCCCTCCACATTGAGTTATCGTCTCAACGTATTGAATATAAAACTATAAATGAAACCAATAGAGACGGCCCTTAGCGCAGCGTTTAGAAGGCCCCTGTACTCGCCGCTAAAGCAGTAAAGATAATCACCGAAATAAAAAAGGCCCGACGTTCTGCAACGGCGGGCCTTTTCATTCGCATAATCTCATCGCTCAAGAACAGACAAGACTTCGGAATTTAAGTCATTCTGTCTGATAACCGTCACTCGCCCGATCGTTCTTCGCGTTATAGAATTTCTGCTTCCACATATCGACCAAGCTCTGATTTTGATGATCCCAAGGGTGAAAATCTTCTCGGAAGTACTCTTTATAAGGCGCTTTAATCGTACTGATTACACCACTTTCAGAAAACAACATCCGATAGAAGCTCTTAATGTGGCGCCAGCGCGGCAACGTCTTCGACCACCACAAAAGCCCGATCATATAGCAGCTAAGACGAACGACAAACAAACGCGTCGCCAGTTTCATACATTTGTGTAACAGCTTGCGATCACCTTCACAGGTCATAAATACATCAAACGCCACCGCTTTGTGCTCGATCTCTTCAACCGCATGCCACAATAATAATTCGCGGATAGTGTCATCCATACCATCAAACGATTCTGGGTGATTCAGAGCGTGATCGGCCATGATTGCGGTAACATGCTCCATGCCTACCGTAAGTGCCAAGCGAACACGATCTGGTCGCGTTGGCACGAATTTTTTGATGTCTCGCTCAAGGTGCTTTTCCAAGCGAACCGCGTCCAGACCTAAGTCTCTGAGTTGCTTGTTCATTTGCATATGCTGGCCGCTGTGATGGCCCTCTTGACCGATAAACCCTTTGACTTGCTCCTGCAGCTTGGGATCATCAATCTTATCTTTGTAGAGACGCACCGAATCAATAAATTCTTTTTCACCGGCGGGAAACGTCGCCGACAAAGCTGCCCAATAGACGGACTTAACGGGATTGTCATCAAAGAAAAAACGTCGCGCTGTGCGCTTGAACGGAAAGTTCATTCGGCGCGGCTTGATATCAACTGGCATATCACTGATATAGGTTTGAGTATTGCTCATGACACTATCCCTCGTCTATTGTCCGTCAGAAATCGGCAGTTGAGTATCGGTCGAAAATTCCTCAACGACTTCTGTAGTAGTTGAGTTAGAAAACTGCAACTTGCCATCACTGAGCCTGCCAAAGCGCAGCGTAATAAAATCTAGCAAATAATTTTGATACAACCGCCACGGCAATGAGCGCCCCTGTTGCGGCATCAGATCCCGCCCGCGCATCACATAACCAGATTGCAAATCAATAAATGGAATTCCACCTGGATCGCCGCCGGTGTTTTTGGGGATTACCGTTCCAGTTGATGATTTACGCATTTTATTAATTACTCGACTTACGTATCTAAGAACTAAGTCGGCTTTTAACGTCCACGAGGCATTGGTATAACCAAATACAAAACCCATGTTGGGTAGGTCCTCTAGCAACACACCTCGATAGGACATCTTTTTTGTCAGATCGAAAGGCTTATTGTCTACCGTCAATGCCATACCGCCCAGCAACTGAAGATTAAGGCCTGTGGCGGTAACAATGATGTCGGCTTTCAGCTGTTTGCCAGACTTAAGCAACAAGCCCTCTTGATTAAAACGCTCGATGTGATCGGTCTCCATCACCACGTCGCCTTTGCGCACCGCGTTGAAAAGATCGCCGTCGGTGACCGCACAAACACGCTCATCCCATGGGTCGTACTTGGGTGTAAAATGTTTCATATCCACATTTTCACCGACGGCCTCACTGACATGATTTTGTAAAAAATTACGAGCCTTAGCCGGAAAGAACTTACAAAACTGGTAAACCAAGAACGACATGGTAATGTTTCGCGCTCGCACCAAGCGGTAGTAGAGTGTTGGTGAAAATTTTTCGCGCAGCGCTTCAAGTTTTGGATCAACTTTTGGCATGCTCATCACATAAGATGGCGAGCGCTGTAGCAGGGTAATATTTTTGGCTTTGTCGGACATCGCCGGTGCTAAAGTAACCGCCGTCGCACCACTGCCGATAATAACGACATTTTTATCTTGGTAATCCAACCCCTCTGGCCAGTGCTGAGGATGTATCACTTGGCCATCAAAATCGGCTTTGCCTTCAAACTCTGGCTGATAACCCGACTGGTAGTTGTAATAGCCGGTACAGGCCATCACGAAGTTTGCCTTCACGGTTTTTACGGTCTTGGCGTTTTGATCGGTAACTTCTAAGATCCAGCGCTGCGCCTGGCTATCCCAATTGGCGCTGGTGATACGCTGGCTAAATTGTATCTTGTTTTTGACGTCGTACTCTTGTGCAGCGTCGTTGATGTACTTACGGATAAGCGAACCATCGGCGATGGCCTGAGGGTTCAACCAAGGCTTGAAGTTATAGCCTAAGGTGAACATGTCGGAATCAGAGCGAATACCGGGGTAGCGAAACAAATCCCAAGTGCCGCCGATGGCATCACGAGATTCGAATAGTGCCAATGACTGTGTCGGGCATTCTCGACCAAAATGCACCGCGGCACCGATGCCCGAAAGCCCGGCTCCGATTACCACGATATCGTAAGATTCAACACTCATCTGTTCGCACTCCCTAACAACGATTCACACGACACGGCGCTACCGCGGTCGTCAGCTAATTACAAAGCCTCTACTATCGCGTAAAAGCCGAAGGGCGAACAGGTTCAATAATTCCAGAAGAAAGTCATTTTGGGTCAAGGACTGGGCATTTGTGCCATATAGAGATGCTCAGCCAGAGATAGTAGCCTAGCCGACGCCACTTGGCTGACTACAAAGGGAGCTCTTCGCCGCCGGTATCTTCTACAGATACGTCTTCGCTGTGGGCCGCGTTTTCTTGTAGTTCATACTGCTCATAGCCCAAACCAACCACCGGCTCGTTGTTGATCAGACTGATGCGCTGTACATCTTCAATGCGAAATACAATTTCACCCGAATATTCGATATCTTTATAGTCGTAGATGAGATCGTCATTGCCCCAATACCTAACGTTTTCAAGCAGTAAAAACCCTTCAGAAAGTTCATTTCGGCTGATGCCTTGATAGATCGTCTGGGATATTTGGGCAAAATAGTAGTAAGACTCTACGCCGTCCTGCTCCTCTTGAACGTTAACTTGCAGAAAGGCCCACACTCGCTCGCCATCATTCCCCATGGCGTGCAGCGCACGATACTCACTGTCAATATTGCAGCCTTGCAGTATTACCGCGATCCATACCATCATTGCGATTCGAAACATCCTAGAACTCCATTCCTTTGTGTAATTTTTTCTATCAGTATCAACCGATATGCTGCATAACAATCTCATGTCACCCCAAGCACAACAACTGACGCTCTACGGCGACACTACAAACCCGAAGCAGGCCTTTATCTTTCAAGCATTACTATTAGTTAATGCTTCGAAGAAAATTCCAATCCGGTCAACGCAGACAACTGCTGCGCCAACTTCTCTGCTTTACCATAGCCATCGATACCGAATCCTAAAGGGATCTTCTTACCGTCTTTCATCACTAACTTGAGTTTGTAGTATTGAATAGTCTCGGTGCCCATAGTCATAGAGCCACCCGCCTCAGTGGTCATATGCAGTGCTTGTGATCTTGAGTAGTCTCGCCCAGACAATGAACGCCCGAACCAAAAGCGTTTTACCGTGACGCTCGCAGGGCTAATGCCTATACGCAGTTCTTTGCCAAGGCCATAGATACCAAACAGCATAATTAATAAGCCCAAGGTGCCAAAAACAAATACAAAAAGCCACAGCATGGGGCCATCAACTTGTGCCATACCAATACCTACGGAAAGAAAAATGGCGCCAAAGATTGTCATAAACACACTCATCTTGCGTGTATTCGTCGGCGTAAATCGCATCCAAATACTATCGCCTTGCTGTGTGATTTGAGTGAGTTCATCCAAGGCATCGAGCTGCTGCTCTTCGTAAGCTGCCTGCGCCAAATTGGGAAGCGGCTTTGACGCCTGCGCGGCTCCCGCGAACATGGGCAATTCCCACACGCGATTAAAGCGCAGCGATTTATCCGTCGCCTTGAGAGAGAGACGCCAAAGATGAAAGTTTGAATCTGGTTCTTCTGACTCGGCCAATCCCTCGGGCACATCCGTCACTAAGCGAACTCTTGTACCCGAGCCGCTCTCCATCAGACAGGGCTCGCAATGCAACGGCACCGATCGCTGCCACACCACCGATTCACTCACCTTCGTTTCTTTTCCGGAATTGCGCGTCACCCGGCGACAGAGTGTTAAGTTGGCTTCAAATCGCAGATCCTCAGAAAACTTCAACTTTAAATCGACATGTCCGCCCATTTGCCCACCAATGGCGCCCGGGTAGGGCTCCATCTGAAACGGCGTACGACCGTATCGCAACCAGTCGCGAGTCATAACCCAGGCTTGCCGCAGTAAAAAGATGGAAGCTAAAGGAAACAGAAGCACCAGTGCCACTAGATACTCCCCGCGTTCAAAATCGGCCATTATCTGATCGAGGCCAGAAATGAGTACGAGTGAACTGACTCCAGAAAAGAGCACTGCGAATACCCACATTACAATCATGCCCAACTTGGCACCACTGTAAATTGTGGGGCTAGACCATTCCTTGCGCGACAACCACGGTTTTGACATGACGAACTTCCTGTAAGTGAGAGCCATGAGTGTAAAAGCCAAACCGTGAAGCTTCAAGTCACACTCTAACTATTCGAATACAGATAAGGGCCAGTCAGTTAGACGTGATGAATTTATGACGCTGAAGCTTTCTCTCGCCTAGCATCCAGCGACAGCGAATCCTCATCCTTAAACGCTAACATCACCAAGGTAGCAAAAAACAAAGTCGTCGACGGAAAGAATAAAATACTGTGCTCAGCGCCAACCACAAGGTAGCGGGCAAAAGGATCTAAGATATATTGCATGATCGCCAACAACCCCACGCCATAAATCAACGCTTGCAGCGGGTAAGTCACTTTGCGCCACAGGCCCAGCATAATCAGAAGACCAAAAGCGACTTCTACAGCGCCGAGCACCGTGTAAATGGTATCGCCACTCAACAGCCCCCAATAGTATTTATCGGATAGCCCCTGCGCGGCCTCAGTGGAACCGAGCCGTACGATTCCCCACAGCACCAACACCATTCCGGTGGATAAACGAAGCAATAACAATGACCAAGCTTTCATGACTCTCTCCCCAATTTACATGATGGCGCCACCTACACGACAAGTATCGATAGATGGCATAAGGGCAGTAAGACCGCCGCAAGAAGAGATAGTTCGAAACGCGGAGCGTTTTCTAAACGCAGCTGTATTTTAAAAAACGCTTTAGAAAGCAAGGGAGTTTGGTAATTAAGACTAACTTTGAAAGAAAGAAACCTCTCGATAAGAGGCCTCTTCAAGTAAGACAACCATAACAAATTAGTCGCGTGTGCGACTGCGCTCAGCGGGAACAAATAGTTGTTTGAGCATGTATTGCTGAAAGTCTTCAGCGTAGGGCTGCTCGGCCAGTGCTTTCTCCATACACAGTAGCCAAGCATCACGCTCAGCAGTGCCGATACCTAAATGACTGTGGGCTCGAGGAATGGCGATAGGGCCGTATTTTTCACGATAGAGCTTAGGGCCGCCTAACCAACCGCTGAGAAATCTTGCTAGCTTCTCTGTTGATTCGGTCAAGTCATCGCGGTGCATATCGCGAATGGTTTTTGCCTCGGGCAAATTGTCCATGTGAAAGTAAAAGCGTTCAGCCAACTTGGTCAAACCCTCGTATTCGCCCGCCGCTTGATAGGAGGCGTCACCTTCACCGTACTGCCGTTGCTCACTCATAACTCAACCCAAAACTCATCAAACTTACTGTCAACTCTTTGCCTAGCCCTTTATACCCTTTAGGGTAGTAGCCCGTCCTTATGACCGCTGGCGCACCGCCTCAAACAAACACACACCAGTCGCCACAGATACATTCAAACTACTGATCTCGCCGGCCATCGGGATATTGATCAAGCCATCACAACATTCACGAGTCAGCCTGCGCATCCCCGGGCCTTCGGCTCCCATCACTAGAGCCATAGGCCCCTTGAGATCCTGCTGATAAACCGACTGGGTT
>Ga0209081_1002799_pt1 | contig 10026 bp, 7 predicted proteins | sample GOMGulsemesocosm_4_FD_184636 | JGI IMG/M metagenome (GOLD analysis project Ga0209081, IMG submission 184636) | Methane-oxidizing microbial communities from mesocosms in the Gulf of Mexico - GOM15B Gulf of Mexico (SPAdes) (version 2) | ecosystem: Environmental > Aquatic > Marine > Cold seeps... | reverse complement strand
CTTCGGCACTTGCGTCCGAGCCGTTTTCAGCACCGTTTTCACCGTTGTCTGCTTTACCCGACCGCCGACGCCGACGACGGCGCTTGCGCTTGGGCTTGACTTCACCCTCGTCTGATCCTTCGGTGAGGTCCTGGGTTTCAGTGACTTCAGGGGTTTCGGAGGCTTCCGAGACTTCGACAGCGACCTCTTCTTCACTGGTCTCGGCCTCATCAGCGTCCACCTGATCCATCAGCGATGTGTCAACCGATACCACAGGAGCCGTTGCAACCGGCACCGCACGGGTGGCCGTTTTGAACTTCTCAAGAGTGAAATCAGGGCTGACCAGATGCGGGTCACCTTCGATCCGAACCGACAGCCCGTAGCGGGTTTCGATCTGGGCGATGTGCTCGCGCTTTTGGTTCATCAGGAAGTTGGCAATGCTGACCGGGCAGCGTACCAGAACTTCGCGTGAGCGGTTGCGGGTGCCCTCTTCCTCGATCTGGCGCAGAATGGTCAGCGCCATATTGTCATCTGAGCGGATCAAACCAGTTCCGTGGCACGAGGGGCACGGCTGGGTTGTTGCCTCAAGCATACCGGGGCGCAGGCGCTGACGGCTCATCTCCATCAGGCCAAAGCCCGAGATGCGACCAATCTGAATGCGGGCGCGATCAGTCTTCAGCTTGTCCTTGATCCGCTTCTCAACGGCGGCGTTATTCTTGCGCTCATCCATATCGATAAAGTCGATAACGATCAGGCCAGCAAGGTCACGCAGGCGCAACTGGCGGGCCACCTCTTCGGCGGCTTCCAGGTTGGTCTTGGTCGCAGTATCCTCGATCGAGCCTTCTTTGGTGGCGCGGCCAGAGTTGACGTCAATGGCTACCAGCGCCTCGGTGACATCAATCACGATGTAGCCACCGGATTTCAGCTGAACGGTTGGGTTGAACATGCCGCCCAGATAGCTTTCCACCTGATAACGGGCGAATAGCGGCAGCGATTCATTGTACCGTTTCACGTTCTTGGCGTGCGACGGCATGATCATTTTCATAAAGTCTTTGGCGATGCGATAGCCGCGCTCACCCTCGACAAACACTTCGTCGATATCACGATTATACAAGTCGCGGATCGAGCGTTTGATCAGGTCGCCTTCTTCATAGATCTTGGCGGGCGCAATGGATTTCAGCGTCAGCTCGCGGATCTGCTCCCACAGCCGTTGCAGATACTCATAGTCGCGCTTGATCTCGGCCTTGGTGCGTTTGGCACCGGCGGTGCGCACGATAAGGCCTGCGCCCTGCGGCACGTCGATTTCGTTGGCGATTTCTTTCAGTTTTTTGCGGTCAACGGCATTGGTGATCTTGCGGGAAATGCCGCCGCCACGGGCGGTGTTGGGCATCAGTACGCAGTAACGGCCAGCCAGTGACAGATATGTGGTCAGAGCAGCACCCTTGTTGCCACGCTCTTCTTTGACGACCTGCACCAGCAAAACCTGGCGAACTTTGATAACTTCCTGAATCTTGTAGCGACGCGGACGCGGCTTGCGGCGGGGACGGATGTCTTCGCTGTCGTCCTCTTCAGCGACAGATTCGATGGAGCTGTCTTTGGCGGAGGCATCTGCAGGCTTGTCGTCGGCGTCGGGCTCATCAGTGCCGGGCTCTTTGGCCTCGGCTGGCTCGTCTTCGACAGCCACAACGTCCTCAGCAGCATCGTCCAGCGCAGGCGTCTCAGTTACTGTTTCCTCAGCGGCTGGAGCGTCAGCAACAGAAGCGTCAGTGGTCGTGGCATCAACTGCGAGTTCTGTCTCAGCTACAACAGTTTCTGCCGGTGTTTCTGCCGGTGTTTCTACCGGAGTTTCTGTCGCGATTTCTACCGGAGCCACGTCTGCAGTATCGGCCTCAGCCTCAACTTCGGGCTGCTCTTGCACAGGGGCTTCAACCGCAGCCTCTATCGGAAAGCTGCCCTCGGGCGAGCCCAGCACATCAACGGCACCCGTTTCGCTCTCATCATCACTGAGATCGATGGTTTCCATGCCGGAAATCTCGGGGGTTGGGGCTTCGACCTCTTTGGTTTCCACCGCATCCTGTGATTTGACGCCTTCAGCCTTGGTGCGGCTGCGCGACCGCGAGCGGCGCGGCTTGGAAGATTTGGTTTCCTCTTCGTCGTCCTTGGCGCGCAGTGCTTCGGCATAGGCGCGCTCTTCTTCCATCAGGGCTTCGCGGTCGGCGACCGGAATCTGATAGTAATCGGGGTGAATTTCCGAGAACGCCAGAAAACCATGACGATTGCCGCCATAGTCCACAAAGGCGGCCTGTAGTGAGGGTTCGACCCGTGTTACTTTTGCCAGATAGATATTACCAGCAAGCTGGCGTCTGTTCTCGGATTCAAAGTCGAACTCCTCAACTTTGTTTCCGTCGACCACCACAACGCGGGTTTCTTCCGCATGGGTGGCATCAATAAGCATCTTCTTTGCCATGTTTCCTTAGTGCACCAGGCCTGCGCGCGCGCGCCCCGGCCGTTTCCGGGGGGGGCTGCGCGTTTTGGGTGGCGTCTTGTCAGGGCGATATCTGACGCGGCGCGACAGGACATGGTCGCGGAAAACGTTTCCGTCGGTCCTGCCTCTGTGCTCTGTGCTTGCGCGCGCGTCATCGCGGTTTTTCTCCGACAGGTGGGACTATCCCGAACCCTGCTCATTACTTCCCGCCCCGGAAACGCTCCGACGCGGGTGCTAAACTACCCCGGACTTCCGGGGCCAATCGGTCTGCTCTCGCCTTCTCGGATCATGCCGGACAAAGACGCAGAACAGCGAAACTCATCTGAACGGATGACACCCGTTGGTGTCAGTCCCGTCAGGAGAGCATAAAGCCTGTGGATAGGAAATGACAATGGGCATCTTTATCAGCGCGCATGAAATCCCCCCACAAGGCGAACAATTCTGTTCAAAGGTTAAAAATAAGGGAATTTCAGGCAGATGTCGGCCCATTTTTCAATGTGACCGGGCCGACAGTAAAACGAATGACATCCTGTGGATAGCCGCCATCAAAGATAGTCTGATCGCTGCAATCCATATTTGGCCATCTTTTCATTTAGCGTTCGGCGCGGCAGGCATAACTCCTCCATCACCGAGGCAATGGACCCCTTGTGGCGACGCATGGTATTGTCAATCAGCATCCTCTCAAATGCCTCGACATATTCTTTTAGCGGCTTGCCCTCGGTGGTCATCACCGGCTGCATTTCCTCGTGGTCGGACATCAAAAGCGAGGCAATGGTGCCAGAGCCACGCCGAGCCTGCAGCACCGCCCGCTCGGCGATATTGATCAGCTGGCGCACATTGCCCGGCCAGGGCGCCTGCAACAGCTGCGCGGCCTCCTGCGCCGAAACCTGCGGCGCATCGCAGCCATATTCCTCAGAAAACTGCTCGGACAGACGGGTGAACAGGGCCAGGATATCTTCGCCGCGCTGGCGCAGAGGCGGCACTGTGATCCGCAAAGCCGCCAGCCGGTAAAACAGATCTGACCGCAACGCATCCTCGCAGGTTTTACCAACTTCCTGCAAGTTCGAGATCGCAACAATGCGGGTTTCGCCTGGGGTGCCCTGCTCATTGATCACGCTCAGCAACTTGGCTTGCAAAGTTTCGGTCAGCGCATCGATATCTTCCAGCACCAAAGTGCCACCTCGGGCCTCTTCGATCGCCGGCAACTGGGCGTCCTCGGGCATCATCGGGCCAAACAGCCGTCGCGACAATGCGTCTTCTTCCAGTGCGGCGCAACTGACCAGCACAAATTTCTTGCCCGCGCGGCTGCCCACCGCATGTAACGCATGTGCCACCAGTGTTTTGCCGGTCCCGGTTTCCCCGTCGATCAGAACATGACCATCAGCCTGCCCCAGATCCAGAATATCCTCTTTCAACCGATCCATCACCGGGCTGGCGCCGATCAGTTTTTTGATGATCTGGGTGCCATCCGACAGTTCACGCCGCAAAACCCGGTTGTCCAACACCAACCGCCGGGCGCCAGTGGCCCGTTTGGCCAGTTCCGACATGCGGTCCGGATTGAAAGGTTTCTCAAGGAAATCAAAGGCCCCGACCCGCATTGCCTCAACCGCCATGGGCACATCGCCATGTCCAGTGATCATAATCACCGGCAAGGCGCTGTCGCTGCCCATCAGTTTTTTCAGGAATTGCATGCCATCCATGCCGGGCATCTTGATGTCTGAGATTACAATTCCGGGGTACCCGGCACCAACCACCTTTAGCGCGTCTTCGGCACAGGCAAAGGTTTCAGTGTCATAGCCGGACAGTGCCAGCCACTGACTGATCGACTGGCGCATATCCTGTTCATCATCAACAATCGCAATTTTCATGGCCTGTGCCATAAAGCTACCTCTCTCAAAACATGCCAAGCCTATTCAGCGGCTTCGATCCCGTCCACCAGGATCGGCAATTGCATTTCAAATACCGCGCCACCGTTCTCGCCGTTCCGGGCTGTCAGCCGTCCGCCAAGATCGTTGACAATCCCCGACGAGATAGCAAGCCCCAGTCCAACCCCGTCGCCGGGTTGTTTGGTGGTATAAAACGGTTCAAACAATTCACCAAAATCCTTAATGCCAACGCCATTGTCACGCACGGCCAGAATGGCGGTTTCACCCGCCGCCAGAATAATTTCGACCTCAGGGTCTGTTACCGACTTGGTGGCATCCAGCGCATTTCGCAAGAGGTTCACCATCACTTGTTCGATGCGCATCCTGTCGCCCATCACAAAGACCGGATCATCTGGCAAAACAAGGGCAATCCGGACATGGCGTTGGCGCAGCTGTGGTTCCATCATCGACAGGCTAGAGGCCAGCGCGTCCCCCATGTTTACCGGGCTGAACGTGTCGCCACCTTTGCGCGCATAAGATTTCAATTGGCGGGTGATTGCCCCCATGCGTTCGATCAGATCGTCGATACGGCCAAACGACACCAAGGCCTCTTCGGGCCGATTGCGGCCCAGCAACAAACGCGCCCCGGCCAGATAGGTTTTCATTGCCGCCAAAGGCTGGTTCAACTCGTGGCTGACTGCGGCGGACATCTCACCCAATGCTGCAAGTTTTGAACTTTGGGCCAGGCTCTGCTCGGCCACCGCAAGGGTTTCCTGCACCCGTTCGCGCTCGGCGACTTCTCGCCGTAGCCGGGTGTTCAAATCGCGCAGAACGGCTGATTCCCGCTGAAACAGCGCCATCCGCAGTGCCGACTTGCGGCTAAGCGCGTAAAAGGCGAGGGCCAAGAGAATGGCAAACCCCATAATTTCCAGCGCCAGCACCGCGTTCACCCGTTCGCGGATTGAGACATAGGTAGTAAACGAGGTCATCCGCCAGCCGCGAAACGAAATGCGGTTGGTAATGCGCATGACCGCCTCGCCTTGTATGTAAGCATCCGCCGACAGCACCGTCCAATCGGCAGTGACGCGGATCGCCCGCTGGATTGCCCCTTGCGGTGTCTGCTGCTTCAGCGCGTCAGCCTCGCTTAACCCGCGCCAACGCGATTCCGTCGCCAGGACAATGGTGCCAGTGCTATCCGTGACCATCACCGCATCTGAAATACCGGACCAGGCGCGTTCAAATTTTTGCAAATCCACCTCGACCACAATCACACCCAGCACACCCGAGGAATCCTCAAGCCGCCGGGCATAGGTGAAGCGATACCCGCCTGCCTCACGCTCGATCACCGAAAACACAGTGGCGTTGGAGCGCACGGCATCAACAAAATATGGGGCATTTCGGTGCCGCTCCCCCAAGCGACTGCGATCAGTTGCCGCCACGGTGCGGCCATCCTGCGCCAACAGCATAAGAGAGGCGGCGCCGATCTCATCGACAAAGGAAATCAACCGCTGGGTCGACAAGGAAAAGTCATTGGATTGCAGGGCCAAAATCAGCGTCTGATCACGCGCCAACAGCTGCGGCACAATGGCGTTCTGGCGCAGCTCGCTCAGCAAGTTACCAGAATACAGCGCCAATCGCAGTTCGGCCCGGTTTTTGGTGGTCTGGGTAAATCGGTTGGTCAGTAACCGGTTGGTTTGCCAGACCGTGACTGCAACCACTGCCAGCAAAGCAACCAACGCCAGACGCACCCGCCACGAAAACGTACGCGAGGGCTTAGTGGGTTCAGATTGCTGGGGAACATCGTGCGGGGCGGTCATGGCGCATATTTACGCCCGCCGCCCCGGCATCACAAGTCACGCCGTAGCGACAATACCCGTCAATGCGCGGAACACTGCCACCCCATCGGTGCCACCATGGCCCAGATCCACTGCGCGCTCAGGGTGTGGCATCATCCCCAGCACCCGGCGGTTCTGCGACAGGATACCCGCGATATCCGCAACCGAGCCGTTGGGGTTGTCCGCATAGCTGAATGCAATCCGGTCCTGATCCTGTAGTTGCGCAACTGTCTCCGCATCAGCAAAGTAGTTGCCATCATGGTGGGCGATTGGAACACCAATCACATCACCCGCACTGTATCCTTCGGTGAACACGCTGTCAGCGGTTGCAACCTTCAACTCAACGGTGCGGCAGATATACTTCAACCCGGCGTTGCGCAGCAATGCTCCGGGCAACACACCGGTTTCGGTCAGAACCTGAAAGCCGTTGCACACACCAATGGCATAGCCACCACGCCCGGCATGTTTGACCACTGCCTTGCAAATCGGTGATTGCGCGGCAATCGCGCCACAGCGCAGGTAATCGCCGTAGGAAAAGCCACCCGGCACACCGACGATGTCAACGCCCGAAGGCAGCTCACTGTCCTTGTGCCAGACCATCGAGACCTCAAAACCAGCGCGCTCAAAGGCAACCGCCAGATCGCGGTCGCAGTTTGAACCCGGAAAGACAACCACCGCCGCCTTCATCACAGCATCTCGATGCTGTAGGATTCAATCACTGTATTGGCCAGCAGCTTTTCGCACATGTCCGTCACATCTGCCTCGCTGGCGCCCTCGGCCAGGTTCAGGTCGATCACCTTACCCTGGCGCACGCCGTTGACCTTATCAAAGCCCATCGCCCCCAGCGCGTGGCGCACGGCCTCGCCCTGCGGATCCAGAACCCCATTCTTCAGCATCACATGCACCCGTGCCTTCATCGCGTCATTCCTCGATTGCGGTGGCAAAGCCCCTTGGACTTCATCTTGCTAAAAATACTCAAATCCAACACCCACAGCGGGCGGGCGAGCCTTAATTGACCAGTGTCGGTTTCCCCGGTGCCGGCGGTGTATTTGGCATCACGCCCAAACGCCGCGCCACTTCAGAGTAAGCGTCAGTGAGACTGCCCAGATCGCGGCGGAACACATCTTTGTCCAGCTTGCGACCGGTTTCAATATCCCACAAACGGCAACTATCGGGGCTGATCTCGTCGGCCAGTACAAGGCGCTGAAAGTCGCCTTCAAATACACGGCCGAATTCGATCTTAAAATCGATCAGACGGATGCCAAGGGCCAGCATCACACCGGACATGAAATCATTGACCCGCAGCGCCAGGCTCAGGATATCTTCCATGTCCTGCTGACTGGCCCAGCCAAATGCGGCGATGTGCTCTTCGCTGACCAGCGGGTCACCCAAGGCATCATCTTTCAGGCAGTATTCCACGATCGGGCGCGGCAGTTGGGTGCCCTCGTCCAGCCCCAGACGTGTGCACAGAGTGCCTGCGGCATAGTTGCGCACGATGATTTCCAGCGGCACAATTTCACATTTGCGCACCAGCTGTTCACGCATATTCAGACGTTTCAGAAAATGCGTCGGCACACCAATCTGGCCCAGACCCACCATAAAGTATTCGCTGATCAGATTATTCAGAACACCTTTACCCTCGATAACGTCTTTTTTCTCAGCGTTAAAAGCGGTGGCATCATCCTTGAAATACTGCACAATGGTGCCCGGCTCGGGGCCTTCATACAGAGTTTTGGCCTTGCCTTCGTAGATTTTTTTGCGACGCGCCATGGACTGCCTTTCGGGTAAGCCTGATGAGGGAGTTTGAATCCCGTTTCTGTCGCCCTCATAGAGCAAGCCTGCCAGTGCCGCAAGCGACCCGCGCACCCTTGCTCAGCTGTGTCGTGGGGCTAGTATCAGAACTATAGGATTTCACTCTTCAAAAAGGCGAAACCGCATGACTACATTTGACGACCGCGAACAGGCGTTTGAGGCAAAATTTGCCCGCGACGCAGAAATGCAATTCAAAGCACAGGCCCGGTGCAACAGGATGCTGGGCCTTTGGGCGGCGGCAAAAATGGGCAAATCCGGTGTAAAGGCCGAAGATTATGCCAGATCCCTTGTTGCCGCAGATATCGAAGATGCACAACACGAAGATCTGGTGCGCAAGGTGACAGCCGATCTTCAAGGACGTGTGACCTCGGAAGAAATTCGAAATAAGCGCGCATCATTGCTGCCTGACGCTAAAGAGCAAATTCTCTCGGACGTGGGTTGAACCTGCGCAGACAGGCACCGTCATTCCGCCCCGCTCGCCGCTATGGTGGTTGCAGACCCGCGTTAAGCTGCATTCTTTACCGGCCTTGGGCGAAATGATCGCTCAAGTTTCGCCATATCAATGATTGGGGCCCTATTGGCCACCTGCATTTTGAACCGGGTTCAACGGGCGCGCGACTCGCGGGGCCGGGATGGCTGCAATCTGCGCCCGTCTCAGCTTACTGATGCCCCTCCCCATCAGTTTGAATTGGCGCGGTGTGATGGTTCTGGCAGGCGTTGTCGGGGCGATTTGTTTTCACCTGTTGGTTCCTGAGGTTCATTTCGAGCAACGCAAACTTCGGCTGCCATCGCTGATGGCAGCGCGCGCCGCCCTGTGGCTGCTATTGCCGGGGGACGCCGGGATCACCGTCTATTCGCTGGCTCTTGGTGCTGCCGTGGTGTCATCAGCATCAGGCGGCATCGGCCCGATTGAACTGACTATTTATACGCTCCTACCCAGCCAAGCCCCCGGCGCACTGTTGACCAGCATCGTTGCGTTTCGGCTGATCAATCTGCACTGCCGGCCCTGATTTCGGCGGGGTGTTGGCTCGGCCTGAATTACTGAAACGGCGCCCACCATCGCGGGTGCCGCGACCCAAGCGCCTGCCAGTGCCCTGCCCCACACCCGCACGCGGGCAGAGGTCGGGGTGATCCAACAGAATGGCGGACAGTTGCTGAGTTGCGCCGCTGACCAAGTGGCCTTGTTAAATAGCCCACAATGTTCGATTGCCCTGTTTGACCCTGTAGTTGACCCTGTGGCGGGGGCGTCACCAACTGGCCTGGGGTGGCTGGCGCATCACGCGCGCAGTCGCAATGCGGCGGCTTGTGTTTACAAATGTTCAGCGCCAACCGCCCTTGGTCTTCGCCGCAACGGGTGGACGTGCTGCGCATCGCACAAGAGGCGGTTCTCGCCCCCGTAACCTTTGCGCAAGATGGACCCGCGCCCAGCTGGTGGCAGATGGCAATCTCTATCGCCGAATTGATCAGACTGGTACATCGACCACCCCGCCTGCAAGTCCGCCCCGCAGACACTGGGCAGACACTGGGCAGACTGGCAATATTATCGCTATCACCTCAGCTCATAAAGAAGATGAGCAAAATAAAATTGCCTTATCGCGCACTGCATGACACAGCAAGACAGGCTGATTGCGCCGCAAACGCGGCCCGGGGTTTTACCCCATTTCTTACGGGATACCTGACATGACCAATACCTTTATCGCGTTGCTCAACAGCAAGGATGTGTTGCTGGCCGATGGTGCCACTGGCACCAATCTGTTCAACATGGGCCTGCAATCGGGCGATGCCCCGGAATTATGGAATGTTGACGAGCCATCCAAGATCCGCGCCCTGTATCAGGGGTCGGTGGATGCAGGCAGTGATCTGTTCCTGACCAACACCTTTGGCGGCACCTCGTCACGGCTGAAACTGCATGACGCCCAAGCGCGGGTGTTTGAGCTGAACAAGGCAGGCGCTGAACTGGGCCGTGAAGTGGCAGATAAATCCGGTCGTGACATTGCGGTTGCCGGCTCGGTCGGGCCGACGGGCGAAATTATGCAGCCAGTGGGAGAGC
>Ga0209081_1002796_pt1 | contig 10029 bp, 6 predicted proteins | sample GOMGulsemesocosm_4_FD_184636 | JGI IMG/M metagenome (GOLD analysis project Ga0209081, IMG submission 184636) | Methane-oxidizing microbial communities from mesocosms in the Gulf of Mexico - GOM15B Gulf of Mexico (SPAdes) (version 2) | ecosystem: Environmental > Aquatic > Marine > Cold seeps... | reverse complement strand
GCTAGCTATATCATGGTTATGATGACCATTTATTATAAAAGCAATGACTGGAATGTCGGGCAGACCTTGCACAATAAACTTAACTTGCGGTATTTTTGTTAAAGCTTGATAACAATATCGGGTTAACTGATGTTCATACTGTATTATTTCTTTTTGGTTAAATTGGCTCATGAACTTAATTGCCTGTGAAAAAGCAATAATGCCGGCAATATTAGGTGTACCCGCTTCAAACTTAAAAGGTAGTACATTAAATGTTGTCGGCTGATTAAAACTGACCGTTTTAATCATTTCTCCACCGGCCTGATAAGGCGGCATACTTTCAAGTAAATGCTGCTTACCATAAAGTACGCCAACACCTGTTGAACCATACATTTTATGCGCAGAAAAAAGGTAAAAATCACAATCAAGCGCTTGTACATCAATAGTAAAATGCGCGACAGCTTGTGCGCCATCAATGATACTTATTGCTCCCACATCTCTGGCTTTAGCAATAACAACATCGATAGGGTTTACTTTACCTATTACGTTAGAAACATGGCTACAACAAATAATTTTAGTTTTTTCATTAATAAGTCGTTCAAAAGCGCTAATATCAATACGCCCATCTTTTTCAAGTGTTAACACTTTGATTAGTGATCCAGTCCGTTTTGCTAGTAATTGCCAAGGGACAATATTCGCATGATGCTCACTAACCGTAATAATAATCTCGTCATTGGGGGAAAGGATTTGCTCTCCCAGTGTATTAGCAATTAAGTTAATACTTTCGGTAGCTCCTTTAGTCCAAATAACTTCTTTTATTGATTTTGCATGGATAAAATCTGTTACGCATTGTCTTGCTTGTTCGAATGCCGAGGTTGCTTTGGCACTTAAGGTATGCGAAGAACGATGCACGTTAGCATTAAGCTCTTGATAAAAAAATTGATAACGTTCAATAACACAACAGGGTTTTTGTGTCGTTGCTGCATTGTCAAAATAAACAAGCGACTTATTTTCACCTTGATCAGACAATTTATGCTCATGTATTTCGGTACTGGATCTCTGCCGATAAAGTAATGGAAATTGCTCTCTAAATTTTTTAGCTTTAAAATTTTTCATTTAAAATGGGGAGGTAAAGTTAAAAGATAATATATTTATATATGGGAGTGGCTCGGTCACAGTAAAAGACCTACTTGTTCGCTTTTTTAATACGCATTAAATCTAGCTCTAATCTTGCATATCGATGCTCAACAAATTCATAAACATTAGTACCCAGCGATAATTTAAAAAAACTTGCCGCAGCACGGTGATTACCTTTATGTAAATTGTATTTGCCTAAATAAAAATACGCTTCACATAAACGTTCTGTTAATTCTTTATTGGACTTAACATTAATGGTTAGCTTATTAATAAACTGTGCTTGGTTCATTTCATCTAAATACAAACGGATAACTTGTTTAGCCCAAGTACGATCAGAAATAAAAACGGATCTTTGCTTTAAGTTCTTTTTAGCGTTAACAGCATCAAAATCTACTTCTGCAAAATAGAGCCATAATAAACGATATGGATCTTCACTTTTTTGTTGATGAAAATGAATAAAATCATCGGCTGCTAGTTCAGGTCTATTTCCGTAATACAGTGCAATACCTCGATTCAAACGAGCATATTCTTGGTTAGGATCGATCTCAAGTGCAGCATCAAATTTTTCATAAGCCTGAGAAAAATGTTGATCTTGGATAAAATGAATACCTAAAAAATTATAAGCTTTAGCTAAACTGGTATCAAGTTGAACGGCTTGATTAAAATCGATACGTGCTAATGAGCGTAAACCGACACTATCGTACAACAACCCTCGATCAAACCTCACTTTTGCTCTTTGTTTATTAGTAAGTTTTGCTCTGATTAAAAAATCTGAGTAATTGGCAATGGCAAGCTCTGTTTTAAAGTTTATTGATAATGGCTCAGCAATAATCAACTGATTCATTGTCGCAGCACTGCTTTTATAATTACTTTGTGAAGTACAACCTTGCGCCAATAATACTGCACTAATAACAAAGGGCAGCATAAATGACTTAAATGATAAATTCATTAAAACGCCTTAAAAAAAGAATAAAAAGTAGTAATTATGTCTTAATTGTACTTTAAATAAGATCAAAAAAGGAGCCGTCCGGCTCCTTTTTAACTCACTTAAGTCAACTAAATTATAAACCTTATAGCCAACTTATTTTAATATTCTTATTCTGCAGCAGGTGTTTCTTGTGCTGGCTTTTCAATCGCTTCTTTGATACTTAAACGTACACGGCCTTGACGATCAACTTCTAGCACTTTAACTTTCACATCTTGACCTTCTTTAAGCACGTCACTTACGTTATTAACACGCTCTTCAGATATTTGTGAAATATGTACTAAACCATCTTTACCTGGTAATACATTTACAAACGCACCGAAATCTACAATACGTACAACTTTACCCGTGTAAAGTGTTCCTACTTCAATTTCAGCGGTTAATGCTTTAATTCGGTCAATCGCATCTTGTGCTTGTTCGCCAGATGTTGCCGCAATTTTAACCGTACCATCGTCATCAATTTCGATAGTAGTGCCAGTTTCTTCTGTTAACATGCGGATAGTTGCACCACCTTTACCAATGATGTCACGAATTTTATCTTGGCTTACTTTAATTTTATGAATACGAGGAGCAAACTCAGAAATTTCTTCTCTGTGGCCAGCAATCGCTTCATCCATTACAGATAAGATATGTGTACGTGCAGCTTTTGCTTGATTTAAAGCAAGTTGCATAATTTCTTGGGTGATGCCTTCAATTTTGATATCCATTTGTAAAGCGGTAATACCACCGGTAGTACCTGCTACTTTAAAGTCCATATCACCTAAGTGATCTTCATCACCTAAAATATCAGAAAGAACAACAAAGTTGTCGCCCTCTTTAACAAGACCCATTGCAATACCTGCAACAGAAGCTTTAATTGGTACACCCGCATCCATAAGTGCTAACGATGTACCACATACAGAAGCCATTGAAGACGAACCGTTAGATTCAGTAATTTCAGAAACAACACGTACCGCGTACGGGAATTCTTCAACACTTGGCATAACAGCTAACATGCCACGTTTTGCTAAGCGACCATGACCAATTTCACGACGTTTAGGTGAACCAACAAAACCCGTTTCGCCAACACAGTATGGAGGGAAATTATAATGAAGCATAAAGGCATCCGTTTTTTCACCTAAAATACTGTCAATACGTTGTGAGTCACGTTGCGTACCTAAGGTAGCAGTAACTAACGCTTGTGTTTCACCGCGCGTAAATACAGCTGAACCGTGAGTACGTGGTAATACACCAGTCATTACGTCTAAGGCACGAATTGATTCAGGATCACGGCCATCAATACGTGGTGAACCTTGTGTAATACGACCACGAACAACCGTTTTTTCTAAGTCGTGGAATAAATCTTTTGCTTCGCCAACATTAAGTTCAGCATCGGCAGCTAATAACTGCTCAATTACGCCATTGCGAATTTCAGCAATTTTGTCATAACGAACCGATTTTTCAGTAATTTGGTATGCTTCGTTTACTTGTGCTTCACTAAGCTCAGCAATTTTAGCGACTAACTCAGCATTTTTAACGGGTGCAGTCCAATCCCAAGCAGTCGTATTCACTTCTGATTTGAATTCTTTAATTGCTTCAACAGCCACTTGCATTTGTTCATGACCAAACATTACTGCGCCAAGCATGACTTCTTCCGATAATACGTCAGCTTCAGACTCAACCATTAACACAGCAGAATCAGTACCTGAAACCACTAAGTCTAATTGACTTGTTGGTAATTCAGATTGTAATGGGTTAAGTAGATATTGACCGTCAGTATAACCAACGCGCGCTGCACCAACAGGACCACTAAATGGTACACCAGCGATAGCTAATGCGGCAGAAGCACCAATCAATGAAATAATATCTGGGGCAATTTCAGGGTTAACTGAAACAACGGTAATAATTATCTGTACTTCGTTAATAAACCCTTCTGGGAATAACGGACGTAATGGGCGATCAATTAAACGTGCAATCAATGTTTCTTCTTCTGAAGGACGACCTTCACGTTTAAAAAAACTACCTGGAATTTTACCCGCAGCATAAGTACGCTCTTGGTAGTTTATTGTTAACGGGAAAAAATCTTGACCTGCTTTGGCTTCTTTTTTTGCTACAACTGATACTAATACACAAGTATCGTCCATGCTTGCCATAACAGCAGCAGTAGCCTGACGAGCGATTGCACCCGTTTCAAGCGTTACGGTATGTTTACCGAATTGAAATTTCTTAGTTACTGGGTTGAACATATATGTTCCTTTATCTTTAATATATAAATTTTGGTTATTAACCAATCTGTACAATTATTTATTCACTTAAGCGACTGATTATAAAGCTAAGTAGAACAAAAAATTATACAGTTTGATTGATTAGTTTTCTTCATTAATTTTATCGAATAACATTAGTGACAATTGATGACAAAAATATTAAGCAGGCATATTATACTGACCTGAGTGGTATTTGCTAGGGAGAATAGAAAGTTACTAGCGTTTAATTGACATTAGAACAACAAATTAATTTATTGCGCAAGAACTAAGCCTTCGCGGCGAGGATCTGTGCCGCCAACTAAACCGTTTTTATTTATTTCTATTGCTTGTAAGCCCGAGTTTAAATCTTTAACTTGTACCTGATGCCCCTTAGCAATTAACACAGATTTTAATTTTTCAGCGCTTGTACCACGTTCTAACGTAGTGACATAATTTCGGTTAGTAATTTTGGGTAAGTTAATCGCCGCTTGCGGGGTTAACTGCCAATCTAAAACACCAACAATTGTTTGTGCAACGTAGTTAATAATACGGCTCCCCCCTGGTGAGCCCACGACCAGCTTTAAACTATTATCTTTATTGAGCACCATGGTTGGTGCCATTGAGCTTCGGGGGCGTTTACTCGCTTGTACCCGATTAGCAACCCACTCACCATCAACGTTTGGTGCTAAAGAAAAATCCGTTAGTTGATTATTTAAAATAAAGCCTTGAACCATCAATGCTGAACCAAAACCATTTTCAATACTGCTGGTCATTGATATAGCATCGCCATCGCCATCAACAATAGATATATGCGTTGTTGACGGTCGCTCAAAAGCATTATCATTAGCATATGCCAAAGCCCCTTGAGGTACACCTGCAATAGCTTTACCCATATCTTTTTTCGGATCGATTAAGCTAGCACGTAGAGCTAAATAATCACTTGCTAGCAAGCCTTTAATTGGCACATTAACAAAATCACTATCGGCAACATATCGGTTTCGATCAGCAAAAGCTAAACGATAGCTTTGAGTCATTAGATGGGCTGCTTGTAAAGCGTTTGGTTGTTGTTGGCTTAAATCAAATTTTTGTAATTGTGCTAAAATTTGAATAACAGCAATACCACCGGAACTAGGCGGTCCCATGCCACAAATTTTGTACTCTCTGTAGAGTCCGCAAACAGGCTTACGCTCTACGGCTTGGTATGATGCCATGTCTTGCATCGTTAATGTTCCAGGTGATATCGCGGCATTTTGAACTTTTTCAATGATCTTCTTTGCTAACCAACCTGTATAAAAAACATCAATGCCATTTTTAGCAATACTGCGATAAACGTTAGCAAGCTTTTTATTAATTAAAACATCACCTGCTTTTAGTGACTTTCCATTAGGAAAAAAATAATTATTTATTTCTTTTAACTGATGAATGCCTGGATTAAAGTTCATTCCTAACAGTTTTTCTAATCGTGGCGAAACGATAAAGCCATTTTCAGCTAAATTAATTGCCTGTTCAAATAGACTTGCCCAAGGTAACTTACCATATTGATCATGCGCTTTTTTTAGCATGGCTAACACCCCAGGAACGCCTACAGAGCGCCCCCCAACAACAGCGTCAATCCACTTTAACGGTTTACCCTGCGCATCTAAAAACAACTTATCCGTCACCGTACTTGGTGCCGTTTCACGACCATCAAAAGTGATTGCTTTTCCCTTTTTTTTATCCCAGTACAGCATAAAAGCACCGCCGCCAATGCCTGATGACTGTGGTTCAACTAAACTTAATACTAACTGTACTGCTATAGCAGCATCTACTGCACTGCCCCCTTGTTGCAAAATATGGTAACCCGCTTTGCTGGCATAAGGGTTAGCTGCTGCCACCATAAAACTTTTGCCATAAACCGCCTTATTAGCCGATAAACCAGTTGCGGCTTCTGGCTCTCTAATTTCCTGTTTTAGTTTAGGTAATGATGCTTCAATTTTGGTTGATGCCGCTGTACTAATTAAAAAGAAAAAAATACCGATAAAAACAGTTAATGAATGTTTGAATAAAACCATACCGAACCTAACAAGAAAATTTATCCTAAGAAAATAGCATAAAAAAAGGAGCCATAGGCTCCTTTTTTTATTAATTAATATGCTTTACTAAAATAAAGCTTATTAAAAATAATGATTAACGACGTAGACCTAACTTACCAATTAAGGCAGTGTAACGTTCTACATTTTTACCATTTAAGTAATCAAGTAATTTACGACGTTGTGCAACCATGCGTAATAAACCACGACGTGAGTGATGATCATGGATGTGCTCTTTGAAATGACCTTGCAAATGGTTAATTTGTGTCGTTAACAAAGCAACTTGTACTTCTGGTGAACCTGTATCACCTTCTTTTTGAGCGTATTCTGCAACAATTGCTGCTTTTTCAGTAGCATTTAAAGACATAATAAATCCTTAGTGTGAAAACCCCCAATCAAGTAAATGATGAATAACATAAGTTAATTGAGCGTTAAAGTAACTACCTAAGCCAAACACTAATTCAGCCGAGGTAATAAAGAGCGCACATTCTATCAGAACAAACCTAAAAGGCAAGTTAAAATAAGATTTGATTAATCAAATAACTACAATGCGTTTCGGTGCTACTTGCCCGTCGTCATCAATAAAGCCGACACCAATAAACTCAGCTTGCTCATCCGTTTCATCTTCACCAATATAAACCTGAACACTACCTTCCATAGGCGCTTTATACGCTTGTACAGGGTTTCCATGACGTAAAAAGTGAGCAGACATGTCATCTACATAAACCGCAGGCATACCTTCAACCGCACTTTGCATGGGAAGCAACAAGGGATCAAGTAACGCTGACGGGGTAATATCTTGCGCCTTCGCTTGTTCAAGCAAAGCTTCAAGCGCTGGTAAAGTAACCATTTTATCAATGGGGTAATTACCTACTGCTAAGCGTCGTAGTGAAGCAACATGCGCACCACACCCTAACAATTCACCTAAATCATCAATGATGGTACGAATATAAGTACCTTTTGATACATGAATTTTGAGCTCAACTTCATCTGCATTAAAACACAATAACTCTAATGAAAAAACAGTAATATCACGTGCTTCACGAGGCACTTCTATGCCCTCTCGTGCGTATTTGTATAGTGGTTTCCCTTGATATTTCAGTGCGGAATACATTGATGGCACTTGCTTAGTGGTACCACGAAATCTATCAAGGGCTGTAGCCAGTTCTTCACTTGAAACATTGACTTCTTTTTCGCTAACAATTTCACCATCAGCATCACTGGTGGTCGTTCTAATACCCAGCTTTGCGGTAACTTGATAGGTTTTATCGGTATCAAGTAAAAACTGTGAAAACTTAGTCCCCTCGCCTAAGCATATTGGCAACATTCCAGTTGCTAATGGATCTAACGCGCCTGTATGTCCTGCTTTTTGAGCAAAATAAATTCGTTTAACCGCTTGAAGTGCATGATTAGATGACATTTCATAAGGCTTATCTAGTAACAAAACGCCATTAATAGGGCGACCTTTTCTTCGCTTCGCCATACTTTATTTGTCCTGAGTTTCACTGTCATCAGTTGTAGTGATTTCTTCCCCATTGGCAGGTTTATCACTGGCAACGGCTTGATCAACTAAGGCGCTCATACGAACCCCTTCACTCATTGAACTATCATAAATAAAACGCAAATGTGGCATAATACGAGCACGTAAACGCTTGCCAAGTAATGAACGAATATAACCTTCTGCATCGGCTAAAACATCTAAAGAAGCCTTAATTTCATCAGGTTTGTCATTAAAAAAAGTTACAAATATTTTTGCATAAGCAAGATCTCGAGTTACTTCAACGGCTGAAACCGTTGTCATTTGTAATCGCGGATCTTTTATTTCGCGCATTAATATAGTCGCGATTTCTTTTTGGATTTGTTGACCTACGCGGTCAGTACGGGCAAATTCTCTAGCCATAATATTTTCTCTTGTATCTTATGAACAAAAAAGGGACATCAGTCCCTTTAATATAATTGTAGTAATGTATTCTTACTACGATACCTGTGTTAACTCAATATTCGAGTGTCACGGGTATATATTTATTTAACCATTAACTCGAAGCTAGTGGATTCAAATACACGATGGAAGCATGAAATTGATGAGAATCAATAAGTACTTTCAACGCAGTAGTTGAGCCAACTAGCAATGAGCTGATAATTACAATGTTCGCTTAACTTCTACTGTTTCAAACACTTCAATTTGATCGCCTACACGAACATCATTGTAGTTTTTAACACCAATACCACACTCAGTACCGTTACGAACTTCTTGAACATCGTCTTTAAAGCGACGCAAGGATTCAAGTTCACCTTCGTAAATAACTACGTTTTCACGTAATACACGAATTGGTGCGCTACGTTTGATAACACCTTCAGTAACCATACAACCAGCAATAGAGCCAATTTTTGGTGACTTAAATACATCACGAACTTCTGCTAGACCAATGATTTCTTGTTTAAACTCTGGCGCAAGCATACCGCTCATCGCTTGCTTAACTTCGTCAATTAAGGCATAGATAACACTGTAATAACGTAAATCAATGTTCTCTAATTCAATCACTTTGCGTGCAGAAACATCCGCTCGAACATTAAAGCCAACAACGATAGCGTTTGAAGCTGCTGCTAAGGTAGCATCTGTTTCAGTGATAGCACCAACACCAGAGCCTACTATTTTCACTTTCACTTCATCCGTAGAAAGTTTTAATAATGAATCAGAAATAGCTTCAAGCGAACCTTGCACATCAGATTTAAGCACTACATTTACTTCTGATACTTCACCAGATGCCATGCTAGCAAACATGTTTTCAAGTTTAGATTTTTGTTGACGAGCTAGTTTAACATCACGGAATTTACCTTGGCGGAATAAAGCAACTTCACGTGCTTTCTTCTCATCTTTAACAACTGTGGCTTCATCACCTGATTGCGGCACACCACTTAAACCAATAATTTCTACTGGAATAGAAGGACCAGCTGATTGAATGCTTCTACCATTTTCATCACGCATAGCACGTACACGGCCATACTCCAAACCACAAAGAACGATATCGCCTTGCTTTATTGTACCCTCTTGAATAAGTACGGTAGCAACAGGGCCACGTCCTTTATCAAGTTTAGACTCAACAACAACGCCACTTGCCATTTTATCAACAACAGCAGTAAGCTCTAATACTTCGGATTGTAATAAAATTGAATCAAGTAATTCATCAATGCCTAGGCCTGTTTTAGCAGAGACATGACAAAATTGAACCTCGCCGCCCCACTCTTCTGATAAAACGCCATGTTGTGATAATTCACTTTTAACACGATCAGGATCAGCGCTTTCTTTATCCATTTTGTTAACAGCAATGATAATTGGTGCATCAGACGCTTTTGCATGTTGAATCGCTTCAATTGTTTGCGGCATAACACCATCATCGGCAGCAACCACAATAATAACAATATCGGTTGCTTTTGCACCACGTGAACGCATAGCAGTAAAGGCCGCATGACCTGGAGTATCTAAGAAAGTGATCATACCATGACCAGTTTCCACATGATAAGCACCGATATGCTGAGTAATACCGCCTGCTTCGCCGTCAGCAACTTTCGCTTCACGAATGTGATCAAGTAATGATGTTTTACCGTGATCGACATGACCCATAATAGTCACAACTGG
>Ga0209081_1002790_pt1 | contig 10040 bp, 8 predicted proteins | sample GOMGulsemesocosm_4_FD_184636 | JGI IMG/M metagenome (GOLD analysis project Ga0209081, IMG submission 184636) | Methane-oxidizing microbial communities from mesocosms in the Gulf of Mexico - GOM15B Gulf of Mexico (SPAdes) (version 2) | ecosystem: Environmental > Aquatic > Marine > Cold seeps... | reverse complement strand
ATGATAAATACCTCTTGGAGCGCGTTGGATGAATTCGTTTAACTTGGGAGAAGTATAAAAAATGATCGAAGATTCCACCAATGGACAATATTCAGCATTTCCATGAATTTGATTCATAATGAAGGTTGAGTCTTTAGCGTGGGAGTCTTCATTGTGGAGTTACGTAACTTAGAGAGAGCAGACTTAAATCTGCTCGTGACGCTGCAGGTGTTGCTTGAGGAGCGCAGTGTGTCAAAAGCTGCCGATAGGTTGTTTCTCACCCAGTCGGCGATGAGTAAAGCTCTGGGGCGGTTAAGAGCATTGTTTGACGATCGGCTCTTTACTCGGTCGAGTGATGGCATGATCCCAACCCCTCGCGCCATCGCTATTGCCGAACAGCTGCCGCAGGTACTGGAACAGCTGCAGCAATTGGTGCAGCCCGATGTATTTGACCCCTTAAGTTATAGCGGTGAGTTCTCTATTATCATCCCAGAATTTGTGGGGTTTTGGGCGCTGCCTGAGCTGATGGTCAGATTAACGCAAACCGCGCCCAACGTTCGTGTTAAAGCGGTCAGTCACGCGGAGCATCAGTTAGATCTGCTGGCCAGTGGTGAGTTGGATTTTGCCATTCAAGTCGAGCAGCAAGTTTACCCCGCTGATATTCACTATATGACCGTGGGTTTTGCGCCGCCGGTATTGATTACCCGAAAAGATCATCCGCTGGTGGGAAAAGAGCTGACGTGGGATTTAATCGGTCAATATCCACAGGTACAGTTATATATTCCCGATCTCTTAGAGGCCCAGTTCGTGGCACAAAGCGATAGCGCCTTCATTCAGCATGAGGCACAAGTCACACCGCACTTTGAAACCGAACACCTCTTCACGGCCTTGCAGCTGGTTAAGCGCAGTGACTATATTTTACCGGGGCCACCGATCTTTATTGAAGAGACCGATATGAGTCACGATATTGTGACCTTGGCATTGCCCGGTGACGAGCAGTTAACGTTGAAGTACGTACTGGCCTATCACGAGCGAATACTGGCTTCGAAACCGCATCAATTTTTGCAGTCTGTCTTGCTGGAGTCAGTGGAGTTCTATCGCGAAAGTCGCGGTCTTCCGACCCTATCGGACATGCGGGAAATTCATGGCTTACAGCGCTAATCAGCGTGAGTAGGTATTTATCGTTGCCGATTTGGTGGGGTGCTAGCCGTTACGGCTTGGGCGATTCGCCCGTTATACGCCGTCAGCTAGTGTTTAAAAAGGTTCATGCCGCACTAGCGAGTGCGGTTCCAGTGTATGCATTCATCTAGAGTGACCCCTTGGCCGCCAAAGATATCCAAGGCGCTACCGATGGTGAGATCGACCGTGCTCTGAGATAAGTTATCCACAAGCTCTAGATCTTCTAAAGTGCGGGCGCCACCTGCGTAAGTCACTGGAATTGAGCAAATATTGCCCAATAGCTGTACCAGCTCTTCATCGATACCCGACTGTAAACCTTCGACGTCAGCGGCGTGAATCAAAAACTCCGCGCAGTGTTTGCTCAGTTTGCCAAGGGTGGTGCTGTCGATGGTGGTGTTGGTTATGGTCTGCCAGCGGTTGGTGGCAATGTTCCAGCCTTGTTCTGTGCGACGACAGGATAAATCCAAAATCAGTCGCTCAGCGCCAGTTTCTGCTTTCACCGCTTCTAATCTGTCCCATGAAAATTCGTCATTCTCGAATAGGTATGAGGTGACTATGACATGCGATGCGCCGGCTTCTAGGTAGCTAGCGGCGTTGTCTGCGGTAACGCCGCCACCAAATTGCAACCCTCCAGGCCAGGCCCGCAGCGCGCTTAAAGCCTGTTGTTGATTGCCTGGCCCTAACGCAATGACATGGCCGCCGCGAAGGTCGTGTTTGCGGTAGAGCTCTGCGTAGTAGGCCGCGTCGTGCTGGCTGACAAAGTTGGTATCGGCGCCACTATCGCTGAGGCTACCGCCAACGATTTGCTTGACTTGGCCTTGATGAAGGTCAATACACGGGCGAAACTGAGTCACGCACCTACTCCTGTTTGATCAAAGATGGAGCGGCATTATAGCGAAGCTTCCCCCGACACTGAACGGTGTGGGGAGATTAATTCAGGCTTTTCGAGCCCGAATTAGATGAAAGTCGGTTTCGAGTGCTAGCTGTTCGATAGAGATTGTGGATAAGCCGGCAGCTTCGAGTAGTGGTCTATATTCTTCGGCATCGCGATAAGAGCGATAAAACATGGCAGTGGACAAGGTGCCGTAAGTCATTGGGTAGCGCTCAAGATCTAGGCTGCCGCGCTCAAAAATAATCAACTCGCCACCTTTTCGGAGCGCCTTGCTGGCTTGAACGATAAATCGTTCGCAAGCCTCAATCGGCCAGTCGTGCAGGATCGATTTGAAACTTATTGCACATTGATGTCCAGGCAGAGGGTCTAGTAGTGCGTTGGCGGGGTAGAACTCAACCGCAGCAGCCTGAGCGGTTGTGCTTAGGTGATCTCTTCCCACCTCACACACCACCGGTAAATCAACTACGGTGGCTTGAATGTGGGGGTGTGCTTCGCAGATTTGCCGAACAAACTCCCCGCTATTACCTCCGATGTCCATTATTCTTTGGTAGGGGCCGAAGTCATGATGGGCAATACAAACACCGGCCTCATAACGAGTTAAGGCGGTGGTCAAATCCATCCAGCGTTTAGTGAAGTGATAGTTTTCTTCGGACAATTCCAGCGCTCTTTGATAGTCGAACAGCTCAAACAATCTTGAGGCAGCCATAAATTGGTGTTCGTTTCTTAGAAAACTGTCCATGTGCTGAAGTAAATCGGGCGCTAGAAAATTTGAAAATTCAATCTTCGCTTGCAATAGGTCTTTGAAACGGTAGGCGTGGGTAAAGGCCTGCGTAAACTGATAGCTGGAATTTGATTCATTGTTAGCGCCAATGGAGCTAGGCGTGCCACTGTAAGCTATGACCTTGTGATGCTTCAGTGAGTCGAGTAGAAAGTGCAATCCAGCCGTGTCGGTATCGCAACATTTCAAAAGTTGGGCGCAGCTCTTCGATCCTGTTTCCAGGGCATCAAAGAGTCCGGTTTCAATGCCGCTGCCGATCAGTTGCAGCTGAACAAAATCACGGCAGAAAGGCTCGACAGATAAGTAGTCGTACGCGGTGCTATTGTGTGCAGGACTCTCGGACTGAACGCTATCGCGTTGACGCCACTGCTGCAGCGCAAGCAGTGTTTTTTTGACCATATCCTCGGTTGACTGATTAGCCTCTAGCCTAAAGTCCGCTTGTGGGGGAATCGTACGCGATTGAATGTCCAGCGTTGTACGCACGCCAGTTTGATATTGTTGTACATAGCGATTGAGCCAGGTGATTTGATCGCGATAATGAGACGAAATGTGATTCGATAAAAATTCGTCAAAGAAACTGCCGAGTTTACGGGCCATTGCAATGTCGAGCGGACAATCGAGCCAGATCAAGAAATCGATCAATTCGCCGGTGTTTGGGTGAGCTCGACCAAAGTGGGTTTCAAAAATGATGGCGCCAGTGGTTTGGAGGCGCTGCGAGCCTTTTTGTGAAGGGATATTAACGCTTAAACCCTGACGTAATTGTTGTAGGTCCTCGCTCAGCTGCGGCACTTCGAAGCTTGCGTAGAAGTTCTCGGTACTGGTTGTCTCAGAGAGGTTAGCGATCACCTCATCGAGACTTTGATCGGTAAAGGTTTGGTAGTGGTCCATGTCTACCACGACTGCATCTATCTCTTTGGCCAGTGCTGTCGCGAAGGTGCTCTTTCCAGAACCCGGCGGTCCGCAAACGGCAATAATGGGATGTGCGTGCGTCATGAATAGCCTGTTGATCGATAATGGATAGGTATTGTGAAATGATATCAGTGATTAGAATGTACATTGGTGCTTTCTAGAGAAACATCATAGCGGCTTTTATATCGACATAGTTGCTTTTATATCGGAGTAGGTTAACGCTAGCGAGCGGGTGTTATTTTTGCCTTAGCAAAAGCCGTACAGCAAGTTACACTTATCGTCATTTGTCATCGAGTACCGATTTTAGTCGTTATTCAGTCCGGTGATCGTGTGCGATGAAGTTGTTTCAAAGAGATTTTTTATGAGTCAGAGAGCTGCCAAAATGCCATTAACGTCCCATCTTGACGGCTTCTTTCGCTGGATCGAAATTGGCGTTGAGCAACTAGATCATTGCGATGATGGTCTTCAGCGGCTGTGGCAAGGTGAGCTGCAAGGTATTTTGGTGCACGGGGTGTACGCTGAGACGGAGTTACCCGAACTGGTTTCAAGTCTAGAAAATCATCAGCCGAAATTCTTGCAAACATGGTTCCCAGAGGTCTTTCGGTCATGGTTTTATGGCCGAAATTTGAATCTTACCGATCCGCAGCTAGAACCCTACTTCGATGAGGCTATTGAGTTTCATCGCGATTTACGTGAGTGGTCACCGGATTTTCAGATACGCGTGAGCCGACTTCTTTCTCGCTTAGCGCAGGGTGCAGAGGTAACCGCACCTCCAGGTATAAAGCCACAGCAACAGTATATGTTTACGACCTTGCGGGGGCATGATCCGCAAGGCTATATCCCAGCGCATTGTGACAACGAGTTTTTTCTTCGCCCAGCCTATCAACACCTGACTAGTTTGTGTGAGCCACACATTTTGTCGTATGTGCTGTCCTTCGCTGCTGGAGATGCGGGAGCGGCCACTGAAATTTTCGATTTTCGACAGTCGTTCGAAAGCGCTCGCTTAATCAGCGATGATCGCTACGCAAACAAACCCGATATCGACGCGATTGAATCGGTAAAAATTCGTATTCCCGCCGGCTCTATGTTGATTTTCGATTCAGGCCGATATTTGCACAGACTTACGCCCTTGGAGGGCAAGGCCAGACGCTGGACGGCGTGTAGCTTTATGGCCAAATCCAAACTTTCGTCCGGTATTTACTGTTGGGGGTGATGCAATGAGACGACACAGTAGCTCGGTTGTACCAGCCTACTTTGATCAAATACTGGGTGACTTCGATCCGGCGCGAAGCTCGCGAGCGGTGCATTTGGGTTTTTGGCAAAATGCTCAACAGCCGCGGGAAAGCTTTGACGATTTCTTGCTGGCTCAAACGCGGCTGAACGACTGGTTACTAGGCGAGCTGGGGGCAGAGGACGGCGATTGTATTTTGGATGTGGGTTGCGGTCTTGGCGCGACGCTCGAATCATTGAACGGCTCAATTTCAAGCGCGCGATTAGTCGGGGTGAACATAGATGAGCGCCAGCTTCAGGCGTGTCGAACCTTAGCCGCTCAACGCAATAACCGCTTGCAGTGGCAATTAGCAGACGCCTGTAGTTTGCCTTTCTCTGATAGTAGTATCGATGCGGTTATCAGTGTTGAGGCTATGTTTCATTTTTCCTCGAGAAAACGCTTCTTTAGTGAAGTGGCTCGAGTGCTAAAGCCAGGGGGGCAGTTTGTGGCAACAGATATGATCGTATCGGAAAGCCTGCTGCAGCTGCCGACACCGGGCTTTTTGGTTGAGGCCGCACTGCAAGATGGTTATGGTCCCTGGCCAGATTTTTGGGGCAAAGAAGCCGATCACACCGCCTTGGCGGAAAATGCTGGACTACAATCACTGTGGTATCGTGATATTTCTTGCGAGACCTTACCCAGCTATCGGTTTACTACGCCATCAAAGATTGATTGGCAAAATGATAGTCACGATATTGCCACCCGCTCGGCTTTAACGCTGCGCTGGTTACACGAGAATAGCTACTTAAGTTACGTGGCTATGGCGTACCAAAAGCCTAGCTAGAAGAGATCGATTATGAATGAGTTAGACCGTAATGACGATTAAAAGCAAGTCTGAGGCATGGAGTCGCGAGGTTACTGTTCGAGCGATTCGTGATGTTCTACCCTTAGCGATTGCGGTAATCCCCTGGGGCCTGTTAGCCGGCTCTCTGGCGATTGAATCAGGCCTAACGCCTTTGCAAGCGCAATGTATGTCGCTACTGGTATTTGCCGGTGCGGCGCAGTTGGCGAGTTTGAACTTGATTCAACTCGCCAGCCCCTGGATCGCAATTTTCAGTACCACTTTTGTGATCAGTTCTCGCCATCTATTGTACTCGGCAGTTTATCGCCAAGAGGCCCTCAAGTTACCTCGTTTGAAACGCTATATTTTGGCGTTTTTATTGACCGATGAAATGTTCATTGTCAGTGAAAACTATCGCAAAGAGACGGGCGCTTTCAGCTATGGCTATGCGGTTGTCTCTGGTTTGGTCTTCTACATCGTATGGAACATCGCCTCGTTTGCGGGCATTGTGCTGGGAGGAGTGCTGGGCAATACCGATGAGCTTGGATTTGAATTTGCCGTAGCGGCCATTTTTATTGCCATGGTCATGCCGGGTGTTAACAATATTCCTGTATTGGGGGCGGTATTAGTGAGTGCTGGCGTTGCCATAGTCGCTGAACTTAATGGTTTAAGTTACGGCATCTTATTGGCGGGGCTATCGGGTATGACCACCGGCTTTGTGTTAGAGAAGTGGCGGGGTAAAAGCTCATGATGTGGTTGCTGTTGTGTACCATGGCGTTGATTACTTTTTACAATCGCTACGCCTTGATGTCTCCGCGACTCAAGCTCACCTTGGGTGATAACGCTCAGCTACTGCTCAAATATACGGCGCCAGCTGTGCTCACCGGTCTATGGGTGCCGATCGTATTTACCGAGCATCAGCAGCTTAATGTGGATCCTACCAATCCCTATTTGGTTGCAGGTTTGGTCGCCGTCGTGCTTAGCCGATTCATCAAGTCACCGCTACTGGTCGTCGGTCTGGGTATGGTGGTTTTTTTCGCCGCCAGTTGGTGGCTCTAGGTCGGTTAACTTCCTATATCGCGCGCTGTATCTTCAGAATATATCGCATCTTGAGTCGCCTTCTACCTATCAGCAATACAGCTTAAGCTGCGACATCGAAAAGACAGGGCTGAGCTGTAGCTTTAACACCATCATAAATCCTAAAACGGAGAGCAGCATTGACTTCAGAGCCTAGTTTCACGGTTCTTCTACCACCTCTATTGGCCATCGTATTTGCGATTGTCAGCCGTCAGGTTTATCTGTCACTGGCTGCAGGTATTTGCCTGGGCTATGTGCTGTTGGCGGGTGGTGCTCCGCTAATAGGCCTTGCCGATAGCATTGATGGCGTGATCGCGGTATTGCAGTCGCCGGGCGATGCCCGAGTGATTGTATTTACCTTAGTTATTGGCGGACTAATCGCTACGCTAGAAGCAACCGGTGGTGTGCGAGGTTTTGTCGTTTGGCTAGAAACTCGGCGCTGGGTGAATAATGCTAAACGCTCGCAATGGCTGGCGTGGTGCACGGGATTCGTTATTTTTATTGAGTCCAATATTACCGTCTTAGTGGCGGGAACCGTCTCTCGGCCGCTGTTTGATCGCTACAAAGTTTCTCGTGAAAAATTGGCGTATTTAATCGATTCTACTTCTGCGCCGATTTGTATTCTTATTCCGCTCAACGCTTGGGGCGCATTCAATTTAGGTCTGCTCGATAGTCTGGCAATCGATGCTCCGCTCAATACCTTCTTGTGGGCCATACCCTTGAACCTCTATGCCATCAGCGCTGTCGTGTTATCGATGCTGGTGATCGTATTCGATTGGAATATCGGGCCGATGAAAGACGCTGAGGTGCGTGCTCAAAAAGGTCAGCTGTTATCTGATGGTGCCACACCGATCATTGATGAAAACCTGCTAAATCGAGAACCCGCGAGTGATGTGGCTCCCTCGGCCATCAATATGTTATTGCCGATCATCACCATGGTGTTGGCTATGCCTCTAGGGTTGTGGATAACGGGCGATGGAAATCTACTGCAGGGATCGGGCTCAACCAGTGTCTTGTGGGCAGTATTATTGGCGGTCACCGTGGCCTGGTTGTTACAACTTGTACGGCGGCAGATGTCGGTAACACAGTTGACTAATATCTTCCTAAAAGGCGCGGGTGGCATTCTACCGCTAGCGTTGATTTTGCTGTTGGCACTAGCCCTCGGCGATGTCTCGCAACAGCTTCAAACGGGCCGCTATGTCGCTGACTTATTGGGTCAGCATCTACCCACCGTATTGTTGTTGCCGATGATATTTTTGGTTTCCGCCGTCATCGCATTTTCGGTGGGTTCCAGCTGGGGCACTTTCGCCATTATGATCCCCATTGCTGTGCCGGTGGCGCAGGCTTTGGGGTTGCCGCTGGCGCCGTTTGTGGCGGCGGTGTTATCGGGAGGAATTTTTGGTGATCACGCCTCGCCGATTAGCGATACAACGGTAGTGTCGTCGATGGCGGCAGCAACCGATCATATTGATCATGTGCGTACACAATTGCCTTATGCGTTGTTGGCTGGTGGTGTTTCTTGCGTGGGATTTTTTGTGATGGGTATGCTCTTGTAATAGATGCCGAGGCATTCTAGGTGTAGCGCCGGTGAGCTTGGAGCGTGTTACTAAAGTTTTCAGCTCTAGCAACTGCTCACGCTACCGACGAGTTATTTACGGCAATACAATCGGTGGTCTATACTCGACGCTGGTTTAAGGGTGGTCGTGTGTTCATCTGCACTGCCGTTCAGCAAGCTACTCATCTGTCTTGATGTTGGCGCTTCGCTGTTTAATTGGGGTTCACAGATAAAGGGAATAAATCATGAACAAGCGACTCACCAAGATCGTTTTGGGCGCGGGGTTGTTGGCCGGTACGATGGCAGCATCAGCGGCGACCAAGCCAAACATATTGGCCATCTGGGGCGATGACATCGGTCCTTTCAATATCAGTGCCTACAATCGAGGTGTTATGGGTTACCAAACCCCAAACATCGATCGTATTGCCAATGAAGGTATTTTGTTTACCGACTCTTATGGTGATCAAAGTTGTACCGCTGGGCGCGCCGGTTTTATTACCGGGCAGCATCCTATTCGTACCGGTTTGACTAAAGTGGGTTTGCCTGGCGCGAAAGAGGGACTGAGTAAAAAAGATCCGACTATCGCCACGCTGCTAAAACCACTGGGTTACATGACCGGCCAATTTGGCAAGAACCATTTGGGTGATCGCGATGAACACTTACCCACCAACCATGGTTTTGATGAATTCTTTGGTAACCTCTATCATCTCAATGCCGAAGAAGAGCCTGAACACCCCAACTACCCGAAAGATAACGCCTTTAAGAAACGCTTTGGCCCTCGTGGAGCCATTCATTCCTACGCCGACGGTAAGATTGAAGATACTGGGCCGGTGACGCGCAAGCGCATGGAAACCGTGGATGAAGAATTTTTGGGCGCTGCGCTAAAGTTTATCGATAAAGCACATGCTGCCAAGAAGCCGTTTTTCCTCTGGTTCAATACGACCCGAATGCACGTTTTCACCCACTTAAAGCCTGAATCACAAGGGGTAACGGGGCAAGGCGTTTATGCCGACGGTATGGTCGAGCACGATGGCCACGTTGGTCAGTTACTCGATAAAATCGATAACCTGGGCATCGCCGACAATACTATTGTGATGTACACCACCGATAACGGTGCCGAGCTAATGTTGTGGCCTGATGGTGGTTATACGCCGTTTCGAGGCGAGAAAAACTCCAACTGGGAAGGTGCTTATCGGGTTCCGATGATGGTTAGATGGCCGGCTAAAATTAAAGCCAATCAAGTCTCTAATGAAATCATTTCGCTACAAGATTGGATGCCTACCTTAATGGCTGCAGTTGGCGACACTAAAGTGGCTGCCAAGTTGAAAAAGGGCACCACCGTCGGCGGTAAGAAGTACAAGGTTCATCTGGATGGCCATAACTTCTTGCCTCATTTCTTAGATACCTCCAAGCCAGGGCCTCGCACAAGGTTTATTTATTCATCCGATACCGGTGATATTGTTGCGATTCGCGATGGTGACTACAAAATGGTATTTCGTGAGCAGCGCGCCCATGGCTTAGAAACTTGGCAGGATCCTTGGACAACCTTACGTGCGCCTAAGATTTTCAACTTACGTATGGACCCGTATGAGCGTATGGACCATGAAGGCGAAAATTATG
>Ga0209081_1002788_pt1 | contig 10043 bp, 9 predicted proteins | sample GOMGulsemesocosm_4_FD_184636 | JGI IMG/M metagenome (GOLD analysis project Ga0209081, IMG submission 184636) | Methane-oxidizing microbial communities from mesocosms in the Gulf of Mexico - GOM15B Gulf of Mexico (SPAdes) (version 2) | ecosystem: Environmental > Aquatic > Marine > Cold seeps... | reverse complement strand
ATCATCGATTCCGTCTCGGTGCTGGCTAACCAAGCCGCGCGACAATTAGCACAAACTAATCTGCCATTTGAGCCGGTGTCATTTATAATCGTTACACGCTTATTGGTAGAACAATTTATTGACGAGATTAAACAGCTTGATTCGACGGTGGTTTTAAGCAAGTCGATTAAGTACTTAATAAACGATATTGAGGTACTGGTTAATATCGCCAAAACAGCCAATACCGCTAAACAAAAGGGTTTAGCACAGCGTTATTTCGCCAAGAAAACACTGTAGCAGAGCACGTACAAAACAGAGATATTTTTACAACTAAAATATCTAACTAACAACCGGCTGGTATAAAATATATGCTCGCCGATATGACTATTAACTGGATTTAACAAATGAAAGATTTATACGAAAACACCTTTCAATCTGTTGAAGATATTCAACAGCAATTTGAAGAACACAATTATATCTGTAATTCGCAAATCGCCACTTGCGCCTATATCGCATATAACCTACAAAAACCGATTATGGTTGAAGGCCCCGCCGGTGTTGGTAAAACCGAACTGGCCAAAACAACCGCCGAAATTCTAGGGGTTCCCTTGGTGCGTTTACAGTGCTACGAAGGACTCGATGAATCAAAAGCACTCTACGAATGGAAGTACGGCAAGCAATTGCTATACACCCAATTACTGAAGGATAAACTCAGTGAAGTGCTTGATGGCGCGACTGGCCTGCGTGAATCGATGGCTAAATTAGAAAGTCATGATGACCTCTTCTTTTCCGAAGGATTTTTAGAACCTCGTCCTTTATATAGAGCCTTACAAGAAGAGCACGGCTGCGTTTTATTGATTGATGAAATTGATAAGTCAGACCAGCAGTTTGAAGCATTTTTGCTTGAAATTCTCGCTGAATTCCAAGTCTCAATTCCAGAGCTCGGCACCCTCGGCGCAAAAATCAAACCGCTAGTCTTCCTCACCAGTAATAACACCCGCGAAATGAGCGATGCGCTAAAACGCCGTTGTTTACACCTACATATTGATTTCCCAGATGAAAAGCTCGAACGCAGAATTCTTAATTCTCGCGTACCTAACTTATCTGAAAATTTAAGACATGAGGTCGTGTCCTTCGTACAACAGATTCGTGAACTAGACATTAAGAAAGTCCCGTCTATTTCTGAAACCATTGACTGGGCCAAGACCCTGTTATTACTACACACTGAACACCTAGAAAGCGATGTGGTAAAAGAAACCTTAAATGTTATTCTAAAGTTTGAAGAAGACATCGAGGCAGTCAGCGGTCAAATCAGCAGCTTTATTAAAAAGGCGCATAAGGAGTAAACCTCATGCAGCAAACGCTGGAAGATTTTTTTAAAGTCGTACGCTCAGCTGGCGTTAATATATCGGTCGCCGATAGCATTGAAACCAGCAAAACCGTCGAGTTGGTAGGTTATGGCGATCGAGGCATCTTAAGGGATGCTCTCGCGCTGTCACTCGCCAAAACAACCGAGGAAAAAGAAAAACTGTACGAATGTTTCGAACAGTTTTTTGCTTTTGATGCGTTTCAGAAGACCTCACTACTCAAACCGCAACCCGGCCCCACCGACAAAACCGAGCAACAAGCAGGACAACCACCGGCCGGCGAACAACAAGCAGTAGAGCAAGAACAGGCACCAGCAGAGTACAAGGGCGACCTTGAGCTCGCTAAAATGTTATTACGTAATGATAAAGCCGAACTTGCGCAAACGATGAAAAAAGCCGCACGTAAAGCAAATATTACCGACATTTGGTTATTCACTCAAAAAGGGATCAACACCCAAAAAATAATGAATGAAATGGGCCTACGTGAGCTCAACAAGGAAATCACCTCTCTTGGCAAAGGTGATTGCCCCGCTGAACGCGCCTTGTCGGGCCAACTACGTACGGGACAAAAGTACCTCTTCCAAGAGGTCCGTAACTTTGTTGAACAACAATTATCAATGTTCGGCAAAACCGCCTCGCAAACCATTCATGAGGAATTCCTTAAGAGCAGCCGCTTATCGAATATTGAAAAGCGTGACTTCGAAGTGATGGTTAAAATCGTGCAGAAAATGGCCAAACGCTTGAGTAGCATGCACTCGAAGAAGCGTAAACGTAAAGACCGTGGCCAGCTCGACTTCCGCAAAACCCTACGCAGTAACGTTGCCTTCGATGGTGTGATGTTCAACATTTTCTGGAAATCGAAGGTCATTGAAAAACCCCGTATTCTTGCGCTCTGTGACATCAGCCCCTCGGTATCGTCTTATTCACGCTTTTTATTATTGTTTTTATATAGCCTAAGTGACGTACTCGATCGAATCGACACCTGCGTATTTACCAATTCACTGATTCAAGTGAATGATATTTTTGATCAATACCCAGTACAACAAGCGGTCGAAAAAATCACCAATGATTTTGGTATGGGTGGTTCAGACTATGGCAACACCCTGCTCGATCTGAAAAATGATTATATGGATAAGATCGACAATAAAACCACTGTTATTATTTTAGGTGATGCGCGTAATAACAATTTAGCGCCTCAAACCGAGGTAATGAAACTGTTGTATCAACGCGCTAAACGGGTGATTTGGTTAACCCCTGAGATGGAAAGTTTCTGGGGAACCGGTGACTCGGAAATGCTAAAATACAAAGCTTATTGTAATATCGTCAAAGAGTGCAACACCATCACCCATCTAGAGCAAATGGTTGATACGATTTTAAAGGTGTCCGCACAAACAGCCTAGCGACCGGTATCACAGCCATTATTTGACTTACTAGGGTTGACTAAAACCCTAGTAAGCTCGACCACTAACTCCGAGCCCGTGATGAACCGACAGAAAAAAATACAAAATCTTTTTAGTAAAAGACTAAAAAAAGCCAAAGCCAAACTTAACCCCAATAGTAAGCCAAAATATGTCTCTAAGGCGGAGCGCGCTGCGTTAGCCTTAGAACAACAAGACGAGCAGAATAAAACCCGCGTTGATGCAGAAAATCAAACTCAGGAAGAGCGCGATTAATAAGCTTGCGTATCCATTAACGCCTCTTTCATCCCTTCTAACAAGTCTAAGGCATCCTCCTCGCTCATATAAAGGAAATTAAGTACCAGCTGACCTATCCGTGTCCACTCTGCTGTCGGTTCACCACGACGGAACTCTTCCCGACCCCATTCCGCTAACTTAAGAACAGCCATTAGCTTTGCGTATGGTTCATTCTTTGGATCGGCACTGGTCAGCATAGCCTTGCAATCATGGTGTTGACGGATCACCTGACGAATACAATCAGGTAACCCCCACTCACGACTCAGGATATAACCCATATCGGTGTGGCTGCAGTCGTATTTAGCATCCTCAAAATCCGTTGTTAAACCCTGAAAGCTTTCATCCTCTAGCGCTTGTGATTGTTGCAAAGCATCCAAATAATCATCAAATCGTGACGCCATCAATGGGATACCGGCGTCATGAAACAAACCTAAGGTATAGGCTTGACTAGGTTCGTGTAAATTAAGTCTCTTGGCAATAAAAGCACACAGGTTTGCAATATCTTTTGCCGAGTCCCAAAAACGCGGCAAGGCTACAAAATCCCCCATAGATTGTTCTAACGAGAGCGCCATCACCACATCGATCGTCGCGTCAACCCCCATCATATTCAACGCGTGTTGAATCGATAGCACCTTAGATTTAACCCCAAAAAAGGATGAGTTAACCGTTTTTAGTACCGCCGCTGAAATCGCCACATCTTCACTAATCAGCTCAGATATCCTATCCATATCAGGCACATCTCGCTGAATCTCAGCTTGTAATAAGCGTAATAACTCGGGTTGAGCCGGTATATGAAATTTTTTCGATTGTTTGATACCACCCGTTTCAGACATAACTAAGCCTCATCATACAATCCTCAATTTTATGTATTATTAATGAATTAACTATAGTCCAAATATTTGGCGAAGCTCTGATTAAGTTTGCTTGAATTCAAGCTATTTTAGCCAACATAAGTACTCACGACTTACTCATGGCCCCTTAGTTAATTCCAAGTAATTCAACCTCAAAAATTAACGTTGAGCCCCCTTTAATCGCCCCCGCTGAGCGCTTGCCATAAGCTAAATCACTCGGGATAAAGAACCGTGTTTTTTCACCCACCACCATTAATTGAACACCTTCCGTCCAACCTTTAATCACTTGATTCAGGCCAAAACTAATCGGCTCACCACGAGAAACCGAGCTATCGAATACGCTGCCATCTAATAATGTTCCATGATAATGAACCTTAACCTTGTCTTTTGCCGATGGGTGTACATCACCAGTACCTTGTTGCAAAACAAGATATTGCAAACCACTGGCCGTGGTAACGACGCCTTCTTTACTGGCGTTATCCGTCATAAACACCTCACCGGCTTTAATATTCTCCACCGTGACGGTACTAGAGCCACCCGCCGAATAATACTGTAATAAATAAAATATGCCGGCAATAATCGCAATGATAAGGATAATTTTCATATGAATCTCTGTTTATTTAATGATAATAAGTTTGGAAATAATTTTTTTAACGTCACTAACCGTTTTGCTAAGTTTGATCGCTCGGCTGAGCTGCGCGGCATTATTGACATGCCCATGCAGCGTTACCACGCCGCGATAGGTATCGACATCAATATCAAAAGCATCGATTTGCTCGTCTTTAATTAAGGTCGCCTTGACCCGAGTGGTAATTGAAATATCACTGGATATCACGCCTAAGGAACGTTCATCCTTACCGGCGGCATAACCCCCGACACCGGCGCCACCCACTAAGGCCACGGTGCAACCAGCCATTAACACGCTCATAAGCAGAACGGCTACGGTAAATATTTTATGCATATTTATCTCCTCTTGGTAAATACCCCCTTTACATAAGGGGATTAACGCCTATCGGCCGCCTTTTCTCGCCTGCCTATTCAGCTGTCTTAAACGCCTCAGCTTATCGGATATTTTTATTTCTAGGCCCCGTTCTACCGGCTCGTAATACTGCTGACCCAACAAGGCATCAGGTAAGTAGTTTTCTCCAGCGGCAAAGGCATTGGCTTCGTCGTGGGCATAACGATACCCCTGATGATAACCTTCGTCTTTCATCAGTTTAGTGGGGGCATTACGTAAATGATATGGCACCTCTAAACTGCCGCTACTTTTAATCACCGCACCCACCGTATTAAACGCCTTATACACCGCATTACTCTTCGCCGCACAGGCTAAATAAGTAATCGCCTGCGCTAATGCCAAGGCCCCTTCTGGGTTACCTAATCGCTCTTGAGCCTGCCAAGCATTCAATGCTATTTGTAAGGCACGCGGATCGGCATTACCAATATCTTCCGAAGCAATACGCACGATTCTTCTCGCAACGTATAAGGGGTCACAGCCGCCATCGAGCATCCGTCGTAACCAATACAACGCCGCATCGGGGTCACTACCACGCACCGATTTATGTAAGGCCGAGATTTGATTATAAAAATCCTCGCCGTGATTATCAAAGCGGCGTAAACCATCTTTGATCACCTCTTCAACCGTTAGCTTGGAGATCTGCGTATTGTTAGCTGAGCGGCTTAGACTCACGCTGAGTTCTAGGTAATTCAATAAACGCCGGGCATCACAGTCGGCCGCATTAATTAATAACTCAGTGGCCGCTGGATCAATGGTAAATTCCGCCGCATACCCTCGTTGCACATCGTTCAGTGCCTTATGCAGAATCCCCGCCAAATCCTCTGCTTGCAAGGGTTTTAAGGTATATACCCGCGCTCTCGACAACAGCGCATTATTCAGTGAAAAAGAGGGGTTTTCGGTGGTCGCACCAATAAAGGTAAACACCCCAGCTTCAACATGCGGTAAAAAAGCATCTTGCTGCGCCTTGTTAAAACGATGAACCTCATCGACAAACAAGATCGTGTGCTGCTGTTTTTCGGCGCGGTTTCTTTTTGCATCTTCCACCACCGAGCGGATATCTTTAACCCCCGCCAAAACCGCGGATAAAGCAATAAAACACGCCTCAGCCTGCTGTGCAATAATCCGCGCCAAGGTGGTTTTGCCTACCCCTGGCGGCCCCCATAATATTAATGAGTGTAATTGCCCGCTATCAATCGCCTCATACAGCGGCTTTCCGGGTAATAACAGGTGATTTTGCCCCGCAAAGTCGGCCAGTACACTCGGCCTTAAACGCTCGGCTAATGGCTCTCTAATCTCCATTAAGGATTGGCTTCGTCAAAAACATCGGCCCCTGCTGGCACCTCAAAGTCAAACACCTGCGCATCAATTTGTGGGTTCAGTTCCACCCCAGTAAACAATAAGTGAGTGATTTGCGAGAAATTATCCAGCAATTCCATACGCGATAAAACGCCCTGCTTAAAACCCAATTTCATCAGTTCAAAACCCGTATCGTCACTCTTAGGGCTGAGTTGTAACCAGCGTAAACCGTCAGTTTCGGCCAACTCCACCACATCGAATGACTCATCTAAAGAGCGCGAACCTAAGATAATCGCCAGGGGTGATGATGCGATAGACTGCGAAGCCTGCTTAATCGTCACCTGTTCTAGATCTTCATCGTAAATCCAAACCTTTTGCCCATTAGAAATAATTTCTTGCACATACGGATTGGCATAATGCCAACGAAATTTATTCGGCTTGCTGAGCCAAAACTCACCACTCGATGACTGCGTACGCGTATTCTGCTCGCTGCTAATAATCTGGGTAAATTGCCCGCGTAATTGCTGATACGCTTGCAAGTGGCTTAGTAAATCATCCGCCGCGCCTTGCGCAAGACTGCTGCCACTGACTAAAACTAATAGGCTTAAGCCGCAAGCTTTCGCTAAAAAATTCATCTTTATAACTCCGGTGGTGGTGGCGCTAATACTTCGCGCGAACCATTTGATTGTAAAGGACCGACGACGCCGCTACGTTCCATTTCTTCGACCATCCGCGCCGCACGGTTATAACCGATACGCAACTGCCGCTGCACCCCAGAAACCGATGCCTTCCGCGTCTCGGTGACAATGCGTAGCGCTTGGTCATAGAGTTCGTCGACATTCTCACCGCCACCCGTGCCACCATCAAATTCGGCCGGATCAGATGAGGTCAGAATACCTTCGATATAATTAGGTTTACCCGTTTTCTTTAATTGCTCAACCACCTTATGTACTTCATGGTCATCGACGAATGCACCGTGCACACGCTGAGGCAAACCAGAACCCGGCGGCAGATATAACATATCGCCATTGCCCAATAGCGCTTCTGCGCCAGATTGGTCGAGAATGGTACGAGAATCAATTTTCGAGGACACTTGAAAAGCAATCCTTGACGGAATATTAGCCTTGATCAACCCCGTTAATACGTCAACCGAAGGGCGCTGAGTTGCCAACACGAGGTGTAAACCCGAAGCCCGCGCCTTTTGCGCCAGCCTTGCAATCAGCTCTTCAACTTTCTTCCCCACCACCATCATCATATCGGCCAATTCATCGATAATAATGACAATCTGCGGTAACTCACTCAAAGTGCCCGCACTGTCTTCATCAATAAAAGCGGTCGGTTCCCATAAGGGGTCAGCTAACGGATTGCCTTCTTTTATCGCATCCCTAACTTTTTTGTTATAACCGGTAAGATTTCTCACCCCTAACAAAGACATCAATTTATAACGCCGCTCCATTTCAGCCACCGACCAACGCAAGGCGTTCGCCGCCTCTTTCATATCAGTCACCACCGGCGTCAGTAAATGAGGAATGCCTTCATACACCGATAATTCAAGCATTTTTGGATCGATCATGATCATCCGCACTTGCTCCGGTGTTGCCTTATAGAGCAAACTCAAAATCATCGCGTTAATCGCCACCGACTTACCGGAACCGGTGGTACCAGCGACCAACAGGTGCGGCATTTTTGCCAAATCAGCCACCGTCGGCTGACCCGCGATATCTTTGCCCAAGACCAAGGTCAGCGCCGACGCTGATTTGTCATACGCCTCCGATGAAAGGATTTCACTCAGTCTAACCATTTCCCGTGACTCGTTTGGAATTTCAAGGCCAATCACCGATTTCCCCGGAATCACCTCAACCACTCGCACACTATGGGTCGACATAGAACGCGCCAAATCTTGCGCCAAACCACTGATTCTGCTTGCCTTAATACCCGGTGCGGGTTGAATTTCAAACCGTGTAATCACCGGCCCTGGGTGTACCGCGACCACATCCACTTCGACCCCAAAGTCTTCTAGTTTGAGTTCAACCAGTTTAGACATCGCTTCTAAGGCCGCCGGCGAATATCCTTCCACGTGTTCCCCTGGCTCATCCAATAAAGCTAAGGCGGGCAAAGCTCCTGCTGGCTCCTCAAATAAGGCGACTTGGCGCTCTTTATCTTTCCGCTCACTGGTTTTAATGGCTTTGAATTTCGGTTCTATACGTGTTTTAGATTTTTCGAGAAACTTCTGGGTTTGTTTTTTAAAGGTATCGACACGTTGTTTTTTAGCCTGCCCCGACACCTTCCGTTCCTTGTTATTGGCAATATATGTTTTTAACGCAATAAAACCTCGCTGCGCGTGATAGCCCAGCCGATCCATCAAAGCCAACCACGACAGCCCCGTTGAGAGAGTAATGGCCACCAAAAAACTGCAAAACAACAATAAGGTTGCTCCTTCTGGGGCAAATAAATGAATTAATAAGTCACCCAGTTCAAGGCCAACGATACCACCGGCAGACCCGGGGATTTCAAACCAGTCTTGGTGGTAATGCATATCCAACAAACCCGCGCCAGCACACAACACTGTGATAAAACTGAACCAGCGAATAATTTGATGCAATAAACTATCGACATGCTTTGTGCGTGCCTGTGACAAAAACTTCCAGCCACTGCTAAACAACATAAATGGGAAGGTCAACGACATCAAACCCAGTGCCGACAACATAATATCGGCTATGCCTGCACCGACAAGACCGGTTATATTGAGCACCACTTGCTGTGAACCTTGGTGGCTCCATGCTGGGTCACCAACGTTATAACTTAAGAGCGCGCCCATTAAAAAAATTGACAGCGCCATCAACCCAAAAAACGCCGATTCTCTGAGTAATTTAACCACTTGATCATGCCCTGCGGTCTGTTCTTGAACGTCCGTTTTTAGTGTCACTTAACTTAGTTTAAACCTTATGTTATTCATCCATACCTTTGTTATTTATAGACTTAAACATTAACGTCCAACAAAGATTTCCCCCGCCTTAATATTCACGGCATTGCGCATTATCTTATCATTTTCATACCAATTGTTTAGCGTTAATCGCTGAATATAATCGGGTAATAATGCCGACAAGGCCTGAGTCGCCGTGCGGGGTACCGCACCCGGCATATTACTTACACAAAAATGTACCACCCCCTCTTCCACGAAAGTAGGCTGCTGATAATTTGTTGCTCGCGTAGTTTCAACGCAACCACCTTGGTCCACCGAAATATCGACCAATACTGAGCCCGCTTGCATTGATTTGAGCTGAGTACGACTGATGAAACGCGGGCTTCTTTCCCCCGGAATCAGCAAAGCCGCAATCAATAAATCCGTTGATGACAGTAAACCGCGACATTCATCGGGGTCGTCCAATAGTTGAATCGTCGGGTCTAGCCGCTTAATACCGTCTAAGGCGGCGGCGTATTGATCAAATACGAATACCTTCGCGCCCATTTTGCTCGCTAATAAAGCCGATTGGCTACCCGCAGAGCCTGCACCTAAGATAAGCACTTGCCCCCTATCGACGTCTTGCTGCGCCTCATCACTTGGCCCACCCAACATCAACCCCTTACCCCCCTGCTGGAGCTGTAACAAATTGACACCGACCTGAACCGCTAAGCGCCCAGCAATTTGACTCATCGGTTTTAACAACGGCAGTTGTTTGTTCTCCATCACCGATTCAAAAGCCAAGGCGGTAACCCCAAGCCCAGCCAATGTATCGGCCAGCTGCGGGTTGGCTGCCAGATGCAGAAAACAAAACAAGGTATGTTTCGCCGTCAAGTAATCTAAATCCTCAGCCACCGGTTCTTTGACCTTAATAAT
>Ga0209081_1002786_pt1 | contig 10045 bp, 11 predicted proteins | sample GOMGulsemesocosm_4_FD_184636 | JGI IMG/M metagenome (GOLD analysis project Ga0209081, IMG submission 184636) | Methane-oxidizing microbial communities from mesocosms in the Gulf of Mexico - GOM15B Gulf of Mexico (SPAdes) (version 2) | ecosystem: Environmental > Aquatic > Marine > Cold seeps... | reverse complement strand
TTATCTAAACATGCGGTTGCATATAGAGAAATGTCATTATTATTAAGAAGACCTCCAGGTCGAGAAGCATTCCCAGGTGATGTATTTTACCTACACTCAAGATTACTTGAGAGAGCTGCAAAAGTTAACGATGAATTAGGTGCTGGTTCTATTACTGCTTTACCTATCATTGAAACTCAAGCAGGTGATGTTGCTGCATATATTCCTACAAATGTAATTTCAATTACTGATGGGCAAATCTTCCTTGAAACAAACCTATTTAACTCAGGTATTAGACCTGCTATTAATGTTGGTTTATCAGTTTCTAGAGTTGGTGGAGCTGCACAAATTAAGGCTACTAAACAAGTTGCTGGTACATTAAAACTTACTCTTGCTCAATATAGAGAGCTTGAAGCATTTGCTCAATTCGCATCTGATCTTGATGAAAATACAAGAAAAGAACTTGAACTTGGTCAAAGAATGGTTGAAGTACTTAAACAAGGTGTAAATGCACCACTTGTTATTGAAAAACAAATTTGTATTATTTATGCTGGTACTCGTGGGTACTTAAATGATGTTGCTGTTGAAGATGTTGTAAGATTTGAATCAGAGCTACACCCATTTATTGAGCAAAAATACTCAAACATCTTAGATGCTATCAAAACTAATAAAAAATTAGATGAAGATACTGAAGAGAAGTTGAAATCAGCATTAGAAGAGTTCTTAACTGTATTTAGTGCAAAGTAAGGATAGTCTATGGCTAACTTAAAAGAGATTAAAATAAAAATTGGAAGTGTTTCTAATACTCAGAAAACTACTAAAGCTATGAAGCTTGTTTCATCTGCAAAACTTACGCGAACCAGACAATTGTCTGATCAAGCAAAAAGTTATGCAATTAAGATGAACGATGTACTTTCTGAGATCGCAAGCCGAGTTAGCAGTGTACAAGATGAAGAGAATATTAATAAAGCTTTTCGACCTTGTGAAAATCCAAAAACAGTTGATATTGTTTTTGTTACTGCTGACAAAGGTCTTTGTGGTGGTTTTAACATGGCAACAATTAAAACAGTAACTAATCTTAAAGCTGAGTATGAAGCTAAAGGTGTTAATGTTAGACTAAGAGTATCTGGAAGAAAAGGAAGTGATTATTTCTCTTTCCAAAGAATAAACTTAGAACAATCAACAGTTGATTTATCAGCTGCACCAGATTATGACAAAGCTTGTAATTTTATTGAGCAATCAGTAAAAGATTTTAATGAAGGTCTTACAGATAAAGTCATCCTTGTTTACAATGGGTTTCTTAATATGTTAACACAAGAAATTAAAGTTAGAGAATTGTTACCCGTAAGTTTAGATAACGTTTCTATTAATGAAAATGTTACATCTATGCTTGAAATAGAACCAGATGATGATGATGAAGTGTTAGTTGAATTAACAGGTAAATATATTGATTTCAATATGTATTACGCTCTAATTGACTCTTTAGCAGCTGAACATAGTGCGCGTATGCAAGCTATGGAAGCAGCAACAAAGAATGCAAAAGAAAAAGTTGATTCATTAACAATTGAATATAATAAAGCTAGACAAGCTGCAATTACAACAGAACTGATAGAAATTATCAGTGGTGTTGAATCATTAAAATAATTTAAAGGAGCTGCCCGTATGAAAGGTAAAGTTATTCAGGTAATGGGTCCAGTCGTTGATGTAGAATTCGACGGATACTTACCAGAAATAAATGAAGCAATTGATGTTTTACAAGCTGATGCTAACGCTGATAGACTTGTATTAGAAGTTGCTGCACACATTGGTGATAGTCGTGTTCGAACTATTGCTATGGATATGACTGAAGGTTTAACTAGAGGTCAAGAAGTTACTGCAACTGGAAACCCTATTAAAGTTCCAGTTGGTGATGATGTATTAGGAAGAATTTTTAACGTTATTGGTGAACCTGTTGATGATGGTGAAGCAATTTCTGCTGATTGTCCAAGATGGTCAATTCATAGAGATGCTCCTCCTTTTGAAGAGCAATCTACTAAAACTGAAATGTTCGAAACTGGTATTAAAGTAGTTGATTTACTTGCTCCTTATTCTAAAGGTGGAAAAATTGGACTATTTGGTGGTGCTGGTGTTGGTAAAACAGTTATTATTATGGAACTTATTCACAACGTTGCGTTCAAACACTCTGGATACTCAGTATTTGCTGGTGTTGGTGAGAGAACAAGAGAAGGAAATGACCTTTATTACGAAATGAAAGATTCAAATGTACTTGACAAAGTTGCACTGTGCTACGGTCAAATGAATGAGCCTCCAGGTGCAAGAAACAGAATCGCACTTACTGGTCTTACAATGGCTGAGTACTTTAGAGATGAAAAAGGTCTTGACGTACTTATGTTTGTTGATAATATCTTTAGATTTGCACAATCTGGTTCTGAAATGTCTGCACTTCTTGGAAGAATTCCTTCAGCAGTTGGTTACCAACCAACACTTGCGTCTGAAATGGGTAAACTTCAAGAAAGAATTACATCAACTTCTAAGGGTTCTATTACTTCTGTACAAGCAGTATATGTACCTGCGGATGACTTGACAGATCCAGCTCCAGCTTCTGTATTTGCTCACCTTGATGCAACAACAGTACTTAACAGAAAAATTGCTGAAAAAGGAATCTACCCTGCGGTTGATCCTCTTGATTCAACTTCTAAAATTTTAAGTGCAGATGTACTTGGTGATGAGCATTATGCTGTTGCCAGAGGTGTACAATCTACATTACAAAAATATAAAGATTTACAAGATATCATTGCGATTCTTGGTATGGATGAGTTATCAGAAGTAGATAAACTTACAGTATCAAGAGCAAGAAAAATTGAGAAGTTCTTATCTCAACCTTTCTTCGTTGCAGAAATCTTTACAGGTTCTCCTGGTAAATATGTAGAATTAGCAGATTCAATTGCTGGTTTTAAAGGTATTATTGATGGTAAATATGATGATTTACCAGAAAATGCATTCTATATGGTTGGTAATATCGATGAAGCTATTGCTAAAGCTGAGGGAATGAAGTAGTCACTATTAAGGTAAAACATGGATACAATTAAATTATCTATAGTTACTCCAAACGGTCAAATTTTTAGTGATGATGTAAAAACTGTGACTCTTCCTGGAAAAGAGGGAGAGTTCGGAGTTTTACCTGGACATGCATCACTTGTATCATCTTTAACTGTTGGTGTGATTGTAATTGAAAAAAAAGATTCTGTAGAAGCTGTAGCTATTAACTGGGGACATGTTAAAGTTAGTGAAAGCTCTGTAGATGTATTAGCTGATGGAGCGGTTGCCTTAACTCAAGGTGCTGATTCTCAAACAGCTCAAAATATTGATGCCGCTAAAGACTTAGTGAACTCGGTTAAAGATGCAAATGTATCGTTAGCTGCAGTTGAAGCAAAAATTAATTCTTTTGCATAATTGCATAAATGATTGATTCAATATTAAATTATTTAAATAACGGTGGTGCAATAACGTTTTTCGTTCTTGGACTGCTGTCTATTTATTTAGTACTCACCATTTGGATATTTAGTTATAAATATATGTCTCTAACTGCGTTAGTTAACAATGAAAAAAAATCTTTAGAATCACTTATAAATAGAGGAATGGGTATTAATCCATTATCTAGTTTAAGTCGCTGTGTTTCACCAGAAGGTACAACTTCAAAAGAAATATTAGGTGCTTGTGAAATTTCACTTATTCGAGAAGCCAGTACTGGAATATCATGGCTTTCTATCGTTTCTTCAACGTCACCATTTATTGGTTTATTTGGTACGGTCGTAGGAATACTGGAGTCATTTTCAAAGTTTTCAACTCAATCAAAAGTTAGTTTTTCTGTTATAGCACCTGCAATATCTGAAGCATTAGTTGCAACTGCAGCTGGTATTTTTGTTGCAATATTTGCATATACATTTCACCAATTAATTACTAGAAAAATATATGAGTTTGATACTTATTTAAAAGCTCAAACTAAAATTTTAGTTGCAAAAGGGTAATATACTCAGATGTATGATTATAATCAAAAACCTGATTTAAATATTACCCCTCTTGTTGATGTTATGTTAGTACTGCTGGCTATTTTAATGGTAACGGCACCTGTAATTGAATTTGAAGAGAATATCAATTTACCTCGTGGTAGTAAATCCAAACAAGTTCAAGTTAACAAAAAAATCGATATATTTATAACTGAAGATCGAATTATAACTCTAAATAAAGTTAAATACAAATTAGAAAATTTTGCAGATAGTTTTGTTCTTTTTGCAAAAGACAAAAATAGAGATACCCCCATCCATTTACGAGCTGAAAAAACATTGGTTTATGATGATATCATATACGTATTGAAATCTGTTAAAGAGGCTGGATTTTTTAAGGTATCACTGATTACAGACGGTTAGTTGTAAATGTTTACACAACTCAAAAAAAGCAAAGATGACAAAAGTAATTTTTACCTCTCAGGTATTTTAGCTTTTGGAATATATCTCTTAGTTATACTTTTATGTGCTTTATACTTAAAAACTCAAAATGTAAAAAAATTTGATGCCATTTCTAAAGTTACTATTTTAGAATTAGATATGATAATAGAGCCTATTAAAGACAAAGTGAATAAGCCTGTGAAAAGCAGGACAGATCAAATTGATACTAAAAAATCAAATAAAATTGTTAAAAAATCTACATCAACCAGTGCAAAAAAAAGAAGTAACCTAAAATCTCTTTTTGCCAAAGTTAAAACTACCGCGCCAAAAGTTGCAAAACAAAAGGTACTTAATGTTAAAAAAAGTACCGTAACCAGTCGATTTAAATCAAAATTCGAAAAACAGCAAAAAAGCAAAAATATAACTGTCTCTAAATTACTCGATTCTGTTAAAGCCAAGGCCTCTATTAGAGTACCCACTGATACTAAAAATCAAAATGATGAATATTATTCTAAAATTTACGATTTACTTGCCAGCAGATGGAATCCCATGTTGATTATTGAAGGTTTATCTGCTAAAGTACTTGTGATTATTTCTAGTAATGGTGATTTTGATTTTAAGTTTCTCAAAAATTCAAGAGACTCAAAGTTTAATGATTCCTTGAGAAGTTTTCTCGAGGCTCAAAAACTAATCGTTTACCCAGCACACACTAGAGGTTCAAAACAGGAAATTGCTGTTACTTTCACAGCACAAAAAGGATAGATATGAATAAGATTTTAGTTGTTTTAGTTTTTAGTTTTAATATGTTATTTGCAGTTGATGCAACAATGGAGATTATAAAAAAATCACATACATTGCCTATGATCAATGTGTCTGTTTCTTCTGATTCTGCTGATTTGAAGCTTGCTAAAGATATTAAAAAAATAATTGGTCAAGATTTAAGAGTTAGTGGGCACTTTAATGTTTCAAATTTCAACAAAAGTATTCCCTATAGCACTACTCCTAACAGCTCCTTAATGAAACAAAATGACATCGATTTGTTCTTAAATCTTCAAATACAACAAAGTGCCTTTGAAGGAATTATTTTATATATAAGTTTGTTTGATGTTAACAGTAACAAAATTGTATTTAATAAACAATTTACAACTTCTCAAAAGAAGAGATTTCCATTTTTAGCTCATAGATCTTCAATTGCAATTAATAAGTACCTAAATGCACCATCAATTGATTGGATGGATAAATTTGTAATTTTCTCTAGATCAATTGGTGCTAAAAAAAGTGAAATAGTTATAGCAGATTACACTTTAAGTTTTCAGAAAGTCATCGTAAAAGATGGTTTAAATGTATTTCCCAAGTGGGCAGATAAGTCTCAAGAGTCATTTTATTATACAACTTATAACAAGACAGTCCCAACTTTAATGAAAGCCAATCTCTACACTGGTAAAAAAAGACAAATTCTTAAAAGTGATGGTATGATCATTGCATCTGATGTAAGTGAAGATGGTAAAAAAATATTATTAACAATGTCCCCTAACGGCCAATCTGATATATACATGTACGATTTAGAAAAACGTATTAAAACAAAGATTACTAAATATAAAGGTATTGACGTCAGTGGCAATTTTGTTGAAAATGATTCTAAAGTTGTTTTTGTATCTGATAGATTAAAACATCCCAATATTTTTGCAAAAAAATTGAATCAAAGAGGAGTTGAGCGATTAGTATATCATGGAAGAAACAACTCTTCTGCGACTTCATATAAAGATTATATTGTTTATACCAGTAGAGAAGGTACTAATGAATTCTCTCGTGGAAGTTTTAATTTATATTTAATTTCAACTAAAAGTGATTTTATTAGGCGGCTAACATCTACAGGTAGAAATCAATTTCCAAAGTTTTCAACTGATGGTGAGTCAATTTTATTTATTAAGACATATAAGGGTAAAAGCTCACTGGGGATTATACGAATTAATTATAACAAATCATTTCTGTTTCCTTTAAAAAGTGGTAAACTACAGTCAATTGATTGGTAAATTATATTTTACATTGTTATATGACTAGGATTAATAATTTTCTGATATAATTATCAAAATAATAATTTTATACGGTTAATAATATTTCGTAAAAATATAAATTTTTGCCATGAAACTTTTTTATAATCTTATATGAGGGTTCCGTTGTAGTACCTTCTTATCAGTTATGGCGGAAATATTAAATGAATAATTAAGTTTTCTTTGTGTAGAATTTTTAAAATCAAAAGGATAGATATGAAAAAGTATGGTGTATATTCTGTATTACTAGCTGCTGCATTGTTTGCAGGTTGTAGTCAAAAAAATGTTGAAATGGATGCTAATAGTCAAGACCAAAGTCAAGGTCAAGTGAAGCAAGACATGCAAGATAAAAGTTCAGAGTCTAAAATGGACAAAATGGACACTGCTAATGAAAGTATGACTGATTCATCTGATATGATGAGTTCTGATGATAGTCAAATGAATGGTAACTATTTAATGGTTGCTGGCAAAAAAGTTTTTGTTGAAAACTTATATTTTGCATTTGATAAATATAACCTTGATGATTCGAATAGAGAATTGGCAAAAACAAATGCACTTAAGCTATCTTCTTTAAATCAAAACTCTAAAATTAAACTTGAAGGTAACAGTGATGAGTGGGGTACAGATGAGTACAACTATGCACTTGCATTAAAAAGAGCTAAGTCTGCAAAAGATGCATTAATTGCTGACGGGATTTCTTCTTCTTCGATTACTATGGTTAGTTTTGGTGAAAGTAACCCAACTTGTACTGATAAAACAGTTGAATGTTGGAAGCAAAACAGAAGAGTAGAATATAAACTACTACCATAATTTAATGAACAAATCTTTTTATATTTCTATCTTAATTGCCAGTACCTTATCTGCAGCTAGTGAAGTTTCAGTATTTGGTGCGGGTAATCTAAATGCGGAAAAACCTTATGGATTAACATCCACTGAAAAATATATTCTAAAAAATAAAAAAGAGTTAGGTTCCATTGACACTAAAGTTAAAAGTGTCAAAACTACTATCGAATCACTGAATGAAAGAATAGATGGCTTAGAGTCTATTTATGAAGGTGACAGTCAAAAACTCAATACTACTACTATCAAATTATCTGAAGTTGTAACAAATCTTGAAACCACTACGAATCAAATTGATCTTAACAAAGAAAATATTGAGAGCGTTAAAACTGTAGTTAATCAGTTGTTAACTATGCAAGAAGAAATATCATCTGAAAATAAAAAAAATATTGATACCTTAAAAGTAGCTATTGAAAACCTTACTAAATTAGTAAATGAAATTAATAGTAATTATGTTTCCTCAAATGAATTAGAGAAAAACATGAAGCAATTTGTTACTAATAAAGAATTTAAATCGAAAGTAAGTCTAAAAGCCAAGAAGAAAGCCTCTAATAAAAGTAACTTTAATGATGTGTCCAAAAAGGACTTGATGGTAGAAGCAAGACTTCTATTTAAAAAGGATTATTTTACAAAAGCTATTCCGATTTTAAACTATTTACTTAAATCTAATTATAGACCTGCAGAATCAAACTACTTATTAGGTGAAATTAGCTATTATCGTAAAAAATACAAAGATGCTATAAGTTATTTTAAAACATCTGCTATTTTATATGATAAGGCAAAATATATGCCAAAACTTTTATTGCATAGTGCAATTTCATTTGAAAGAACAGATGATCTGTCCAATGCTACAAGTTTTTATAATACGATCATTGATGTTTACCCAGCTTCTACAGAAGCTAAAACTGCATCAAAAAACTTATCATCAATTAACTAAACAACCAAATTTATAAAGGAGAATATACATGTCTATAGAGATTAATAAAGTTGTATCTATTGAATATAATTTAGTAGATGCAAACACAAAAGAACAATTAGACTCTAATGTAGGTGGTCAGGCCCTTGAATTTATTTCAGGAAAAGGTCAAATCATCCAAGGATTAGAGGATAAAGTTATTGCAATGGAAGTAGGAGAAAAAGCTGATGTTTTAGTTGCATCTGCTGACGCTTACGGAGATTACAAAGATGAAGCTGTACAAAAGCTTCCTAAAGAGCAATTTGCTGGTATTGAATTAAGTGAGGGAATGTCACTTTATGGTACTGGTGAAAATGGCGAGACTGTACAAGTTATGGTTAAATCATTTGACGAAGAAGAAGTAATGATTGATTACAATCACCCAATGGCTGGAAAAACATTATTGTTTACAGTTGAAGTACTAAGTGAACGAGCTGCAACTGCAGATGAAGTAACTTCTGGTATGGTTGGTGGAGCAGCAGCTGATAGCGGATGTTGTGGATCAAAAGATTCAAGTGCACCTAGTCAAGGTGGAGGTTGTGGTTGTTAGATAGTTGGCAGGATGTCAATACAAAACTTTAAATAATTTAATTATTTACTAACAAAACACACAACTTATACCCAAAAGTATTTATACTTTTGGGTATCTTTTTTTATACGAGATTATTTTCTAGAAGTAAGAATACTTTTAAAAAATGGTTTTATACTATAAACTTACAAATTACTAATAGGACATTTTAATATGAAAAAGATAGCTTTTATTTTTCCTGGTCAAGGAAGTCAAAAAATCGGAATGGGAAAGGATTTTTTTGATAATAGTGATATCGCTAAAGAGATGATTGAAAAAGCGAGTCAAAGACTTGGATTTAATTTTGAAGAATTGTTGTTTGAAGAAAATGATAACCTAGGTAAAACAGAATTTACTCAACCTGCAATCTTACTGGTTAGTTCAATTGCAAATGAAATATTTAAATCCAAGTGCGACATAAAACCTGAATTTGTATTGGGACACTCTCTTGGTGAATTTTCGGCATTAGTTGCAAGTGGTGCTATTAATTATTTGGATGCTATTGAATTGGTACATAAACGTGGTCTTTTCATGAATGAAGCTTGTTCTGGAATTGGTGCTGGAATGATGGCATTAATAGGACTAGATGATGCTACAGTTGAACTGATCTGTGAAGAGCAAAGGAAAAACGGGAAAAAGATCTGGGCGGCAAATTATAACATGGATGGACAATTAGTTCTTGCTGGTATCAAAGAAGACTTAGCATCTTTGGTTGATACTTTCACAGAAGCTGGTGCCAAAAAGGCTGTGGTACTTGATATGTCAGTTGCTTCTCATTGTGATTTATTAACATCAACTGTGGAAAATTTAAAACCATACTTAGAAGAATTTCTAAGTGACGATTTTGACGTTTCTATTATTTCAAATGTAACTGCAAATAATTATTCTTCAAAGGGTGATGCAATTGAACTATTATGCCAACAATTGGTTAGTCCAGTTAAATATAAACATTCAATTTTGGCAAATGATAGCAAAATTGATATGTTCGTTGAATTTGGACAAGGAATCGTGTTAAAGGGACTAAATAGAAAAATCACTAAAGTTCCAACACTTAACGTAAGTGATTTTAAATCTCTAGATAAAACTTTAGGAGCAATAAATGAATAAGCTGGCAATAATGGGAGCTATGCAAGAAGAAGTGGAACCTCTTCTTGCTTTTTTTGATAATGTAAAAGAAACTGTATATGCAAATAATAAATATTACGAA
>Ga0209081_1002783_pt1 | contig 10048 bp, 10 predicted proteins | sample GOMGulsemesocosm_4_FD_184636 | JGI IMG/M metagenome (GOLD analysis project Ga0209081, IMG submission 184636) | Methane-oxidizing microbial communities from mesocosms in the Gulf of Mexico - GOM15B Gulf of Mexico (SPAdes) (version 2) | ecosystem: Environmental > Aquatic > Marine > Cold seeps... | reverse complement strand
CTCCTTTAGAGGAGTAGGTATTCCCCAGATTAGAGATTTACAAAAAACTTGGTATAAAGAATACTTAGAAGATTTACCTTATGAAGAACAAATAGAAATAGCTATAGAGTTTTTAAGATGTGAATTAGCAGAAGATAAACTTGCAGGTATTCTTTTATTTCAAAACTATTTGTATGATAAAATGCCATTAGCGTATATGCTAAAACAATATAAAAAAATCTTTGATGAAAAACTCATCTATGATTGGAATATTTGTGATTGGTTTTGTGTGAGAGTATTAAATAATACCATTAAACATTATGGTAGTGATGCTGCACTTCAAATATCGTCTTGGAGACACGAAGAGTACTTATGGAATGCAAGAGCATCTGTTGTGGCTTTTATTGGCTTAACAAGCTCTCAGGAGTATTATAAAGATATAAAAGATAATTGTTTGACGCTGATACAAAGAGAAGAACGCTTTGCAAAAACATCTGTTGGCTGGATACTCCATGATATCTATAAAGTAGATGAAAAATTTGTTTTTGATTTTGTAGATGAAAACTTATCTTACTTTTCACTTGAGAGTTTAAAAAATGCCATTAAATATTGTGATGATGAGGTTAAGAAGAATTATTTGAAAAAGTTTAAGGAAATTATATGAGAAAGATATATCCATTTTTTAGTCAAAATCCACTTGATAGATTAGACCAAATAAGAAAAGATGAACATAAAGTAGAAGAACTCAAAAACTTAGACTCAAGTGTTTTTTTACTTTTTAACAACGACCATATTATTGTAGATGCAAATAAACAGATTTGTATGTTTTCAAAAAAACAGCTAGAAACATATACTATTATAAATGATGAGGTCATTTTATTGGGTGCACATGAAGACATTAATTATTTTTCAATTAATGTGGGCAAAAAAATTCACAAAAAATTAAGTTCCATCTCTTTACGAGACTTTGTAAAACTTGATTATTTAGATGAAAGTATGTTTGGGGTATTAGCTCAAGCTAATGCAGTACTAAATTGGCATGTATCTCATAAACATTGCTCTTTTTGTGGTGAAATAACAAATATCATGCATGCAGGGTGGAGAAGGGACTGTCCAAGTTGTAAACGTGAACATTTTCCACGAACAGATAGTGTTGTGATTATGTTAGTTACTTATGGCGAGTATTGTTTAGTAGGACGGGGAGTTAATTTCAAAGAAGGACGTTATTCTTGTCTTGCGGGATATGTTGAATCAGGTGAAAGCTTAGAAGATGCCGCTCGTCGTGAGCTTTTTGAGGAATCAGGTGTGATTGGACTTGAAGTAAACTATATGTTATCTCAGCCTTGGCCATTTCCCTCAACTTTGATGGTAGGTATGCATGTACATGCGAAAAGTCAAGAGCTTAAACTAGATTCTCATGAGATAGCGGACGCCAAATGGGTACATAAAAATGATATCAAGGCAGTCTTAGCTGGGAAAGAAGGTTATGATTTTACCCTAACAGATAAAATTGCTATTGGTAGAAATTTACTTGAATTATGGGTTGAAGAGTAACTTAAACTTAAATGTTTAAATAAGGTTACATTTATTTATATGTAATTTGAAAGAAAAGTATATATTTCAATGAATATGATGTAGTATTTTTAATATCAATAGTTTTTGATAAAGGTACAAATAATCTCTAAGGGGTTTGTATGCCATTGATTAGATATATACTTCTTTTTATCATATTCCTTAATATTTCTGCGTATTCTAAACCCCTTAAAATTATTATTGCTTATCAAAATACAGATAATTATCCTTTTCAAACGCAAAATTCTCAAGAAACCAATTGGAGAAAACCTGGCGTTTTATTAGAAATGTTTAAAATAGTTGAACGAAAATTAAAAATCAAAATAGAATTTAAAAGATTTCCTTGGAAGCGCGCTTTATTTGAAATGAAACATGGAAAGATTCAAGGAGTATTTTCAGCAAGTTACAAATCTAAGCGATTGGAATTTGGTCGTTACCCAAGAGATGGTGATAAAATTGATGTAAATAGACGAACCCATTACAACTCCTATTCCCTATATAAAAGGTCAAGTTCAAATATTAGTTGGAATGGTAAAACCTTGAAAAATATAACAAGAAGTATATGCGCGGAACGCGCATACTCCATAGTTGATGATTTAAAAAAGATGGGTTTTGATGTTTATGAAGTAAGTTATACGAGCAAATGTATAGAATTATTATATAATAAGAGAGTGGATGCATTTGCAGCATTAGAACTTGCAGGAGACTCTTTACTAATACAAAATAAGTATCAAAATATTGTGAAAATTATACCTGCACTTAAAACCAAAGCATATTATTTAATGTTCTCTCATCAGTTTGTCGAAAAATATCCTAAGTTATCTGAACAGATATGGGATACTATTCAAGTAGTGCGGGATTCAAAAGAAATGAAAAGTGTTTATAAAAAATATTTCAAATAAAGTTATAGATATTATGAATTGAATAAGCTTACAAAGGAAATAAAAATGCAAGTACTTGTTTTTTTTAAATTTGTTTTACTTAGTTTTATTTTTTATATGACACCACTATTTGCAAATCCAAAACAGATACATTTCGCTTATCAAAACACCAATAACTATCCTTTCCAAACAGGAGAAGGTGAGACTATAGACTGGGAAAAACCTGGAATTCTAATAGAAATGTTTAGTATCCTTGAAAAAAAACTTAACATACAAATTATCTATAGTAGATTTCCCTGGAAACGATCTTTATTTGAATTAAAAAGTGGCAAGGTTGATGGACTCTTTGAAGCAAGTTTTAAAGAAAAACGCTTAAAATATGGGCAGTATCCTCAACAAGATGGGGAAATTGATAATAACAGACGAACTAATTATAATTCATACTATTTATATACTAACCATAACACAAATGTTTTTTGGGATGGTGAAAATATAAAAAATACGCCAAAAGGAATTTGTGCAGAGAGAGAATATTCAATTGTAGATGATTTGAGAAAAAAAGGATACATAGTTCATGAAGTAAATGCTACTGCTAAATGTATGGAGTTATTAAGTAATGGGAGAGTGGATGCCGTTGCTGCATTAGAATTAGCGGGTAGTTCTATTTTGAGAAAAAACTATAAACAATTTAAAAACGTAAAAATGTTACAACCTGCTTTGAAAACAAAAGTATATCATCTTATGTTATCTCATCAGTTTGTAAAAAAATATCCAAAACTTTCAGAGAAAATTTGGGACATCGTAAAAGAAATTAGAGAATCAAAAGAAATGAAAGTGATATATAGTAAATATTAGTTTTACAAGAGAATAATTAATTGTCTTTAAACTCATCTCTTATTTTCATAAAATCACTTAAGTTTTCAAAAAATACTTCGATTATTTCTGGGTCAAAATGTTTACCACTTTGATCTTTAAAGAAACTAAATATTTTTTCATCACTCCAGGCTTTTTTATAAATTCTATTACTGCCTAGTGCATCAAATACATCAGCCACAGCAGTAATTCTTCCATAGACGTGTATGTTTTTACCTTTTAAGCCATTTGGATAACCTTTTCCATCCCATCTTTCATGATGTTCATGGGATACAATGGCTGCAACTTTTAAAATGGCTCTGTTTGAACTCTCTAACATCTCATATCCAAGTTGGGCATGTGTTTTCATGATTTCAAATTCTTCTGGAGTTAACTTGCCAGGTTTATTTAAAATACTATCGAATATAGCTACTTTTCCAATATCATGCATAGGACTTGCTTGTTTTAAAATTTCAGCTTTAAATTCTGGGATACCAAGAAGTAGGGCAAAAAGTTTTGAATATTCTGCAACTCTTCGCACATGTTGTCCAGTCTCTTTACTTCTGGCTTCTCCAATAGCACCCATTTTAAAAATAACTTCTTTTTGGGTTTCTATGATTTCTTTGTTTAAATTTTCGATTTCAATTTTATTTTCTTCCAGAGTTCTTAAGTGTTGATAAGATCTAATTGCTGTAATAATTGAAGTATGAAGTTTTTGAGAGGTTAATTCAGATTTTTCTTTATAATCATTAATCGCATAATTGGTTACTACCTCAAGTTCCGGTGCTTTTCCAGCTTGTCCAGTCCTTAGTATTATTTGAATATTGTGGTTGTTTAACTCTTCGCGTATTTTTTTAACAACCATCAATCCTGCATTATCACATTCCATTACAACATCCAACAAGATGAGAACAACATCATCATGTTCTTTTAATAGTTCAATGGCTTGAATCCCATTATACGCACTGATGAGCTCTAAATATCTATTATCATATTTAAACCGACCTAATACTGCTTTTGTTAATTCATGAACTGCTAGTTCATCATCTGCTATTATAATTTTCCAAGTTTTATCACTGGTATGAACTTGCGCGCTTTTAGATTGATTAAACTTGATTTTTGCCATTATTTTTCCTATAAAATATTATACATAAAATAACATAATTTTCTTGAAATGTTTACTAATAGTAACTTATTTCACACGCTACTTGTGCATGATCACTTTCTAAAAGGGAACCATTTTGATTTTTCTCTAAATGTTTATTAAAAATCTCATAGGAAGAAATTGTAGCTTGGTGATTGATATTGTTTTTATTAAAAAAATTGGATACAAAAATGTAGTCCAATACATTTCCTTTTCCAACAAAGTAACTCGTAGGAGTTCTTTTGATTTCTTTTTGTTCAGGATGAGGGTTGTCAATCTTTTTTTCATGTAAATGGTAGGCGTCAACAAGTACATAGTTGTCTTTTTTTGAAGGATAATGGTAGGTTTTATTTGTTAAGGCATCAATAGTTAATGAGTATTGTTTATCATTTAAATCACACATAAATATAGTGGGAGTTGATTTTGATTTATTGATATCAAAAAATAAAGAAGAAGCTTCACATAATCTTTGTTTTAAAGACTCTGAGTATTCTTCTTGAAGTGCTTTATTGACAACTTCTTTTTTTTGATTTAAAGTATCATCTTTTGTAAAAATATATTCAAATTCATTTTGCCAATTTGATTTTAAGTGGCAAATGTAAACTAAAATTTCTTGATTGTTGTCTAAGGATATTTTGACTTTTAAAGGTTCACGTGCGAACTTGAAAAATCCTTTGAAGTTATGTTTTTTGATACTCGTAATATTGGGTTCGACTTTCAGTATATCAGTAATTGGGTACTTTGATGCAACAGCAACAGTAGTAGTAACATAAACGTGATCGTTTTTCTTATGGGTTCTTGCTTGATCAACGGTTTCAAAATACTTGAAACCCAAGTCATTTACCAATTCTTTTAGCGCTGATGCGGAAAAGACTTCTTGAAAACCAATAATATCACAATTCATTTGAGTGATTTGTTCTTTGATCCAGGATGTTTTTTTATTCCATTGTTCTTGGGTGAATTTATCTTTTTTAACATACCATGAGTAGGGTGGTTCAACAAATTGAAAGAGATTAAAAGTTCCGAGTCTTATTTTCATATGTTAAGTATATCTAATTTTAGTATAATACAAAATCAAAAATAAAGAAGAATAATGTTGAAATTTACCAACGAAGAATTATATGAAATCATAAATATTCTAGAAGAAAAACTTAAGTTAATAAACCTAGACGATATTTTAGAAATAGAAGTTCTCAACCCAGATATTGCAAGTTCAAAGTATGCAGGTAACGTTATTAGAGTTGCAGGAATAGAATATATTTATAGAGGTTATAAAAGTTGGGTAGATTTATCTGAAATTCTATTTTGCAAGATGTTAACTCCCCAATATCTTGATGAACAAAGCATAAAAATTCGTCTAAAAAAACTAGATACTCAAGACTCTTTCCATAATAGTGGTGCAAGTAAAGAAGAAAAATATGGAGTAGATTCTGTCTTTTCAAATATTCATAAAAATGAAGAAGCTGCTTTTTTAGCACCTTACTTAAAAGCTTTAAAAAATGTCGATGTGAATAAAAGACTTCGAATTTTGAATCTTGGTGTTAATAGTGGAGATGAGTTTGATATTATCAAAAAATATGCTTCAAACTTCAAAAACCTAGAGCTAGTGGGCATTGATTATAGTACGTCAGCCATTAGTCAAGCTAGAGAAAAATTTCAAGATGATAATGTAAATTTCTTAGTACATGATATCAATGACTTAGAATCACTTAAGTTAGAAAAGTTTGATTTAATTATAAGTGTTGGAACCCTTCAAAGTACAAGTATTGATTTTAAACTTGTATTTATGTCTTTGATTCAAAACTATTTAAATAAAGAAGGGGCTTTGATTTTAGGCTTTCCCAATTGTAGATGGATGGATGGGGAGATGATTTATGGGGCGAAAGCAAAGAACTACTCTTTTTCTGAGATGTCTCTTTTGTACAAAGATGTATACTTTTGTAAGAAATACTTACAACAAAAGAAATTTAGAGTGACATTAACGGGAAAAAACTATATATTTTTAACTGCAACCTCAATCAGAAAATAAAGAGAGAAAAGTAATTTCTCTCTTTATTTTTTATTTTGTGTAAGGAAGCTCAAAAGAGATAGCAACATCACTCCATGATTTACCCGCGTGAAAAGGTTTACATTTTGCTGCAAAAGCGGCATATGAATTATTCATTGCAAAATCTAAAACATCAATAGTACCTTGAGCCATTAAAGTATTGTTTGAATTGGTATATGGCATAGAAATAGTTTTTGAAACTTTATTCATGATAATTTCCACATCTAAAGTTCCTTTTTTCATATCTCCATTCACTTTTTTAATCATGGCTATTATTTCTTTTAAACTATCAGGTTTAAATAAAGTGGTATTTATATTTTTATCTCTAAATTTTATTTTTGTATTAACAGAAGATGAATCAATAATTACTTTTGATGAAGTCAAAAAAGCCATAAAATCGTTGTTTTTTTGTATTTCTAGTTTCACTTTATCAAAGTTACCTTCAACACCAGTTTTTGCTTTTGATTTATAACCTACAAACTTGACTTTTACACTCGATGCCTCATATGCTAGTGTATTTACACTTAACAGTGAACCAATTAATAGTGACTTTATAATTATATTTTTCACATATACTCCTTAAGTTTTAGGAATTATTACATAATTAATATTAATTATCAATATTAATTTATAACAGTTCTTATTTTCTTAAAAATATTTTTTAGTTTTACTGTCTTATGTTTTTCTAAAATAACTTTTTGTACCCTATTAGTCAAATTAATAAAAGGATATAATATGACACACGAATTAATGAATTTACCGTATGCACATGACGCTCTTGAGCCACACATGTCAAAAGAAACTTTAACTTATCACCATGATAAACACCACCAAACTTATGTTACAAAATTAAATGGATTACTAGGTGGAACTAAATTTGAAAACTCTACTTTAGAAGAAATTGTAAAAGGTTCTGAAGGTGGAATTTTTAATAATGCTGCACAAATCTTTAATCATGACTTTTTCTGGAATTCTTTAAGCCCAACTGCTACAAGTATGTCAGCTGATCTTGAAAAAAAGATAGTAGATACTTTTGGTTCTGTTGATAAATTTAAAGAAGAATTTCTTGGAAAAGCAACAACTCACTTCGGTGCTGGTTGGGTTTGGTTAGTTCAAGATAACGCTGGTGCATTATCAATCGTTGCAACTGTAAATGCTGAGTGTCCAATTACAGATGGTTTAACTCCACTTCTTACTTGTGATGTATGGGAACATGCTTATTACATTGATTACAGAAATGTAAGACCTGATTATTTATCACATTACTGGACTTTAGTTAACTGGGATTTCGTTTCAGCTAATTTAGCCTGTTAATAGAAGTTTTAAATAACTTCCAAATAAAATTTAAATTTTATTATTGAAAGATACATCTTATATGATATAAGATGTATCTTTCATCTATTTTCCTTCCCTTTTCTATCCTTATATCACTATAATAAAATAACATTATTGATTTAAAACAACACAATTTATAATAAATATATGCTAAAATCCCAACTTCAAATTTAACTATAGGAAACTTAGTGACTTTTTTTTCAAATAAAGAATTTAAAAATTATATTTTTATAATAATGGGCTCCCTCTTTTTATCTGCAGGGCTTGTTGGTTTTTTTCTACCCAATGAACTACTAACAGGAGGTACCGCAGGATTGTCTTTATTACTACATTATATTACTTCTTATAGTGTGGGTGTTCTAATGGTTGCAGTTAATTTACCTTTATTAATTATTGGTGGAAAATACTTAGGAAAGATGTTTGCTCTGCGTACCATTATTACTATATTATTGATATCAGTGTTTATTGAGTTTTTCACTGAAGTTGTTGAATTAAGAGCTTTTATATTGGATCCCATATTGGCTACAATTTTTGGAGGTATTTCTATTGGAATTGGCTTGGCTTTGGTTATTAAAGGTAATTCTTCTGCTGGTGGATCAACTATTGTTGCTAGAATAGTATCTTCAAAAACAGAAATTAAACCAGGTCAAGTTATTTTGATCATTGACTCTTTGATTATCTTTTCCTCTTTATTTGTATTTGATGATACAGCTAAGGTATTGTGGAGTATTGTAAGTATTTATATCACAACCAAAGTAATTGATTTAATTCTAACAGGAAGTTTAAACAAAAAGGTCATTTATTTAGTTACATCAAAACCTCATGAATTAAAAGTTTTAATAAGAGAACAACTAGGTCCTGATGGAACTATTTTAAAAGGTGAGGGTTTGTTTGAGGGGCAAAATAAAGAGATGATTTTAATAGTGGTTGAAGTGACAAAATTACAACTACTTCGTGAGATAGTAAGAGAACATGATCCTGATGCTTTTTTAATCATATATGAAGCTACCGAAATGATAGGTCGAGATTGCTAGTATCTTGATTTAAGAAAAAGTATTAGTTTTAGTAGAAGTGTTTACTTAATTACAAATATCCTATAATTTTATATAAAATAAATTTATTGGAAACTCTTATGAATAGATTTTTATTAGTTTTACTTTTGATGTATATGTTTACAAATAGTCTTTTTGCCCAACGAGAAACTATTTTAGTCATAGAGAGTTATCATGCTCAGTACCATTGGGACAAAAGTTATAAAGAGGGGTTACGTGAAGTTCTAGCTTCAAAATATAATCTTATTTTTTTTGAGATGAATACCAAACGAATAGAAAAAAAAGACTATGAAAAAATGGCAAATCTGGCTTGGAAGAAGTATAAATCAGTTCGTCCAGTTTTGGTTATTTTGGGAGACGATAATGCCTTAAAGTATTTGGGGTATAGATTTGTCAAAACCAAAACAAAGGTTGTCTATCTGGGTATCAATAATAATCCTCGAAACTACTCTATTTCAGGATATAAAAATATCACAGGAATCCTTGAACGGCCACTTTTAAAACGCTCCCTTATTCATATATCAAAATTACTTAAAGTGAAAAAAGTTTTGCTAATGTTTGACTCAGGTACTACTTCGAAAGTTATTGTAGATGAAGTTTTTTTAGGTAAAACATCTTTAGACTTACGAGGAATTCAAGTAGATATTAAATTGGTTGATAAATTTGTACGATGGAAAAAACTAGTCAACAATGCCAAAAAAGATGGGTATGACATTATTATTGTTGGTTTGTATCATACTATTAAAGATAGATCTTACAATCATATGAAAGCCAATGATGTCTTAACTTGGACTTCCAAAAATACACCTATACCTCCTTTTGCCTTCTGGGACTTTACCGTGGGTCATGATAAAACCATTGGAGGTTATGTACTTTTTGGAAAAGAACAAGGACTAGAAGCTGGTAAGATTGCATTAAAAATGTTATCTCATACTAAAGACAGTTTAATCATGCCAAAAACGGCACATAGAGGTCGTTTTTTATTCAGTACCACTGAACTTAAAAAATGGAATCTAAATCCAGAAGGTAAAATTAAAGCTAAAATTGAATATATTAAATAAAATATTTGATTAAAGGCTCATTATGGAATTTAGAACTGCTCAAAATAGTGATATTCTACAATTAACATCTTGGTTTAATACAAAAAAAGAAGCTCAAAACTGGGGTGGTCCACTTATTCAATTTC
>Ga0209081_1002780_pt1 | contig 10051 bp, 8 predicted proteins | sample GOMGulsemesocosm_4_FD_184636 | JGI IMG/M metagenome (GOLD analysis project Ga0209081, IMG submission 184636) | Methane-oxidizing microbial communities from mesocosms in the Gulf of Mexico - GOM15B Gulf of Mexico (SPAdes) (version 2) | ecosystem: Environmental > Aquatic > Marine > Cold seeps... | reverse complement strand
TCATGATGTGATTAATATTTTAAATCACAGGTCTGCAGATGGGTTTAATTTTAATGCAGGACTTGCAAAATTTCAACAACAAGATTTAATTGCAAATGCAGCAAATATGTATTCTTGGCATGGATCAGAGATTGATTTAGGAATTTTGGAAGCGATGTATGTACACCAAGTGAGTGCTACTCAAAATTGTATCTGGCCAAGTGATATTTTTGGAAGACTTATTAGGTCCCATGATTTATTAAAAACACCTCTAAGAATTGAAGCGCCTTATGCTTATTTACCAGAAGGATTAGGTTTAGGAATTGAACTTGACGAGGAGGTAATCGAATCATTTAAGACCAATGAGTTGTTTGTTGGATAGTACTTACTAAACTAGGTAAAAAGTATTATCAAAACATAAGATTGTATGAAATAATATATATTTAAATAATAAAAGGAAAGAAAATGAAAAAAAGTGTTTTAAAAGTATTAGCAGCAGTATGTGCAGTATCTACATTATCGTACGCACAGTCAGAAATTAGAGTATCAGTTCCATCATACGGTGATGGTACAAAACCAGGGTTTGAAAGAATCGTTGCTGATTTTGAAAAGGCCAATCCAGATATTAAAGTAAATTTAGAAGTTGGTTCTTGGTCTTCATGGCAACAAAAACTTCAAACTGATTTCTTCTCAGGTGGAAATGCAGATGTTATTTATAGTACAAGAGGATGGGTTCCAACTTATGTAGGTGGAAACAAACTTGAAGCTTTAGATTCATACCTTTCAAAAGAAGATCTAGCACAATTTCCAAAATCATTAATTGATGCAGCAAAAGTTAATGGCAAGCTATACGCACTACCAAGTGTTACTAGTGCTAGAAACCTATATGTTAATACTGATTTACTTAAAAAAGCTGGTGCAACAGTTCCAAAAACATGGGCCCAACTTCAAGAAGCAGCTAAATTAGTATCTGAAAAAACTGATGCAGCTGGATTTGGTATCCAAGGTAAAGAAGTTGAAATGGAAAAATACTTCTACTACACTTTATGGAACTTTGGTGGTTCATTACTTGACAAAACAGTTGGTGGAACAAAATCTGCACTTAATTCTCCTGAAGCACTTAAAGCAGCACAATTTTATAACAACTTAATTAGAAATGGTTACTCGCAAAAAAATGTAACTTCTTACAACAGAGAAGACTTACAAGAATTGTTCAAACAAGGTAAACTTGCAATGATGATTACACATGGTGTATTAGCAGAGCAAATTAAGTCTGAAGGTCACAATGTAAACTTTGTACAAACAGATGTTCCAGGAATGGACGCAATGAAAAAAGGTAGAACATTAGGTGTAATTGATGCAGTTCACTTATCTAAAAATTCAAAAGCTAAAGAAGATGCTGTTAAATTTTTAATGTTCAGTGTTAAACCTAAATATCAAGCAGATTGGATTGCTTCAGCAAACCTTTTACCTGTTACCACTGCAGCTGGTCAAGAAGAAGCATTTAACAAACCACATTTACAAGCGATGATTGCAGCAGTTCCTAATGCGAATTTCTCATTCATTCACAAAAAAGCAACTAAGATCATTGATATTTTGAAAAATGAATTACAAGCTATGTACTCAGGGAAAAAATCTCCTGAAGCTGCACTAGCAAGCGCTCATAAAAAAATTAATAGAGCTGCGAGAAAATAATTTATGAATTCAAAATCATTAAAACCTCTTTTATTCATTGCACCAAGTTTTATACTTGCTTTTTTGATTATCTCCTATCCAATTATTGACTTAATTAGATTGTCTCTCAATGATGTTGGTACTTTTGGTGAAATGAATGGTTTTATTGGATTATTGAATTATCAAGATGTATTTGAAGAAGAGTTGTTCTTTGAAGTTCTTTTAAGAACTTTTTATTGGACAGTTTCGGTTGTTGTTGGTACAGTAGTTATTTCTGTGCCAATAGCATTGGCTTTGAATGAAGATTTTTATGGGAAAGGCATCGCTAGAACTGTTATCATGTTGCCTTGGGCTATTTCATTGGCTATGACTGCTGTAATTTGGAAATGGATGTTAAATCCAGATTATGGAATGCTGAATCATTTTTTGATGAGCATTGGTCTAATTGATGAGAACATTGGCTGGTTAGCCGATGCAAGTACTGCTTTTCCTATGCAAATTCTAATTGGAATTTTAGTTTCAATTCCTTTTACAATATCAATATTATTGGGTGGATTAACATCTATTCCTACAGATATTTATGAGGCTGCTTATTTAGATGGCAGCTCTTATTTTCAAAGGCTTCGAACGTTAACTCTACCTTTATTAAAACCCTTCATTAATATTGCAGTGGTTTTAAATGTAATATATGTATTTAATTCATTTCCAATTATTTGGATTTTAACAGAGGGTGGTCCTTCAAACTCCACAGATATTTTGCCAACTTATCTTTATAAAATGGCATTTCAGTTTGGAGAAATTGGATTGGCTGCTGCAGTTTCAATTATAATGTTATCAATTTTATTAGGTTTTACATTTGTATATGCCTATGTATCTATGAAAGAAAAGAAGTAGTCCTTATGAAAAATAGTAAATTAAAACGTACACTAATCTGTTGGACCTTGTTACTTCCAATACTGTTTGTTGTTCTTTTCCCTTTTGTTGTAACTTTATTTACAGCACTAAAACCTAGAAATGAATTAACAGCCATTCCAGCATCTTTTGCACCCAGTGAGTTTCAATGGGGAAACTTTGTTGAAGTTTGGAATAACACCAATATTGTTGAGTCACTTATAAATTCATTTTTTATAAGTACTGTTGCCACTATTATTGCCATCACCGTTGCAGCTCCTTGTGCATATGCTATGACCAGATTTAATTTTAAAGGAAAGGGTTTTTATAGATTCTTTTTACTGGTTACTCAAATGTTATCGCCAATTGTATTGGTACTTGGTCTGTTTAGATTGATGGTATATATGGGAGTTGTGGATTCACTTGGATTTTTATCTGTGATATATGCAGCCTTTAATGTTGCCTTTTGTGTGTGGATGTTACAAAGTTATTTTGAAACCATTCCAAAAGATTTAGAAGAATCAGCTTGGATTGAAGGTGCTGGAAGAATTAGAAGTTTACTTACCATATTCCTTCCACTTGCTGTTCCAGCACTTGTTATTGTTGCTATGTTTACGTTTGTAAACTCTTGGAATGAATTTATTATTGCATTCTCAACATTGAGAGATTCTAGTTCATATACAATTCAATTGGGAATCATTGAAATGACAGGTTATTATTCTATTAGATGGGATTACATTATGGTATCTGTAATTATTGCAACCATACCAGTTGCAATTCTTTTCTCTTGGTTACAAAAACACCTAGTAGGTGGATTAACTTCGGGATCAGTTAAATAATGAATATTTTAAAGGAAAAAAATGAGATTTAAAGATAAAGTTGTTGTTATAACTGGAGCCGCTGGTGAAATGGCTCAAGAAATGACAAGACAAATTATAAAAGAAGGTGGATTTGTAGTTACTTTAGGAATTAGAGCAAGTACTTTGGATCCATTTTTAGATGAACTAACAAATGAAAATATAAGAAATTTTAAAAGAGTGATTGCAAATATTTCAAATCAAGATGAAATAGAAAAAATCATTGAAGAAGTCATTCACGAAAAAGGAAAAATTGATATTTTAATTAATCATGTGGGTGTGACACAATGTGAATCATTGGGTACCACTACACCCCAGCTTTGGGAAAAAGATATTAATATAAATTTAAATGGTACTTATTATATTACTAACGCTTGCTTATCTCATATGCAAAAAGCAAACAATGGAAATATTGTAACTATTGGTTCAGTTAATTCAGACAGAACAGTTGGAAACCCAGCTTATAGTGCAGCAAAAGCTGCTCTAGTATCTTACATGAATGCAATAGCAACTGAATATGGTCAATTTAATATTCGAGCAAATACAGTAAGCCCTGGAAGTGTTCGTACAAAAGCTTGGGATTTTAGAATTAAAAATAATCCCGAAACCTTTAATAATCTTCTTAAGTGGTATCCACTAAAAAGAATTGCAACACCAAAAAGCGTTTCAAACGCAACACTATTTTTAGCCAGCGAAGATGCTGATTGTATCAGTGGAGTAAATTTAAGAGTGGATGCAGGATTGAGTGCAGGATGTGCACCTTTTGCAAAAGATATTACATCAGAAAGTTTTGGAGTTTAATATGAGTACTATGGTATTAAAAAATATCAAGAAAAACTACGACGGTGTTGAAGTTTTACATGATATAAATGTTGAAATAGAAGATGGTGAGTTTGTTGTACTAATTGGAGAATCAGGATGTGGAAAATCAACCCTTTTACGTATGATTAGCGGATTAGAAGAAATTTCATCGGGTGAGTTAATTTTAGATGGAAAAGTGTCTAATGATGTAAGTCCTCAAAAAAGAGATATGTCAATGGTATTTCAATCTTATGCTTTATACCCACACATGACTGTGTACGATAATATTGCTTATGGTTTAAAAATGCAAAAAGTTCCTAAAAATATCATTGAAGAAAAAGTTCAAGCAGCAGCAAAACTCCTAAATATAGATAATTTTTTAGGTCGTCTTCCAAAAAATTTATCAGGGGGTCAACGACAAAGAGTTTCAATGGGAAGAGCAATTGTTCGAAAGCCAAACTTTTTTCTTTTTGATGAACCCTTATCAAACCTTGATGCAAAGTTAAGAGTTGTAATGAGAAATGAGATTAAATCTTTACAGAAAAGATTAGGTACAACGACTGTTTATGTAACACATGATCAAATTGAAGCCATGACTATGGCTGATAAAATTGTACTTTTAGATGCAGGATATGCTATGCAAATAGGAACTCCTGAAGAATTATATGACCATCCAAATTCAGTTTTTACAGCTTCATTTTTAGGTGCTCCCAATATTTCACTGGTCAATGGAACCATTAAAATGAAAGATGGGAAACCAACTTTTTATAGTAAAGACAATATCCAATTTCCAATTAGTAATATTGCAGCACTCAAAGAGGGGCAAGAAGTTATTTTAGGTATTAGACCTAGAGATTTTCATTCATCAGAAGATAAAAATGACTTCAAAGTACAAACCAATGTACATGAATATACAGGTGCAGAAAATGTAATTTATGGACAAATTGGTGAGAATGAAGTAAATCTTGCTTTTTCAAGAAAAGAAAAGTTTTCAAAAGATGAAGATTTGCATGTAACTTATGAAGTTGCAAAAACACATATTTTTTGTGCAAACACAAAAAAAGCCATACGATAAGATTTAGATCAAAAGAATAGACGATAAAACAAACGAAAAATAGAGGATATAAAATGAGTTATGATATTAACCCCTTTCCAAAAGAAGATATCAATAGATATTCAATTTGGGAAAAAGTAGTAAGAGTTGACATTGATGCTTTCATAGCACAAGATTGGGACATGTGTGCCAATGATTTTGTAGAAGAAAACTTCATGGGTATTGATGCACGAAAAAGCGCTAATCCTGATTCTTGGTCATTAAATTATGATACTTTAGAAGCATACAAAACTGATTGGTTAAAACAAGCAGCAGATTTTGCAAGTGTTGAATATAGAGATGATAAAAGAAAAGCTTTGTTTGATGCGACAACTTTAAGAGACATTGATATCAAAGGTAATAGTGCTGTATTACATAAAAAATTTGATGGAAGCATCACTAGAGTTGATGGTACTGTTGAGCCAATTTTATGGCAAACTCTTTACAAAATGAAAAAAGTTAATAATGATTGGAAAATTATTGGATTTGTTGGTTATATGCCAAACCCAATGGGTGGGACTCAAGTTACCGTTCAAGATAAACAACCGTCATTTACAGTTCCCTCTGGTGCTTCTCAGCATAAAACGGCGGGTCCTTACTCGCCTGTACTTGAAGTGGAACCTTCAAAAATAGTAGTTATTTCAGGACAAGCACCAATTGATGTTGAAGGTAATGTAGTGGGTACCACTATTGAAGAACAAACAGAATTTACTATTAACTCTTGTCAAAAACAACTTAACACTGCAGGTGTTGATTTAAAAGATGTGTTTAAAGTAAATGTGTGGTTAACCGATCTTGATGAGTGGCCACGATTTAATGAAGTATATTCAAGTATGATGAGTGAGCCTTTTCCAGTTCGAGCGGCGGTTCAAGCAGGGTTACTTTATACTTTTAAAGTTGAAATTGAAATGTGGGCGATAAAAAAATGATCTGGAGACACTTAACCTCAAAAGAAATTGGAAACTTGGATAAAACTATTCCTGTTATTTTACCAATTGGGGCAATTGAACAACATGGACCACATTTAAATGTGGAAACAGATACTTTAATTTCTGAATATTTTTGTCATGAATTAAACAAAGAAATGCCTGAAGAAGTACTTATTTTACCTTCTTTGGCAATTTGTTCATCAGAGCATCATATGGATTTTCCAGGAACTTTAACCGTTTCCCATGAAACTTTGATTAATTATCTTAAAGAAGTACTGGACTCAATTTCAAAAAATGGTTTTAAAAATATCATAATATTTAATGGCCATGGCGGGAATCAAGCTTTAGGTTCAGTTGTAGTTGAAAGTTTTGGAGTAAAAAACCCAGATTGTAACTTAGCCATTATGACTTGGTGGAAAATTGCATCAAAAGAGTTGTTTAATATTACTGAAACTGGACTATTTGGAGTGGGTCACGCTTGTGAATTTGAAACTTCATTGCTACAGTACATTGAAGGTGATAATGTAAGAGAAGATGAAATTGTTAATGGTCCTGTTACTAAAACTTTTGATTGGGCGGCAGCTGATTTAATCAGAGGTTCACGTGCCCTGTTACATAGATCGATGAAAGAGCATACATCAAATGGTGTATATGGAGATCCCCGAGTAGCTTCATATGAAAAGGGTGGAAAAATTGTAGCTGCGGTTATGAAAAGTTTTGTACCAATGATTAAAGACATGAAAATGCCGTTGAAGTAATTTTCAATTTCTTTCATCATTTAAACTCTCTCTACAATTAATATGAATTAATCACTTGATTAATTCATATGTTGGCATTAAATTAATATGCCAAGGTAAAGGAATATTATGTTTAAAAATTTATCCATTAAATTAAAGTTAGTTCTCTCTTTTTTAAGTATCTTAGTTTTAGTAATTATATTATCTGGTTATGGAATATTTGGTATTAATAAAACTGGTGATGGTTTTATGAGTTATAGAACCATGGCAAAAAATAGTTTACTTGTAAGTGGTATACAATCAAATTTACTCAATATTCAAATGAGTGCTCAAGAATATGTCAATACCTCAGATCCCGATGAACTTATGGAATTTACTCTCTCTTTGAATAAAACGTCTTCTTTTATTCAAAACTCAAAAAAGAGCATTCATCACCCTTCTTTATTAAAAATTATAAAAACAATGGAAAAAGACATTTTGATGTACAAAACCAACTTTTTTCAAGTAGTTGATTCTATGAATAAAATCAATGACATCGTTGATAGAAACTTGGAAGTAAATGCTATTAAAACTGAAAAATTATTAACGATTTTAAAAAACGTTGAAATCAAAGATGGTCAAGGGCAATCTGCTCTTAATATTGCAGAAACAATTCGGACTCTCCTACTGGTTAGAGTTAATGTTGCACAATATCTAGATTCTAATTCCTTGGACGCTGCAGCTAAAGTGAATGCAGAGTATAAAGTACTGGAAGAGCAATTTGTCATTGTTGAAGATGAAATTTACGATGATGATAAAATTCTTAAACTTGATGAGATTAAGAACTTATTACTAACCTATCAAAGTGGAATTACCGAAATCATTTCCATTGTCAAAGAAAACAGTATATTAACTCAAAAGCTGGATACTTTGGGTGATAATATTGCAAAATCTGCCCAAACTGTAAAAGCCTCAAATGCCAAAGAACAAAATATTATCGGTTCTGAAATCATTGATTTAAATGAGAGTATCATGAAAACCTCTTTGATTATATCATTAATCATTATTGTTTTGGTTATTTTATTCAGTATCTTTATACCAAGAAATATTTCTAATTTGCTTTTTATCTTTCAAGAGGGATTGTTGGGATTTTTTAAATTCTTAAATAAGGAAAATGCCAATGCAAGTTTGATAAACATTGAATCAAATGATGAAATAAAAGTTTTGGCTTTAGAAGTAAATAAAAATATAGAAAAAACAGTTGAACTAATTAAAGCAGATGAAGTTCTCATTTCTAATGTGAAAGAAATTGTTAATGATGTGAAAGTTGGAAATATTAGTAATAGAGTTGAAGCCTCTACTCAAAATGAAGCTCTAGAAGAGTTAAAGGTCATTTTTAATGAAATGTTGGATTCTATTTCCCAAAATGTTTCTTCTGATTTAAATAAAATCACAGTTATTTTGGATGAGTTTGCATCTTTGAATTTCACATCAAGTATTGATGATGAAGGAAGAGTGGCAAAAGAGTTAAATGCCTTAACTCAGATAATCTCTAAAATGTTATTGTCAAGTATGCAAAATGGTGTGAAACTACAAAACTATTCTACCTCTTTAGAAAAAAATGTATCGAACCTTAGTGAAGCTTCTAACCAAACAGCAGCTAACTTAGAAGAAACAGCCGCCGCGTTAGAAGAAATAACAAGCACAATAATCAGTACCACTGATAATATTTCTCAAATGGCATCTTATTCTGATGAGTTAACAAAAGACATTAAATCTGGTCAAAAATTAGCAGTTACTACAGTTAATGCAATGAATGAAATAAACTCTCAAACTCAAGCTATTGCTGAAGCCATAACAATCATTGATCAAATAGCCTTCCAAACCAATATTTTGTCTCTTAATGCAGCAGTTGAGGCAGCAACTGCTGGTGAAGCAGGTAAAGGATTTGCTGTTGTTGCTGCTGAAGTGAGAAACTTGGCAAGTAGAAGTGCTGATGCGGCACGTGATATTAAAGAGTTGGTCGAAAATGCAACACTTAAAACAAATGCAGGAAAACAAAGTGCGGATAAAATGATTGCTGGTTATGAAGAACTCAACACAAGTATTCACAAAACCACACAAATAATTAATGATATTGCAGGAGCTTCCAAAGAACAACAACATGGAATTCAACAAATTAATAATGCCATATCTGAACTGGATTCCGTCACTCAAAAAAATGCCCAAATAGCATCTGAAGCAAAAAGCATTGCAAATGACACTAAAATAATTGCAGATGAAATTGTAGAAGAAGCAAACGAAAAAAACTTCGTGGGTAAAGAATAAAAATCTCTTAGATAAACGATTTTTTTTATCGTTTATCTCGAATCTCCTAAATATTAGACTCATCCTTTATATCTTATTTGTTTTTTAAAAGTAACCTTCTATTTACAATAAATTTTGGCTTAAGTAAATATTTGTTATGATGTTATATCAACATAACAAAATAGGAGATTTATGAAAAGCAATAATCAAAGACATTCTGTATTCATTGATAACGTATATGCAGATGAAGTATTAGATAGTAGAGGAAATCCAACAGTTAGAGCAACAGTAGTTTTAAGTGATGGAACAAAAGAAAGTGCCATCGTTCCAAGTGGTGCAAGTACGGGTAAACGTGAAGCACTAGAGCTAAGAGATGGTGATGACAGATATCTTGGAAAAGGTGTTTTAAAAGCAGTTGAAAATGTAAATACTAAAATTGCAGATGAGTTACTTGGACTTAGTCCTTATAACCAAGCAGAAATTGATGCTACCATGAAAGATGTTGATGGAACAGCTAATTATGCAACATTGGGAGCTAATGCTGTTCTTGGTGTTTCTATGGCTGTTGCACGTGCTGCAGCATCATCTTTAAATACTCCTCTTTACAGATACTTAGGTGGTGCAAATGCAATGACTATGCCTGTTCCTATGTTTAATATCATTAATGGTGGTGAGCATGCTAATAACTCTGTAGATTTTCAAGAATACATGATTATGCCAATTGGTTTTGAAAACTTCAATGAAGGGTTAAGAGCAGTTAGTGAAATCTATCAACATCTTAAAAAAATCATTGATGAAATGGGT
>Ga0209081_1002779_pt1 | contig 10055 bp, 9 predicted proteins | sample GOMGulsemesocosm_4_FD_184636 | JGI IMG/M metagenome (GOLD analysis project Ga0209081, IMG submission 184636) | Methane-oxidizing microbial communities from mesocosms in the Gulf of Mexico - GOM15B Gulf of Mexico (SPAdes) (version 2) | ecosystem: Environmental > Aquatic > Marine > Cold seeps... | reverse complement strand
ACTCGTTACCATGTTCATGCCGTTATCAAAGGCCGTATCGTCACCCAACTGTTTATAGGCGTAAGCCAATGATGTATTGACTTAGTAACAAATCAACACTGAAAAAAACGAGCCCTTATTTCATTGTAAAGCCACGCTTAGTAAGAAAGTCACGCATAAATGGACGTGACTCTTTCCCCACTAAAGTACGCATTTCTTCACTCCAACAACTGGCTTTTTTACCGCCTGTACGCGATTTATAATATTCTCTAATATGTTCATCATAAACTTCAATACCGCTGACATCATCCGCGTTTAAGTAGCTATCTTCTTTTAACACAGTCGTTAACGGCAAGCGTGGCTTCACTTCTGGGTCTTGATCTGGGTAGCCCAAACACAAGCCAAATAGTGGGTATACTTGATCAGGCAAGCCAAGCAAGTCAGAAACGCCTTGGGGATTATTCCTTAAGCCTCCAATATAGCAAATACCTAATCCAAGCGATTCAGCCGCAACCACGCAGTTCTGCGCAGCAAGCGCCACATCAGTTGTCGCAACAATAAAGTGCTCCGTCATACCAGCGCTAAAATCCCCACCCTGCATTTCACAAGCCAGCTGCGGTCGATGTAAGTCTGCACAAAACACTAAAAACACCGCGGCACTACTCACATAACGTTGCCCACCAGCCATTTCAGCCAGCTTAGCTCGCTTGTCACTATCACGTACGCGTATAACCGTCGTGGCTTGTATATTACTAGAGGTTGCAGCAGCTTGACCGCAACTTACAATTTCATTAATTAAATCATCACTCACAGCTTGATCAGTGAACTTCCTTATTGATCGATGAGACTTTAATAATTTAGTAACTTCATTCATTCTTATGTCCTATGAGGTAAATTGGGGAGTATGGGGTTGCGTTTATTGACTCATATTTAACACATGATTTATTTCGGGCATCATTCTTTCAACACATTTCTGCCCTTCTGCAATCGCTTCATTAGCACGATAAAACTCTAACAACCCAATATGTGCTAATTTAGGCGATAATAAAATATCAGGCGGATCGCCAGCCATTCGGCTACGTGTAATCCTATCCTGTGTGATATTTACCGAACCTGCAATTGCTTCGAAAAGCCCAGGCGCTTCATTAGCAGGCCTTACCTTAGAGAAAACAGCGGCAGTATAGTCACTTACGAAGTCGGTAATCCTACCGACAACACCCGTGTCACGCTTAATTCGCTGCGGAGGTTTATTAAAGTGTTTACCAACAATATCCCCATTCAAATTTACCGCAATAACAACGTCTGCTCCCAAAGCACGACACACAGAGATAGGTACGGGGTTAACTAGTCCACCATCCACCAACCATTTATTATTGTTGTTAATTGCTGGAAACAAGCCCGGCAATGCAATTGATGCCCAGACAGCCTCTAACAAAGTACCTTCGGTAAGCCAAACTTCCCTGCCTGTTTCTAAATCAGTGGCTACAGAGGCGTATTTTTTATTCAAGGAACTAATCAGCGCAACATCATCAGCAACATACTTCTGCAAAAAACCATGCAAGCGTTCTGTGTTAACAAAACCATTGAGCGAGCTATTTATTTCAAAAAACCTAGCGGTCTCCAGTTTACTTAAGGAGCAAACCCAGTCTTCTAGTTTTTGTAGGTTATTAGATACATAAGAAGCTCCCACTAATGAGCCAATAGAGGTTCCACACACAATATCAGGTTCAATACCTTGAGCCCTTAACGCATTGATAACACCAATATGAGACCAACCTCTAGATGAACCACTGCCGAGCGCCAAACCAATTTTCATCTGAATTCCGTACTTTATTTAAAGAAGAAGGCAGCTCACTTGGGGCAACTAAAGCTGTCTTCTTCAAAGAGGAAGGTCATTGAAGCAAGCTCAACGATATTAATCAAGAAGGCTCTACACCTCAAAACGTTATCAATAGGTAATTTCTTGTGTTTGTAACTAGACAGCGTAAGCAACCTAACAGCTAAAAAAGCTCAGTTTATTTTTACCCGCTCGTTTAGATGAATACATAGCTTGATCAGCTTGTCGCATTAATGCATCTAACTCATCACTACTATCCGGGTACAGTGCTATACCACACGATGCAGTAACTTTATGAGACTGCCCATCAATCAAATAAGGTTCCGCTAATGACCGCAACATTCTATTCACTATTTGCTCACATTGTTGAGGCGACTCTAATGCACCTAACAGCAAAGCAAACTCATCTCCTCCCTGACGCGAAACAGTATCCTCATCCCGAAGAGTCGTTGAAATTCGTTTTGCAACTTGTATTAATAGCTTGTCGCCAACATCATGTCCAAAATCATCATTAATGGGTTTAAAACTATCTAAATCAAGAAAGCAAACTGCCAATGGATTTTTGTACCGTTTGCTATGTGCAACTGCTTGCTTAAACCTATCGGCAAATAACGACCTATTAGGTAAGCCTGTCAGTTGATCATAATGCGCCAGCAAGGTTAGCCTTTTTTGCTGCTCCTTTCTATCAGAAATATTGATATACATACCTAGGTAATTAACAACTTCTCCGTCATCATTTAATACCTCTGAAACTGTTAACTGGCAGGTTTTTATTTCTTCGCTTTTACCCTGAACATCTATCTCCCCTCTCCAATACCCATTGCTACCAACACACTCCCATATATCATAAAAAAACCTATCAGAATGTTTTTTAGAATGAAGGTCTCGGCCAACCAAACCCTTTAGTTCATTATGGTTATAACCAACCAAGCTACAAAAAGCAGGATTAGCATCTATAATACTTTTGCCAGAATCTATTATGAGAATAGCTTCATTGACCTCATGAAAAACTCTTGCTGAAAGTGCTAAGCTAGCCTCCGCTGCTTTTCTTTCATTAATATCCTTCCAAGTAACATATAGCTCTTGCTCACCTTTAATCTCAACCGGCGTTACACTAACCTCAATCCAAATGGGTTCATTACTTTTTGTTAGATGCTGCCATTCGAAGGTATGCGCCCCGTTTTTTAATGCTAATTCACACATAGCTTGAGCCTTTTCATCACTCCGAACACCGCCCAGTTGAAACTCTGGAGAAAGCTCTTGAGGCCGCCTATTTAAGATATTAGCTTTTGATGCATACCCGAGCATAGCCACTGCTTGTGCGTTACAACTGGTAAAACAAAAGCTACTTAACTCTAAAATCAATACGCCACTGCTCGTGTTTTTAAAAACAATGTCATAGAGCTCTTTTTTATCATCTAGCAGCCTTGTCTGTTGAGCAGCTCTGCGTAATGATTCTTTAAGCTTTTCGCTGTCTTCTTTAGACTCAGTAATATCCGTTGAAACGCCCAATAAACCAACAACTACCCCATTAGTACCTAGTAGCGGTTTTTTTACCGTTGCGTAATAACGAATAGCTCCTGTTTTAGCAACAACGTTACACTCTTCGGTCTCAACAATCTTATTGTTCTGCATAACAAAGAGGTCGTTTGCTCTTAATTCACTGGATTCATTTAAAGAAAAAAACTGCGAATCATCATGCCCAATAATTTCAGCTGCCGAACAAGCAAATAAATCACACACCTTATCGTTTACATAGGTATAACGCCCCTGCACATCTTTCGTATAAACATAAGCACCAACATGATCCAACATTGAACTACAGTATTCCAACCGACATGGCAAACCAGCTCTACTAGTCATCAGCACATTAAGCTTTGGCGCAAGCTGAGCACCCTTAGGTTTTTTCACTGTTTGGTTTAAACCGATAACTCCTTGAGCGACATCTAAACGAATTCGCAGCTCGGTACTATCAACAGGACTTGAGATATAATCGTTAGCGCCAGCTAAAACACCAGACGCAATATCATCCACATCATTCGGTGATCTTAACAATAAAATATAACTTAGGTTTCCAGGCTTAATGAGCTTTATCTTCTGACAAAGCTCCTCTCGCGCTAGCTCTGAAACATCAAAACCTATAATAATTAGTTGGGGCGCATCCACCTGTTTTAATATATCAAGCGTGGTCGTCCACGCATCAACGGCAACAGCTTCATACCCAAATTGTTCAGTTAGGGCAACTAGCTCTATGCATGTTTTTTGGTCACCCTCAATGATTAAGAGCTTCATTCGCTTTTTAAGCACTGATGAAAAGCCAATATTAAACTCAACCCTCTACACCGCTAGCTCTATTTGAAATAGCAGAACTGAGCCAGGCATTTAATTTTTCTTGAGTGGACACATCAGCGTCATCTAACAAGTGATATTGACCAATGACTTCACCTGACACATCAACCATTCTGCGGCGCTTATTTCTACTTGTTGACTTCAAGCAACTCACAACATCTTTTTCAAGCAAGCCAGATTGATTCATCAACATACCAATAGCCACACCATTGGTGCGATTATTATGTATCTTCTCATCAATATCTTGCACACGCTGCGAATACTTTTGGCGCTCGTCATGCCATAGCAAACCCAATTGAATATTGATGCAAATATCAATAAGGATAGGGGAGCCATTAATAAAGCCAACAGAGTTTCTTAAAATATCAGTAGGGATATCACTTTGTACTGAGGGCGGTTGAGGCATATTAAGCCCCGATATTATGTAAGGAACTTCATCTTTCTGTAATACGCTCAAACACTCATCTATGCGGGAAATATCGACAATACAAATATCTGTATTTGACGTGTTTAACGCTAACTGATAATCAAAATTGAGCTCATAGCCCAACCCTAACAACTCACCTTTCAATTGATGAAATACCGATTCTTCAACGCCATAAACACTGACGTTAATAAGATTTCCATAATGCAAATCATACTCCCAAAAAATACTATAAATCCATTAGTCTTAGTTCGGGGCGGGGTGTAGGCCTCTATACAGTTTTATGCTACAACAGCAGTGCTTGCAATTCAACGCGATTACTCAAGAAAATCTATTTTACTGCTTTTTAGTGCGCTAAGTCATTGCATATTGAAACCTTACAACGTTGGCGCTGTTTATATCTCTAAATTAACGAGTTGTCTCAACAATTGTCATTCCACTCCCTCTAGGGTCACTTGCAGAAACTACGCTTCGTGTTTGTTTATTCCATAAAATAGCCTGCATATCTCCATAACGCCGACCTACAGATTTAAGCTGATGTCCTTTCAACTTTAACGATGCCGTAATTTGTTCATTAAACATACTCGGTTCGTGCTGTATTACATCAGGTAAATATTGATGGTGGTAACGAGGTAATGCAACCCAAGAGCTTGGTTGTCCAGCTTTCTCCGCATCTAAAATAGCTAGAAGCACCATGCTGATAATTCGACTACCACCAGGGGTTCCTAATAGACCCACGCTCTCTTTAGTTTCTATGAATGTTGGCGACATACTCGATAGCATTCGCTTACCCGGCTGAATGGCGTTAGCCAAGCCACCTACTAAACCATAAACATTAGGCGTACCCGGTTTAATAGAGAAGTCATCCATCTCATCGTTTAGTAATACGCCCGTACCCAATGGAACGAAACCTGAGCCAAAAGGGTAGTTAATCGACAAGGTTGCCGCCACCCTATTCCCCGCGTTATCTAGTACAGAAAAATGCGTCGTATCATGCCCTTCTATACTGTTTAAACCCGTTAAACTCTGACTCGACGTTACTTTATTTAAACTAAGGTCTTCTGCTAACGTTTTAGCGTAACTTTTCTTTGTTAGGTTATTAGTGGGCACATCAACAAAATCACTGTCACCCATATAGAGTGCTCTTGCTTGATAAGCCCGCCGCATTGCCTCAACCACGACATGAATTCGTGTTGCCTCATCCATCGCCTGTAAATCATAGTTTTCTAATATATTTAACGCGATAGATAATACCAAACCACCCGAAGACGGTAACGCTGCTGAGGTAATTCGCATACCGTTATAGTCAATAACAACAGGTTCACGTTCTTTAACCTGATAGTTGGCTAAATCTTGTTTACTCCAAATACCGCCAGCCTGCTGAACACCTGCCACTAATTTAGTCGCGACATCCCCATGATAAAAGCCAGAAAAACCTTCGTTTGCTAGACTTTCCAAGGTTACCGCTAAGTCGTGTTGAATAATTAACTCACCCAACTTAGGTGCCTGACCTTGCCTTAAGAATATTGAGTTTGCCGGTTCACTTGCGGCTAGGACTGACTGACGAAAGCGTGCTAGTTGCTGGTAATGCTTATTAACTGAAAAACCATTTTTTGCCAAACGAATAGCAGGCTGTAAACTTTCAGCCAAACTTAATTCACCATATTTATCAGACAGGTGCACCAAAGCGGCAGGAAAACCTGGAATACCAGCGGCTAATGCTCCATCAACCGAGGCTTTTTGATTTGCTTGCCCAGTATCAGGGTCTAAGTACATATCTCGGTGCGCAGCGCTAGGAGCTACTTCACGCCCATCAACCATCACCTGTTTGCCATCACTGGCTCGGTGCAGCAACCAAAAACCGCCGCCACCCAAACCAGAACCAAATGGTTCTACAACCGCCAATGCTGCACTCATTGCCACGGCCGCATCAAAGGCGTTGCCGCCTTTATTTAGAATCTCAAGCCCAGCTTGACTAGCTGCTGGGTGAGCGCTCGCCACCGCTTGAGCGGGTGGACGCAAGCCTTTTGTACTACATGCCGCTAAAAATAAAAAAACACCCAGTATGATCAGGCGGCGCATGGTCTTATTTTCCTGCCATCAACTTTTCATACTTCAATTGCAATTCCTCTTCCGACTCAACGTTATCAGGATCTTTCGGAATACACTCAACAGGACAAACCTCAACGCATTGTGGTGTATCAAAGTGACCCACACACTCGGTGCATAAATCAGGGTCTATATCATAAATTTCTTCGCCCTGTGTAATTGCTTCATTTGGGCATTCAGGTTCACAAACATCACAGTTGATGCATTCATCGGTAATTATTAAAGACATGATTAAGTTAATTTCTCCAATATAGCTTGTTTAATAGTAGCCGGAACAAACTGACTTACATCACCACCGTGTCGTGCAATATCACGCACCAATGTCGATGAAAGGTCGGCCCATTCCGAATGTGTTGTTAAAAAGATAGTTTCAAGTTCTGGCATCATTTGTCGGTTCATACCCGCCATTTGCGCCTCGTATTCAAAGTCGGCAATTGAGCGCACACCGCGGACAATTATTGTCGCCTGTTGCTGCTCGGCAAGATCAATTAATAAGCCTTCAAAATCAATGACTTCAACATTAGCATTCTCAGCCAATGCGATTTTCGCTAATTCAACGCGCTGCTGCATATCAAAAAATGGATTTTTACCTGCACTTTTTGCAACGGCGACAATCACCTTATCAAACAGTTCGGCTGAGCGCTGAATAATATTAATATGGCCATGGGTAATAGGGTCGAAAGTTCCCGGGTATATGGCTGTTTTACTCATTTATCTTCTCGATAATATAAATAATAAGCAACCTGACCATTCGTCTTACTGCGATGCTGACACCAATTGCTAGGTAAAAAATCCAAGTCTAATTTTCGTTCGCATTCCAAGTAAATAACAGCATCATCCGCTAAACAGCCATTATCTTCTAAAGACCGGCAAGACTCAGCTAATTCACCTTGTTTAAATGGAGGGTCTAAGAAAACCACATCAAAAACAGGGTCATCAGTCTTGCGCTTAGATTTTAAGAAGTCTTGAGCAGAACGATGCATTAAGTGTATTTGTTCCGCTTGCAATGACTCTTTATTGTTGCGTAATGATTTAATGATTTGGACATTTTGCTCCACCATTAAAACATGTTGAGCCCCACGTGACGCTGCTTCAAAACCCAGCACACCACTACCAGCGTAAAGGTCTAAGCAATTTGCGTTAGGCAAATAGGGCTGCAACCAATTAAACAAGGTTTCTCTTATCGGGTCAGTTGTTGGCCGTAAACCATCAACACTTGGAAAGGTTACTTTTCGCCCTCGCCATTGCCCTGCAATAATTCGTACTCGGTTTTCTTTTCCTGACATTACTCTTTATCGTCCTTTGTTTGTCCAGCCGTTACCATCACCATGTTATTGATAGTGACTCGGCGTTTAAACGCTTCTTGTATTGCAGCAATACTCACCGCATTTATGTTTTCTAAATAGGTATTCAAATAATCCAATGATGCGCCACTGGCTACAATACTCGCCACATTGGCCAATAATTTTTTATTACTGTCTAAGCGTAGTGCAAAGCCACCACTTATATTTTTCTTCGCTGCAATAAGCTCTTCTTCGCTAACGCCTTGTTCAATAAACTCAACCAAGGTCTGCTTTACTGCCGTTGCCGCCTCAGTTAATTTTTCATTGCGTGTTTGCAAACCAATAAGGAACGGACCTTTTTGAATCATCGGGTTAAAGTAGCTATACGCGCTATACGCCAAGCCTCTTTCCTCACGAATTTCTTTCACAATTCTTGAACTAAACCCACTACCGCCGAGAACGTGGTTTCCCACAGATAAAGCAAAATAATCTGCATCGTTATGCGTTATTACGGGTAAGCCATAGAGTAAGTGTGTTTGCTGAGAAGGATACTCCAAATGAATAGTTTTCCCTTCTATTAGCTCAGGCACCTTGGCAATAGGCATAGCCTTCGTGCCAGCAGGCAAGCCGCTCAATAAGTCCGCCACCATACTTTCAGCCTGCTGACGTGATATACCGCCAACCAATATCACTTTTAAGTTATTAGCCACATAGTAATTTTTATAAAACTGAACGAGGTCGTCACGACTGATCGCAGAAACCGAGTCAAGTGTGCCACGCACTGGGTTAGCATACGGGTGTTCTCGATAAATTTCTCGGTACAAAGCTAACTGCGCCAAAACGCCTGGAGACTCTTCTCGTCGTTTAATACCTAATAATGTTTGCTCTTGCAGCCGTTTAAAATCCCCCACTGGAAAATCTGGATTATTTAACACCTGTTTAAAGACTTCCCACGATTGTGCTAACGCCTCACTTTCACTTAAGCTTCTATACGTTAAAGTACTAAAATCTCTCGAACTGGAGGTACTAAACTGCGCCCCCACGCTTTCAAATTGTTCTGCTATTTGCTGTGCACTTTGTCCTGCGGCACCTTGGTCAAGCAATGCACTGGTCAACCCAGCAACACCACTTTGCGCACCATCGTAAGCACTGCCTGCATTAAAAACTAATTTAACATCAACAATAGGTAAGCCTTTAGTCGGAACAAAATAAACATCCGCCCCATTGTCACTACGCCAGTGTTGAATAGTGGGCACAGCAAAAGATGAGACACTTACCAGCAATAGGCTCAACGTTATTATCAAATGCCTACTTCGCATGTGAATTCTCCTTAGGTAACATCTGCACCACCGTTAAATGATCTTCAATTAAGTATTTATTAGCGACTTGCTGAATCTGCTTAGCATTAACAGCCTTAACCTTTTCAACATAGTCAACACTCTTTTCCCAACCCACACCCACCGTTTCTAACATTCCCAGTTGCATACCCTGATAAAAGTTAGAATCTTTTTCATAAACAGACGATGCAATCACCTGCGCTTTAATACGATCAAGCTCTTTTTGCTCCACTGGCTTATCTTGCAATAGTTTAATTTGCTGTAATAAAGCCCTTTCAAGTTCATCAACACTACGCCCATCAACGGGTACACCATCAAATAAGAATAAGGTTGGTAAACGCGCATTCATGTCATACCCTGCACTAGCACTCGAAGCAATTTGTGAGCCTCGAACCAAGTTGGACTCTAAGCGCGCACTGCTACCACCGCTTAAAATGCCCGATAACACTTCCAAGGCATACACATCATCAGGATTCTTTAATGAATTCAGTACGGGTACTTTATAGCCCATGAGCAAATAAGGCACCTTAGCCGTTTGCTTAACAATACCTCGACGAAGCCCCACTTGCGGAACTTCAATACGCTGCTTAACCGGTTTAAAACTAACCGCTGGAATAGCTCCAAAGTATTGCTCTGCCAATTTAAACACCTCAGCGGCTTGCACATCACCAACGACCACTAAGGTTGCATTATTCGGTGCATACCACTGTTTATACCAAGCGGCTAAATCAATTAGC
>Ga0209081_1002777_pt1 | contig 10060 bp, 6 predicted proteins | sample GOMGulsemesocosm_4_FD_184636 | JGI IMG/M metagenome (GOLD analysis project Ga0209081, IMG submission 184636) | Methane-oxidizing microbial communities from mesocosms in the Gulf of Mexico - GOM15B Gulf of Mexico (SPAdes) (version 2) | ecosystem: Environmental > Aquatic > Marine > Cold seeps... | reverse complement strand
GGTAATGACATGGTTCATGTAAAACAGTATTTATCTAATCATCAGGTAGATGACGCACTATTTACTATTCATGCCCTTAAAGGCGCCGCAGGGACGCTTGGTTTAGTTGGAATTGAGTTGTCTAGCCGGGAGTTAGAAGGGTGTTTGAAAAAAGGAAAAAGTGGGGGTAAGGTTGAAGCGTTGGTGAGCAATATTCAAACAATGCAAGGTGAATTCAGTTTAGCCTTACATAAAGTGGCAGAGCTAAGGGGGTTACCGGTGTTAGGCCAAGCGGTAGATTATAGTGATGCAAAGGCTGTTCTTGAACAACTGAGCGCGTTATTGAAGGTGGCAGATACGAAGGCGAACCGTGTGTTTGCAGAAAATGAAGAGCTTCTGATAAATGTTTATGGTGAATGTGCAAAAAATATTGGTCTGCAAATAACAGGGTTCGATTATAAGAAAGCGTTAAAGCTAATAAAGGCATCCCTGCACTGATTTAAACAAAGAGGTGTTATTTACATTTATTAAATATCTTTGAGATGTCTGCGATACTGGAGGCTTAAGCTCCCCTGGTTCAGTAAATTTTAGACGCAAAAAAGCCAGTTTTTACACTGACTTCTTCGATTCATGATTCCTCCAACTGAGTTTGAGCTTGTGACCCAATGATAAACAGAAATATGTGCGTTTATATATTGTCGATCCTTAAGTTTCTTTACTTTAAATAAGTCTTGCAACCTATTGATAATGCTCTGGTTATTAAATTGGCGAATACCTCATTGATTTCAATGCGTCGAGGGCCACAATAGCTGCGGGGTTCAGTCCTAGATCAGCTAAAGTCCAAGGGGCTCGTTTGTTAACCAATGTTAACGTTAAACTGAGCATACAGCGACGCCAGAAGGCCGCAGAGAGGGGCTTGCAAGTTACCCGCGATAATGGGTCGTTCAAGGGATGGTTATAGCGGCTGAGCAGGCTAGGATGAACAAGGATTCTGCATCAATGATTGCTGCGATGAGTAAGGTGTCTAAGATGATGGGTTTTTATGCTAAACAACTCCTGCCTGATGCTAAACCTGGTGATGGTAAGAAAGGAGCAAAACGCCTTGAACTGATGACTGATAAACAGTTACTAATGTTACAAGGCGCTATAATGTCGGCTCACTCTGTTAAAGTCATAACCCCCTTATTCTTTATTGGGTCACTCCCGTATTAATATCTAAATTTACTGTCTATACTGAACTTTAAATACTTAAATGAAGCTTGGGGATGTTAAAAAAGGCATACATAAGTACTTTACCTCTGATGGTAATAGCTTACATAACGGCATTATGTTGCTTTTTTGTATCTAACAATCATTTGTCGGTACCCCATAAAAACTATATAACATCAAAGTAAAATGAGACGAATATGCAGAATGAGTCTAACTCAATAGTTACATCGAAACGTCGAGTACTATTTATTGAGGAAAGCCTCGTTAATCAGTTTTTGATTGAAGATATACTGGAGGAGCTAAGCACTGAAGTTGAGCTCGTTAATACAACTGAACAAGCAATAAAAGCTATCAATGTAGGTAATGTTGATATTGTCATCGTCAATATTGATACCCTTAATTTAGAGCTATATCAGCTACAGCAAGTCTGCCGAGCAAGTAATAATAAGCAAGAACATATCCCCATTATTGGTCTAGTCGATTGCCTCCCTCAAAATACTAAACAAACAGTCTCTGATATGGGGCTGGACGCCTATTTGTTTCAGCCATTTGATACAAATTCTGTTGAACAGCTTCTAAGCCCATGGGTAAAGCCACTCCAAACCGACCAGCAAAACACAGCAACATTAGACGGTTTTATTGCGCCACCCTTAGACCCTATAGCCCAACTTGAACTTGAAGAACGCTATCAGGGAGCGCGTCAACAAGGCCTAACAAAATTAGTGATGACTTATCAAGAGTTGTCGAATCAATTGATTAATGACTTAACGGCAGCGATTGATAATAATAACTCTGAAGCTTGCTACCAAGCTGCCCATAGTCTTAAGTCGTGTTCCGCAAATTTAGCTGCCTTACAATTAAGCCAGTTTTGCAATAATCTAGAGCAAACCGTACGATCCAACTCAATGACACATGCTCAACTCCTATTATCGAGGATTAAAGCTGAACATAGCCGTGTTTTAAAAGCACTCAACTGTGTCATTAATAAGTCTATTGTTATAAGCCAGAAACCTTATGATACAAGTGTTGTTTACCCACCAGGAACAATAAGAGAAACAAGCGAAATCATGGTGGTTGATGATGACCCTACCGCTAGAATACTGGCTAAGGATGCATTGACTAATAAAGGTTTTAAGGTCGTTTTAGCAGACGACGGTTTAAAAGCATTAGAGTTATTAAATAATAACCTTCCTGATCTAATTTTATTGGATGTTGAAATGCCGGGCCTCGATGGTTTTGAAACATGTAAAAAACTACGTGAACAAAAAAATACGGCTGATATACCTATTATTATGTTAACAGGCCGTAATGATATGAAAGCCATTGAGAGTGCTTTTGACTTAAAAGCGACGGACTTTATTAGTAAACCTGTTAATTGGACTATTTTAGCTCAACGTATTCGTTATATTTTACGTGCATCAGAAACCCTTCGTCAGCTAAAAGAAAGTGAACGTCGTCTTGAAAGCGCGCAACAAGTTGCTCAGGTAGGTTACTGGGATTATGATATGGAGGCTGATTACTTGTATGTATCGGATAGCTTATGCCGGCTAACCGGAGCAAGCAAAGAGCAACTAACAACAATGGATGACTTTGTGAAAAATATTGTTGCTCCAGAGGACAAAGAGCGGGTTTGCCATGAAATTGAAACAAAAACCTTAGGTGGAGAAAGCTATAAAATAGAATACTCTATTATAACCCCAGCAGGTGTTAAGCTTAAGGTTGAATCTGTTGGTAGAAGTACGATTTCTGATGAAGGTCATATGATATGGGCAATGGGAACCCTTCAAGATGTTACCGCCTTGAGAGAAAGGGAAGCCGTCATCCATTACCAAGCTCATCATGATAATTTAACGGGTCTACACAATAGAAGCTCTTTTAACGAACAATTAGAACAGGCAATAAAATTACATAAACGACTAGATGCTAATCTGGCGGTTATGTATTTAGATTTGGATAATTTTAAGCGTGTTAATGACTCATTAGGTCATCATATGGGCGACCAGTTATTAAAAACCTTTGCTGAGCGCTTACAAACAGAAATAAGAGACACTGACTATGTTTCAAAAGATGCGGTTAGCAGCGTTGCTCGTTTAGGCGGTGATGAATACACTTTATTATTCTCAGTACTTGATAAAGAAACTGATGCCGGGGGAATAGCTCAACGCATATTAGCTGACTTCGATAAACCTTTTAAGTTAAAAGCAGATAGGGATGGCGTAGAGTGGCATGAAGTTTTTGTAACGGCCAGTATAGGTATTGCTATTTACCCTAATGATGGTAAAGACGCGAGTGAATTGCTTAAAAATGCCGATACTGCAATGTATGCATCAAAAAACAAGGGAAAAAACAGTTATTGTTTTTACGATAATTCAATGAATGATTTAGCGCTTGTTCGGCTTAATATGGAAAGCGCGTTGCGCAAGGCCGTTACAAATAATGAGCTTTATCTACACTATCAGCCAAAAATTGACCTTCAAACCGGCAATATGGTCAGCGTAGAAGCGCTACTACGCTGGAACAACCATGAGTTTGGGCACGTATCGCCAGCAGAGTTTATTCCATTGGCTGAGGAAACAGGTTTAATTTTGCCTATTAGCGAATGGGTGTTAGAAGAGGCATGTAAGCAATTACACGAATGGAAACTTAGTGATTTAGCAGAGATAAGTATTGCTGTTAATGTGAGTGGTTTTCACTTTCGCGAAAATTCTCTTGAACACCTTGTAAGCCATTTATTAGGCAAGTATCAACTAGCGGGGGAATTGCTTGAATTAGAGCTAACTGAAGGCGTTATTATGGATAATGCGAATAAAACCATAGACGTCTTAAGTAGCTTGAAACATTTAGGAGTGACAATATCCGTAGATGATTTTGGTACGGGATATTCATCACTAAGTTATCTCAAACGCTTCCCTATAGATATTTTAAAAATAGATCAATCCTTCATACGCAATTTACATACCGATAAGGACAGTGCTGCAATCGTTGATGCAATTCTTACGCTTGGCCATAGCTTAGGTCTTAAATTAGTGGCTGAAGGAGTGGAAACATCAGAAGAGCTAGCTTATTTAAAAACGAAATGTTGTGATATGGTTCAAGGGTATTATTTTAGTAAACCTGTTTCTGCTAACGATATTATTAGTTATTATCAAAAAAACAATTAAAAATAAACTCTTTAAATTGTATAAACGTATATAAAATGACTGACTTCATAAAAAAGAGAAAATATGATTTATATCAATTAATTATAAGTGAAACTTTAATGAATAAATCATTTAAGTCTCTTGCACTAGGTTTGTGTTGTAGCTGTTGTTCGGTAATAGTATCAGCTGCTAATACTAATAATCTTCAGCAGTTAAAAGGGTTTAGTCTTGAAGATTTAGCTGAGGTAGAGGTTAGTATTGCAGGCAAGACCCTACAAAAACTTGTTGATATTCCGGCTGCTGTTTATGTATTAACAAAAGAGCAGATTAGGTATTCTTCCGCAACGAATATACCTGACTTACTGCGTTTAGTTCCGGGTTTACATGTTGCACAAATAGATGCTAATAAGTGGGTTGTTTCTAGTCGTGGTTTTAGTAGCCGCATTACCAATAAATTATTAGTCATGATTGATGGTCGAAGCATCTACAGCCCTTTGTTTGGCGGAGTAATGTGGGATCAGCAAAATATCATGATAGAAGATATTGAGCGAATTGAGGTTGTTCGTGGCCCCGGTGGTACCGTATGGGGTGCTAACGCTGTTAATGGTGTTATTAACATTATTAGTAAACATACACGTGACACTAAAGGCGGTTTAGTTAGCACGATAGTTGGTACAGAAAGAAATATCGTTAGTCTACGGCAAGGGGGGGAGCTAACGCCAAATACTTCCTATCGTATTTACGCTAAACACCGCGAACAAGATAAAAGCATTTCTCTAGATGGGCCTGATGCAAATGATAGCTGGCGGGACACTCAAGCTGGTTTTCGTATAGATTGGCAAGTATCTAAAAACAAGCAATTCACCTTACAAGGTGACATTTATCAAGGTGATTTATCAGAACGAATAAGAGTCCCATCACTGGCAACAGCAACATTTACTGACTTATTGGACGACAATATTGATACTAATGGCGCTAATTTGTTGGCTAAGTGGAGCCAAACAAATGATGATGGTTCAAGTAATCACTTACAGGTTTATATCGACCACACCGAGCGTGAGCAATGGATTATCTCTGAGCATAGAGATATTTTTGATATTGACTATCAATATAGTGTTGAGCCGCTTGAGCGACATAGTTTAATGTTCGGACTAGGTTATCGTTATACGGAAGATAAACTACCAGATGGTGATATTAATACTGGACAAGTTCATTTCTTTACTCCGGATAATAAATCAGACCATTTATTTAATGCCTTTATTCAAGATGATATTACGCTGAAAGAAAACAGCTTGTGGTTAACGTTAGGTTCAAAGATTGAACATAACCAATATACGGGACTTGAGTTTCAACCCAGTATCCGCTTACGATGGAGGCCTGTTGATAACCAATTGGTTTGGGCTAGCATATCAAAAGCCGTACGTACTCCTACGCGCGCTGAGTCCGATGGTTTAATACTCTTTGATATATTGTCAGCGGGTCCGCCGCCAATAGCACTTGTTCTACAAGGTAATACTGACCTAAAATCAGAACAATTAGTTTCTTATGAGCTAGGTTATCGTTACCAAGCCTCTAATGAATTTATTTTTGATGCTTCTGCCTTTTACCAAGATTACGATAATCTTGTTTCATTTGAATCCACAGGTCTCGTGTCGCCGGCTATTCCAACACCTATCGTTGCATTATCAAACACTTTAGACCTTGATAACTTATTAGAAGGGACAAGTTATGGTGTAGAGATATCAACTGTTTGGTTCCCAAACGATCAATTCAGCTTAATGGCGAATTATTCATATTTGAAAGTTGAGATCAGCCCTAAACACTCAAGCTTAGATACCATGTCAGAAAGCCAAGAAGGTTTAAGCCCTCAGCACCAATTCAACGTTACTTCCAGCTACAAAATTCAAGATAATTTGAAAGTAAACCTTATTGGTCGTTATATGGGAGAGCTAAGTACTAGTAATACTGATGCCTATACCGAATTAGACTCGAACATTCAGTGGCAAGCATCCAAAAAACTAAGCCTAAGCTTAGCTGCTCGCAACCTGTTAAATAATGCACATTCAGAGGCTATTCCTGCTGTGTACCCTACGGCAAAAACAAAAGTTGAGCGAGAGTTCTTCATTAAGATTGACTGGTTGTTTTAAGGTAATGTGGTTTAAAGTGACCCACACACGGTACTATCCACGAAGCAGGGTGAGAACTATGCAAAATGGCATGCTTGCTTTGTTTATCTCATTATTTCTTAGCAGCGCATCAGCCGCACAATTTAGTGCCGATGAAGTTAAGGCCGTTTACTTATTTAACTTTACGAGCTTTATAACATGGCCTGAGGATGCCTTTAAAAAACCATCTGACCCATTCACCTATTGTTCTTTTGGTAATAAAGGAGCCGTCACTAAACCATTGGGGGAAATTCTTTTAGGTGAAAAAGTTGATGAGCGTGCCGTTAAATTCAAAACTATAACAAAAATATCAGATATTAAAGGTTGCCAAGTTTTATATATAGATCAGTTGCAACATACTAATACTGAAGAGATTTTACGCAAAACAAAAGTCATGCCCATTCTAACGGTTAGTGATATGAATGGCTTTGCTAAACAAGGTGGTGCAGTTGAGTTTTCCACCAAAGGTGGGCGTATAAAACTGCTTATTAATGTATCAAAAATAAAAGATGCTCGCTTAAACGTTAGTTCAAAACTCCTACGAATAGCTGATTTGATAAACTCTCCAAGCGAGGCTGATGAGCCATGGTAAGTTTAAAAAACAGTTCGATTCAACGAAAAATCATTGTCATTGTAATGGTTATCAGTTTATTTGTTTTACTGGTTGTTCTAACAGGGCTAGGTGCTAAAAAGTGGCAAGAGAAGCGAGATGACCTTGTCGTATCCTTAAGCGCTCAAAGTCGTACGGTTGGCATTAACGCTGGAGCAGCCTTAGTTTTTGGTGATAAAGAAACGGCTACTGAAATTCTGCATACCCTCAAAACAAATGTAAGCGTATTATCCGCACAGATTTTTGATAGTGAATCAAAAATATTTGCATCTTACCGAGGGAACCCTCAACCCTTGGCCAAGCAACAAAGCACCAGCATGCTGAAAATAGTAGGGTATGCCGCTAGAGATGAAAGCCACGCACTTAATAACCATTACTTCTTTAATGATTATCTTATTATTGTTGAGCCTATTTGGCTTAAAGATCGCTTACTAGGTTATATAGCGGTTAAGGGAAGTTTAGATAAGATGAAGCAAGGGATAAAAGACGACATTATTTTTATGTGTTTAATGATGATCATTGCATTTGTCATTGCATTTGTATTAGCCAGCTGGTTACAAAAAATTATTACGCTGCCTATTGCTAACCTGCATAAAGGCATACGAAAAGTAACTGATAATAAAGACTACTCGTTAAGAGTTGACCCGGCTGGAAACGATGAATTAGGTCAATTGTCGAAGGCGTTTAATCAGATGATTGAGCAGGTTCAACTGCGTGATGCAGCCTTGGAAGAGGCTAAGACATTTGCTGAAGAAGCAAATAAATCGAAATCACAATTCTTGGCTAATATGAGCCATGAAATTCGCACGCCGATGAATGGAATTTTTGGTATGAGTGAATTATTAGCGAATACCGAATTAAATACATCACAGGCACGGTACGTGCAAATTGTTAGAAACTCAGCAAATTCATTATTAAGCGTCATTAATGATATTTTAGATTTCTCAAAAATTGAAGCAGGCAAACTTGAATTAGAAAATATAGATTTTAATCTACTTGAAGTTATTGATGAAACAATCGACTTATTTACTGAAACTGCCTCAAGTAAAGATTTGCAGTTGATTAATAATATCGCTTGGGATGCACCCAGTTTGCTCGTTGGTGACCCGATGCGTTTACGTCAAATACTCATTAATTTACTGGGTAATGCATTAAAGTTCACACAGCATGGTGAAGTAGAGCTTTGTGTCTCCGTAGTAAAAGAAGAATCAAATAAAGTGGTTATGCGCTTAAGCGTTAGAGATAGTGGTATAGGGATTGATGAAGACAAATTAAGTAGTATTTTTGAAGCTTTTACCCAGGCAGATGAAACAACGACACGTCGTTTTGGGGGTACTGGGCTGGGTTTAGCCATTTCCAATCATTTAATACACCTAATGGGTGGTGAGTTAGGTGTTAAAAGCCAATTAGGTGAAGGGGCAGACTTTTATTTCCAACTTGAATTTTCCAAGCAAGCTAACAACCCAATAGAAGAAACTAGAAAAAATAAGGGGGCAATGCTACAGGCTGCGCGTGTGCTCGTCGTTAGTGATATAGATAGCGAAAGAGAGTTTATTTGCTTACAGCTTAAAACATTAGGAATGCGGTACTCAGAGGTGAGCACTGGGGCAGCTGCGCTACAAAAACTTCAGCAAGCTACTGACCAAGCTGCTCCTTATTGCGTGGCAATCGTTGATATTATGCTGCCAAATATGCAAGGGCTTGACCTGATAGATCAGCTTGTAGAAAAATCTACACTTTGTGAAATAAGCCCCATTTTATTAACCAATGAATCTGATATTAGTCCTAATGGTTCCTTTAACATGCTACATAAACCACTTAGTTTTAATAAAATACAAGCCTGCTTTTTATCTTTATTAAAGCAAAGAACAAATACTGTAAAAACGGCCTTAACACCAAGTGAAAAGGCTAGTAACAGTACATTTAAAGTTATTCTGCTAGCTGAAGATAACCTAGTTAATCAAGATGTTGCAAAAGACATGTTAGAGCAACTTGGTAATCAAGTTGATATTGCGAACAACGGCCTTGAAGCCGTAGAAATGATGCAAAATCGTCACTACGATATTATCCTAATGGATATTCATATGCCCATTATGGATGGTATTGAAGCAACCCATAAAATTAGGCGTTTGGAGCAGGGCACAACTGAGCATATAACTATTATAGCTTTAACTGCAAACGCGATGACTGGCGACCGAGAACGCTTTTTAGCAGAAGGGATGGATGGTTACCTAAGTAAACCTTTTAATAAAGCAGCGCTAGCTGATGTAGTCATGCAAACAGGCATGTCAAACAAAAAAGAAGACATAGACTTAGGTGTTAAAACAGCATTAGACCCTGTCGTATTTTCTAAGCTTACTAAACAATACGATGGCTCTAAGTCTACTAAGTTAGTACGTTTGATTAATATATATAAAGAAGCATCTTTATTATCAATAAATACTTTAAAAGAATCAGGACAATCGACAAATTACCCAGAAATGGCCAAGGCGGCACATAGCTTAAAACTGTCGAGTGAAAAACTGGCGGCTCTTCAACTATCATCACATTGTCAGGAGCTTGATAAATACATTACTGAAAGTAACTTTAACTTAGTTGGTATAAATAATTCTATTTCAACTATCGAAAGTGAATATAAGCGTGTTGTTCAAGAGCTTGATGAGGAAGCTGAAAAGTTAACTCTTTAAATTGTAAGGGTTCATACGGTGAACGAGGTAAGCACCTGCTCGGCATTAGTTTTATGTTGCACTTTTATTTCAGTCGAGGACTATCTACTATAATAATCTGGCAACTAGATGGGTGGTCTGTATAGAACCGATCCTAAAAAATATTTTTTAAACAGAGCCTTCTCAATAACGGCACGAGGGCTGACCCTTGTTTTATTGAAACAAGAATCAGTGCAAAACAAGACACAAATAAAAAACCAATATCATCTTTCTATTAAATAGAAAGATTTT
>Ga0209081_1002776_pt1 | contig 10060 bp, 9 predicted proteins | sample GOMGulsemesocosm_4_FD_184636 | JGI IMG/M metagenome (GOLD analysis project Ga0209081, IMG submission 184636) | Methane-oxidizing microbial communities from mesocosms in the Gulf of Mexico - GOM15B Gulf of Mexico (SPAdes) (version 2) | ecosystem: Environmental > Aquatic > Marine > Cold seeps... | reverse complement strand
GGATGGATATTGCTATCGAGCTCCTATCCAATACACCACCCGATGTGTTTAACCATAATTTAGAAACCGTGCCAAGGTTATATAAAAAATCGCGCCCTGGTTCTAGTTATCAATGGTCGCTTGATCTGCTTAAACGTTTTAAAGAGGTTCAACCAAAAGTACCCACCAAATCTGGTATTATGCTTGGCCTTGGGGAAACACTTGAGGAGGTAGAAGTGGTTATGCAAGATCTGCGTGATCATGGTTGCAATATGCTAACCCTTGGCCAGTACCTACAGCCCAGCAAAGAACATTTGCCAGTTGATCGTTATGTAACGCCTGATGAGTTTGATCACTTAGCTAAAGTAGGCAAAGAAATGGGTTTTTCACATGTGGCTAGTGGACCAATGGTTCGCTCGTCTTATCATGCAGACCAACAAGCGGCAGACGTTATTGAATAAGCTCAATATCTGGTAAATTATCAGCCACACCTTGGTAGCTACTATTATTTAATAACGTATCGATAACCACCTGTAATGACTCTGCCCATATCTCTGGTAAATCAGCCTCGCCACGGCTACGTATTGGGAAGGCTAAACGCTCTACTGGAGGAGAAAATTCAGCAGTAATACCTTTTTTATTACCTCGTGCATCCATACGGTACCAGCCGTATGGCTCGATAAAAACAGCATTTAAACCATGCAGGCAGAATGGCGACCTGTCACCACTAATTGTTAAACGCTGGTAACACAAACCTGAAGGGATATTATTCGCCCTCAGTAGCGCGGCTAATAAATGACTTTTTGCGTAACAATAACCAGTCCTATGAAGTAGTACATCAGATGCTTTACAAGTGATAGGATCTAATTTGTAATCATTACTATGTTTGATACTGTCACGAACAAATTCAAAACAATTTCTGGCAATCTCAATAGCGTCTGATAGCCCATTGGACAGCTCCTTTGCCTTAGCTAATACAAGCGGATTTTTCCAATCTATATACTCAGTCGATTCTAAATATTTATTCATTGATTCGTATTGACTAAGCTAAATTTAACAATCGCTCAGGTGTACCAATATCTTGCCATTGCCCAGCATACAACTCACCACTGACATCGTTTGTTAATATTTTCTTTCTTAACAACGGTGCTAACCGAAAGAAACCAGCCGTTTCATTTGCGAATAAATCAGCATGGTATACACCTATACCACTAAAGGTCTTTGGCACAGCACCCTTTTCTATAATACGGCCTTTATCTAAAGCAAAATCACCTGCTACATTGTGTCCAGGATTTTTCACCAGCACAAGGTGGGCTAGATCATTTGTTTTTGTTCGTAAATTTTTGAAGGGATAATCTGTCCAAATATCTGCATTCACAACTAAGAAATGCTCCTGACCAAGCAGTGGCAGCGCTTTGAAAATCCCACCACCGGTCTCTAAACCCTCACCACCTTCATCGGAATATTCAATCGTCACGCCAAATTGAGCACCAGACTTTAAAGCGGCTTTAATTTGATCGCCTTTATAAGCAACATTAATAACTATTTCAGTAAAACCATTTTCTTTTAAGGAGATAATAAGGTGCTCAATTAAACTTCGCCCTTTAACTTGCAACAAAGGCTTAGGCATATTCTCGGTTAATTCACCCATTCGCTTGCCTCGGCCCGCTGCCAAAATCATTGCCTTCACGAGGTACCTTTTTTATCTGTTATGTTGATTAATACAGCATCTAAAGATTCATTAATCTTATATTTCTCGATAAGCATTGCTAATGGTTGCAGCTCATCATATTTATTAGCAATTGACTGAATATAAGCCATGGTGCGTGGAATATCTTTTAAATAACCAGCTTTATCATCACGAAGATATAAGCGAGAAAAAATACCAACTGCCTTCATATGCCGTTGCACGCCCATATAATCGAACCACTGCTGGAACTGTTGTTGGCTAAAACCATCTTCAATACCTGCTTTATGACGTGCTTCTAAAAACTGATCAAGCCAAGTATAAACTTGCGTATCTGGCCAAGAAATATAGCAATCGCGTAAAAGGGAGACCAAGTCATAGGTTATCGGGCCTAGCACCGCATCTTGAAAATCAATAACGGCTGGATTATTTTCAGCTGTTAGCATTAAGTTTCGGGAATGAAAATCTCTGTGAACAAATACTTGCGGTTGTTCCAAAGCAGATTGTGTTAAGACGCTCTGACAATTTAAAAGGGTTGCTTGATCAGCAGAAGATAATTTAACAGTTAATAGCTCCCCCAAAAACCACTCAGTGAATAGTGACATTTCACGATTTAAAAGCTCCGCATCATAAGCAGGTAACAGGCAATCATTTACCAAATGCATTTTATGCAAGACATCCATTGCGTCACAATACATACTATCCGCAGAATCGGCGGTTAAATAATCTAAATAATCCTTCGAACCGAGGTCATCTAATAAAAGAAACCCTTGGTTTAAGTCTTGAAAATGTATCCTTGGCGCATGTACTGAATGTGCGATTAACAGCTGAGCAATCTCAACAAAAGGCTGGCAGTCTTCTTGCGCAGGTGGCGCATCCATTGCCACATAAGACGTATTACCTACTGTCACACGAAAATAACGCCTAAAGCTTGCGTCACTTGAAGCTGGCTCACAACTAAATTGAGTTGTTGCCAAATTTACTTTTAGCCAGTCTTCCAGCAGAATTTTACGTTGATCAACACTCATGATTAATAGACCACTTATATTTATACTTCATCAGAAAAACAGCATGATAGAATAACTGAAAAAAATACACAGTATTATTTGAACAATAAAGTATTCTGTGAGATTTTATACCGTTCATATTAATTAGTAAAAACAGGCAGTCATCATCAATCGTTACGCCATACAACTCGCTCCCCTACTCTTGCTTGCAGCATTGCCATTTTTTTCGCATGCATTCAATAATTCACAGTGGGACTGTGAACTAGAAAATGATGGGGTCACATGGGACTGTGGAATTTCTAATAAATCCTCCAAATCTCAGACGCCTGAAAAGGACCAAGCTCCCCCTGTCGTTAAGAGCAACGTCAATAACATTGCAAATCATAGCAATGACACGACAACACCTTCTGTTCCACGTGTTCGCCTTAAACAGCCTCGAATAACATCAGCGGCAACAAAGATCATTGAAACAAAGGCATCTGTCACGACAGCTACCAAAAATAAACATTCTGCTTCTACTAACTCAAACTGGAACTGCATAGCCGGTTTAAATGGCAAGTGGGACTGCTCCAAACCCTATTCAACAGATCCTTTAAATCCCATTACCAATAAAACCAAGCAGCAACAAACTGCCTCCACCATTTCGCGAAGTGGCCTCAACCAGACCCAAACTCAAATTACCAGTTCAACTAACAGCAATAAACTTCCATCAGATTGGGATTGTCAGGCAAGCCAAAATGGCAACTGGGATTGTTCTCGTACCGCGACAACCCGTATTATAAAAACACCTGAAGAAAACCAAACAAGCAATTTAGTAGTCTCTGTTGGCCAACGTGCTAATGATAAAATTCTATTTAAGCAAATGGTTGAGCAGCTTACCGAGAATCCTTGGGATACTTGCAAAGTAACGAGCAAAACACTCGCCAATGGCAGACTAGCTGTTAAACAAAACCGGCTCGAAGCAGAATTAAATGTTGGTGCTAACTTTACTGAGGTTCGTGATGAAAATAATGCGACCTTTGTTGGGGATGTCTCTATCCAACGCGCTGACCAGTTACTGACAGCTGACCAAGTAAATTACAATAGTCAAGAAAGTATCGCCTCTGCTTCTGGTGATGTTTTTTATCAAGAACAAGGTATTGCCCTACACAGCCAGCAAGCAAAACTACAGTTAAATGATGATACAGGGCAGTTCACTAATAATCGTTTTATCATAGAAAGCTCTCATGCCCGTGGCACCTCGCAGTCATTCAAACTCGTCAACCGAGATATTTCTCACTCTACCAACGTTACTTATACTACCTGCGCCCCTAGTACAACCGACTGGTTACTAGAGGCCCAGACGTTAGAATTAAATGATGAAACTGGCCGTGGAACTGCAACCAATGTTTGGGTTGAATTTTTTGATGTGCCGTTTATTTATACACCCTATATCACTTTCCCAATTGATGACCGCCGCCAATCCGGCCTACTTACACCCACAATTGGGAGTTCTGACACCACCGGGGCTGATTTCTCGATACCTTATTATTGGAATATCGCACCAAATTATGATGCTACTATTACCCCTCGCATCATGTCCGACCGTGGATTAATGCTTGGAGGAGAATTCCGGCACTTAGCTGAATCAGCTGAAAGCCAAGTCGCTATAGAAATACTGAATGATACTGAACTAGATGAACTACGTGGTCAGTTTTCCCTGCAAAATAAAACACAGTTTACGACCCGCTTATCTTCAGATATCGACTTAAACTATATTTCTGATGATGACTATTTAGAGGATTTTGGTAATAGTCTTGTTGACTCAAGTGATCGCTATGTTGAAAGCCAAGCTCAAATTAATTACCGAGCTGATCACTGGAACCTACAAGCTAAAATTGAAAACTACGATTCTATTGATGAAAACGTTCCTAGCTCCTCTCGTCCTCACCGCCGGCTTCCGCAGCTACTCTTCAATTTAAATTCCATAGAAATTGCCGAGAACACAACTGTTGCTATGCGCAATGAATTTGTTTATTTTGATCATAGCTCAAGGGTTCGTGCTCAACGCTTAGATATTAAACCCAGCATTACTCACAATTTTCGTACGCCAGGTAGCTTCGTCACACCTAAGCTAGCACTTAGCCACACAGACTATCGCTTGGATAATCAAGTAGCCGGGGTAAACTCTCATCAACGTCGCACTTTACCCATCCTTTCCCTTGACTCTGGCTTGTATTTTGAAAGAGAGCTTAACGTTGCAGGTGGGCTAACCCAAACATTAGAGCCTCGAGCCTATTATTTATATGTGCCTTATGAAGATCAGAATGACATCCCGCTTTTTGATACCTCAGAGTATGACTTCAGCTTTAATCAACTGTTTAGAGATAACCGCTTCTCAGGTGCCGACAGGGTAGCAGATGCCAATCAACTAAGTCTCGCTGTCACATCACGCTTTATCGAACAACAAACAGGTAGAGAGCGTTTACGTGCGAGTATTGGAACAATCATTTACTTTGATAATTCAGATGTCACACTACATCCTACTGACACTCCTAATGATGAAGATACCTCAGATATTATTGGAGAATTAAGCGCAAAAATCGCCAATCACTGGTCTGCTCGTTCTGCCTTACAATACAGCCCACATGACGGTAAAACACAAAAAGCGACACTAGGTTTACATTACCGAGATGGCCCCAATAAACTCTTTAATGCTAGCTATCGCTCTCGCTATTCTGGTACCGTTGATAGTAATGGGAATTCTAACGACATTGAACAAACAGATCTATCCTATAAATGGCCTATTTCAAAAAGCTGGAGTACGGTTGGCCGTTGGAACTATTCTGAAGAACATAATTTAACTTTAGAAAAGTTTATTGGGCTTGAAAAAGATACCTGCTGTTGGCGCTTTAGAGTTATTGCTCGACAGTATGTCAATAATGCTTTAGATGAAGAACCCAACGAAGGTCTATTCTTTCAACTTGAACTTAAAGGCCTGAGTAGTTTTGGTGATAAAGTTGAGGAAACCCTTGAAGAAGGTATTCTTGGATATGCACCACCTGAAGAGTAATTACAAACGACAACAACCTACAATTAGGCTTTTATCAAAGCTAGTTTTCTGAATTTTTTATTGTGACTTTACTATGAAATTATTAACACCCTTATTCTTAGCTGGACTTATATTAAGTACTATCGCTACCTCTACTCTTGCTGCAAATAAAATTGTTGCCGTTATTGATGAAGGTGTCATTTTACAAAGCGAACTGGATGAGCAAGTAAAACTTATGCGCCAGCAAATACCTGCTGAACAGCGTGCCTCCATTCCTTTAAAATCACTTGAAAAACGTGTACTTGATCGTATGATTCTTACCGAGCTTCAATTGCAAATTTCTCGCAGAAGTGGAATAACAATTCAAGATGCGCAAGTTAACGACTCGATTGACCGAGTTGCTAAAGCAAATAATTTATCAACTGAAGAGTTTATTAACGTTTTACAGAAAGATGGCATCAGTCTTCGCTCATTTAAAAACTCGCTACGCCAGCAAATGCTTATTCGCCAAGTTCAGGCAAGCTATGTACATCATGAAGTCAAAGTGTCTCCACAGGAAATTGATGGTTTCATGAAATTAGTTGCACAAAGTGAAGGCGATCAAGCATCGGAATTTCACTTAGGCCATATCCTCATTGAAACCCCTGAAAACCCGAGTTCTACACAAATGAGTGATGCTAAGTCAAAAGCTCAAAGAATTGTCCAAAACCTTAATAATGGACAGAAATTTTCAACATTATCGATCGCACTATCAGATGCCAATAATGCACTTGATGGTGGTGATTTAGGCTGGATGCGCCTTGCGCAAATGCCCTCATTATTAACCCCTTATGTGGAGAAAATGGTTAAAAATGAAGTTCAAGGGCCTATTCAAAGTCCAAGCGGCTTCCATGTTATCAAGTTATTTGATGTGCGTGGCCAAGAAAAGATAATAATCACCAAAACACATGCGCGACATATCCTAATTAAAACAAACGCGCTTATTAGTGACCAAATTGCTCGAGAAAGACTCATAAACCTTAAAGAGCGGCTCGTTAATGGAGAAGATTTCACCATGATTGCTCGTTCAAATTCAGATGACCGTGGGTCAGCCATTAAAGGCGGTGATCTTGGTTGGATGCAACCTGGCGCACTTGTACCTCCTTTTGAAGCCGCAATGAATACACTCGATATCAACCAGATAAGTGATCCCGTACAAACTCAATTTGGTTGGCATATCATTCAAGTTTTAGGTCGTGAACAAAAAGATAATACTGATATTATGCGACGTAACCAAGCTCGTATGCAGCTTCAAAAACGCAAGGCAGATGAAGCTATCAATGCTTGGCTAGTGAAGCTACGTGATGAGGCTTATGTTGAGTACCGCTTAAATTAAGTTACTTAAGCTGTGCCAACTCAACGTATTTGTATTACCACCGGCGAACCTTCCGGTATTGGGCCAGATGTTTGCTTGTCTATCGCATTACAAAACTGGTCATGCCAACTTATTTTCATAGCAGACCCTGAACTTCTAGAACAGCGAGCCAAGTTACTTGGGTTATCTATTCATATCAATCTAATTGATCTAACAACACCTGCTACAGCTCATCAAGCCGGTATTATTAACGTTATCAGTATCAGTCTTAACACTACCGCACAGGCAGGCACACTTAATAAACTTAACGCACCCTATGTTACTAGCACCTTAGAAAAGGGCGCCAGCTTATGTTTAAGCCATCAGTGTGCCGCTCTGGTAACCGCTCCTGTACAAAAAAGCATTATCAATGAGGCTGGAATAAAATTTTCTGGGCACACCGAGTTTTTCGCTGATTATTGTGGCGGCTACCCAGTGATGATGCTTGCTAGCAGTCGTTTACGTGTTGCCTTAGCAACCACTCACTTACCCTTAAGAAAGGTTGCTGATGCGATAACTCAACCGCTATTAGAGCAAGTTATTAATATTTTAGATCAAGATTTAAAAAATAAATTTGCAATTCCCTTTCCTAATATTCTTATCTGCGGACTCAATCCACATGCAGGTGAATCTGGACATTTAGGCCATGAAGAAAGGGAAATTATCCAACCCGTTGTAGATAAACTACGAAAACAAGGCATTAAACTATCCAACCCCTTACCCGCAGATACTGCCTTTACACCAGCTCTACTCACTGAATATGATGTAGTGCTAGCCATGTATCATGATCAGGGCTTACCTGTCCTAAAATCATCCGGCTTTGGCGAATCGGTCAATATCACTTTAGGCTTACCCATTATTCGCACATCGGTTGATCATGGTACCGCTTTAGAGCTTGCGGGTAGTGGTAAAGCTGATGATGGAAGCCTAAAATCCGCACTACGAATGGCTATAGAAATGGTACAAAAAAACAATGAATAAACCTCATAAAGCACGGAAAAGGTTCGGCCAAAATTTCCTACAAGATACCAATATAATCCATCAGATTATCATGGCCATTTCACCCTTAGAGAGTGATCATTTGGTTGAAATTGGCCCGGGCCAAGGAGCCATTACCGACCCTTTACTCGCAACTAAATGCCAGTTAGATGTTGTTGAATTAGATCGTGATCTTGTTGAAAAGCTAAGCCATCAATTTGCTAACGCCAATAACTTCACGCTGCATAGTGCAGATGCTCTTGAGTTCGACTTTTCAACACTTAATTCAGGTAAGAAATTACGTATCGTAGGAAACCTTCCCTACAATATTTCCACACCCATCATGTTTCATTTACTAGAACAGGCCAGTAACATTCAGGATATGCACTTCATGCTACAAAAAGAAGTTGTTAATCGCCTTCAAGCCCAACCTGGCAGCAAGCAATTTGGTCGTTTAAGTATTATGGTTCAACTTCATTGTTATGTAGAAGCTTTGTTTGATGTAGATCCTGAATGCTTTTCACCCAGGCCAGCAGTGATGTCGAGCATTGTAAGGTTAACCCCACATAAGACTAAAAAGTATCATGTTAATAATCAGCCTTTATTTGAAAAAATTGTTACTTTGGCCTTTTCTCAACGCCGTAAAACCATTCGCAATTCATTAAAAAACCACTGTACTGACGCTCAATTTGAAGGTGCGAACATTGACCCCAGACTTAGAGCTGAAGCATTATCAATTGAAGATTTTGTTCGCCTAGTGAATCTAATTGGTGACTCAGAATAGCCTTCTGCAAAGCTATTTAACCACCGGTAGCAGTAAGTTCACCACTTGATAGGACAAATAAAAATAACTGAATGATATCAAAAGACAAACAGACATCACTTTATCGATAGCCTTAGAAACAATATAGGCCATAATAAAAAAGCTCCACACAACCAATGCAAGTAAAAGCACTCCCTCAACACCTATTGATTGTTGCTCTGGAGTAGCTGATATCCAGTAAATAACAGGAAAGCTTAAACAACTGATAATTATTCCGCAGCCATATAAGGCAATTATAGTTTGTGGAAAGCGCGAAGGTACCGTAAAAAAATAAACCAATATATAGATAAAAAAGCTCAATAATCCCACTTCAAGCATTGATTGCATTATTGCCAGCTCTACTGGTCTGTCGATTGATAACAGTAAGGCTCCAAAGGCAATATATAAGGCGAGAGTAAATTGCATCAGATAGCGCGAGTAGACTATATCTTGCGGGCCTTTTTTAAATAGGCAAATTCCACTAAAGATTAGCCAGAGTGATTTATAATATTCATTCATATTCTTGCTAGTATATCGTGATCGATATCTTAGATAGCATTCACACTCACTTCTTTTTTCAAAAGGAACTGGTTTTAAAATATTATGACTATCAGTAACGACGACCAGATCCACTTGAAAATTCTTGAGCTCAAACAAGAGCATCAGGACTTACATTATTTTATTGAGCTAGCCACCCAAGATAATCACCCTGACCAGATCAGACTAAAACGTTTAAAGAAACGTAAACTTCTGGTAAAAGATCAAATAGAGCATCTAGAAAGTGACCTTATTCCAGACTTAGACGCTTAATGAAAACAATAACTAAAGAATTTTTTAATAAGCTAATCGCAGGGACAGATGTCATTGAAAAAGATGGCCATGGCCTAAAGGTACTTGAAACTCAAAATGGCCGAATGATAAAAATCTTTCGTCGCAAACGATTTTTTTCTACCGCCTTATTTAAACCATATGCATTACGTTTTGTTAAAAATGCAGACAAGTTACATGCTCTCAATATTCCAACTGTTCACATTGATAGCGTGTCCAACTGCCCTGACATTAAACGGCAAATTATTGTTTATAAAAAATTAGCAGGGGAATTACTACGTGATACTTTTGAGCAAAATAGCGATACAAAAAAACTAAGCCGTTTGTTTGGCAAGTTTGTTGCCCAACTTCATGC
>Ga0209081_1002775_pt1 | contig 10061 bp, 10 predicted proteins | sample GOMGulsemesocosm_4_FD_184636 | JGI IMG/M metagenome (GOLD analysis project Ga0209081, IMG submission 184636) | Methane-oxidizing microbial communities from mesocosms in the Gulf of Mexico - GOM15B Gulf of Mexico (SPAdes) (version 2) | ecosystem: Environmental > Aquatic > Marine > Cold seeps... | reverse complement strand
ACAGGCTTGCGCGCTGATCTTGCATGATGAACAACAGCACCAACCCGACTTGAAGGCTTAAATGCTGGTTTTTTAGCCGCTGCTTCTTTAGCCGCTGCTTCTTTAGCCGCTGCTTCTTTAGCCGCTGTTTCTTTAGCTAACTCCTCTTTCGCCACATTTTCCTTAGCTAACTGTTCCTTAGCCATCGCTTCTTTTGCTAACTGCTCTTTAGCCAACACCTCTTTAGCAAGCTTTTCAGCTTCCTCGGCTTCTTGCTTAGCCTCTAACGCTGCTTGCTCTGCATTTTCCTGAGCAACAACATCAGAACCATTATTCTTTCCTAATCGAATGCGTTCTTTTTCACGCGCAGCTTCTTTTTCTGCAACCAACTGTTTATGAGCCTCAGCAGCCTGCTTCGCCTCCTCTAACTCTTTCGAGCTCAAGCCAGTTGCCAATTCCTCAGCAGAGTGCCCACTACCTTTTTTCTTACGCACTTCAATACTCACTGAGCCAGCGCCTCGACCTTGCTTACCCTGCTTTAACTCAGTCACCGTTGTTTTACGCTTTAAGGTCATTTTCTTAGGCGCAGAATCGTCTTTTCGTGACTTCCCGTGACTTTCACGTAAATAAGATAATAGTTTCACCTTATCGCTTTCGCTCAAGGTTGAGGATATATTCTTACCCTTAACACCCGCGCTTTTTAATTGATCAACTAGCTTTTCCGCCGTGGTTTTAACAACTTTAGCTAAGTCTTGAACTGTAATATCGGCCATGTCTCTTTCTCCAGTTTTCTACTGCTTACTCAGCGAACCAAGGTTCACGTGCTTTCATAATAAGTGCAGTTGCACGCTCTTCATCTATATCGACCAACTCAAGCAGCTCATCATTTGCCAGTTCAGCCAAATTTTCCATTGTTACCACGCCTTTACTCGCCAATTCGTAGGCCAGCTCGCGTCCAACACCTTCCATTTCTAGTAAGTCTTGAGCAGGTTCGTGTTGCTCTAACTCTTCTTCTGACGCAATCGCTTTAATTAGCAAGGCATCTTTAGCACGCTGCTGAATTTCATCAGCAATGTCTTCATCAAACTCTTCAATCTGAGCTAAACCTTCCAGTTCTGCGAAGCCAATTTCATCAACGTTGGTATAACCTTCTTGCACAAGAATTAAAGCAACATCCTCATCCACATCGATATCTTCCATCAACTGATTCACGTAACCTTCAGTTTCTGTGGCGACTCGCTCGTCAGCCTGTGTTTCACTCATTACATTAAGTGTCCAGCCGGTTAACTCACTCGCTAGACGTACATTTTGCCCGCCACGGCCAATGGCCTGAGACAGGCTATCGTCCCTAACAGACACATCCATACTGTGATTATCTTCATCAACAACAATGGACACAACATCCGCAGGAGACATTGCATTAATCACATATTGCGCTTCATTTTCATCCCAAAGGATGATATCAACACGCTCACCAGACAATTCATTTGACACAGCCTGCACACGTGAACCACGCATACCAACACATGCTCCAACAGGGTCCAAACGTTGATCTTTAGACTTCACCGCTATTTTCGCACGAGAACCGGGATCCCTTGCGGCGCCCAAAATCTCAATTAAACCATCACCTACTTCAGGCACTTCTAATTTAAATAATGCAATCAATAAATCTGAATCACTTCGCGTAACCGTTAACTGCGGCCCACGAGTCACTTCCTCTACAGCTTTTAAGTAACCACGAATTCTATCACCAACACGAACGGCTTCTCTCGGAATCATTTCTTCTCGAGGAATAATCGCATCAGCCATGCCTTCAAGGTCCATAAAGATATTGCCACGCTCAATACGCTTAATAACGCCCGTGACTAATTCACCAACTTTACCTTTATATTGCTCATAAACTTTTTTACGCTCAGCTTCTCTGACTTTTTGCACAATAACTTGCTTAGCAGCTTGCGCACCAATTCGCCCAAACTCAGCTGATTCAACAGCCTCTTCAATAAAATCGCCAACCACTAGCTCTGAGTCTTTTTGCTGGGCATCCGCTAATAAAATTTGCGAATCAGGACTTTCTAACTCACCGTCAAGTTCGGCATCTAGCTCAACAACCTCCCAACGGCGAAAAGATTCGTAATCGCCCGTAGCACGGTCAATTTCAACGCGGATATCAACTTCTTCTTGATACAGCTTTTTAGTGGCCATTGCCAATGCAGCTTCAATTGCTTCAAAAAGAACGCTTCTGTCAATCTCTTTTTCATTAGAGACAACATCCACAACCATCAAAATTTCTTTATTAGCCATTTTAAATCCTGAATATATTTTTTAAAATTTAACGACAAGCCTAGCTTTCTTTATTAATGAGAAAGGAATTTCAATTTCTTCCTCATCAACATGCAAGTGAACCACATCATCTTTAACATCTAGAATATCACCAGTAAACTTACGCTGCCCTTCTAACGTAGACTGGCGCAACTCCAGCTTAACCAACGAGCCTTTAAATCGCTCGAAATGAGCCAGCGTATACAACGGACGCTCAAGCCCTGGAGATGACACTTCAAGTCGATATTGGCCGCTTATCGGATCTTCAACATCCATCACACCACTAATCTGGTGACTGACTTTAGAGCAATCTGTCACTAAGACGCCCTTTTCTGAATCAATTAAAACTAGCAACACCGATGACTTGCCTTGACCGGTAAGTTCCGCTCCGACAAACTCATAACCAAGCCCCGTGATAATAGGCTCGATAAGTTCTAGTATTTTGACTGGCGCTTGATTCATTACTTATCCATTACGTATAAAAAAAGGGCTAATAGCCCAATTATTTTTCGATTCTCATACACTGAAATAGTGTACCGTCGAAACAAGAAAACCCCTAACGGGGCCTCTTTTATATCTTGGTAGCGGGGGCAGGATTTGAACCTACGACCTTCGGGTTATGAGCCCGACGAGCTACCAAACTGCTCCACCCCGCGTCCATTTATTTGCAGTATATTACTCATCCAATGCAACAATTACAAGCGCTATTTTGATTATTTTAATAATTAAGCAATATTGCTTGTATAACCGTACAAACAGACAGCCGCCATTAAGGCTGCAATCAAGTCATCAAGCATAATACCAAAGCCACCGCCAACCTTCTCATCAATCCAATTAATAGGCCAAGGCTTCAAAATATCAAACACTCTAAACAAGATAAAACCCAGCAGCATATTTTGCCAACCGAACCCTACCCAATACATTGTCAGCAAATAACCTGCTATTTCATCCCAAACAATACCACCATGGTCATGCACACCCAGTTCTTTAGCTGCTTGCCCACAAATCCACACACCCACAACACACACCAGTAATAATATCGGCAAGTAGTAATCTGCCAAGAAAGTAACCACAACATAATATATAGGCACTGCAGCCAAAGTCCCCATCGTACCGGGAGCCTTTTTTGCTAAACCAGAGCCAAAACCAAATGCCAGCATTTGAACGGGGTTTCTTAGCAACTGCTTAAAACTTGGATTTTTATTCATGAGAAATGTTCATAGCCTTTATTCAACACGTGCCGCTCGCCATTGTCTTGCACCACCCTTAACTCACAGCCTTTTTCAATAACACCAATTTTCGTTATTTTAGCGGAAGTCTTTTTTTCTATCACCGATAGATCAATCCCTGACGGAACCGTAAAGCACAACTGGTAGTCATCCCCAGTGGAATAAGGCCAAAAAATATCACCCACTTGCTGAACATGATCACTAACCGACTGCGTAAGAGGAACAGCTGAGTGATCAACTCTAGCGCCTACATCACTCGCTAAAAGAATATGATTTAAGTCAGCCGACAAGCCATCCGATATATCGATGCATGATGTTGCTACAGATAACAGAGCCTCACCTAGCTCCACACAAGGCTCAGGCCTTAAATAAGCCGCCACATCAATATCGCTTATATCAGCCTCAGGTAGCTTAGCTTTTATCAAGCCCAACCCGGCATTCCCAAATGAGCCAGACACATAAATATCATCACCCTCTCGAGCACCTGACCGAGTTAAACGTTGATTTTTAGGTAGCAACCCCATGATATTAACGGTAACGGATAATGGCCCGCGAGTGGTATCACCACCTATCAATTGCAAAGAGTAGCGACTCGCCAACGAAAAAAAACCTTTTGTGAACGCTGCTAACCAAGCCCGGTCAACACGCGGCAATGTAACCGCCAACGACACCCAAGTCGGGGATGCTCCCATCGCAGCCAAATCACTTAAATTGACGGCCAACACTTTATGACCTAAAAGTTCTGGGTCACTGTCTTGCAGAAAATGCACACCTTCAACAAGTGTATCCGTACTAACCGCCAGCTGGCGGTCAGCAGGAACATCGAGAACCGCACAATCATCCCCTATTCCAATAACAGGGGGATGGCCATAAGCTGCATCAAGCTTAAAGAATTCATCTATAACAGAAAACTCATTTAACGCCATAACAGCTCATTAATACCGTTTATTTCTTTGCTTTAGCTTTAATTTCAAGCGCACGATTTTTTTGTGCCAGCTTGTCTAAAATACTGTTCACATAAGCATGGCTTTTTTCTGATCCGAAACTTTTTGCTAAGTTAATGGACTCATTAATAATGACTCGGTAAGGCACTTCCGGCTGAAAAAGCAACTCAAATGTTCCCAAGCGTAAAACCGCTTTTTCAATCGGGTCAACACTCTCGAAGTCACGTGTTGTAAATTCTGTAATCGCCGCATCTAATTCAGACAAATTATCGATCACACCGCCCACTAAAACTTCAAAGTAAGCTTTATGATATTTTGGCGCCTCAGTATCAGCCTCAAACTGACGACGAAGCGTCACCAAGTCGTGATCTGTTACTTGCCATTGATACAACGCCTGAAGCGCTACCTGTCTAGCATTACTTTTAGGCGAACTCATTCGCCGTCTATCACCTGTAATACATTAACCATCTCAATGGCTGACAAAGCGGCTTCCGCACCTTTATTACCGGCCTTTGTTCCCGCTCTTTCAATGGCTTGCTCAATAGAATCTACCGTCAACACACCAAATGCAACAGGAATATCAGACTGCAACGATACCGTCGCCAAACCCTTAGTTACTTCACCGGCAACGTGCTCAAAGTGAGGTGTACCACCACGAATAACCGCACCCAAACCAATCACTGCATCGTACTTACCTTTCGCAGCAATCCGTTGAGCCGCTAATGGCATTTCAAAAGCACCTGGAACGCGTACAATTTCAATATCTTCAATTTTAGCACCGTGACGCAGCAAGGTATCAATCGCACCACCTTCTAGCTGATCAACAATAAAACTATTAAAACGTGCCACCAATAAACAGAAGCGTCCACCGCTTACTGTCATATTACCTTCTATTACTTTTGCGTCCGACATAAACCCATCCCAAATATGTTAAAAATTATCGTACAACCGTGTTTAGACTTAGCTATCTAACGACACGTGCTCCACAATCTCAATTCCAAAACCAGCCAAACCAGTAAACTTCGTTGATTTACTACCTAATAGCTTTAATTTTTTAATCCCTAGCTCCGCCAAAATTTGACAGCCGACACCCACCGCACGCGAGTCGACTAACTGCTGCTCTGCTGTACGTGTAACACCTTTTTCTTTTAATTCTTGATTATGAATAAATTCAACAATTGACTTATCATCTTCTTCATTACGAATAAGCACTAACGCACCTCGGCCATCCGCAACAATTTTTTTCATCATCGTAGCTAAAGGCAGGTGGTTATTATCTTTTGAGTGCAATAAATCAGATAACGTACTTTTTGCATGAACCCGAACCATAACTGGCTCGTCGGTTACTACATCGCCATAAGTCAGCGCCAAATGTAATTTATTATCAATTTGATCTTGAAACGCATGAAGCCTAAAATCACCAAACTCTGTTGGATACTCACAACTGCTCACACGCTCAATCGTTTTTTCATTTTGAATACGATAGTGAATTAAATCTGCAATCGTACCTATTTTTAAATCATGCTTTTCAGCAAAGACTTTCAAATCATCACGACGCGCCATCGTCCCATCGTCATTCAAAATTTCTACAATGACCGCAGCCGGCTCAAAGCCTGCTAAACGCGCCAAATCACAACCTGCTTCAGTATGACCTGTCCGTGTTAACACTCCACCTGGCTGAGCCATTAATGGAAAAATGTGACCCGGCTGTACTATTTCTGTTGGCTTCGCATCAGGTTTTACTGCAGCCAACACCGTTTTAGCTCTATCGGCTGCTGAGATACCTGTCGTTACCCCTTCTGCGGCTTCAATCGACACCGTAAAGTTGGTTGAGTAAGCAGCTTGATTATCATTCACCATTAAGGGTAAACGCAATTGATGACAACGCTCACGTGTCAAGGTTAAGCAGATCAAACCACGGCCATAACTGGCCATAAAGTTAATATCATCAGGTCGCACGTGCTCGGCAACCATCAACAAATCACCTTCGTTCTCGCGATCTTCATCGTCCATAATAATGACGATTTTACCGAGCTTCAGGTCATCAATAATTTCTTGTGTACTATTCATATTCTGTTATTTGGCTTTTATTGGCGACATTGTAGCCGATTCAAGCCAGCATCCATTTGTATTATTTAATAAAGCCACTATTTTGCAACAAGCTTTCGTAATCCACGCTTGCTTCACTTTTTTTACCACCGATCATCAAACGCTCTAAATAACGTGCGATAACATCAACCTCTAAATTAACCGAGTCACCTTCTTGGCGGTCTCCTAAGGTTGTCATTTCCAAGGTATGCGGAACGATATTTACCGAGAAAGACTCATCATCCACGGTATTAACCGTTAGGCTAATGCCATCGATACAGATCGACCCTTTTTGGGCAACATAACGTGCAATTTCTGTCGGCATACTAAAGGTAAACCTAACAGAACGCGCATCTGCTTTACGCTCAATGAGCTTGCCAACACCATCCACATGGCCACTCACTAAATGACCACCCAAGCGAGTTTGTGCTTGTAGTGCGCATTCAAGATTAACCGGTGTACCTACCGCAGTATGCCCAACGGTCGTGGTAGATAAGGTTTCATTGGAAACATCTGCAACAAATTGCCCTGGGCTCAACTCAATAGCCGTTAAACACACGCCATTCACAGCAATGCTATCGCCTAAGGCCGCATCGGCTAAATCTAACCCTGCTGTTGCCACGGTTAAGCGCACATCACCTTGACGCTGCTCTACGCGTTTAATTTGTCCAATCGCCTGAATAATACCGGTAAACATTTAAGACTCTCTTTTAATCTTATATTTCAATTTAATATCTTGCCCCAGCACATCCACCGTTAGTAACGCCAGCTCCACCTTATCGGCTAAGCGGTCAATACCTTCAATATCAAATGCACTTCGGGCATCCACTCCTAAAACACTCGGCGCCATATAAACAACTAGCTCATCGAGCAAACCGACTTTTAGTAAGGCGCCATTAAGTACCGCACCTGCTTCAAGCATCACGCTGTTAATCGCTTGCCTGCCCAACCACTCTTTAACCGCCAGCAAATCAACACGGCCCTGATCATCACTCGGTAACACAACAACCTGACAACCCACATCATTTAAAGCCTGCGCTTTTTCATCGTGAGTACGGGTAGTTAGTACAGTCACTTCAACACCCGCGCTGAACATTGCAGCATCCAACGGCATCTTCAACTGACTATCCAACACCGCGATTCGCGCAGGCTGCACCTGCAATCCAGCCAAACCATCACGCGCGGTTAATCGTGGATCATCCGCCAATACCGTCGCAATACCCGTTAGAATCAAGTCACTACGCGCACGTAAACGGTGCACATCTTGACGAGATTCAGCTCCGGTTATCCACTGGCTTTCGCCTGATGCCATGGCCGTTTTAGCATCTAAACTCATCGCCACCTTGCCAATGACTAACGGCTGCCCGCAAATCATTTTATGGCAAAACGCTTTATTCAACGCTTCCGCTTGTTGCTGCAATAAGCCCACCGAAACATCAATACCAGCCTCACGTAATCGCGCTACGCCTTGACCAGAAACCAACGGATTCGGGTCTTGCATTGCCACCACCACACGAGCAACGCCTGCATCAAGCAATGCATTAGCACATGGAGGTGTTCTACCGTGATGGCTACAAGGCTCTAAGGTCACGTAAGCCGTTGCCCCTCTGGCCTTTTCTGCCGCCTCGGCTAACGCATGAACTTCCGCATGCGGCTCGCCCGCTTTACGATGCCAACCTTGCCCAACAACTTGATTATTGTGAACAATCACACAACCCACACAAGGGTTTGGTTTAGCACTGTATTCGCCCTGACTAGCAAGCACGATGGCTTGCGCCATAAACTGCTCATCGCTCGCACTAAATGTAGCCATGTTTTTTATCGCTTATTAACCGCTTGAAGAGCTGGCTCAGCAACAGGCTTATCTTGTTCTAACGCGTCGATTACTTCTCTAAAGGCATTCACATCTTCAAAGCTTTTGTACACCGATGCAAAACGAATATAGGCCACTTTATCTAAACCTTGAAGCTCATCCATGACGAGCTCACCAATTTTTAATGACGGTATTTCACGCTCACCTAATGACAGTAACTTTTTCTTAATTCGACTCAGCGCCGCATCAATAGCCTCACTATCGACCGGACGTTTCTCTAAGGCACGTAGCACACCCGCACTGAGTTTTTCTTCCCAAAACGGCTCACGAACACCATCACTTTTGATCACTCTTGGCAAATTCAATTCTGCCGTTTCAAAGGTCGTAAAGCGCTCTTTACATGCCAAGCATTCTCTACGCCTGCGTACGCTATCGCCCTCGCCTGCAAGGCGAGAGTCAATAACCCGTGTATCGTTATCTCCGCAAAAAGGACACTGCATTTAGCTAAACCTTAGTCAGCGTAAACAGGTAAACGTGTACAAATAGCCAACACATTTTTCTTTACAGCTTGCTGCACTTCTTCATTCTCAACATCATCTAAGATATCGCACATCCAGCCAGCTAAGTCCTTACTGTCTTGCTCATTAAAGCCACGTGTCGTAATCGCTGGTGCACCCAAACGAATACCACTGGTCACGAAAGGTGACTGAGGATCGTTAGGAACAGAGTTTTTATTGGTGGTGATATTCGCTTTTTCTAACGCCGCTTCAGCCACCTTACCCGTTAAGCCTTTATCCACTAAATCCACTAAGAATAAGTGATTGTCTGTGCCGCCTGAAACAATATTGAAACCGCGTTCAATGAACAAATCAGCCATTGCGCTCGCATTGACCTTAACTTGCTTTTGATAAGTCGTAAATTCAGGCGATAACGCTTCTTTGAAAGCCACTGCTTTTGCAGCAATAACGTGCATTAATGGGCCACCTTGAGTACCCGGGAAAACCATTGAATTCAGTTTTTTCTCAATTTCAGGGTTCGCTTTAGCCAAAATAAGGCCGCCACGTGGGCCACGTAATGTTTTATGTGTGGTTGATGTCGTTACATCAGCAATTTGCACAGGGCTTGGGTATTCACCCGCAGCCACTAAACCAGCAACGTGAGCCATATCAACAAATAAGTATGCACCAACAGAGTCAGCAATATCACGAAACTTCTGCCAATCCATTACACGTGAATATGCAGAGAAACCCGCTACAATCATTTTTGGTTTATGTTCATTCGCCAAGGCTTGAATTTGCTCGTAATCTACTTCGCCCGTTTGCTCATTCAAACCGTATTGAACAGCATTGAAGATTTTACCGGAAAAGTTAACTTTAGCGCCGTGTGTTAAATGCCCACCATGTGCCAAGCTCATACCTAAAATAGTATCACCTGCTTTTAATAGCGCAAAATAAACCGCCGCATTCGCTTGTGAACCTGCGTGAGGCTGTACATTCGCATAATCAGCACCGAAGAGTTCTTTCACACGGTCAATCGCTAACTGCTCAGCAATATCAACATACTCACAACCACCGTAATAACGCTTACCCGGGTAACCTTCAGCGTATTTATTAGTTAGCATCGAACCCTGAGCCTGCATAACACGCGGGCTAGCGTAGTTTTCAGATGCAATTAGCTCAATGTGATCTT
>Ga0209081_1002774_pt1 | contig 10063 bp, 7 predicted proteins | sample GOMGulsemesocosm_4_FD_184636 | JGI IMG/M metagenome (GOLD analysis project Ga0209081, IMG submission 184636) | Methane-oxidizing microbial communities from mesocosms in the Gulf of Mexico - GOM15B Gulf of Mexico (SPAdes) (version 2) | ecosystem: Environmental > Aquatic > Marine > Cold seeps... | reverse complement strand
ACCAATTCATGAACACCTTTTTCAGACCGCAAGGCAATCAAATCATCTTGATTAAACAATGCAGGGCGTGGGCCTACAAAACTCATATCACCTTTTAAAATACACCATAACTGAGGCAATTCATCCAAACTACTTTTACGTAAGAAGTCGCCGATTGGCGTCAGCACGCTTTTAGGGTCTTGTAATAAATGTGTTGCCACGGCAGGTGTATCAACTTTCATACTGCGGAATTTCGGCATCTTAAAAATTGCATTATTAACCCCAACACGATCTGACCAATATAACGCAGGGCCTTTTGAGGTTACTCTAACCAGAATAGCCACCATGCAAATTGGAACTAAAAGAACAGCAGCAGCATTAACAGCCAAAAATAAATCAAACAGTCTTTTCATTTAGTCAGCATCCATCATTTTCTTTAATTGCTCCTCCATTGTAACAACTGGCTTCCAACCCAATAGATCACGTGCTTTAGAACTATCTACCTGTAAAGAACCAAACAAACGATTCGCTACATCACCTTTACCAATCAATTTAGCTGCGAATGTCATCCAACTAACTGGGATAGGTAGCAACAAAGCCCTCTTTCCAAAAGCATTCGCTACTTTCTGCAATAGCTCAGTTGTCGACACATCTTCACCATCTGAAATAAGAAACACTTCATTCGCCGCTTTTGGTATTTTTTCATAATCAGCACAGTGAAGAATAAAACTCACTAAGTTATCTAAAGCGATTAAAGAACGTTGATTATGAATATCGCCTAATGGCAGAGGGATACCTTTTTGCATCCATTTGATCATCGATGCAAAATTAGCACGGACACCAGGACCATAAACTAAAGGCGGCCTAATAATCACCACCTCCATACCTGTTTCTTTAGCTATATCTAACAGGCCCTGCTCTGCTTCATATTTAGATAGACCGTAAGGATCATCTGGTACAAAAGTATCTTTTTCTGTAAAAGGCTGATCAAGCACCGTCATTTCACCATTTACTTTAATTGAACTTAAGAAGATAAACCTCTTAACTCCAGCATCAGCTGCTTGTTGTGCTAACTGTAATGTTGCCTGAGTATTGACCCTGCGGAATTCAGCCAAGGGGTTAGCAACTTTATCGTCCATCACATGAACCCGAGCCGCCATGTGAACTACTACTTCCGTATCTAGCAAGGTACGCCTAACCTCACGCTGAAATACAGAGCCCGAATCACCTTCAGACAACTCACTCAAATCACCAATAATTTGCCCTGACTGCTGAGGCAAGTCACTAGAGCCATGACGCGCAAGCACGACCATACCATGACCTAGATTAGCAAGTGAGTTAACGAGTTCTTTGCCAACAAACCCCGTACCTCCTGTAATTAATATTTTAGATATCTGCACGTTACCTTGGCAACATAGACAAAACTGATTTGGACATGTTATTCATTATGCTTTCACGTGAATAATTATGAATAAACTCATCTCTTGGCTCTCCATCATATGAAAAACCAGCGATTAATTGGGCTGCACGTTCAACATTGCAGGGCGGGAATACCCCCGAATTTGTAATTTTACGCTCAATGAAGCCAGCCGAATAACCTGCTACCCCAGCAAGAATTGGTTTATTAAATGCCGCATATTCAAACACTTTGGAAGGTAAGACTTTTTCAAACGCTTCATAATCATTCAAGTGAAGAAACAAAATATCCGCTTTTTTATAATACAAAACCAGCTCTTGACGCGGCACTGGGGGAATTAATTCCACATTTGAAACTCCTTGCATTTGAAGCGCATCCATTAGTTGCTGCTTCCTACCCCCGTCACCTATAATTTTAAATACATACCCACTACCAATCTTGGCAGCAAGTTCAGGTACGACCTTATGCAGGCCTTGGCCTTCACCAATATTCCCGGCATACAAAATGATCTTTCTTTCTTCCGATGAATTATCAGCACCTTGCTTTTCACTACCCGCCTTAACAAATTCCTTATCAATACCATTTGTATAAAGATCATAAATCAAAGCTGGATAACGGCTCTTAAAGTAATCAACAAAGCCACCTGACACCAAGTTAACCTTGGCCGCTCCTTTAAAAGTGTACTTTTCAAATAGATTCAAAATAGGCAGCAATACAATTGAAAGCTTAGATGGCAAAACATCCTTTAATGTATCAAGAAAAATGTCTCTTACATCTAGGTAAAGAGGAACCCTTTTTCTTTTCGCAATTCTCGCACCTAAAAAAGCAGTAAATAACCGCGACGAAGTAGCAACAATCAAATCATAATCTTTGCTTTTAGATATTTCCAATGCTGACCGATAAAAGAAATAAAAGGCCTTAACCTGATCGACCATACCGCTTTTATGAATAGGTAAAGCAACTCGGTGTATTTCAAGGTTGTCGCGCTTTTCATGCTGAGGGGCGTCTTTAGAATACGTAGCATATCTATTAGGCAACGTTGTTATTACTTCAATATCAAGACGACCCTCTTTTTCACGCAATAATTGCTTCACCAAGGCAGTGCACCTAAATGAACCTGCACATAAATCAGGCTCATAATAAAAAGACAATATAAGAAGTTTCAACGCGTCAACCTTCCAGTGAAAAAGAGGTATTTAATTCTGAACTATCAAACACTATCTTTAAATTTTTATTAGGTATAGACACCCCAAACTCTGGATACCAAAAGCCCTCGGACATAACTATTTCACCACTACTCTCAACTAAAATGGTTTTTTTATTTGGTAGCGAAAGTTGTACGGAGCACTCAGATAGCACCGCAACTTTAATATCAGGATGCAAATGAAACATTGCTTCTGCTGTACTCCATTGACCAGAAAGCTTATCAATAATTTGCAAGACAGCCTCTTCAGCTAAAGCAGTACGGGTATGCATTACTTTTCCTTTTAAACGACAATACCCATCATGAGATGCCGAGATTAGGACCTTACCATCAATTTCAGAGTGCTCTAATATCGTTGTGTAAGCACGTTTAGCAACTCGGAATCCACTCCAAACTTCTGACGAATTTTCTCCATCCACAACAACCGTATTATGCGCTGCTGTTCCCCTCTGTAATAATCGCTCATCACTCAAACCATACATCGATGTGCCAGAGTTAACCAAAACACGGTAACCATCTACAGACCATTCAATACTCAGCGAGTCAGCATGCGCATGACCTGGCAAATAATCAGGTCCAACCTTCGCATGATCAAAATAAAGAGAGTAGGCCAGCATATTAATACGGCTGTAACCTGACTTCTCAAGAAGAATCAACCTGTCATTACAGGCCATTGGAGCATCAAAGCCCAGAGCCTTAGCATATGTATAAATCCGAGAAGGCTCCACTGCCACACCAATGGCAGCATCATTAAAAAATGATATCTCTCCATCAGGGTGTGTCATAACTTGAAGCCAACTTAACATCTTACTGACGGCTCCCTTCGTTTTGTCGACAACAGCACACTCAACTTTATCAGGGTATGCTGCAAAAACATTCATTAAGTCCAGTAAGTCAACTAGCATAATTGAATGATACATAGGGGATAGCTCAAAGTTACCGCCATCACCTAAGACCTGTTCATCAAGCTCATATTTATATATCCTGAGCCCACCTTCTAACCATTTGTGCGCATCAGCACTATCAAGATACAATCCGGCAAAAATAAGCGCTTTTGCATTTGAAAATAAATGATTCCCTAAAATATGACGTTCTAGGTTCTGCGATAAAAAATCTACTTGCTGAGCCAAACTATCAAGTATCGTTTGGGAAGGTTTATTGCCAGATAAAAAAAACTTTATCCAATTAACAACGCGAAGTGACGACGGGTAAGGCTCCCAGCCATTACCTACTGACGCTGGGTTTTCACGCACCCATCTTTCAACTAAATCCGTTTGCAGCTCAATCCTATTTGGAGCACCTACTGCACATAAGTCATCAAAATAATGCACGTTATACAGCCAAAGCTTATCCTTCGACTCATCATTCCAAGCATCGGGTGTTTTTATAGAGCCGCCTTCATTTAAAAACCTAACTGCAAAGTCCTCAAAAAACTTCTGCTCATACAAATAAACAGCCACCCATTCACCAGTAACAGCCTGGCATTGAGCAAAAACATCATGAAGAACTGGCCGGAAAAGCTTTCTAAGGATACGAAAGTATATTTGCGATAACTTAATATACCTTATGGTATGAAAATAAGTCCCAATTTCCTTGATAAGCACTAGAACTTTACTGCGCACGTAACTGCTCGGCAACCTCAATGCTTACCTTTGTCACTTCAAAAATTTCTTCCGCCGTAATAGGCGCGGGCTTTCCTTGCGATATAGTCTCTAAAAATGCTTTAGCACACGCTTTCTGCCCTTTGTCCTGTTGCCATAGGTTCATTTTAGTAAAACCCTTCCAGCCGAATCCTTTCAACTTCCTGAAATTATCTAACTGAAGCGTCTTCCCTGCTGCAAACACCTCAACACGCTCTTTCGGAAAAGAAGCCGCACCATTAGCATAATAATGAATAGTCCCAAACGAGCCATCTGCAAACCCTAAAATAATAGCCGCTTTATCTTCCGTTATTGCAACAGAGTCCGTATTACCCATCCGCCTCGCCTGAACAGACACTATTTCACTGCCAGCAAGAAACCGCATCAAATCAATAAAGTGGCACGCTTCACCAATAATACGGCCACCGCCCACAGCAATGTCTTGCGTCCAATGATCTGCTGGTATATCGCCTGCATTCATTGTCATAATAAATGACTTCGGTTCCGAAATAGCCGACAGCAACTCTTTCATTTTTTGAACTTGAGGTGCAAACCGTCGATTAAAACCGACCATAAGCCTAGCGCTTTCTCCAGCTTCTAGCTGAGCATTATAGGCTTCTTTTACTTCCTCTAGTTGCAATGTATCAATTGCTAAAGGCTTCTCGACAAAAACATTTTTACCTTCCGCGAGAGCCTGTGCAACAAAGTGAGCATGTGAATTATGCTGAGTAACAACAGCAATAGTATTAATTTCCTGATTTTTCAACATCGCATCAGTATCAGTCGATGCTTTGTGAAACTCATTTTTTACACCATGAACAACGCTATTAACACCGCCTGACGTACTTAATGTGTGCAATATCGCACCAGCCTCTTTAAATGCTGGAATTAGCACTCTAGACGCATAGTTCCCAGCACCAACAAAACCTACCACCGGTTCAGTCGCTGAAGGCGGAATAAACGGGTTAAGCTCAATGACACTACTTGATAATTCTTCAGCTACCGTCGGAGGGTATTCTAAGATAATACCTAATGCTGACTTATCGTTTGTTAAAGTAGCATAACCATCAAGTGCATCGTTAAAACTATATCTATGAGAAACCAATGGCTTCACATCAAGCTTGCCACTTGAGAGCATATCCAAAATAGCTTCAAAATTTCGCTGTTCAGACCAACGCACAAAACCTATAGGGTAATCGCCCCCTTTCTCTTCATAATCTGGCTCATATCGGCCAGGCCCATAGGAGCAAGACACTTGAAAAGACAGTTCTTTTTCATAAAAGTCGGCTCGACTTAATTCTAGCCCAACGACACCAACCAAAATAATACGCCCTCTTTTACGTGACATTTTAGCCGCTTGAGAAACCGGATCATTAGAAGCAGTAGATGCAGTAATGATAACCCCATCAACCCCTTTTCCTCGACTAAAGGCTAACCCAACACTAACGGGATCTTCACCACTTCCTGGATTACAAATATCCGCTCCAAACTTCTTAGCAAGCTCTAACTTACCTTGATCATAATCAATCGCTAATACACGGCAACCATTAGCAATTAGCAATTGAACTGTCATTAAGCCAATAAGCCCAACACCAGTGACAACAAAGCATTCGCCAAGCGAGGGTTCTGCCAAACGAATCCCTTGTAAACCAATGGAGCCCAGCACAACAAATGATGCTTCGTCATCCGTCACATTATCAGGGATTTTCGCACATAAATTCTTAGGTACACGGACCACGTCCGCATGAGGCCCATTTGATATAACTCTATCGCCTTGCTTAAATTCGTCACAACCACGGCCTGTTTCAGCAACTGTACCTACATTGCAATAACCCAGAGGTAAAGGTTGATCTAATTTACTTTTTACTGCATCAATCGTTGTTGCTAAACCGTCAGTTTTAACTTTATCTAAAACCATTTTTACTTTGTCTGGCTGCTTACGCGCTTTTTGAATAAAGTTCGCTTGACCAAATTCAACCAACATACGTTCGGTGCCTGCTGATATTAAACTAACCGTTGAATGAATAAGTAAATACCCTGATTTAGCTTGGGGTGCTGGTGCGTTTACGAGGGAAGTTTCTCCACTTCCCATGTTTTGGAGGATTTGTTTCATATTAAATTAACTCTTTGGTAATATTATCAATCAGGCTCTAGGCTATAGATTTCAGTTGACAGATCGTTATTTTTAGAACCTATGTTATATGAAAATAGTAAATTATTTACATTCTTCCCCGCAGGGAACATGATTGTTCCAAATTGGAATAATCTGTAAGGAAAAATATCTTTTTCTTTTGATGAAATAATATTAAAGGAGTTATCTCCTTTATGGAGACTTATTATGTCTGATTTATTTTCAATTATTCCAAAACTAGGTTTATTCTCCAATAAACCTAGCAATTTATTTTTGGGGTTTTCACATGGTTCTGTAGAGGTTGAAAAAATATAATAATCCTTTAACTCTCCTCCATATATGCAGGAGCCATTTAAATCGTAAAGTTTTTTACTTATCCACTTACCTTCACGCCTGCATAATAACCGGACACTATTTTTTTCAATTTGGGTATCTGTAGCATACAACAAACCTTCATCTGTAGGGAAAGCCACACAAGCACGATAGTTCTGCTTTCCACTAACAATCATTTCAACATCTTGAAAGTTATTTTTTGCCATATAAATCGCAGCAGAATGTTCAAAATCTCCTACTAAGATCCACACACATTCATTTTTAGCATCTGGAATCAAAGCATGAACATGGTTGATCTCGCCAACTTTAAACTGAAATGGGCTTACCCAGTTACTATTAGCTACCCTTTGAAATATTTTCACTGCTTTTCGGTCATGGTTACCAAAGTATTCTCCAAAGCATATTGAATTTGAGAAACCAGGAATATCCTTAATTTCACAAAACTGTAACGGGCCTCTTCCTTTTCTGAAAGTAAACTCTTTAACAAGCTTTTTATTTGTAAAATCATAACGTTGAATTTTCCCACCATAAGTAAAGAATGTGTAGTTCCCACTTGCTAGTGCGGTCATAACGCCTAACCGCTTCAATCTAAACCACAGAGAAAATATCCCAAACAACCTATTTAATAAAGTTTCAAAAAAGCTAAATACAAACGTTACTTCACCATCGGGTGATCTAAGATACACCTTATTGGACTTTGCTAACAACAAATCACCTGATGAATTAAAGCAAAGTGGCTTAGCCCTTGATATAACACCAACTAACCTCATTTTTTTAACCAAAAATAAGGATAACCGCTTGAATTTTTTTGCATCAAGAATTCAATGAGATCTTTCGAATTGAGCACTTCTACAGTAATTCCATTGATAGTAGTTGTTTTTAAAATACCAGCATTAATTAAATCTTTACAAAGCGTACGCTCACCATAGTGAAGGGCCCCCCAGTGCGGAGATCGCTCACGTAGAGTTCTTTTTTCCTCATAATCACCATCTTTTATAATGAAAGTTTTATTAGCATACCAGTCATCTACAGGCCAGCGCTCATCTAACACATCCTCTGCCACATGAATCATAGTTAAGCTATGGGTTAAATCAGTACCTAAACCTACAATAACAGCACCATTATCTACACAGTGTTTCCATGATGAATTTTTTCCACATGCTAATGGAGAGGCGCCCTTTAAATTATCCCGCATAATAGCTTCTGCTAAAGGCCCCATTGCAACCATTGAGTTGATAGGGTGCCTGCTCCGAATAGATCTAGCACATTTATGAAGTATTAGTGGCAACACACCTGTTTTTATTGGACTCTTGATTACATTATATTCATAGACAGCATCAGGGGACGCTTCATTTAAGTAATCTTCAGCTTTAACCGCATTTTTAAACGCTGCCATCGCAGGCATGGCTAGAGTGCCAGTATCACCTATTAACTCTAGCAGGGCCTCTATTATTTGGCTTGGAGTTTTCCCTCGCCCTTTAAATGGTCCGTAAGCAGAATGAACAACAATCAACGCCCCTTCCCTCACACCATTAGATGACAGAAAATCTTCTATTTTATTGAAATTTATTGGCGTTGAGTTTACCTCCATAGACTTCTTGCTTTTTGCCTTTTTTGAAAGCCACTTAACATTCTTCCAATAAATCCTTCTTAAAAACATTTCCATATGTGGAGAAATTGAAAACACCCTCCTAATTAAACTATCGTTTGCCATTTATATTCCTATTTTAATTTAATTACATATACACCCCGTCATTAACGGTTAATCTGCTGGTGATAACGTAACTTATCAAAGCACCTAATGTTATTAGGCCAAATCAGCATTATTTCATATAATTTTTAAGAAAATAGTCATATGACTTCTTATGTTCATTACAAATAAACGCTGATGTCTCTAAAGAAGTTGAGCCATGCTCTCTATCATTAATAACTAGGACTGGCTGGTGCTCAACTTTCAAACCAACTTTTCTACACTCTTCTGCGACAAAACCCTCTTCACCAAATAAAAATCTAGGGTAGTTAACATGTGCCCCTGAATTAAAATATTGCTTTGTAAACACCATGAATGCCCCGTGAGCGCCGTACATAAAAGATGGTTTCATTATCACTGAAGTGTTAACTGATTTTGGTTTGGAGTACCGCCCCCTTATATGATGTTTAAGTTTTTTGTACAAAGAAAATGAAAACGGGCTAGAGGAAATAAACCTAAATAAAGTAATTCTAAATTTGCTAGGCCGAACAAGGATTTTAGGGTTAGAATCTAAGCCTGTACTTTGCGATAAAACCCTAGGAGCTATAACCCCAATATCAGAAGCTGTCTTTAATAAATAAAGCTCATTAAAGAAACTCTCCGCAACTGTCAAATCCACATTGGAAACAATTACATAATCAAATTGCTCAGGGGCTTGCTCTGTCGCTTGTACGCCTTTATAGAACGCAGGAAAATAGCCAATATTGTCATTTTTTATATAAATATATTGAAATGAAAAATTTAGATTATCTATTAACTCTTTATTATTTTCATTGGTTGAGTTATCGCTTAACACAACAGTTAAGTTTACCCCTTTAGTTTGACTGTATGATTTTTCGATTGATTTCAATAACCGTAATGCATCTTGATATGCGTTATAGCACACACAAACTAAGGCAACTTCCAACACACCAGAATTATTTTTTTTCATACTTTCAGATGCTAACAACCCATTAGAATTTTTATTCATTTAATTTACCTGTTTTGCCTAAAAATACATCGTTAAAAGCAATAAAAATATATTTAAGTCTAATTAATTTATTTACTTCAAAGAATAGGGTTTTCATTAATATTCTAACTGGGTTTAAAAGAAGATAGCTTGATAAAAGAAAGTCACTTTTGTGATTAAATTTAAAAAACAGGCAAGGGTTTCTGACTTGATAATACAATCTAAATGGTAAATGATTATATACTGTGATTGACAACCCAAATATATCTTTCACTTTTGAGTTACCCTTAATTTCGTAATATCAACTAGCTAAAAATAATCCATATAAATAGTTACTAAACCCGAGCAACCACACCACGTTCATTTTGCATCTACAAATTATACACACCATTATTAGTTAGAATAGGCCGCGCCTTCAGCTTATTGACATTATCTATCCCATTTAAGGAAGACGCTATAAATGCGCACAATAAATATACTCTAGGTTCAATATTCACATTTAATGCAATTGACCCTAAAAATGAAAATGCAAACAACAAACTAAAAAACTTAGCTGAAGGTGTTAGCCGAGAATAATTAAATAAGTTAGTTATATGCATTAAACTAAAAACAATATATCCGACCAAATAAAACACACCATAGTTCATCAATATATATATG
>Ga0209081_1002769_pt1 | contig 10071 bp, 12 predicted proteins | sample GOMGulsemesocosm_4_FD_184636 | JGI IMG/M metagenome (GOLD analysis project Ga0209081, IMG submission 184636) | Methane-oxidizing microbial communities from mesocosms in the Gulf of Mexico - GOM15B Gulf of Mexico (SPAdes) (version 2) | ecosystem: Environmental > Aquatic > Marine > Cold seeps... | reverse complement strand
TGCGATCTGGCTGAACCCGGATATGCTGTCATCATATGAATTCTGGCAGTTCTGGCGCAATACCACCGATGCTGACGTGGGTCGTTTCCTGAAGCTCTATACCGAGCTACCAGTGGAGGAATGTGAACGACTGGGCGCGCTACATGGGTCCGAGATCAACGCCGCCAAGGTGCGGCTGGCAAACGAGGTCACTGGTTTGTTGCACGGAACAGAGGCCGCCAAAGCTGCCGAAGCAACAGCGCGCGACGTGTTTGAAAAGGGAGGGGTTGGTCAGGACTTGCCCACTCTGTCCCTCTCGGCTGCTGATCTGGGCGATGGCATTTCCATTGTGCAGCTGATCGTCAAATCCGGACTGGCAAAAACCGGCAAAGAGGCCAAGCGGCTGATTTCCGAGAACGGCGCCAAACTCGACGATGCACCGCTGACCAATGCCGGATTGATGATCAACGCCGAGGCGCTGTCCTCGCCGATCAAGCTGAGCGCAGGGAAGAAGCGTCATGCGCTGGTGCAATTGGAGGGCTAAGATAGCCATCTGACCGGGATCGACAATGGGCCATAACACTGGCCCAGTGAATGCAAACAAGCGCTCCCGCCCGTCGTCAGGTATCAAAGATACCTTTCCTCCCGTTTGGGCCGGGCGCCGCGCTGTCGCGCGGCGCGGCTGCGTTTCGAACGCAGGGACATCGCATATGGCTTGTTGTGTTGATATCAATCAATTGCGCTGATTTTGAGCGCCATCCCAAAGGATCAGTAGCCCCATTTTGGCAAGCACTGCCCCTGTTTAGGGTGAGGTCGCGCCCACTTACGGCCCTCGTTGTCACCGGGAACGCAAGGCACAGTCCCGCCTAAAGAAACAAGTAGTCCAACAGGCTGAGAAGAATAAACACCGGCACCGACAAAGCAGTGGCCAGCAAAACGGCGGCCGATTTGGTCATACGCGGGCCAGGGGCACAGTGACCCAGGATTTGAATAGATTTTTTCATGGCCCCATTAACCATCATTTAGGTTTATACGGCGTTAATGGCCCCCATGTTCGATTTTATGCCAGCAGATGTCATGCCCCGCCCTATTCAACGTTCCATCCCCATCCGTGCCCTGGCTCAATCGCCGGAGTTTGCGCGTGCTTTGCAGCTTTGTGGTCAACAGCCGCTGGTCCTGGACCAGCTTGGTGACACATTGGTGATGCAGCGCCGGATATGGGGCAAAATTGATGTCGCCATGGTCAACCGTGCCCGGATTGCCAAACCGCTGCGGCTGCTGGAAATCCTGCAAGAACAGGGCCTGAGACGTACCCCTGTCATCCTGTCACCGGATGCCCCTGTGCCCGAACTGGCCAAACTTGGCGCGGTCCCGTTGATGAGCCCGGCACAGGTTGCCAAGCTGGATTTGACCGCGCCCCAAGACCAACGCCGTGCCGCATTGCACCAGAAGTGGCGCAACCGCTTGAACCATGCCGAATCGCAAAACCTACGGGTGACCCGGCAGACGATGCCACTGGACCCCGAACACTGGCTTCTTAGGGCCGATGCCAGCCAGCAAGGTAAACGTGGCTATCGCAACTGGCCGGTGGAGCTGACCCTGTCATATGTGCACGAAAACCCTGGCAAGGCGAAACTGTTCCAGGCGTTTGAGGGCAACGAGGTGATTGCCGCCGTGTTGATCCTTTGCCATGGCACCAGCGCCACCTATCACATCAGCCACACCACCGACCGAGGCCGCGCTGTATCAGCGCATAACCTGTTGATGTGGCAGGCGATGAACTGGCTTGCGGCTAAGGATTACCAACAGCTGGACCTGGGCCTGATCAATACCGAAGATGCCGCCGGACTGGCCCGCTTCAAACTGGGAACCGGTGCCTATTTGCACAGCTTGGGTGGCACCTGGATAGTCTGGCCGCCGATGGGTCGCTTGCTGCGCCCTCTTGCCGCGCTGGATCGTCGGTTGATGACGCCCCGTATCGCTGGACAGAGCTGAATCGCTGATATATTTGAACGATTGTTCAGATACAATTTGGAGCCGTTCTTATGAAATTATCCACCACTGCCGCTGTCATCACCGGCGGCGCATCGGGCCTGGGTGAGGCCACTGCGCGCCACTTTGCCCAAAACGGCGCCCAGGTCACCATCCTTGACCGCGACGCTGAGCGTGGCACAGCCATCGCCGCCGAAATTGGCGGCCACTTTGTGCAGACCGATGTCACCGACGAAGACTCGGTCACCGCCGCCATTGCCTTTGCCGTTGAAAAAATGGGCCGGATTTCGACCTGCGTCAACTGCGCCGGTATTGCCTACGGTATCAAAACCGTGAGCCGCGACGGGCCGCATCCGTTGGATTCGTTCCAACGTACCATCGATATCAATTTGGTTGGCACCTTCAACGTGTCGCGACTGGCTGCCATCGAGATTGCCAAGAATGAGCCCGAATCCGATGGGGCCCGTGGGGTAATCATCAACACGGCCTCGGTTGCCGCATTTGATGGTCAAAAAGGTCAGGCCGCCTATGCTGCCTCAAAGGGCGGTGTTGTGGGCATGTGCCTGCCAATGGCGCGCGATTTGGCCTCCACTGGCATTCGGGTGATGACCATCGCACCGGGCATTTTCATGACGCCGATGCTGGCCGGACTACCCGAAGATGTGCAAAAGCAGCTGGCCGTTGATGTCCCCAACCCTCCACGCTTGGGTGATCCGTCAGAATACGGACGCCTGGCCGGATTCATCGTCGAAATGGGCTATCTCAACGGCGAGGTGATCCGTCTCGACGGTGCCCTGCGTATGCGCTGAGCGCAGCCAAACAAGAGATCGCAAAAATGTTAGCTCGGGACTGGTCATGTTTCCGGTTTCCCGAGCTGACAACGAGACACTAGCGCACCCGCAGGCTACTTGATCCGGGTCCAATCCTGCCCACGACAGATCAACCCGCCCGCAACGCAGCCCTTGACCTCCAATCTATTGCCATTGAGCGACATCTTTGACGAATAGGTCTTATCGGCATCCGGAGCCCAAATTTTACCACCGCTGTAAGAACCGCCGCCATCCGCCGTCATATTCCATAGCATCTTCTTACCCAGATGCTCATAGCCAGCCTGCACAGCATTGTCTTTGTCATAAGCTGCCTTGATCGTACCGCAAATGTCACTGCCACAGGGCGCAATGGTGACATGCAAGTAGCCGCCGGTGTCACCAGGCGCCGTTTTCCAGGTGCCTGCTACCGGATCTGGCACCGGACCTGCCAATGCCACAGTTGCCAATCCCAGCCCGAACGCTATTCCAAGACACAGTTTCTTCATGTTCAATCCTCCTAGTGATGGCGTCACTGTGACCCAATCCCGCATTTTCAGGCAAGCTTGACTTGAGGTCGCGTTGCATTCCGGGCCGCTCTTGTGCAAAACACCGCCGAGATCCGCATGAAAGGCTGTCCAAATGATCCTGTACCCCGCCATCGACCTTAAAGACGGCCAGGCCGTGCGCCTGCTGCACGGCGACATGGACAAAACCACCGTGTTCAACGACAATCCAGCCGCCCAGGCACTGGAATTCGTCGAGGCCGGCTGTGAGTGGCTGCATCTGGTGGATCTGAACGGCGCCTTTGCAGGCACCCCGGTAAACGCCGCCCCGGTCGAGCAAATCCTCAAGCAGTGCAAGGTGCCCGCACAGCTAGGCGGCGGCATTCGCGATATGGCCACCATCGAGGCCTGGATCACCAAAGGCCTGGCGCGGGTCATCCTGGGCACGGTTGCGGTGGAAAACCCCGACCTTGTCCGCGAAGCAGCCCGTGAATTCCCCGGCAAGGTCGCCGTCGGCATTGATGCCCGCAATGGCCGGGTCGCCACCAAAGGCTGGGCGACAGAAACCGACGTTATGGTCACGGATCTGGCCAAATCATTCGAGGACGCCGGCGTCGCCGCCATCATCTACACCGACATCCTCCGTGATGGCGCGATGAAGGGACCCAACGTCACCGCCACCGCTGATCTGGCCAATGCCGTCTCAATCCCGGTCATCGCCTCTGGCGGCGTCTCGTCACTGGACGACCTGCGTGCCCTGAAATCCTGCGGCGCACCTTTGAATGGCGCCATCTCAGGCCGCGCGCTCTATGATGGTGCCATTGATCTGAACCAGGCCTTGGCAGTCCTCAAAGCCTGATCATGACCCGCACCACCAAAACGGATCTTCCGCAGCACTCATTGCTGCACAGCTACATTCAGCAGGGTGACTTTCTGGATTGCTACAAATGCGCTACGGAAGTGTCCGTGGATGCCGCAGCGCAACGCGCCATGCGGTTTCCGCCTTGGGCCAGCTGGCTGCTGCGCCTCCGCAATATTCTGGTCGCCCCACTGGGCCTGACGAACGAATTCCCCAAGGGCGACAAAATCGGCCCCTTCCCAATCGATCAGCGCAACGACCACGAGATCATCCTTGGGTTAGATGATTCTCACCTGAACTTCCGCATCTCAATCCTGACCACCGGAACCGAGGCTTACTGCGCCACCTGGGTCCACCGCAACAACTGGCTGGGCCACCTCTATCTGGCCGCCATCATGCCATTCCACATCCTGATCGTGCGCAATGCGGTGGGTCAAATCTGGCGGCCCGACCAGCCCCAATGATCTGGCCCCTCACCAGCCTGTTTTTGATATCTTTTTCCGCCGCCACTCTACTGCCCGGCGGCTCCGAGGCCGCCTTATTGCTGCTTGCGGCACAGGGCAACCACACGCCGCTGGCCCTGCTCATTGTCGCCAGCACCGGCAATATCCTCGGCTCTCTGCTCAACTATGCACTGGGCCGTTACGCGCTGCGCTATCAGGATCGACGCTGGTTTCCGGTGTCCCCGAAACGACTAACACAGGCGCAACACTGGTTCACACGCTGGGGCAAATACTCGGTACTCGGTGCCTGGCTGCCGCTCATTGGCGACCCGATCACCGTTGCAGCAGGTGTGATGCGGATGAACTGTCTGACCTTCCTCCTGCTTGTCACCCTCTCCAAAACCCTGCGGTACGCCGCCCTGCTCGGCCTGTTCAACACCTTCGTCTGAGCTCTGGAATTCCCCGCACAAACCCTCTATGAAAGCGCCATAACCAGAGGCGAGCCATGCTGAAAACACGTATCATCCCCTGCCTGGATGTGGCTGATGGCCGCGTTGTCAAAGGCGTCAATTTTGTCGGTCTGCGCGATGCCGGCGATCCTGTCGAAAGCGCCAAGGCCTATGATGCGGCCGGTGCGGACGAACTCTGCTTTCTCGACATCCACGCCACTGTTGAAAACCGAGGCACCATGTTCGACCTGGTGCGCCGCACCGCCGAGCAATGCTACATTCCGCTCACCGTCGGCGGTGGTGTCCGCACCCGCGAAGACGTGCGCGCCCTGCTGCTGGCCGGTGCCGACAAGGTCTCGTTCAATTCAGCCGCCGTCGCCAACCCCGACGTCATTGCACAGGCCGCCGATCAATTCGGCAGCCAATGTATCGTCTGCGCCATCGACGCCAAAACCACCTCTCCCGGCAAATGGGAAATCTTCACCCACGGCGGCCGCCGCGCCACCGGCATTGACGCGGTGGAATTTGCTAAAACTGTGGTTGCAAAAGGCGCCGGAGAAATCCTGCTCACCTCGATGGACCGTGACGGCACCAGATCCGGCTTCAACCTACCGCTGACCCGCGCCATTTCTGATGCTGTCAGCGTGCCGGTAATTGCCTCAGGCGGTGTCGGCACCCTGGATCATCTGGTCGAAGGCGTCACATTGGGCGGAGCCAGCGCCGTGCTCGCCGCCTCAATCTTTCACTTTGGCGACTACACCATCGCCGAGGCCAAGGCACATATGGCTGCCGCAGGCATCCCAATGAGGCAAACATGAGCATTCTCCACGATCTCGCCGCCACCATCGACTCCCGCAAGGATGCCGACCCTGCCAGCAGCTGGACCGCAAAACTGCTGGCCAAAGGCCCGGAAAAATGCGCCGAGAAATTTGGCGAAGAGGCCATCGAAGCGATCATCGAAGCCGTCAAAGGCGACCGTGAAAACCTCATCTCCGAGGGCGCAGACGTGCTCTACCATTTTTTGGTGATGCTGGCGTCGCGCGACATTGCACTGGATGACGTGCTGACTGAACTCGCCCGCCGCCAGGGCCTCAGCGGTCTCGACGAGAAAGCCGCCCGCGCCAAACCCTGATCTTCTTCTGTTTAAAAATATCCTGGGGGTGAGGCCAGCGGCCGAGGGGGCAACGCCCCCTTTCTACAATTTCGACGAAATCACCCCGGTGGCAAACCCGCCCATCCGCAGCTCGCCGTGCAAGCGTTGATATTCTATCTTAGGACAGCGATTCTGCACCACCGTCACCCCACGCGCTTCTGCTTTGGCGGCCGCCTCTGCATGTTCAACCCCAATTTGCAGCCAGATGGTCTTCAGGCCGGGCAACACCTCCAGAGCCTCGTCGACAATCTCTGGAACCGCTGCTGATCGGCGAAAGATATCCACCATATCCACCGCCCCATCAATCGCTGTCAGGCTGGGTTGCACCACCTGGCCAAACAGCCGCTCGCCTGCATGGCGCGGATTGACCGGGATAACCCGAAATCCTTTTAGCCCCAGATACCGCGCCACATAATAGCTGGGGCGCACCGGGTTCAGTGACACCCCAACCACCGCAACAGTCTTGGTCCGGCGCAGGATGTCTTTTAGGTGTTGGTCACTATATTTGGTCATGGTGCACCCTATCGCTGCAGCACCTTGAATGGAAAGTTGAAAACGAAAACCGCCACAAAAAAGCGCCCAGGGATTAGCCCGGGCGCAAGGTCTGGAACGAGGGACAGTGAAATAAGACCTACGGTGGTTCCGCGCCGCAGTCACAGCCTTGATATGGGGTGAAAAAACCCGAATGAAAGGCCAGATCGCGGTTTCGTGAGAAATCCCGGCTTACTGGTTCAGCACACCCGGCCAGTTGCTGCGCGCCTGTGCGATCAGTTCAGCAGATTGTCTTTGCCAAATCTGATGCACAGCGGGGCTATACAACAAGAACAACTCACCCTTGATGATCTGCCAGGATTCAGGGCTGCCCGACATCAAATAGCCCTGCGAGACCGCATAGGCGCAATAGCCGCCAAACCGCGGCGCATAGGCGCGCGGGTTGGCTTCAAAGCTGCTTTGGTGGTCTTTTGACACGAAACGCCAGATCGCGCCCTTCCACATCACCGCAAATTCGGCGTGGCCATGGGTCGCACGGCCCTCCCTAAAAAACGCCACTGTGTCATAGCCACCAATAGCAATCCCCTGCTGGGCATGAAACATTAGCTGATCAGCCTGCGCCGGGCGCGATGGCTGTAGAAACACACAAAGAACAGCCATAAAGGCGAGGCGCAGAAACAATTGGAACTCCATTCCAGGCAGCTGGGTCAATAGGACAGGGTTGCTCCAATGTGCCGGATCATCCCCGCCCTGCCTAGCCTCGATACGCAGACGTGAACAGCCTGTGTCACCACCGCGAGGTCGCGTTACCGCGCAATCGACGCATAGAGCGCCAGCGCCGCTGCATTCGACACATTCAGCGAGCCAAAACCACCTGCGGCATCGATCTTGACCAATTGATCGACAGTTTCCTTGGTCTTTTGCCGCAGCCCCGGCCCCTCGGCCCCCAATACCAGCGCCACCGGGCGGTCACGCCGCCCATCCAGAGCCGTCTCAATGGTCACTTCAGCCTCGCCGTCCAGCCCCAACACGATGAAGCCCATGTTCTGCAACTCAACGATCGTGTCGGACAGATTACGTACCCGCAGATAGGGCTGACGCTCCAGCGCGCCGCTGGCGGATTTGGCCAGCGCCCCGGTTTCTGGTGCGGAATGATGCCGGGTGCCGATCACGGCACTGGCACCCAGCACTTCGGCAGTTCGCAGTATGGCACCGACGTTATGCGGATCAGTCACCCGGTCCAACAACAACAGCCGAGGCACCTCTGCCCCAATACAGGTCTCAGACAGCCCGCCCCACTTCAGCGGCTTCACTTCCAGTACTGCCCCCTGATGTACTGAATTGGGATCGATTGGTGCCTTGAACCTGCGCGGGTCAACAAGTTCCGGCTCGATACCAGACTCGGCAATCGCATCAGCCAGTTTGGTCTGGGCGTTCATCGTCACCATCAGCCGTAATTTCTGACGTTTAGGGTTAAGCAATGCATCGCGCACCGCGTGCAGACCAAACAGCCAGACTGTCTCCGCCTCCGCAGCCTTCTTGCCCTGTTCTTTTTCGACAACCCATTTTGGTTTCTTAGTCATCCTGCTCTCCAGCAAAAAGGAATTTTGAGCCATCGTGAAAAACCTGCGATTTTCCTGTTGACGCTCCGTTGGTCCGCTTGTAATCACGCCTTCACATCAGGTGCAACAGTCACCTGATAGTGGGCGACAGGCCGCAAGGTGTGGCAGGGGACTGTAACTCCCTCGCGGAGACGCACGCCTGGTTCGATTCCAGGGTCGCCCACCACTTCTACCGCTATGGAGGAGTGGAAATTCAACAAAATCAACAACTTACGGCAAAATGAGTTTTTGCCTTTGTGATTTAGGTTGAAAATCCCGTAAGAAATCCCGTAAGTTTTTCATACTACCACAGCCTATCAAAGGCTGGCGGAGGTCTGGAGAATGCCTAAGAAGAGTGCGCCATACTACTGGGACCGGGGTGGATTTTATTTTCGCAAATGGGTCCCCAAGCGATATCGGACGGTTGATCCCAGACAGTCCGTCGTAATCTGTCTGCATACCACTGATGAGTTGGAGGCTGCCAAAAAGGCGGTCGAGGTGGAAAAGGAAGTCCAGGCAAATTGGGATGCCCTACTAGCCGGACGATCCAACGATGCAATATCAGCATGGAAAACAGCCAAAAAACTGGCAGCCGCAAAAGGGTTCTCCTATTTGCCCGCCGCCGACATAGCAAAAGGGCCGCTACACGACATAATTGACCGCCTCGAAGCTCTGCCAGCCTTCAATAACTCGGTCCCACAAACAGACGCCCCCAAAGTCCAAGCCGTGCTCGGGTCACACCCGGTCCCCAAGCAAACGATTCTTGAGGCCAAACAAGAATACTTTGAACAGGCCGGGGATAAGCTTCTCAACAAGACGCCCGCCCAGATAAAGCGGTGGACTGTTGTTCGGGACCGGGCAATCAACGATCTAATCGCCGTAATTGGTGACAAGTTATACGAGGACATCGACCGCGCGGACATGAAAGAGTATCGCGCCTGGTGGCTAACCCGCATTGCGGACGACTCGATCAATCCCGAGACCGCCAACAAATACATTTCCTATCTGTCCGGGATGTTCCAGTCCTGGGCTAAGATCAACGGCCGCGATATTCCAAACCCATTTCAGGGAATAAAGTTCAAACGCCCGCCCCCTTCCCCGGCTGTTGTGTTCTCTGCCTCTTGGATCACTACAAAATTTGTAAACGGCGGAGCACTGGACAGGCTTAATCCAGAAGCCAGAAATGCCTTCCTAATGATGATCAATACCGGGGCCAGGCCGTCCGAAATACTAGGGGTAAAACCCGGCGACATATTTTTGGACCAAGACATTCCCTTCATCCGCATTGAACCCAACGACTGGGGAAGTTTGAAAAACCCCCAATCAAGGCGGGAAATTCCATTGGTTGGCGTGTCCTGTGTCGCTGCCGCCCAGTACAAGGAACTTGGATGCGCCACCGCCTACCGAAACAAGGGCGACAGGTGGTCTGCTACGGTCAACAAATACCTTCAGACCAACGGCCTAAAAGAAACCAACAAACACACGCCCTATGCTCTTAGACATAGTTTCGAGACCAGATTGCGGGAAACAGGCTGTGACGAACAACTCCGTTGTGAGTTGATGGGGCATGGTTACAATCGGCCGCGCTACGGCACGATTTCACATAAGTTGTTACACAAGGCGCTAATGAAGATCGCACTTTGATTGCGCTTGAGCCTCCCCCAAAGAAGTGGTCCGCCGCTATAGTTAGGGATCGGAGGACCATAGATGGCTATCAAGCGACCCAAGCCCGAAGAGATTGTCGTGAAGTTGCGGCAGGTTGAAGCTCTGATGGGGCAAGGTATGCCCCGG
>Ga0209081_1002768_pt1 | contig 10076 bp, 6 predicted proteins | sample GOMGulsemesocosm_4_FD_184636 | JGI IMG/M metagenome (GOLD analysis project Ga0209081, IMG submission 184636) | Methane-oxidizing microbial communities from mesocosms in the Gulf of Mexico - GOM15B Gulf of Mexico (SPAdes) (version 2) | ecosystem: Environmental > Aquatic > Marine > Cold seeps... | reverse complement strand
AAGTTAACTTGCAGACCCCGATCTTGATAGACCTTAAGTTTTACGTCGTGGGTGCCGTCAACCAAGACACGCTGAATCAACCAGCTGGGGCTCAAATCACCACGCTCCACATCGTTAAGGTTAAACACTTTCTCCTTCACCGCGCGCTTAGAGGGGTTGCGAACCACCAGTATTCTTGGCAGGTGACGGAAGCGGTGATTGTTATTCAAGACGATGGCCACACACCCATTAACCAATTCGACAATACTGCCCGGTGGGTAGAGCCCCACCATTTCAATAAACTGCTCCGCCAGCCTCACGTCAAACTGCTCACCGGCGCAGCCCAGTATTTCTTTGAGCGCCGCCGTCGAGGGCATCGCCTCGGCGTAACAGCGCTCTGCGGTCATCGCATCATACGCATCAACGATGGCAATAATTCGGGCATTATCCGAAATACCCGACGCCTTTAAACCGCGCGGATAACCGCCACCGTCTAGGCGCTCATGGTGGCTGTAAGCCACATCGACCGCAGAATGCGGCACCCCTGGGGAGGACATCAACAGATTGCGCCCATGAATCGCATGGGCTTTCATGGCCGTGTATTCTGCGTCCGTCAAACTCGACGGTTTATTGACCACCTCCGTTGGCACGCGCATCTTACCCACGTCGTGTAACAGGCCGCACAATCCTAAGTTCTGCAGCGCCTCCTCTTCTAGACCGAGGTGACGACCAAAAGCGATGGCCAAAATACACACATTGAGGCAGTGCTCGGATGTGTACGCATCCTTGTCCCGCATCTTTGTCATCCACAGCATCGCGTCGGGGTTGCGCAAAATACTGCTAACACAGTTTTTTACCGTGGTTTTCGCCTGTTCGGTATTGATAGAGGCCCCTAAACGCGCCTCATCCATCAAGCTTTTAGTCAGACGACGCGCCTCTCGGTGCACCCCCAGCGACTGACGATGTTCATCGCTTGCACTGACTTTATTGATATAGCGCAGACCCGAGCCCGACTTAGTAGTGCCTATCTTGCGCTCCTCTGGAGGTACCCAAGCTTCCTGCACTGCGTCCACCCACACATGCTCACAGTACTCAGCCATGGTGGTCACATCGTCAATGGTTTCGAGGGTAAAACCTTGAATGAGGAAGGGGGTTTCAAGCCATGGGCGATCAAGCTCGGAGACGTACATACCAATGCGCAGCTCAGAGACATTTAACTTGATGCGCTGCGTCTTCTCTGCAAAGTGCCCAGCATTGGTATTAGCTTTTTTCACTGAAGGGTCAATTCCATGTTCGTTTATCTCCACGAGGCCCCTAAATACTGTCGCTCATGGTGTTTATTATACAAGTATTTCCCAACAAGCTTAGGTGACTTCAAAAAAATACTCATGATCGCGCCAACAATCGCCCAAAAACAGAAAAACCATCAATCGAAACCGGCAATTTGATCACCTTACTCTATACTCCTGTGGACACGTCGCACCTCAGATACAGACACAAGAATGACCACCACTGTGCATAAATATTGGTCATGCTACGGGCCATAAAATATATTCACGCCAGTAACCTGAACCCATGCCATCGTCCGCGCAGAGTCATCCAACCAGCGGCCAACCAACGCCAATGACCGCAATGAAATAAAGGCTGATACGGACTTCTATGACTCACTCGATACCATCATCGCGTTCCCTCAGCCTACAGTGGAAGCTGGTGTCCAAAGCGTTGCTCGCCCTCACCGTGATTTTCAGTTCGATCGCTTGGTTTCAATTCCAACAACTCCAACAACAGCAGCGCGTACAATTACAGCAGCAGCACAGTCACGCCCAACAACTCTTACAGGGACTGGCTCAAGCGCACAGTCTCAACAGCCTTAAGCTCGGCCAAACCCTTGCCCAAATGGTCAGCGAGGACCTCAAGTACGGACGCATCCAGCCGGCCCAGCAGCGTTTAACACAGTACTGGCAGAACCAACGCAGCAAAGCGCTGCTAACCGGCGGTTTAAGCAGCCTTACCCTCATCGATGAAACACTGGCCTCGACCCTGCACTTTGGCAATGAGCAACCAAGTCAGTCGCTATTAAGCAGCCTTACCCCCACAAATGAGTACACCCACGTCAGCTGCTTCGCGGGCCACTGCAGCCAATGGATCGCCATACCCATCGAAGCCGTAAATAATACTGGCTCAGCCGCCCCGGAAGACTTACACGCAGACGATAGCGCAACCAAAATATCAACGCCGCACTCACTCGGCACGCTCATTATCAGTAGCAGCCTAGAACCGCTGCGCCAACAAATACAAGAAAGCGGCTTCAGTAACCAGTTCACCTACCGCACGCCAAAAACCGAACCTATTTCGGCCACCGCGCCCACAGCCGACATCCCCGCATGGCAACTGTATTTCCCGACCGCCCCCAAGACTGATGTGCTGACCAGCCTGAATGACATCGCCAAACAGCAGGATTATCGCCAGCTGGTCACTCAACCAGTCCTAAGTGCGAACACGGCGTGGGGGTTATTACCGTATCCGGGTAAAACAGCGAATTCGCTGATGCTGCTTATAAACCACCCAGTGGATAGCCACTTACTGCCCGCGACCATGTCACGCACACTACAAGTCTACGCATTGGCTGGCTGCGTACTCGCGCTACTACTGGCTATCGCACTGCGCGGCCCACTGCACCGACTGCAACAACAAACCCACCTAATGCCACTGCTCGGCCAGAAGCAGTTTCAACAGATACGCGAAGACATCTTCAAAAATCAACGCAGCTGGCCCGATGAGCTAGACCTCCTAGATCAAGCCATGTGCACCCTGACCTACCAGCTGGAATCCCTAGAGCAGGCGGTTGATGTGCGCACCCAAGAGATGGAGCGTCTCTCGCTGTTTGACACGCTCACGGGTCTGGCCAATCGACACCTATTCCAATACGAACTGCAAAACCAGCTACAGGAATACAAAGCCCAAAAAAGCGATCAGCTGACTGCCGTGGTACTGCTAGATCTCGATAAATTCAAACGCATCAATGACTCCCTAGGCCATCAACAGGGCGATCTTTTACTTGAAAAAATGGGCAAGCGTTTAAAGCAAACCATTCGTTCGATGGGATTAGTGGCGCGCTTAGGCGGCGATGAGTTTGCCCTGCTGCTGCGCAATATCAAACACCCCCAACAACTGGATATTATCGGCGAGAAGATCCAAGCCCTGGTCAGCAAACCCATTGAGCTTAATGACAGCAGCGTTGTTGTGCACTGCAGCGTGGGTATATCTCTGGCCAGCCTCAACGACTCGGCCAACGACCTGATCAAACACGCTGAAATCGCCATGTACCGAGCCAAAAGCAATGGTGGCAACAGCTTCCAGCGCTTCAATCCCAACATGGCCACCGAGGCTCAGGACGCACTGTCCCTAGAGCGGGATATTCGCCGCGGTCTCGATGAAAAAGAATTCACCCTCTTTTTACAGCCGAAAGTTGATATGGAAGGCCACATAAAATCATTCGAGGCGCTGGTGCGCTGGGATCACGAAGAGCGAGGACTGCTGCCCCCCGGTGAATTCATTCCCGCCATGGAGAGCATGGGGTTTATCAGTGAACTCGATAACTGGATGCTGGAGATTACCTGCCGGCAACTCAAGGTATTGGAGAGCCTTTACCCCGACCTATCGATCAGCGTCAACATATCCTCAACGCACTTCACTGATCACGGCTTCCTTACTTTTCTGCAACAGTGCCTAAAGAAATACCCCATTGACCCCAGCCGACTTGAGCTAGAGATAACTGAAACCCTGCTGATGGAAAACATGAGTACAGGATTGGAGGTCATTGATAAAATCAAACTGCTGGGTGTGCGCATCGCACTGGATGACTTTGGCACCGGATACTCGTCCCTAAGTTACCTAAAAACACTGCCCATCGACACGGTTAAAATTGACCGTGAGTTCATCAAAGACATCCCCGACAGCGAGTCCGATATGCAGATATCTTCGGTGATTATCTTCCTTGCCAAGCAACTGCATTTTGAAGTGGTCGCCGAAGGCGTGGAAACCGCTGAACAGCTCGCCTTTCTCAAAGCCAGTCACTGCGACCTAGCCCAAGGGTTTTTCTTCAGCAAACCCATTGCCGCTCACAAGGCACTGTTGATGCTCGAGAACGAGCGTCTCAACCTGTTATCAGGTCATGATGCCGCGTCCCAGAAGATCTCCTAAAATCAAAAAAACCCTAGAGTACCGCTTTAATCGACGCCGCAAGATATTCCAAGTTTGAGCGACTAATGCCGGCAATATTGATGCGCGAGGAGTTCACCATATAAACACTGAACTCCTTCTGTAAGCGCGCCACCTGTGTTTCATCCAACCCCAGGAACGAAAACATGCCGCGCTGACGCGGAATAAAACTGAAGTCGCCCGCGTCCACTAACGCATCCGCCAACTGCACACGCAGGGACGCTATGCGCTGGCGCATTTCAGACACCTCACCCTGCCACTGAGTGGTCAGCACGGGGTTACTGAGCACCTGCGCCACCAAAGCAGCGCCATGGGCAGGCGGCATAGACCAGATACCACGCGCCACGCTTTGCATTTGCGTAAACGCGTTGTACGTCTGGTCACTTTTCTGCCCAATAACACTCAAGGCGCCTGCACGCTCACGGTACAAGCCAAAGTTTTTCGAGCAAGAGCTGGCCACCAGCATCTCTGGCACACGCTCGGCCAGTAGACGAAGGCCGTAGGCGTCTTCTTCCAGACCGGCCCCAAAACCTTGATAAGCCAAATCGACGAACGGAATTAAGCCGCGATCGACCACTAGATCAGCCACCTGTTGCCACTGCTCATTATTTAAGTCAGTACCACACGGGTTGTGGCAACAACCGTGCAGCAACACCAGGTCACCAGCCGGTACCTTGGTAAGCGCGGACATCATGGCATCAAAATTAACGCTCTGAGTTTCTGGGCTGTAGTAAGGGTATTCACGGATCTGCAGACCTGCGCCACCCAATAGAGGAATATGATTGGCCCAGGTTGGCGAACTTACCCAAATGGTGGGCGCTTGGGTTTTGCCCTGGGCAGCTGAGCTGACCTTGATCAGCTCAGCCGCTAAACGCAACGCCCCACAGCCGCCAGGCGCCTGTAATGTTTTCAAGCGGTCGCCCAGACAGCCTTCCAGGTTAGCGCCAAAGATCAACGTTTGAATTCGCTGATTAAACACGACATCGCCGCCCGGCCCTTGGTAGGCTTTTGTCTGTTCGGCATCGTGCAGCTGTTGCTGCGCGGCACGAATACTCGCCAGCACGGGCGTCACACCCGATTCATCCTTATAGACACCGACCCCTAAGTCCACCTTATTGGGGTTGCTATCCTGCTGGTAGGCGATGGACAAGCCGAGGATCGGATCGGACGGAAGGGCTTTGAGCTGCTCAAACATAGTCATTCTCTTCGGGGTAGGGCGACAACAGGTCTCTAGCGCACGTAAATACAGGGGCCAGCGATGAATAAGGCGATTATAGCGACTAAAAGCCGTGCCACCTACCCAGAGTTTTCATCATTCGGATTGAAGAGTTGGAACAAAATTCTATACTTCAGTGCAATCAAAGTAGGACAAACATTTCATGCCCGACTCATCGCAGCTCGACGACTTCGACATTAAGATTCTGCAGGCCCTGCAGAATAACGCCGACCACTCCATGAACGAGCTCGGTGAGCTCGTTGGTTTGTCGCACACGCCCTGCTGGCGACGCATTAAGCGCCTAGAAACCGACGGATTCATTCTCGGTAAGGTCACCCTTCTCGACGCCAAGAAACTGAACCTCGGGGTCACCGTGCACGCCTACATCACCATAGAGAGTCACGACGAAGACTCACTCAATGCGTTTGAGTCGGCCGTCGGGGAAGTCCGTGAAATTGTCGAATGTTATTCCACTTCAGGCGACAAGGATTACCTGCTGCGCGTTGCGGTAAAAAACGTCGACCACTACGAACATCTGCTCAAACAAACGTTAGTGCACCTGCCAAATGTCGATTCCGTGAACTCGACCTTTGCCCTCAAACAGGTGAAGTACACCACCGCCCTGCCGCTCGAACGCCAGCCGAGGTAAACCAGCGACCTCATAAGCGCCTTTTAGAGCAGCTTAAGTACCCTGACGCAACTTAAGTATCCTGTAGCTTAACCAATAGCTCTTGGGCCAAGCTGTACTGATTCTTGCCATCGCACTCGATCACAATATCGGCATAGTGCTGATACAGGCGCTGACGCTCAATAAATAAATCGTGGAACGACTGCCCCGGCGCGCAGGCTATGCCTCGAGTATTCATATCATCAATACGCCTGAGCAACTCGCCCTCACTGACGTTCAGCAGCACAACTGGCCCCAGTGCTTTTAGACGCGCCATACCGGCATCGCTGTAGACGGCGCTGCCGCCCGTCGCAATCACCTGGTGTGAAAACTCCGCGGCCAACAACACTTTCTCTTCCTCAGAGCGCAGCGCAAGAAAGCCCTGCTCATCCAAGAAATACTGCAACGTGCAATGCAGTTTATTTTGGATAAGGATGTCGGTATCCACAAAGTCCAAGGCAATGTTTTTTGCCAGCATCACACCGAGGGTGCTTTTTCCCGCACCCGGCATACCAATCAAGACAACACAGTTCACAAGCAATACCTCTACTCGAACAACACCATATTTAGGCGCTGTTATTTTTTAAAAGATTCCAACAGTCGATTCACCGCCACTAGATGTTCAGGGTGGTGGTGACACTGCCCCTGAATCTCGCCACAGGCATCAAGAAACGCATCCAGCGGCTGCGTTTGCGCCTGCCGCATCAACTGTTTACTCATGCGCAACGCAAAGCTCGGTTTGTCCGCCAATGATTTCGCCAACGCATCCACCTCAGCAAGCAGTGTTTCAGGCTCCACAACCTGCAATAAAATACCGTATTCCAGCGCCTCTTCAGCGGTGAAGATTCGACCACTGAAGGTCAGCTCCGCCGCCCGCTGCGGACTGATTAAACGCTGTAGGTACCAAGCCCCGCCATCCCCAGGAATCAACCCCAAGTTAACGAACGTCTCACCAAATTTGGCCTTGCTGGAAGCAATGCGCAGGTCGCACATATTACAGAGATCAAAACCGGCACCAATCGCGTGGCCGTTGATTGCCGCAATCGCAGGTACTTTTAAACGCTGCATCGCCAGCGGCATACGCTGAATACCCTGCTTATATTTTTGCGCCAGCTCCTCTGGGCTGCCGGCAAAATCGTCGGCTTGTGCGGCCATGTCTTTGATATTACCGCCGGCGCAAAACGCTGACCCCTCGCCGGTAATGACCAGTACTCGAGGGCCGTTTTCCGCGTCGCGGTCCACACACGCATTAATCCAATCGACCGTCGCAATGATGTCGTCAACCAAACGTGTGCCCGTGAGGGCGTTACGTACATCGTGACGACAAAAAGTTAAGGTCGCGACACCGCCATCTAACCGCAGCTGGGCATCGTCCAATACAGGTACGTCTAATACCGTCATTTTGCTCACAGACATCTCCGATACATTGATAACATTCCCTTCATTTTACGCACCCCAGCACAAATGGCACTTCTATTAATTACTCAGTGATTATTCATGACCCGGTAACCTGCGGGCGTACCCCTCTTGAACCCGTGGTATACGACCGCCATGGACGCCGTTAAGGGACTAACAAGTGTCGCGCGAGGCAGGAGCCGTTAGCGATCGGCGGAAGTGCAGGCTCCGCAGGAGCAGGTGGCGGCACTACATCCGCCCCACAGGGACGTGGGAAGTGCCGAAAATGCAGGAGCTATTTTCTGCCTGTAGGCGCACCCCTCCTGTTCATCCCCTTGTGCCCTTTGGGTATGAACTCGGGGTGTACGACCGCCATGGACGCCGTTAAGGGACTAACAAGTGTCGCGCGAGGCAGGAGCCGTTAGCGATCGGCGGAAGTGCAGGCTCCGCAGGAGCAGGTGGCTGCACTACATCCTGTAGGCATAGCCGCTCCTGTTCATCCTTGAACCCGCGGCATACCGCCCATCCCTGGGCATAAAAAAACCATTGGGGTCACCCCCAATGGTTTTTAGCATTCAGCCGATACATCGCAGCTTAATGGTTCATATTTGTGCGATCACTATTAGATGCGCTCAAACAATGCAGCGATACCCTGACCGCCGCCAATACACATAGATACAACCGCGTAACGGCCGCCGATGCGCTCCAGCTCGTACATCGCCTTGATGCTGATAATCGCACCGGTCGCACCAATTGGGTGGCCTAGAGAGATACCGGAACCGTTTGGATTCACTTTATCCATTGGCAATTTCAGGTCTTTACAAACACCCAGCGCCTGGGCCGCAAACGCTTCGTTCACTTCCCAAGTATCAATGTCTGCAACCGTTAGGTCGGCATTTTCAAGCAGCTTCTTGATCGCTGGCACAGGACCGATGCCCATGATTTTTGGATCGACACCGGCAAAGGTGTAACCGACCAAGCGAGCCATTGGCTTAAGGCCACGTTTCTCAGCTTCGCCCTTCTCCATCAACACAACACCGGCGGCGGCATCGTTCAAGCCAGACGCATTACCTGCTGTAACTGTGCCGTCTTTCTTGAAGACGGGGCGCAGTTTGGCCATGTCAGCCATGGTGCAGCCGTGACGCACATGCTCGTCCGTATCAAAAACCGTCACACCTTTGCGGCTCTTCAGCTCGACCGGCATGATTTGATCGGTGAAACGACCCTCTTTGATCGCCGCTTCAGCGCGGTTGTGGCTCGATACGGCCAGCTCATCCTGCTGCTCACGGGTAATATCCCACTGTGCGGCAACATTCTCAGCGGTGATGCCCATGTGTGTGTCTTCAAACGGGCAGGTCAGTGCGCCGGTCATGGCGTCAACCATTTCACTGTCACCCATGCGTGCGCCGAAACGCGCGCTTGGCAACCAGTAAGGCACACGGCTCATGGATTCTGCACCACCGGCAACCGCGATGTCCGCGTCGCCCAACAGGATCATCTGCGCTGCGGAGATGATTGCCTGCAGACCTGAACCACACAGACGGTTAACCGTCAGCGCCTGGGAGCTGTCCGGCAAACCGGCTTTCTTGCCCGCTACGCGGCTCATGTACATGTCACGACGATCAGAGTGCGTCACGTTACCCATAACACAATGCTGCACTTCGCTGGCATCGATACCGGCACGTTTAATGGCTTCAGCCAATACCATGCCACCCAGATCCGTTGGTGCAATACCCTTCAGGCTGCCACCAAAACCACCAATTGCGGTGCGAGCACCACTGACAATAACTACTTCACGCTGACCCATCTCTGAACCTCACTGTAATAGGATGTATAACTTTACGAATCTGATGCGGCGCTCACGTTCGAGCCGCACAATCGGCACCGCCACCCAGATGGATGGCGGTGCCGTAATAAAATTCACTGTCATGCTAAGCGCTGGACCAAACAAGATTAGACCAACCAAACTCGCCGCGCATTATACACAATAATAAAACAGCTGTTTTAATGAGTGTTTACTGCGCGTCACGCTATCGCACGGCCCTTTTGCTGGCCTAGGCCGTATCGATTAAGTCGTCTCGATAACACCCGAACTCGCCAGCCCGACCATGTCCTCAGCCGACAAACCGAGAATGCCGCCCAGTACCTCATCGTTGTGACTACCGACGGCCCCACCTGGCCAAAGCGTTTTACCTGGCGTGCCACTCAACTTGGGCAAGATCGCTGGAATCTCTAATGGCTTGCCATCGATCTCAACCTGCTCAAACATGCCGCGGGCACGGAAGTGCTCGTCCTCGAACATATCTTCTACCGAGTAGATAGGACCGCCGGGCACTCGGTTATCCTCAAGTATTTGTAACACCTGCGCCGAAGGCAGTGATAAACACCACTGCGCCAACACATGGTCGATGGCTTGCTCATGCTCGACTCGGCCGGCGTTATCGGCCATGCGCGGATCTGTACCCATATCAGGACGACCCACCGCCGCCATCAAACGCCCGTAAACCGAATCGCCGTTGCCGCCAATAACCACGAATTTTGCATCGGCGCAGCGATACGTGTTGGTTGGCACAATGCCCGTTACGGTGGTCCCGGAAG
>Ga0209081_1002767_pt1 | contig 10076 bp, 10 predicted proteins | sample GOMGulsemesocosm_4_FD_184636 | JGI IMG/M metagenome (GOLD analysis project Ga0209081, IMG submission 184636) | Methane-oxidizing microbial communities from mesocosms in the Gulf of Mexico - GOM15B Gulf of Mexico (SPAdes) (version 2) | ecosystem: Environmental > Aquatic > Marine > Cold seeps... | reverse complement strand
CCATCCCTAACAAATAACTTCTTTACGGTTAAAAGCAATATCTTAATATCCAACCAAAATGATTGGTTATCGACATACCAAACATCTAATTTAAATTTCTCTTCCCAGCTAATAGCATTACGCCCATTCACTTGCGCCCAACCAGTAATACCTGGGCGAACATCGTGGCGACGTGCTTGCTCGGTAGAATACAGTGGCAAATATTCCACCAATAAAGGCCGTGGCCCAACCAAACTCATATCACCTTTTAGAACATTCCAAAGCCCCGGTAACTCATCTAAGCTGGAGCTACGTAGCTTTTTGCCAAAAGGCGTTAATCGCTCAGCATCTGGCAACACACTACCTTCTCCATCCACCACATCACGCATGGAGCGAAATTTTATCATTTCAAAAACATCATCCTTTAATCCTGGACGCTTTTGCCTGAATAGAACAGGCCTACCTAAGTTTTTAGCTACTTTATAGCTAACCAAAAAAATTACTGGCGCTATCAACACTAAAGCAATTGCTGATACGAGCACATCAAAGCAGCGTTTAAGCAATCGACCCGTCCTTCTGATTGGTCAAACCCATAATATCCAATATTTGTTCGTTTACTTTATGCACATCAAAATGCTCCATAGCAAGAACCCTGCTTTTATCCGCCATTGATTGCCACCCATCTTGATTTTCAATAAACCAAGTCATTTTATCAGCCAACTGCTCAACATTCTGTTTTTCCACTAAAAACCCATTCTCACCATCAATCACCGTTTCTCTACAGCCTGGTACATTAGTCGTTAGTATTGGTCGGCCTGTTGCCATCGCCTCTAGTACCGTTCTTGGCATCCCTTCATGATAAGAAGCTAATACAAAAACATTACAATGAGCAAGATAAGGCCGAACATCTGTCGTAGCACTTAAATACTCCACACATCCATCATCATGCCATTTATTAACTTCATCTATGGGGATTCCATCTGGCGATGGGTCTTCAGGGCCAACTAATTGAAAAACAACATCAGGATATTGCTGCTTAACTATTTTTGACGCCGCTGCATACTCACGCAAGCCTTTTGCACCCAACAGCCTAGCAATTGTCAAAAAGGAAAATCTCTTTGTGATAGGTTCACTTTTAACAAAATGACTTAAATCAACACCCGAACCATTAACCCTAACCGCCTGTTTTTGAGCGATGATCTTTTTGTCCAAAAAAAACTGTGCATTATCCAAGTTCTGAAAAATAACTTTCGTGGCCTTGGACAAAGATAGCTTATATAAATATGTTGCTATAGAACTTAACAAGTTTCTTTTAAAGCCGCCTTTTTGAAAAGCAAACCCCAATCCTGTTATCAAACCATAAAAGCGAATACTGGGGAATAATCTGGCTGCAATACCCCCCCAAATTACGGGCTTAATCGTATATGCTAAAACAATGTCCGGTTTTTCTGATTTAAAAACCTTCATAAAACTCACCAACGTTTTCATGTCCGCGAAAGGATTTAGCCCGTTGCGCTGAGCAGGGTAGTCCATATACGTCACACCGAGTCTCTCTATACCCTCAATTTCTAATTGAGTTGCCCTTGATGCCATAGCTATAACCTCATGGCCATTAGTAACAAATAACTTAATTAACTCACCACGAAAGTTAATCAATGAACTAGGCAACACGCCAATAATTAAAATTTTAGACAATTAATTAACCTTCATCTCTTAAACGTTTTATCTAATGTAATCAAACTTGCCGAGGTCCTCATAGTTTAACGGACGGATTAATTGGCGGGCATTAGCTCTCTCGTATTCACTGGGACTGACATAAGCCCAAGTATGAACGCCTTCTTTTCCTACTGTAAAACAGTTCAACACATTTCAAATGTATCTTTAATTCCACTTAAATTTCAACTAACTACCAAGACCAACCAACAATACTCCGAAACTTCTTTACTATAGACTCAAGTTCAGATTTTTGTATAATTAATGTATCTTTTAGACTTACTTCGGTAAAACGAACAAAGTCATACGAAATTAATGCGCCCGCTAAAAAATACGACACAATGCTAGAACCAATTGAAGCGTAAATACCGTAAATTGGAATGAGGATTATATTGAGCGTAATATTAACTATTACTACAAGCAACATTATTTTCATGTAAATATAAATACGATTTAGTGAAATATAGTACGCACCAATTACTTTACACGGTATCATAAATATGTTGGCTACCAGCATCAGTGCGGCTACATTAAAGCTCTCCACATATTCACTCCCAAAAAAAATCGTAATGGCCATCTCACCGAACAACAAGAAGAATATATACGCGACGAGCGTAACAGCTATGGCTGCTCGGTTAGCAAAAGCAACATCCTTCGCCTGCCCACCTCGCGCAGTACGACTAATTTGCACATCCTTAAAAATGTCCGAAAAAACCCAGAGATACTCCGCAACTAAAACTCCGATAGAGAACATACCAATTAACTTTTTCTCGACCTCAAACTCATTTAGAAAAAGAATGTCAATTTTGTAATTCACGCCGATTAAAACCGTCAAAATAAAGATTGGTAACGATTTGTAAAAAAGCCCCACAGAGCGTTTGAAGAGTAAAGTCTTCGCCCTTTTAAAGAAGCCTACTGAATTACTTTCAGCTTCCGACTGCACGTGATAAGCACTATATATTACATGGAGACTAAACGCTGCAATAATGACATCTTTAACGAGAATTGCTAGAAGAGCCAAAAAAAGCATTGCTGGAAAAAACACCCAAAGAAGCGATATAATCAAGAATTCCCCGATACTTCCAAAGATAGAGGCGTAGGCCGCTCCACGAATATTTTCAACAAGGCTATAGCTTTGCAATTGTAGCCGGAGGAGTGAGAAGCTCGTAACAACTAGTACTAAGGTGAGCTCTTCGTCAAAGGTGCCGGCAAAGAGCAGAGCCGCTATGAAAACTGTACAAAATAGGAGTATCGCATAGAGGCTGTAAACCCCTGCGACCTGATAACCGTTCTGTCTCCGTGCTGGCTGGTAGGAATTGCTCACGCCAAAATTCACTACCAGCACAAGAATCGCAGCTGCGTTTGCGATAATTGCATAATCTGCACGCAACTCAGGCCCAAGATAACGCGCCAAAAGTGAAGCGCTTAGTAAGCCAGTGACAATGACTGAAAGCTTCTTAATTACTGTTATCTTATAATCAGACATGACGACTTTTCGAAGACAGCACTATCTTAGACAACATTATAATACAGGAAGCATCTTCACAAGCTGGGCTGGATTCCCGGCATAAAGCCCATTATCGGTTAACGTCCCTAGTACAACCGAACCCGCTGCAACGACCACCCCGTTTCCGATCACCGCCCCCTTAGTGACAACACTATTACTAGCAATCCAAGTGCCGCTTCCGATCAGGACAGGAGACTGGCGCGATAGACGCAATGAAACCGCACCATCCAGCCTTTCATGTGCGGTCGTCGCAACGACCACGTTCGGCGATAGCACAGAACCTCTTCCGATAACTAGGCCTGCAGCCGCGTTGATCCAACAATTATGCGCAATATAAGCATCATTACCGACCCTAAGATTCCATACTGAATTAAAGATGCAGCCACTTGCGATCGCTACGTTCTTGCCGCACTCAGCAAAAAAGAGGCCAAATAAACGCCCCCTGATTAGGTTCGCACCATGTGAATTGGGTAGCAAAAGATCGCACAAAGTACATACAATGTGCTGTAGAAGTATATAAACAAAGAACGTGCGCAACTTTCTAAGAATTTTCCGAATCACAATCTTGCTCCTTCATGACTTACCAATTTCGAAGATTCAATAGACTCCTTAGTAATCCCCCGTGATTTGTCCTTATAAAGCTTGCGTATCAACATAAATAAGGAAAGCAGGAGAAGCGGCAAGAGCAAGTTAAAAGAAATATAGCTCATCAAATTCATCGAGTTCTGCCCCCAAAAGAATCCAAGCCGCATAATCACAAGGGCCAAGCAATACTGGATTTCGATATAGCGGACCCTAATCATGATATTTAAAAACTTATAAGCCAGCCAAGTAAAAAACAATGATATCAATGGTGCAAAGGCCACAGGAAAGAATAAATTCCCCTGTGCAATCATAGGAATTATTTGTGACCGACGATCTACATCTCCCCACAACCTTTTATTGAAGTAAACATTCGAGTAGAAAACATCCCAGTTCCGAACGATCATATTAACTCCAATCGTCGGACGTAAGAAGTCAAGAGCTAGCACCGATAGGCTACTAGACACTGGAAACTGTGTTTCAACTTCGACGCCTATAGCCACATTATAAACGCCCCCAGTATATACCTGAATAGTATCTGCAATACTAACTAGACGGGATTCTGTATATGACACATATTTGCGCTCACTTGTGATTAACGCGAACAAAAAAATAGACATTATTGCAATAGTTCCAATCTGAGTATTAGAGCGCGAACCAAAGAGCCTACGAAAAACCCATATAGAAGCCATCACTGTTAACACTACTGCCAGCCGATTGACTCCGAAATAAACCGCAATATTCAACATACATAAAAGCCCACCGGCCCACGTCGCAAGTACACGCCAACTTCTCGCCTGTGCCAACCTGCGCATTAGAGCCAGAAAAACGAACGTTTTGACGGTTATGACGACCAATGCCGTTAAGTTAGCCGCGGCCATCGACACCGCGGTATCATTAGAGACAATCTCCGGCTTCAATATTTGGATTAACGAAGAAGAAGCTGGAAAAGCAACGGTAAGCAGTATAGCGAACACCACAACAACAAAGAGGTGCCACAAAGGCTGCGTGCGCATCTCAAAATCCTGCACCCGCCTTGCCCGGTGATAACGCACCTCTAGCATTACAATCAGCAACGAGACAAGTAGCAATTCATAACTCATCAGAAAAATTGCAAGATCGAAACTTTCCTCAGCCGGCGGAACCAATGATCGACCCTTGTATCCATTATTAATCAAAACGAGGGATGGGAAGGCTACGTAGCGAAGAAACATTGTGGGCAGAGATATCACCAAAAACAAGCTGGGGCCAGTCGACCAAGTAAACCTAAGTAACAGGGATGCCGCGATCAAATAGCCAACGGGTAAAATTGACAAAAACCTCAGCCCAGGGACATGTAACCACATGATAAGAATGAAAGCTATGCCAGCCACCACAAGCGAAATAAACATTAAGCTTCTGTAGAGACGAATCATGACGGGGGTTTATCTATATTCGACATCGAAACTTCCTTTCCCAACTCTGCATCAAGCCTCAGGCAATTAAATGCTTCATCTCGGACTCGCTCTATCAAACTAGGCCGGAAGCGATGCGCGACCCCCCAATTACGTCGCGACTGCTCAGCATAAGCTTCACCCTTTGTCAGGATATCTACACAACGCCTTGCCATACCACTGACGTCATCAGAATAAGTCATCATTGCGGAAGATAGAAGCTCCGGTATCCCACCTACATTAGAAGCAACCACAGGACAGCCTCGGCTCATACCCTCTAAAATGGCTCGCCCTTGCCCTTCTGTCTTACTCGGCTGCAACAGCATGTCGATACTGTCCAGCCACTCCATAACCATTTCACCAGGGGGAATTGATCCCTTAAAGGTGACTTGTTCGGAAACCCCAAGTTCCTTCGCAATATCTCGCCAGCGGACTTGGTCGCCGCCGCCAGCAAATTCTATCTCGACATTGACTACCCCGTAGTAATCGCGCAATACCTTCAATACTTCCAAAGCGACACGATGCCCTTTGTAGTTAACATCTAGAGAACCAACGAGACCAATCTTACGTTTTTCACTACGCTTAATTCTTATTAAACGTTGGTCCAGCATACGCTCCTGCACGGGCTCTACTCTCACGTTTGGGCAGACAAATGCACGACCTTTCGTCGGGTATATTCCCTGTAGATAATGCTCAGTGATATAAATAACATTCTTCGCCTGCAACACCTCATACGCTGTGAGCCAATGCTCCGCTCGCGCAACAAATCTACCAAGGCGAGAGCCGTGTAGGATATTAGCCTCATAGGCATTACCAACCACTTCGACTGCATAAGGTATGCCTTGCAGCCTTGCTTCTCGAGCGGCCATCCAGCCCAGAAGGCTCGGCAACCGAGCCACCACAACATCCGCTAAGCCGACTAGCCGAGCGATTTCGCGGCGAACTTGTGCAAAGCCGATTATTCCAGATAGAGCACGCAGGTTTTGCTGCGGATAAAAACGAATGCGCGAATCCAAAATAGGTATCAGATCGGTACTCTCAACCTGTAGGCTCCGACAGACAACATCTACTGAGTCAAAAGCTACCGCATATCTACACAATACTGTTTCCGGTATACCTGATTTACTGTAATAGTTACTACCATCATTCAGAAAAATGTGGTCATGTGCAAAAATTGATTTCATTTATAAGCCCCGCCGGTTATCAATCAAGACATATTTATAATATATATTTAAGGAGCTTAGCTGGAATCCCTGCATAAAGCGCCCCCGGTGCTAAATCTTTTGTCACAACAGCTCCAGCTGCAACGATACTACGACTACCAATCGAAACACCGGACATAATACGAACTCCACAACCGATCCAAACATCGTCATCAATTGATACATCACTCTTAGTTATCGGGTTATACTTTATGGGCACACTGCTTTCACCCCACGTATGGTCGAAGGTAATAATAGAGCTTGCATGCGCGATGGAAACATTACTTCCGATGCTGCAACCGCCGGCCGCATCAATGTAGCAGCTTGTATGGATTGAAACATTCGACCCAATACGTAGCAAACTTGGGTTTTTAATAGTTACGTTTCTAGCGATATAAACACTACTTCCAATAGTATTTACCATCGACTTCAAAACAGCGTAACGCACCATCGAAGACATACTTCCATCAAAAATGTTGGCGATATCCCAAGCGAAGCGCTGAAATACACGGGGAAGATAATTAACTATGAAACAAAAGCACCCAATTAATTTTGCATATTTATTAAAAATATCTCGCCCAGTTTTTGCATTATTCATTTAGAATTTAGACCTTGCCAAATACCAAGGCATTACTTTAGCAATACCAGACATAATGGAATATTCAGGTGCGTAACCAAGTTTATTACTTGATTTACTGATATTAGCTTGTGAGTGACGCACGTCACCGGCGCGAAAATCACTGTATACAGGAGTAGACTCATAGTCCTTGTCGTTACTAATCAACTCTAGCTGCAAGGCATCAAACAGATCATTTAACGTAGTCCTACCCCCAACCGCGACGTTATAAACTTCATTTTTTGCTTCATCCGGCGCTGTTGCCGCCAATATATTCATTTGAACTGTGTTTTCTATATAGCAAAAGTCTCGACTGGTCTCGCCATCACCATTAATAAATACATCTTCGCCTTTTATCATCGCGGATATCCATTTTGGAATAACTGCTGCATAGGCACCATTTGGGTCCTGCCTTTTTCCGAACACATTAAAGTACCTTAGACCAATAGATTTAAAGCCATATGTTTTTGCATATACACCAGCATATAGCTCATTTACATATTTAGTTACCGCATAAGGCGACAAGGGGCTGCCAATATTTTCCTCTACTTTTGGTAACGCCGGATGATCGCCATAAGTTGAACTGCTTGCGGCATAGGTAAAGCTTGAAACATCCGCTTCTTTTGCCGCTTGGAGCATATTTAGAAAACCGGCAATATTGACTGCATTTGTTGTTAGCGGGTCAGCTATTGAGCGCGGAACTGAACCTAGCGCTGCTTGATGTAAAACATAGTCAACACCTGATAGCGCTTCCTCACAATCCTTATAATTCCTAATATCTCCTTCGACAAACCTAAAGCGAGACCACTGCTGCTTGGAAACCAAGCCTTCGACTTCATCAAGATTGTATTGATGCCCTGTTGCAAAATTATCTAAACCAATGACCCTTTGATCTAGCAGCAACAAGGTTTCAAGTAAATTTGAGCCAATAAAGCCTGCTACTCCTGTAACTAACCAAGTTTTAGGCTCTTTTCTTAATTGTTCTTTTATGTCGTTATATCGAGACATTTTTCCCTAGCTTTATCTTTAAAGTAATAATAAGTATTATAAACGCATATCAACAACTTCTTTTGGTAAGGCGTATTTCAAATCATACAAAACATGGTTCTCTTTGCCTAGTTTACGTATCGAGTCAGCACCCATTGCCTTAAACTCTTCATGAGATACGGCTAATATAATTGCATCATACTCACCGTTTGCCGGCTGCTGTTTAAGCGATAAACCATATTCTTTCTTAGCATCCTTAACCGAACACCACGGGTCTGTAACATCCACTTGGATACCGTATTCACATAACTCACTCACAATATCAACAACCTTTGTATTGCGTAAATCAGGACAGTTTTCTTTAAAGGTTAATCCCATAACGAGTACGCGGGCTCCTTCAATATGAATACGATTTTTAAGCATCCTTTTTACTAATTGTGAGACTACATACCCACCCATTCCATCATTTAGCCGCCGCCCCGCTAAAATCATCTCTGGGTGATAACCTACTGATTGCGCCTTATGTGTAAGATAGTAGGGGTCGACTCCAATACAGTGCCCGCCAACTAATCCCGGGCGAAAAGGTAAAAAATTCCATTTTGTACCTGCTGCCTCAAGCACTTCAAGTGTATCAATATTTAACTTATTGAAAATAATTGAGAGCTCATTAATTAAGGCTATATTTACATCACGCTGTGTATTTTCAATAACCTTAGCCGCTTCCGCCACTTTTATTGAGCCGGCCTTGTGTGTACCCGCGACGATTATAGAACGGTAGAGTTGATCGACAGTTTCTGCAATCTCAGGTGTTGAGCCAGAAGTAACCTTTAAAATATTAGTCACCCGATGTTCTTTATCACCAGGATTAATTCGCTCCGGAGAGTAGCCAGCATAAAAGTCTTTATTGAACGTTAAACCAGACACTTTTTCTACAATAGGCACACAGACTTCTTCTGTTGCCCCTGGGTATACCGTCGACTCATAAATAACAATATCACCTTTCGATACAACAGAACCTAACATTTCACTCGCCTTTTCTAGGGGCGTTAAATCCGGTTGCTTATGCTCGTCGATTGGCGTTGGAACCGTCACTATATAAACATTTGCACTTTTGAGCTCAGCTACATCACTAGAATAATTAAGCTGCTTGGATTCGACTAGCTCTGCAACACTTACCTCTAGCGTATTATCCAAGCCAGCTATAAGCTCTTTAATGCGTTGTTGATTGATATCAAAGCCAATCGTTGGATATTTTTTACCAAATTCCACTGCTAATGGTAAGCCTACATAACCCAAGCCAATAATGGCAATTTTTAAATCTAAAATACTCACTCTATTAAACTTCCTTTTTTAAATATCACTATCAAAACTCAAAGAAAACGACAGACGTAATAACTCAATTCCTTTCATCTTTATCAAGACACCCAACTATCTAACCTTTAATGTTTTTCTGATAAAAACTTTTCCAATGCTTGCTATATGCTCTTCTAAGCTAGCCCCTCTACTATTAAAGTTTCAAATAGGTACGGCATATTTAACTCATCAATCTCTAATTTTATCTCTGATAATAACGTATTGTTTAAATCCTTACCCTGCAACGTTAAGTCAATATCCGAACCTTCACGAAAATTGCCTTTGGCTCGTGATCCATAGACCAACACCTGCTCCACCTCAAGGTGTTTTAAAAACACTGCCTGAATACAGCTTATTGTTGTTTGGTCTAGTCCAAAGTTCACAACAACGTCTTTAGCCTTTCGTTACTTTCCATGCTAATTCATGGGTAAACTCAAACTGCAGGATAAGCCCTCCTTTAATAATAGTTTTAATCCCTGCTTTTTCGCCATAGAACCCAACCGCTTCTTTTAGCTGCAAGAAGGCTTTATCAAAGTTGGCGAAACGCTGTTTCCAACGGATATCCTGACTCACAAGTTATGCCTCTTTACGCCGCTTAACTGCACCCATGATTAAAGCGACAAACACGGCAATAAAGAACGCTAATATACTCCCTACTGCTACAATAAGTGCTCGCTTAGGCTTTTCTGCTTTGCCATCTATGG
>Ga0209081_1002764_pt1 | contig 10078 bp, 10 predicted proteins | sample GOMGulsemesocosm_4_FD_184636 | JGI IMG/M metagenome (GOLD analysis project Ga0209081, IMG submission 184636) | Methane-oxidizing microbial communities from mesocosms in the Gulf of Mexico - GOM15B Gulf of Mexico (SPAdes) (version 2) | ecosystem: Environmental > Aquatic > Marine > Cold seeps... | reverse complement strand
GGTGATGAGGGTCGTAAACCTGCCCAGTGCGCATGTGGCTCAACACCTTTAAGCGTAGGAAATAGTTCTTGAGCAAATTCCTTTAATTGTTTGAAAGCTTGCTGATCGGTGCTCGCGTTAAAACCGGTATCTTCACGGGTACTGCCGACAACGATTTGTCCATCTAACCTTGGAATAATATAGCGGTTACCATCCATCACCATGCATGGGTTTGGAATATCAACGGCTGGAAAACAAATCATTTGGCCTTTAACGGGGGTGATGTCTGGTTTATGGCTATTAGTAGGGATTAATTGAGGGCTCCAGGCGCCACCACAAATAATATATTCATTGGCTTTAATGACTTCGCTTTCAAGCTGAACGCCCGTGACTTTGTTGCTATCAAGTATTAATTGTTTTGCTTGCTGCTTAAAAAAGCTAACACCTTTATCTGCCAGGTAACGATTAAGTGCATCCGCTAATCGTGGAGGACGAATAGTAGCGACATCGTTACGAAATAATGCGGGCTGTGTAATTGCTTTTAAATAAGGAAATTGTTGCTTAAAGTTCTGAGGGCTAAGCATTTCGTAAGGTGATTGATGTTGCTGACACCAACGAATAGCATCGGGTGTTTCTTCGTCATGTAGCACCAGCATTCCGGATAAAACCCAGCTGGGGTCTATGCCTGTCGTATCACGTAGTTCTTCAGATAAATCACGATAAACAGATTGGCTAATATGGCTAATGGCATTAACAGCATCTGAGTAATGCCATGGGCGCATCGGTGATAAAATCCCACCGGCGGCATTGGTTGCTTGCTGCTGTGGGCTGCCTTTTTCAATAATGGCAACACGGGCACCTGTTTGTTGTAGTTCTTTGGCGGTTAATAGGCCGATAATCCCACCACCGATAATAATGAAGTCGAACATGTTAAGCTGGCTCGTCAAAAAATGAATCAGTATAGCGTATTCTTTTGGTCTAACGCCTGATCTAGGTTGGCTTTAATTACGCAAGAGATAGGAATTTAAATGAAGAAAACGTTGTACCCAAGTATTGAGCCTTTTGCTGTGCAGTGGTTTAAAGCAGGTGATGGCCATGAGGTGTATGTGGAACAAGTGGGTAATCCTAAAGGCATGCCGGTTATCTTTTTACACGGTGGACCGGGTTCAAGTTGTAAAGATCATCACCGTTGTTTTTTTGATCCTGATAAATATCATATTATTTTAATGGATCAACGTGGTGCTGGGCGCTCTCGACCGTTAGCTAAGTTAGAACATAATACAACGGCGCATTTAATCGCTGATATGGAAATGATTCGGCAAGATTTGGGAGTTAGCCAATGGCTGCTATTTGGTGGTTCTTGGGGGGCAAGCCTTGCGTTGTTATATGCTCAAGCACATACGAATAAGGTACTGGGGCTGATTATTAGAGGCACCTTTTTAGCTCGGCGTTGTGATGCTGAGTGGTTTTTAAAAGAGGGGGTTAACCGATTGTACCCTGAAGCTTGGCAACGCTTTGTTGACGCGATACCGCAGGATGAACGCAACGATTTAGTGTCGGCTTACCATCGTCGTTTAGTGTCTGCTGAACCGCAAATTAGGCAAGAGGCGGGTCGTGAGTGGGATATGTGGGGTGGCGCTGTGGTATTGGGCGAACAGTTCAATGCCGATGAGCTAAGTGGTGATGTGCCTGAGGGAGCTATTGCGCAGGCGACGATAGAAACGCACTATGCGAAGAATGGTTACTTTATTAGTGAAAATCAAATTCTGAATGATGCGTCATGTTTAGCGAATACGCCATTAACGATTATTCATGGGCGTTTAGATTATATGTGTCCCATCGAGTCGTCTTTTTCTTTGAGTCGCGTTTTGCCACATGCTCGCTTTATTGATCTGGCGAACTCTAATCATTTGGCGCATGGCGAAGAAATGATCGACGCTTTGGTATCGGCTGCGGATGAGTTTTGTGCGAAAACACTGTTGGAATTGAAGGGGTGAGAAAATCGATCGTCGCCCTTCTTATCGTGGTGGCCGCTTATCAGTGGTCGGCGGGGGATGGTGGCTTCTTAGGGACTGTTAGTAAACAATTCCAGCATGTTAGCTCTACTGGTAATGTCGTTGAAAAAGCTTATCAAGATGGGCTTAGTGGTGTCCAAGTAAGTAGTGAAGGTACGGTTATTAAGTTGTTAAGTGATGATAATGACGGCTCTAGGCACCAGAAGTTTATATTACGTTTGTCATCTGGGCAGACTTTACTTATCGCGCATAATATTGATCTAGCACCTAGAATTAACTCGATTTCAAGGGGTGATAAAGTTCAATTTAATGGTGAGTATGAGTGGAATAATAAAGGTGGAGTTGTTCATTGGACTCATCGAGATCCTAATGGTTGGCACATTGATGGTTGGCTAAAGCACAAGGGTGATCTGTACGAATAGCGTTAGCTATTAATATGAAGCATGGCGCACAAAACGTGCGCCTTTGCATGAATAGAGTGGCTGGCTAATAAATAATTACGGAGCGAATGCTTTTTCCTTGATGCATTAGATCAAAGGCATGGTTAATGTCGCTTAGCGGCATGGTGTAGCTGACCATTTCATCAATTTTAATTTCACCACTTAGATATTTCTCAACATAGCCAGGTAATTGGCTGCGGCCTTTTACACCACCAAAGGCTGAGCCGCGCCAGACTCGTCCAGTAACCAATTGAAAGGGACGGGTGCTAATTTCTTGCCCTGCGCCAGCAACACCAATAATAATCGATTCCCCCCAACCTTTATGGCAACACTCTAATGCTGAACGCATGGTGTTTACATTGCCAATACATTCAAAGGAGTAATCAACGCCACCGTCGGTCATATCGACTAAAACATCTTGAATGGGCTGATCAAAGTCTTTGGGATTCACGCAATCTGTTGCGCCAAGTTGTTTGGCAAATTCAAATTTATCTTCGTTAATATCAATCGCAATAATTCTAGAAGCATTAGCGATAACGGCCCCTTGAATGGCACTTAGCCCAATGCCACCTAAACCAAATATGGCAACAGTACTGCCGGCTTCAACGTTAGCGGTATTGAGCACAGCACCAATACCGGTGGTAACTCCACAGCCTAATAAGCAGGCTTTATCTAACGGAGCGGCTTTATTGATTTTGGCTAGTGCTATTTCTGGTAATACGGTGTATTCGGCAAATGAAGAGGTGCCCATGTAGTGGTAGATGGTTTTACCGTTTTTTGAAAAGCGTGATGTGCCATCAGGCATTAACCCTTGACCTTGGGTTTTCCGAATGGCTTGGCAAAGATTAGTTTTTCCTGACAGGCAAAACTTACATTGCCCACATTCTGGTGTGTATAGCGGGATGACATGGTCACCGACGGCAACTGACGTAACGCCTGCGCCTATTTCTTCCACAACAGCGCCAGCTTCATGTCCTAAAACGGCTGGAAATATGCCTTCTGGATCATCACCCGATAGGGTGAAGGCATCGGTATGGCAAACCCCCGCAGCGACGTGTCGGATAAGCACTTCACCCTGCTTAGGGCCGTCTAAATTAATTTCTTCAATAGACAAGGGGGCGCCTGCCTCCCAAGCAACTGCGGCAGTGATTTTCATATTAGATTCCGGTTAAAGAAGGAGTTTTTAGTTGTTTAGTAATTTAGAATTTTTAGAGTTTCTAAATAATAGAGCTTGCTCGCTTGGCTGTTCAGCGTTGGCAATGGCATCGGTGACTGTGTGGTGCAAGGGGGAAAGGTTGCATACCGGGTCAGCATTATGAGCATCACCAGTAAGTAAAAAAGCTTGGCAGTGACAGCCGCCAAAGTCTTTGTCTTTATCTTTGCAAGTGCGGCATGGTTCTTTCATCCAATCATCACCACGGAAATAATTGAATGCTTTTGATTCATTCCATATTTCTTGTATGGAGAAGTCATTCACATTGGGGCAGTCAAAATTAGGTAGTTGGCGAGCCGAGTGGCAGGGCAACGCTAGTCCATCAGGCGCGATGGTTAAAAAGGTTGTTCCCCATCCGTTCATGCAAGCTTTTGGGCGGCCTTCGTAATAATCAGGCACAACATAGTAAATCTTCATTTTGCCTTTTTGAGAGGCTTGGTATTCATTGGCAATGACTTCAGCATCATTTAATTGCTGTTGAGTTGGCAGTAGTTGGCGAGCCGAGTGGCAGGGCAACGCTAGTCCATCAGGTGCGATGGTTAAAAAGGTTGTTCCCCATCCGTTCATGCAAGCTTTTGGGCGGCCTTCGTAATAATCAGGAACAACATAGTAAATCTTCATTTTGCCTTTTTGAGAGGCTTGGTATTCATTGGCAATGACTTCAGCATCGTTTAATTGCTGTTGAGTTGGCATGAGTTGGTCGCGGTTATGGTGTGCCCAGCCATAATATTGAGTATTAGCTAGTTCAACAAAGTCAGCGCCTAGTTCAATAGCCATTTCTAAAATTTCAGTCATTTGATGGATGTTTTCGCGGTGTAAGACCACGCATAACACCATGGGATACCCATGCTTTTTGATTAATTGAGCAACGTTTTTTTTGTGTTCGAAACTCTTTGTACCAGCAATAAAGTCATTTAATTCTTTAGAACTGGCTTGTATGCTAACTTGAATATGATCGAGCCCAGCTTCTTTTAGTTCAATGATTTTGGCTTCATCCATGTTGTAACCGGATGTAATTAAGTTGGTGTAGTAGCCAAGATCGTGCGAGTAGCTAACCAGTTCAGTTAAGTCTTTTCTTGTAAGTGGTTCGCCGCCTGAAAAACCTAGCTGAACAGCCCCCATTTCACGAGACTGTTTTAATACGCGTTTCCAGTCGTCGGTGGATAGCTCGCTGTTAATATTGGCGTAATCTATCGGGTTTGAGCAGTAAGGGCACTGCAACGGGCAGGCATAGGTTAATTCTGCCAGTAGCCAACGTGGTGGGCTAGGCTTTTTGAGTGATCCAGCCATTATCGAGTGCCGTATTTAGAAAGTTAATAATATCCGGCTCAAGTCCGGTGCAAGAAAATTTTTCTTCAAGTGCTGTCACAATATCGCTTAGCTTATTGTCGTCTTTACATAATTGTAATATTTCAGACGAACTTTGGTTTAACTCTACCAAGCCTTCGGGGTATAACAGCACAAACATGTCTTGTGCTTCTTCCCATTGTAAGCGATAAGTGGGAGATAAGTTGATGAACTGGGTTGGCTCTACACTCATGCTTCAACGGTAAAGTAAGGCGGCATTTCGTGAATATATGCCATATGCATGGCATCGGCCATGGTCCATAAAATATCGAGTTTGAACTTTAGAATGTCCATCATGCGCTCTTGCTGCTGACGGGTTTTGTACCAGTCCAAGGTGATTCGTAAACCATGCTCTACGTCGCGCCTGGCTTCGCTGAGTCGTTTTTGGAAATAAATAAAGCCTCTTGAATCAATCCAAGGGTAGTTTTCGGGCCAATTATCAAGCCTTTGTTGGTGTATTTTTGGTGCGAATAATTCCGTTAGCGAGGAGCTAGCAGCTTCGTGCCAATCGGCTTGGCGAGCAAAATTAACGTAGGCATCAACTGCAAATCGTACGCCTGGTAATACGTGCTGCTCTGAAGTGATTTCTTCTCTGCTTAAGCCAACGGATTCACCCAGTTGTATCCATGCTTCAATACCACCCATTTCGCCGGGGGCTCCATCATGATCAATAATTCGTTGGATCCATTGTGCGCGAGTGTCTCGATCAGGGCAGTTTGCCATAATTGCAGCGTCTTTGAGCGGGATGTTTATTTGATAGTAATAACGATTGGCCACCCAACCTTGAATTTGTTTTTTGTTGAGTTTGCCTTCGTGCATCATCACATGGTACGGATGCTTGATATGGTAAAAGCGCTCCATATCACGTAGATTTTGTTCAAATTCTTCTAGGGTCCACGGTGTTTGTTCAGTCATAGTCACAGCTCAATATTCATATTGTCGTAGGATACTTCAATGCCATGTTGGCTCAGTACGTTTCGTTCTTTGGAGTCTACATCCAAAATAGGGTTGGTGTTATTGATGTGAATCAAGATTTTGCGTGGTTTATCGAGCTTATCAAGAAACTCAATCATGCCGCCTTCACCCGATTGAGGTAGGTGACCAATTTTTCTGGCTAATAAGGGGCGCCCCACTGATGCTAGCTCATCATCGGTCCAAAACGTTCCATCAACCATAACGCAATCAGCTTGAGTCATAGCGGCTTCTACGTGCGGTTCAATAAGCCCTAAACCGGGTGCATAAAATACACTTTTACCCGTTGATATTTGGCGAATGATAACGCCTATATTATCGCCTTCATGTGGATCTTCACGATGTGGTGAATATGGTGGAGCTTTGCTTTGTAAAGGTAAGGCGGTGAATTCAAGGTCATCAATATTTGGAATGCTAAAGGCATCACCATTGAGTGGAATTGGATGATCATTAACGCCACAAAAGTGCTCTAAGATATTAAAAATAGGGAAGCCCGTGCTGAGGTCTTGCTTAACCATATCAGTACAGTAAATATTGAGAGGGTCGCCTTCACGTAAAATAAGTAAGCCGGTGACATGATCAATTTGCGAGTCGATAATAACAATCGCTTCTATACCAGTACCGCGGACTTTATTTTTTGGGTGGATCTCAGGGAAGTTCTCTAATTGTGCGCGTACATCGGGGGAGGCATTAAACAAGACCCAGTGCTCACCATCAGACGAGATGGCTATGGATGATTGGTTGCGGGTTGTTGCATTAATATTGTTAGCTCTAACGGCTTTACAATTAGGGCAGCTGCAGTTCCATTGAGGAAAACCACCGCCAGCACCAGAACCTAAGACACGAATTTGCATAATACTTACCTTTAATATATAGCAGAAATAAAAAAGGGGGTTCCTGTCGGAACCCCCTTTAAACGAACAAATTAGATACTATCGATTGTAGATGTACATTGTTACTTCAAAACCGAAACGTAAATCTTTATATGTAGGTGTTTCCCATTTCATAATAAGTCTCCTTTAGTTATTTTGTTAAAGTTTTTCCAGTAAATTCTACTGATATTGGCTTTAAGTATATGTTTTTTAATGCTGAATGCAAGCCATTTATAGTGCCTGGGTATTTGAACAGCTTGGGCACTTGGGGTTGCGAGGCAATTGCATGCTTTGCCATTGCATAGATAAGCCATCGAGTAATAAAACACGGCCTTGTAACGTTTCACCGGCCTTACTGATTACTTTAATGGTTTCCAGTGCTTGCATACTACCAATAATGCCGGTAATGGGAGCAATAACACCATTTTCTGAACAGGTTTGGGCGATGCTACCATCTCGTGGGTAAAGGCAGTTATAACAAGGGCTGCTTTCATCCAATGGATTAAAGACAGATACCTGGCCTTCAAAACGAATAGCTGCACCAGAAACTAACGGTGTTTTACTTTGGACGCAGGCATCATTAATGGCGAAACGGGTTTCAAAATTATCGCAGCAGTCAACCACCACATCGGCTTGGCTCACTTGTTCTAATAAACTATCGCCTTGTAATTTTTGATTAATAGCCGTTATGTTAATCAAGGGGTTGATAGCAAGAAATGATTTCTTTGCAGACTCTACTTTAGAAAGGCCAATATCATCAGTCGTATGGGCAATTTGGCGCTGTAAGTTAGAAAGGTCTACATCATCGAAGTCACAGAGCACTAAATGACCAATACCAGCGGCGGCTAAATAAAGCCCAGCTGGGCTACCTAAACCGCCCATCCCAATAATAAGTACACGAGAATTAAGTAAGCGTTCTTGTCCTTCAATATCAATGGCTGGCAGCATTATTTGGCGGCTGTATCTTAATAGTTGATGGTCATTCATTGTGGAGTTCGCTTATGGTTACAGGGTTTATTATGGTAACTGAGTTTTGCCTAGGTTGCTTGATAGGCAGTAGTCAGCTATAAATAAGGGCTCTATTTTTAGGGGAGAAGCTAAATAATAGCAAGATCATTTATCTTTTTAAGAGAGAGGGGTTGATTTCAAAATACCCCTCCCCATATCTGATAGAGTTAGTAGTACAAAATAAATCAAAATCTACCAGGAGAATTAGTAATGAATTTACGTCCATTAGGTGATCGTGTCATCATCAAGCGCGTTGAAGAAGAAGCAATGAGTGCAGGCGGTATCGTACTTCCAGACTCTGCAAAAGAAAAACCAAGCCGCGGTGAAATTATCGCTGTTGGTAACGGTGCTGTAAACGATAAGGGTGATTTACGTCCCATGGCTGTGAGCGTTGGTGACAAAGTATTGTTCGGTAAATATGCTGGTACAGAAGTTGAAGTAGAAAGCGGTGAATTATTAGTGATGAGCGAAAGCGACATCATTGCGGTTGTTGAATAATTAAGTATTTAGATAAGGATAAAGAGATATGGCTAAGGAAATAAAATTTGGGGATGACGCGCGCAGCTTAATGGTTGAAGGCGTTAATATACTAGCAAAAGCAGTTAAAGTAACTTTAGGTCCTAAGGGTCGTAATGTTGTTTTAGATAAAGGTTTTGGCGGTCCAACAATCACTAAAGATGGTGTGTCTGTTGCGAAAGAAATCGATTTAAAAGACAAGTTCCAAAATATGGGCGCGCAAATGGTTAAAGAAGTTGCCGCTAAAACATCAGATGTTGCCGGTGACGGAACAACAACAGCGACCGTATTGGCTCAAGCTATTTTAGTTGAAGGCATGAAGTCAGTCGCAGCTGGCATGAACCCAATGGATTTAAAGCGTGGAATTGATAAAGCAGTTGTTGCTGCAGTTGCTGCTCTTGAAGAACTAGCGGTTCCTTGTGCTGATACGAAGGCTATTGCTCAAGTGGGTACTATTTCAGCTAACTCTGATGAGTCTGTAGGCGAAATCATTGCAGAAGCAATGGACAAAGTCGGTAAAGAAGGTGTTATCACCGTTGAAGAAGGTTCTGGTTTAGACGATGAATTAGATGTTGTTGAAGGTATGGAATTTGATCGTGGCTACTTGTCACCTTACTTTGTCAACAACCAAGAAAATATGAGTGTTGATATGGAAGAGCCTCTTATTTTATTGCACGACAAAAAGATATCAAACATCCGTGATTTGCTACCAATTTTAGAAGGCGTTGCAAAAGCAGGTCGTCCTTTATTGATTGTTGCTGAAGATATCGAAGGTGAAGCGTTGGCAACATTAGTTGTTAACAACATGCGCGGAATCGTTAAAGTAGCAGCCGTTAAAGCTCCTGGTTTTGGTGATCGTCGTAAAGCGATGCTAGAAGACATTGCTATTTTGACTGGCGGCACAGTGATTGCTGAAGAAGTGGGTTTAACACTTGAAAAAGCAACGATAGAAGATTTAGGTTCTGCAAAACGTGTTCACATCAATAAAGACAATACAACAGTTGTTGATGGCGCAGGTGTAGCAGCAGCTATTGAAGCACGTGTATTACAAATTCGCGCACAAGCTGAAGATGCAAGCTCTGATTACGACAAAGAAAAACTTCAAGAACGTATGGCTAAACTAGCTGGCGGTGTTGCGGTTATCAAAGTAGGCGCAACAACAGAAGTTGAAATGAAAGAGAAAAAAGCACGTGTTGAAGACGCGCTTCACTCTACTCGTGCAGCGGTTGAAGAAGGCGTAGTACCTGGCGGCGGCACAGCACTTATTCGTGTATTAGATGCAGCGTCTAAAGCAAAAGGTGCAAACCACGATCAAGACATCGGTATTAAAATTGCGCTACGTGCAATGGAAGCACCATTACGTCAAATCGTAACCAATGCAGGCGAAGAAGCTTCAGTTGTTTTACAAGCTGTAAAGCAATCTAAAGGCAACGAAGGCTACAATGCCGCAACAGACGAATATGGCGACATGATTGCAATGGGTATTCTTGATCCAGCAAAAGTAACTAGAACAGCGCTTCAAAATGCTGCATCTATTGCTGGTTTAATGATTACCACAGAAGCGATGATTACAGACGAGCCTGAAGAAGCTGGTGCTGGCGGTGCTATGCCTGAGATGGGCGGTATGGGTGGCATGGGCGGTATGGGTGGCATGGGCGGCATGATGTAAACTCTTCTGCTTAATCTCAAGTAGTAGCATAAAAGCTCGTAAGGCTA
>Ga0209081_1002763_pt1 | contig 10079 bp, 11 predicted proteins | sample GOMGulsemesocosm_4_FD_184636 | JGI IMG/M metagenome (GOLD analysis project Ga0209081, IMG submission 184636) | Methane-oxidizing microbial communities from mesocosms in the Gulf of Mexico - GOM15B Gulf of Mexico (SPAdes) (version 2) | ecosystem: Environmental > Aquatic > Marine > Cold seeps... | reverse complement strand
AAGTATCTCTACCTTCAAATGTAAAATATATTACAAGTCAAGACGAAGAGCTAATGAATGAAGAGATTCAAAGAAGAGTTAAAATAAGACAGATAATTAATTAAATCTCATCTCCTTCAATATCATTTGTATTGATACTACCAGGTATTCGAACCTTTGTAGTATCAAGATTGATATCATTAAAATCTTTGTCTCCTCCATTGGGTAAATCTTCCATTGTAATAATATACTCATCATTGGGGTCAACTCCATACTCTATACTATTATCAACTGCATAGACTTCCCAATCTTCCCATGTGGGGTCACTACTTGTATATTCTCTACATGAACCATTACTTCTGTATCTAGTACATGTGCTTATGGGAGTATTGATAAAAGTCTCATAATCATCAAAATAGGATTTTCCAATTTCATGCATATGGTCATATCCGTTGTCTGGATTAAAAAAAGTATCTTGAAAATAGACATCTGTAGCATCAGTAACTCCATCTATTGTTATACTTGGAGTATCTCCTTCACATCCTGTTATTGAGAGTGAACTATCTAAAGTCGCACTTCTATTTCCAAAATGATCGTAGCCATCTGGGATGAGAAAAAATCGCGTGTCAAGATTTTCATAACTTCCAAGTTTATCTCCAATTTCATGGTCTTCTTTATTAACCAATAATAAACTTGTGTTTTGGATACACCCATCCTCATCAAGTTCATAAGTTCCAATCATATTATGGTATCCCGCATTGGAGCCTCCAAATTTAATATTTATTAAAATGAATGTTGATTCATCCTTGGTTACGTACGCTGAGGAATCAATTCTGGAGAGGTTAAAGGATGTTTTATTCATGAACTTGTACCAAAAGTTACTTTGAGAATATCCATCAATTGTTGTGGTGACAACATTTGGTTCCCCATCTGCTGTGGTATCTGTCCAAGTATAAGTAATCACTCCTTGGGCTAAAATATCTTTTCCTAAGTTGGTTGTATTTAAAAGGTTGTTGGCAACTTCTTCTGCCTCTTCTATGCTATCGTTGTACATATAGTGTTTTGCCAGTATGCGGGTTGTATTAGTTGCAATTTCTTTTAGATTAAAAACTTTATTGATTGCCATTTTTTCATCTGTAACAGTTCCAACTAAAAATATCACACCTGTTAATAAAATGAATCCTAATAAAATTTGATCGATAAGTGCTTTTTTCATTTTAATCCTTTTAAACGAAAAAAATTATTTTTATCGTAAAAAAATTATTTATGATGAAGTATATAAAAAACCACATTTAAGTAACATTAAATAAATAATTTAATTTTTAAGAAATTAATAAGTAGATAAACCCTTTATATAGTCATTATAAGAAAACAAATCTATATTTTTGAATAAAAATTTAAAATAATAATTTTAAAAAAGTTTATTATTATTTCATGTGAAATTTTGAGTAGTAAAATATTTTAACATTAAAAACAAAATTATTTTGTTACACTAGTATATAAGTAGGTGTAAATATGCTAAATAAAGTAAAATACACAACTCACAATCTTGATATAAATGGCAATGTTCCGTGGACTAAGGAAGAAAATAAAGTATGGGAAACTTTATATCATCGACAAATAGACATTGTTAAAGGAAGGGCTTGTCAAGAATTCCTTGATGGTCTTGAAAAACTGAACTTACCTCCAAATCGTATTCCTCAACCTCATGAAGTCACAAAAGTTCTACAAGCAAGTACAGGGTGGAGTATTGAACCTGTTAGCGCGGTTATTCCTGCTAAGGAATTTTTTACTTTATTGGCAAACAAAAAATTCCCAGCAGCATCTTTTATACGAACCAGGGAAGACATTGATTATTTACAAGAACCAGATATTTTTCATGAAGTCTTTGGTCATTGTCCTTTATTAACCAACCAAGCTTACGCAGACTTTGTAGAAGCTTATGGGAAAATGGCTCTTAAGGCTGATTCCAAACAAGGACAACTATTGTTTCGCGTGTTTTGGTATACCATTGAGTTTGGTTTAATTGATACAAAAGAGGGGATAAGAATACTTGGAGGTGGAATTTTATCTTCACATGAAGAAACACTCTTGGCTGTTCAACAAGATCATCCGACTTATTTAGAATTTAAAACAAACGAAGCGTTAAGAACCCCTTTTAGAATTGATATTGTGCAGCCTCAATATTTTGTACTTCGTGGCTATGATTCTTTATATCATATTATGAGAGAAAAACTATTTGATAAAATAGATGCGGCAAAAGAATTGGGTGATTATGAGCCTGTCTTTGAATATGATAAAGACTCCAAGGACTCAAGATACAATTGAGGTCTAAAATCTAGTAACTTAAAAATTATATGCTAATCTAGAGAATAAAAATTTCACAGCTTATTTTGAATATACTTTTCATATCTCTTGAAAATATGAATAAAAAATATTTAGATAAATGGTTATTAAATATACAAAGTAAAGCGAAAAAGTTAAAAATAAGATACAATTAATTATTTTATGTTAGACTATTGTATAAAGGAATTAATATGAATATATATAAAGTAGAATCACAAGCGCAAAGTTCATCCGAACTTCCTCTTTTTGAAATAAGAGATTATAAAATTTACCGAACATCTTCACATCCCGAAGGTTTATCTGGACACCATCTTTTTGAAATCAAAGGTAATAAAATATATCCTTCATCTTTTGAAGTCCAAGATTCTTCAGATTCGCATTATTTTGAAATCAAAGATTACAAACTATATAGAACAGATTTTCATCCTGAAGGTTTATCCTCATTACCTGATTTTGAGATTAGATAGTATAATAAATGAATCACATATGAATACAATAGTTGTCACAGATATATTTGGAAAAACACCTGCACTTGAAGAGCTGTGTTCTAAACTTAAAGGCGAGGTTCAAATTATTGACCCTTATAAGGGTGCTTTTCTTAAATTTACTGATGAGGTAGAAGCTTATAAACATTTTACTGATGTTAAGGGAATGAATAGCTACAGTATTCTTTTGAAGGAAGCTATGTTAAATCAAAATCAAGCATTTAAAATGATTGGATTTAGTATTGGAGCCAGTGCCATATGGATGAATTCACAAAACAAAAATGTTAAAAATCTAAAAAGTGCAAAATGTTTTTATGGATCACAAATTAGAAATATGACCAATATCAATCCCTTATTTCCTATTACTATTATCATGCCGACTAAAGAGGAACATTTTTCAGTTGATGAATTATTTCAAAAGTTGAAAGAAAAAAGGTATGTGAAAATTGAGAAGACAATTTATTTACACGGCTTTATGAATAAGTTGTCTAAAAACTTTAATCAAGATGCTTATGCAATTTTTTTGAATTCCTAATGTGACAAAAATGTCTTTTACTTACCAAAAGTATAGTAAGAAACTTTTAAGATTGTATGAACTATAATTTATCAAATTAAAAAGGATAAAAGATGAACTATTTCAAAAAACTCTCTCTTGGTGCTTTAATTTTTCTTGCAAGTACTTCTTTAATAGCAAAGGAATCTGAAGTTAAAATCACAACAATCAAGGTAAACAACGGTGTTTATATGTTAATGGGACAAGGTGGAAACATTGGTTTATCTGTTGGTGATGATGGTGTTTTTATGATTGATGATCAATTTGCACCTTTAAGTAAAAAAATAAAAGATGCCATTTCAAAAATATCAAACAAACCATTAAAGTTTGTGATTAATACCCATTGGCACTTTGACCACACTGGTGGGAATGAAAACTTTGGTAAAGATGGTGCGGTTATAGTATCCCATAATAATGTTCGAAAAAGAATGTCAAAAGAAGGTTTTATAAAAGCTTTTAATAAAACTATTCCAGCTTCTGCTAAAGTAGCACTTCCTGTGATTACTTTTAATGATGAAATTAACTTCCATTTTAATAATGAAGAAATAGAAGTACTTCACCAAGAAAATGCGCATACAGATGGAGATAGTATAATCTTTTTTAAATCATCAAATGTTGTGCATACAGGAGATATTTACTTTAATGGGTTTTATCCTTTTATAGATAGTAGTAGCGAGGGAAGTATTGATGGAGTCATCAAATCTGTAAATTACATAATATCTCGAACAAATGATCAAACCAAAATTATTCCTGGTCATGGAAAGCTATCTAACAAAAAAGAATTAATAGCCTACCGAGATACTGTGGTAACTTTAAGAGATAGAATGGTTAAACTTATCAAAGAAGGTAAAACTTTAGCTGAAGTTCTCGCTATGAAACCCAATGCTGATTTAGATGATACTTGGGGAAAAGGCTTTTTAAATCCAGAAACTTTTTTAAAAATATTATATGGTGTTGTCAAAGACAATATGTAAAAACTTCAGGACAGAATACCTAGGTGTTTTGTCCACACCTTGAAACTCTCTTATATGTTAATCAATATATTCACTTTTCTTCATATTATAATGATCAACAGCAAAACTAAATATTACTTTCATCATAAAAAACAAACTTACTATTAGAAACCACATGGGCAATGATAAATAGATCACAAGAAAAATACCATAACACAATAAATTTGCAGCAATAAAACTTTGAATAATTTTCCCTTTAAGAGTATTTACAATACCTCCTGAGATAATTGTATATATCCATATGAGAATAGAGCTTACTAAGGAAGCATCTAAAAGTAAGGCAATCAAAATAATATGTATGTGAATAGCTATAAAAATAAGACGATTTTTTGCTCTTGTTGCGTAATAATTGTTGGTGCCTTTAGTGAAATTTGCAATACACCCAGCAAGTACATCTGCAATTAATATAAATCCTAAGATGATTCTCCATGAATTTATATGTGAGCTTTCTATATCAAACAGACTATAAATCAATAAAGTTCCAATTAATGCAAATAATATACTTGTAAAAACTTCTAGAATAGATTGTTTTTCACCAAAAACATCATGTAAAAACTCAGGTACTTTAAAATAATTCATTATATAAATGCTCTTTTGCTAATTTTTTGTCAAAATAGACATGTGTTTACTTTAAAATTGAATGAATATAGTAGCAATTTTTCCTTTTAAGTATGACAAATTTACATAATTCGAGAAGATTTTCACAAAAGATTGTAAATTTTCATTTATTTTAAAAGAATTTCAAAATTTTATTTGATTTTTTCCTACGTAAATGAAAAATAGTTCATAGTTCGACTGAATCGCAATAGTGACTTTTTTGTCTATTAGTCAATTTGTGAGATTTTACTTAAAAATTACTATTACTTTACTTATATTCTCTTACTTACCTAAAGTAAAGTAAGGTAGATTTAAGTTGGTTGGGACTATAATTTTACAGATCAAACAACAAAAGGAAAAAAAATGAGTATTCAAAAGATAAGTGCATTTGCATATAACAACGAAGGTGGTAACCCAGCAGGAGTGGCATTTTATGACGTAATGCCAAGTGATAAAGAGATGTTAAAAATAGCAGCTGAAGTAGGATATTCTGAAAGTGCTTTTTTAGTAAAACAAGATGAGAAGTTTAGAATCAGATATTTTTCTCCTGAAGAAGAAATTTCATTTTGTGGGCATGCAACTATTGCAAGTGCAGCAGTTTTAGCTGAAAAGTTTGGAAATGGTAAATATGAACTTATTATTAATGATGGTGAGGTGAACGTAGAAGTAGAAAAAAAAGATGAAAACTCTTTTGCAACGCTTAGTTCAGTAAACACGTATTCAGAAGAAGTTGATGCAGACTATGTACAAAGAGTAATCAATGAGTTTAATTTTGAAGTAGAAGATTTAAATGAAAACTTCCCTGTTAAAATTGCCTTTGCAGGAGCGAGACATTTAATTTTTGTACTTAAAGACAAACAAAAACAAGCTGATATGAAATATAACTTTGATGAAATTAAAGAGCTAATGAAAGAAAAAGAGTTAACAACTATTAGTATTTTATTTAATGAGGATGAAAACTTATTTCACGCTAGAAATGCTTTTGCTTTTGGTGGTGTTTATGAAGATCCAGCAACTGGAGCAGCAGCTGTTGCACTTGGTGGGTATTTAAGAGATATTGGATTTAAAAAAGAAGGTCAAATTGAAATTATTCAAGGAGTTGATATGAAAATCCCTTCAAAATTGTATTTAAGTTATGAGGCTGAACTAGGCAGCAGTGTAAAGGTATCAGGATATACAAGATTGATTAAAGAGTAAAATATAATCACCCTGTAACTAGGCAGATTTAAAATCATGCTAAGTTACAAGGTTTCATTTATCTAATTAGGCTTATGCTATTAGTTGGTTTAACTTATCTTCAAGGGCAGCTTTAGAAGTTGAACCAATAACCTGATCCACAATCTCCCCATCTTTCATAAACAATATTGTTGGAATAGATCTTATTTGATATTTTACAGTTAAATTCTCTTGATCTTCTGTATTTACTTTACAAATATTTGCTTTTCCCTCATAATCATTTGCCAAGGTATCAATCACAGGAGCAATCATACGACAAGGTCCGCACCATGGCGCCCAGAAGTCAACTAGTGAAATACCCTCCTTAACTGTAGTCTCAAAATTTTCTTCATTTAGTTCTATATATTTTGACATTATAAATCCTTCTTATATCTTATAAATTTTCTTGGTTACTTGCTAAGTAATCAGCAACACCATCAGTGGTAGCAGTCATACCATCATCACCTTTAGTCCAACCTGCTGGACAAACTTCACCATGTTCGTTAGTAAATAACATAGTATCTACCATTCTAATCATTTCATCAATATTTCTTCCAAGTGGTAGATCATTGATAACGGCATGTCGAACAGTACCATCTTTGTCAATTAAAAATGAACCTCGTAGAGCTACAGACTCATCAAGTAGCACATCATAATCTCTTGCAATTTGTTTGTTTAAATCTGCAACTAGTGGGTATTCAACTGCTCCAATTCCACCTTGATCAATTGGAGTTTCTCTCCAAGCAAAGTGAGAAAACTGTGAGTCAACAGATACTCCAATAACAGATACTCCTCTATCTTTAAAGTCTTTGACTCTTTTTGAAAAGGCGATAATTTCAGAAGGGCATACAAAAGTAAAGTCTAATGGGTAGAAAAATAATACTGCTCCATTTTCTCCAATATTTTCATATAAGTTAAAATCTTCTACGATTTGTCCATTTGCTAAAACTGCTGTTGCGTTAAAATCCGGTGCTTTTTTTGTTACTAACATTTACTGTCCTTAATTTTTTTGTATTGGAATTCTAGGATAATTTTTCTAATCTCAATTTAATTTTTTAAAGTAAAAATTTATTTTAAGAGAATATTTATTTAACGATAAATATTAGTTAAGGATAATTTTTATCCTTTAGTGCTATAATTCTTCAAATAAATATTTAGAAGGATTTTATATGTTAGATTTAGCAATTATAGGTGGAGGTCCAGCTGGACTAACTGCAGGATTATATGCAAGTAGAGGTGGATTAGATAATGTAACTATGTATGAACTTGGAATGCCTGGTGGGCAAATCACTGGAAGTAGTGAAATAGAAAATTATCCAGGACAAAATAAACTCATGACAGGAATGGAGCTAATGGAAAATTGGCCAGAACAATGTAAACAGTTTGGCCTTGAGCATGAAATGACTAAAGTAACAAGTGTTACTAAAAAAGAGGATGTTTTTACTCTTTCTTTTGAAGATGGAAATGTTCAAACAGCAAAAAGTGTTTTATTGGCAACGGGATCAGTGCCTAGAAGAGCAGGATTTAAAGGAGAAGATAAATTCTTTGGGCGAGGAATTTCAACTTGTGCAACTTGTGATGGATTTTTTTATAAAAATAAAGAAGTGGCAATTATTGGTGGGGGTGACTCAGCTTTAGAAGAAGCGGTTTACTTGTCAAAAATGTGTTCAAAAGTGTACTTGGTACACAGACGAGATACTTACCGAGCAGCTCCAAGTACTATTAAAAGAATGAAAGAACGTGAAAATATTATTGAAGTAAGTAATGTTGATGTTGAAGAAGTACTTGGAGACAATATGGGTGTAACAGGACTACTTGTTAAATCTAAAATTACAGGTGATATAAGAGAACTTGAGGTCCCTGGAGTTTTTGTTTTTGTTGGTAGAGATGTCCTAAATGACTCTTTAAAACAAGAAGATGGATCTTTTTTATGTGATACAAATACTGCTGGAGAAATCATAGTGGATTTAAATATGAAAACCTCAGTAGAGGGACTTTATGCTGCTGGTGATGTACGAATAAATGCAGCCAAACAAGTAGTTTGTGCTGCAGGTGATGGTTCAACGGCAGCTGTTAATATTATTGATTATTTGGGTTGATTTTTATAAGAGGAGAGATGTTTTTTAAAAGTCATAACCCATATTGTTAAAGTGTGCATGGGTTAACTCTTTTTTTGTGCCATGTTCTAAGTACGTGGCACCTACAATTGCGAGACCTTTATTGAAAGTGATTTCCATTTTTAACAAACCACTTGCATAGTATTTTTTCAATTCTCCTTGTAATTTACCATCTTCATAGCTACTCGTTGAAGCTAGTGTACCAATTTCGTGATATTCTTTGACATCTCCATCGAGATTATCATTCTTATAATTATACTCTTGTGCTATATTTCCAGACTGGAAATACTTATTTGAAAGACCCTGTTTCAAACCTTCCTTATAATTGTGTGTTTGAAGTAGTTCCCCTGTATCCCTATATTCTTTATACAAACCTTCCCGTTTACTATCTTTTAACATCACTGCATATTTTAATTGACCATTTTTATAATATTCTTTTGCCACGCCTTCTTCTAAACCATTTAGATAATATGATCGAAATTGAATATCTCCACTAATAAAATACTTTTCATAGGTTCCTTTTTGGACATCATTTCCAAAACTTTTCTCAGTTTGAAGTTGACCATCTTTATAATAAGAATGTTCACTTCCTTCTTTTTTATCATCAACATAAGATATTTCACTTAAGATATTTCCTGATTCATAGTAGTCCCTGAATACTCCATGTTTTAAACCCTGTTTATAGTATTTTTCAGATTTAACTTTTCCCATTTTATAAACAATAGAGGAGAGTAAAGTTCCATTTTCATAATAGTTTGAAAAGGGTCCATGTTTTTCACCATTGCTATAGTTTTTTTCGGACATAAGTGTTCCTGAAGCATAATACTCATTGGAAGGACCTTCTAGAAGTCCTTTTCTATAGGTATATTCTCTTTTGATTTTTCCAGTGGGATAATAATCTTTATAGGTTCCTGACTTTACAGCATTTACAAAATATTTCTCTGAAATTAAATTACCATCTTTGTATATTTCTTCAATTAGAAGTTTGCCTTTTCTGTCAAAAGTTAAGAACTTACCTTCGGGTAGATTCTTTTTATAGTTTTTTTCAGATTTTAATTCCCCTGATTTAAAATACTTTTTAAAAAAACCATCTTTTTCACCCAATTTATAATTTCTCTCAGATAAAAGTATCCCTACTTTATTGTATTTTTTAAAAGTTCCTTGTTCATTGTTCTCTATATAATATTCTTTGCTTCTTAAACGTCCATTTTTAAAATAAGTATTTGATAAACCATCCAACTTGTCTTTTTTATAACTACTTTCACTCTGTACTTTTCCAGAGGGAAAATACACTTTGAAAAAACCATGTTTTTTGCCATTGAGATAAAATCTTTCTTCTCGAAGTACTTTTTTAATATAGTTTCGTTCAGATTTGACCAATCCATTTGCATCAAATTCTTTTAATAGTTCTGCTTGTAAGTGATAAAACGATAAAAAAAGTAAAAAAGTAAAAATTCTTTTCATAAATAACCTTGTAGTAATTTCTTCAAATATAGTATAGCTATAAAAATTTTAATATTTGTTTTTTGGTTGATGGAATCCACCGATTTAAAAAGTCAACTCGAGAATAAACTTTTGCTCCCAGTTTTAACTTATAATCCATGCTGGCATGTCCTAAGTTCCAAAAATCAAGTTTTTCATTTTTCAAGTATTGTGCCCATAAAACCAACTGCAAAGTTCCCCAATTATTATATTGCTTTTCTTTGTTACAAAAACCTGTGAGACTGGTGTATGTTGAGCCAATAATATATCCCAGTTCTCCTGCAACTAAAGT
>Ga0209081_1002762_pt1 | contig 10079 bp, 10 predicted proteins | sample GOMGulsemesocosm_4_FD_184636 | JGI IMG/M metagenome (GOLD analysis project Ga0209081, IMG submission 184636) | Methane-oxidizing microbial communities from mesocosms in the Gulf of Mexico - GOM15B Gulf of Mexico (SPAdes) (version 2) | ecosystem: Environmental > Aquatic > Marine > Cold seeps... | reverse complement strand
CAGCGTTTCGCCAATTTTGATAGAGCTTTCTTGCAGCTAAAAGAAGCGGTTGATCTCTATGGTGAAAAAGCGGGGGTTAAAGCCATTCTTAAAGAAGAATTTATGAGGCGGCTTGATGTGATTAGGCTGACCCCATGGTTTTCCCGGCTGGCCTTTAATATTGGCCTGATTGCGGATGGTCAGAAGTGGATGAACAAGATTGAAAATCGTAATAAGGCTGTGCAAACTGATCAAGAAAATATATTAGATGAAGAGTTTTGGGGGATCACTAACGGCTACTTTGAGACCTTTGCACGGAAGAAGACTTCGTTTCTAGGCGCCAAAAGTAGGCGCTTTAGGCGAGGCAATAATGCACATAAACGGAACTTATTCTAGGGAATGATTCTCCCTATCGAAATGCAAAATAAAACAACTAAACCATGTTCCGTTTTAATGCCGATTAGGAATAAATTGGGGGAAGGGTTATTCGTCACTACTAATTGTATTTATTGGTTAGATATACTGAGTTCGATGCTTTTTATAATGGATTCTTCTAATAAAGAAATAATTAGTTATAAGTTACCAGAGCAGGCCAGTGACATTTGGAAAGTAGACTTAGAGCGTTATGTTTACTTAGCTACAGAAAGTGGGGTGGCGACTTTTGATATTAAGGCAGGCTCATGGATTTTAAATGCTAAATTACCTAGTGCTGAGATAACTTCAGCTATGCGAGCGAATGATGGTGGGGTTTTAACTAGTGAAATATATTGTTTTGGTACTATGGCTAAAAGCCCAGTAAAAGATAAGGGGGCGCTTTATATTTTCAATGGTAAGAAAATAACTAAAGTATATGACGGCATCTCTATTCCTAACTCCTTTATCAAATTAAATGATACTCAAATGTTAATCACTGACTCTTTAGAGCAAGTTGTATATAAATTCACATTTGCCAAAGACTATTCGAAAATAGTTGAGCGTGAGATATGGGTAGATCATTCTGCTGACAATATAACTCCTGATGGAGGTTGTATTGATAAGTTAAATAATATTTACATGGCAATTTGGGATGGCTTTTGTATTCAAAAATATGATAAGCATGGAATGTTTCTAGCTAAAATACCATTGAATGTGCCTAGGGCAACGAATTGTAAATTAAATGCAAACGAAGATATTCTGTATGTAACTACTGCGACTGAAGGATTGACGAAAAAAGAATTACAGCTGTATCCAGATTCGGGTGGCGTGTTAGAAATAAAGTTAACGAAGTAATTAAATGAAAGAATTAGCAAGTGTAGTAATAAGAACCCTCAATGAAGAAAAACATTTAGAAGAGTTATTATTATCTATTCAAGTACAAGAATCCGAATGTTTTAATATAGAGGCTGTGATTGTTGACTCTGGCTCTACAGATGCAACGCTTGATATTGCCAGAAAATATAATGCTCGAATTACTAACATTAAAAAAGCAGACTTTACCTTTGGTCGCTCTTTAAATGTAGGTTGTGACTTTGCACAAGGTAAGTATTTAGTCTTTATAAGTGGTCATTGTATTCCAACTAATAAAAATTGGCTTAACGAGCTTGTTAAGCCTCTAGCTAAAAATAATATTGCTTATAGTTATGGTCGTCAAATTGGGCGTGATACTACCAAGTTTAGTGAACAGCAGCTTTTTGATAAATACTTTCCGGCACAACCGAAAATCCCTCAAAAAGGTTTTTTTTGCAATAACGCAAACTCAGCATTAAGAAAAGATGTTTGGAGCAAAAACCCGTTTGATGAAGAGCTAACAGGTTTAGAAGATATGTTTCTAGCTCAACAAATCATTAAACAAGGTGAGCAAATTGCTTATGTTGCAGATGGGGTTGTCTATCATATTCATGATGAGAGTTGGGGGCAGGTTCGTAATAGGTATGAGCGAGAAGCTATTGCTTTACAAAAAATTATGCCAGAACTTCATTTTGGTTTGTTTGATCTAATAAAATGTTATTTTACAGGTATTATTAAAGATATCAAAGCAGCATTAAAATGTAAGGTTTTTTTCAAAGAAATAAAGTCAATATTTTATTTTAGGTATAATCAATATATGGGGGCATATGTTGGTAACCATATTCATAGAAAACTATCAAAAGAAATGAAGCTAAAGTATTTTTATCCCCGAGTTTCCGATATGGATGTAACAAACAATGACAAATAAAAAAGTAGTCGCTTTATTACCAATGAAAGCAAATAGTGAACGTGTAAAAGGTAAAAACTTCAAACTATTAGCAGGAAAACCACTGTTTCAATGGATACTTGATGCACTACTAGAAAATAATAGTATTGATCAGGTGGTGATTAATACGGATGCAAAACAAATTCTTTTAGATAATGGTTTAAAAGAAAGTGAGCGTGTTGTAATTCGTGAGCGCAAAACCGAACTATGTGGTGATATGGTTAGTATGAATTTAATTTTGGCGGATGATATAAAAAATGTTCCAGCAGATACTTATTTAATGACGCATACAACAAATCCACTAATTACGCATAATACTATCTCTGATGCCTTACATAAGTATCATGAGAACAATAGCAAACATGATTCACTTTTTTCAGTAAATAAAATACAAACGCGTTTTTATCGCGAAGATATAACCCCTGTAAATCATGATCCTGATAACTTATTAAGAACACAAGATTTAGAGCTGTGGTTTGAAGAAAACTCTTGTTTATTCATTTTTAGTGCGGAAAGTTTTGCAAAAACAAATGCGAGAATAGGCAAAACACCTATGATGTACATAACTCCAGCGTTAGAATCTGTTGATATTGATGAACCTGAAGACTGGGAAATGGCCTCTGCGCTAGCAGAGCGCATTGTAGCAAAGAAAAATAAGGAAGTAGCATAATGAGGATTTTAGTTACCTGTCCACCAATGCTAGGTATGAAAGAGCAGTTTATTCCTTTACTTGAGCAATATGGGTGTGAAGTTCACTGTCCTGAGTTCACACAAGTAATGACCGAAGAAGAATTAATTAAAATTTTACCAAATTATGACGGTTGGATAATAGGAGATGATCCTGCGACTAGGGCTGTTTTTGAATCAGGTGTTAAAGGTAAATTCAAAGCCGCAATGAAGTGGGGGATTGGCACAGATAATGTTGATTTTACAGCATGTAAAGATTTGAATATACCTGTTAGCAATACGCCAGATATGTTCGGTGGAGAAGTTGCAGACGTAGGCATAGGCTATTTAATAGCGCTTGCGAGAGAGACTTTTTTTATTGACCGAGAAATCCGCAAAGGGAATTGGCCTAAAAATCGAGGAGTATCTATATCAGGTAAAACGGTTGGCTTAGTTGGTTACGGTGATATTGGTAAAAGCACAGCCTCAAGGCTTGTTGCCCTAGGTATGAATGTAATAGCTTATGATCCAGGTAAAAAAACAATAGTAGATGCAGGGGTGACACTTGCATCATGGCCTGAAATGATAGAAGACTGTGATTTTGTATTATTTACTTGTTCATTAAATGCAAAAAACAAACATATGCTTAATGCTGATGTTTTAGCCAAATGTAAAGATGGGGTACGTGTAGTTAATGTTGCTCGTGGCCCATTAATTGATGAACAAGCATTATGTGAGGCTTTACAGTTAGGCAAAGTTCATTCAGCTGCACTAGATGTTTTTGAAGTTGAACCGCTTCCAATGAGCAGTTACTTGAGAGAACACCCTTTGTGTGTTTTTGGCTCTCATAATGGTTCAAATACAACCGATGCAGTAGAAAAAACTAACGTTGTAGCAGTTGAAAAGTTAATGGGCTTTTTAGACGCTAAGAAACAAGGGTAGATAATAGTGGAATCTATTTTAGTTACTGGCTCTAATGGTGGTATAGGTACAGCTATTTGTAGGTTACTAAAGGCTAAAGGATATTTTATTATAGGCACAGACCTTGCTGAAGATGAAAACAGCCTTGATGCTTTTATTAAGATAGATATCCGAGAATTAGCATTATCCAATAGCAAGCGAGCAAGTTTTACTATTGAAATTAATCGTTTAATAGGTAATACAAAACTTAAAGCACTTATTAACAATGCGGCTGTTCAAATATTGTCAGGTATAGAAACATTAAAGATTGTAGACTTTCAAAAAACAATAGATATTAATTTAGTTGCTCCTCTTGCGTTATCTAAAATCTGTTACCCGAAGCTTAAGAAAAGCAAAGGCTCTATTGTTAATATAGGCAGCATTCATGCTAAATTAACTAAACCTGAGTTTATATCTTATGCTACCAGTAAGTCAGCCATATTAGGTCTAACTCAATCCATGGCTGTTGACTGTGGTGAATTTGTCAGAGTCAATGCCATTCAGCCTGCAGCAACGGCTACAGAAATGCTACTCGATGGTTTTAAAAATAATCCAGAAGGATTTAACTCACTAAAAGCTTTTCACCCTACCAACTCAATAGCCTCCCCAGATGAAATAGCTGAGGCTGTCTATTTTGTGATATCAGATAATTGTCAGTTTATGAATGGTAGTACACTGGATCTTGATGGTGGTATAGGTTCTCGTTTACATGATCCAGTTTGATATGGAAAAGTTATTAGGAAAGTTATTTAGTGTAATAAACCCGATTGGAAGTTATTTTTTTATAACTTTGTTTTCTTTTGTAAATCGAATAAGGAATCGAAAAAAAGTTTTGATTTACACAGACTCTAGAGGGTTCGAAGTCACCAAATTTTGGAATAGAAAGAACCCTTTCTCTTCCTATGTTAAATATTTTATTTTCAGATATGCTTGTGATGTTTATATCTGCCCTCATAAATTTACTAGCTTGCTTGATTTTTTAAATATGTATAAAGCTAGTTCAAAAAAATACGACTTCGTTATCTTGCATTGTGGGATTGTTGATTTTGCACCAAGACCACAGTCTTCATTCAATTTGATGTATGAAGATAAGCAACACCTAATAAATAATTATGATTTAGGAGAAAAGTTTAAATTTGAAACAGCTGATAATATCAAATATGAAGGCGAGTATACGTCATCTTTTTTAAATAAGAATGTTATTAATTCATTTATTGTCCCTGAGCTTAGGTGTATCCATAATTTAATTTATGTGAGCATAAATCCTGTTTTAGACTCATGGAGAGGCTTATATTGGAGAGATAGACCAGAAAATATAAATGATCAATTAATTCTAGATAAGGAATTGAAAAACAAATTACCAAATGTTATTGATTTAGGTGGTATGTCTAAAGAAAAGGTTAAGGAATATACAACGGATAATGTTCACTATAACCAAAGTGGTTTTGAATATATCAGGCTCCAATTAGTTAAGTTAATTAAAGCGAACAAGAGCTTTAAATGATTAATAATATTTTTATTTTTGGCTTGTCTGAAGCTTTAACTAGGATAACTCCTTTTATAACGGTGCTATTTTTAGCTACCGTTCTTTCGGTTGATGATTTCGGGTTCATTAGTCTACTGCTTGTGACTTATGAAATTATTTTTATAATTATTTCAAATAACATACAAGCCACAACTAAAATTGATTTCTTTAAGCTTAAAAAAAAAGAATTATTGAATATAAAAAAAAATCATTTAGTTAATTCAGTTTTGTTATCAAGCCCTGTTGCAGCCTCTTTGTACTTTTTCTTAGATTACCCCGTTAAGTTGAGTATTTTACTTATTGTATTCTCATTAGCTAGAACATATATAATCTATATTTTAACTATGCTTCAATGTGGTAAAAAGGTTTTGGATTATATTTCTATAGTTTCGGTGTATGTATTTACTTTTTTGATTATGTTGTTCTTTTCAATATCTGAAGGGATATATTCATGGTTTATTGCTATGGGGTTTGCTTACATAGCTCAACTAATATTTGCTTTTTATAAATACAGGAATCAGCCTTTTTTATTAGTAAATTATGGTGTGATGAGTAAACCTTTAATGAAAGCATCACTTTATTCAGGATTGCTTTTTATGCCACAAGCTATTGGGTGGTGGATGAAAACAGGGGTTGATCGTTTTTTAGTTAATAAGTTCTATGGTGTTGAGGCGTTGGCGTCTTTCTCTTTAGCCTTTCAATTTTCAGCTTTACTTATTATGGGAGTTACGGCATTAAATTTAGCAATAATACCAGATCTAAATTCAAGGCTATTAAGTCATAATACCAAGCAAGCTAAAAAAATACTGTGGCTAGGTTGCTGCGTCATATTATTAGGGGTTGTGCTTGTTTTAGGTATTGGAGTTTTTGCTATTGAATATTATTATGTAGGTAAATTTAAATCTGCTGGGCTTTTGTTTCCTATTTTCTTGCTCTCTATTATTCCGCAGTGTTTTGTTTTATTATTAACTAACGTGTTATATTTTACAGAAAATAAAGCATTTGTTGCAAAAAGTGTTTTATTGGTATCAGTGTCCCAATCTTTATTTAATTACATCTTCATAGACGTGCTAGGGTTGAGTGGTTTGATTTATAGCGCGCTTATATTCAATTCAGTTTTATTTTTCATCATATTCTATAAAACTAAGAAAGCATTCCAAGTTGCTATTTAACAATGTATTACCTGTTCTACATGCTTGTTACTCCAGCCAGTTTTATAATCAACCTCACTAAAGGAAATACAAGGTTATTTGGGCTGTTTTCAGTAACGCTTTTGTTGATTATTATTGCTTCCTTAAGGTTTGAAGTAGGTACCGATTATAATAATTACTTGCGTCTTTTTCAGTTGATTTTATCGGGAGAGGCTTCTTCAACAGAGCCGGCATTAGAGTATATTGTTAAGGGCTTGGATTATTTGAAGCTTGATTTCCAATTTGTTTTTGTCATTTATTCAACTATAACCATTTTGGGTTACATGCTTTTCTTAAGGTTCTTTTCATCTAACCTGGGTTTCTCAATATTTTTATATTTCACTTTAGCCATATTTTACTTCGCTCATTTAAATTTAATCAGGCAGTTTGCCGCAGTAGCTATATTTCTATTTTCTATTCGATATATTCTCAATAAAAAACTTTTTAAATACATTGTTTGTATTGTTTTTGCTTCTTGCTTTCACTTTTCTGCAATTGTCATGCTACCAGTTTATTATATTTTGACTCGAAATTTAGGAATGAAAATATATCTTTTGGGTTTTGCAGTAATGTATGTTTCGATGAATGCCATAGAACTTTTAGCTGGAATGACTAAGTACGGAGTGTACATTGACCGAGTTTTTGAAAATTCAGCGAATGTTTACTTATCCTTTTTACTTTGCTTCATTAATTCCTTTTTTATTATTTTTCAGAAGAATTTTATTGTACGCTCTGAAAATAAAGAGAAATTTCATACAATAATGAATATGAATTATTTATCTTTATTGTTAGTTTCAGCTTCTCTATATTCTCATTTGCCGGAGATTATTTTTTTACGCTACAACTATTTTTTTGTCCCCGCTTTGCTGGTTTTAATCCCTGCATTTATTGGGTCAATTAAAATAAAGTATTTACAATCAATAGCAGTTGTTTGCCTCATTATTTTTGGTAGTTCATATTATTTTTTGACTATTGAAGTTAATGGTGCGAAGCACCATTTGGTGCCCTATAAAACTATTTTAAGTCGTTAGAGGACAAGTATGTCAAAAAGTATTTTAAAGAAAACATTGCAGTCATTATATAAATTTGGCTTGCTACCTCTTAAAGTTTTAGAGGAACCATTTTTTTATGGCAATGAATCAAGAAAAATGAAATCCTTTAAGAATAAGTTCAAAGGGGAGCGTTGCTTCATCATTGGCAACGGCCCATCTTTAAACCTTATTGGTGTTGAAAAACTAAAAGATGAATATACATTTGGTGTGAATAGTTTTTTTTATAAAACTGAATCAAGTGGTATTAAGCCAACTTTTTATGTTGTAGAAGATGGCCATGTTGTTGATGATAATATTGATGAAATTAATAATTATGATGTCGAATACAAATTTTTTCCATCGGTATATAAAAGCAAATTAAAAGCCAGCAATAATACAACTTTTTTTAATATGAATCGTGGGTTTTATGAAGAGAATAGTCCCAACTGTGACTTACCTCGCTTCTCAACAGATTGCTCTGAACGTGTTTATTGTGGACAGTCTGTAACTATTATCAATTTACAGCTTGCATTTTATATGGGCTTTAAAGAAGTCTACTTAATAGGCATGGATTTTAGTTACCATATTCCTGACTCTGCTGAAATTAATGGTGAATCCATTACTTCTACTGAAGATGACTGCAACCACTTTGACCCAAGATATTTTGGCAAGGGGAAAAAATGGCATGATCCTAAATTAGATAATGTGCTCGTAAGCTACAAAATGAGTAAGCTAGTGTATGAACATTTTGGGAGAAAAATCATTAATGCTACTGTGGGCGGTAAGTTAGATATTTTCGAAAGACAAGACTTTATTACGTTGTTTAATAAAGAAGAATAAGGTTGTAGTAATGAAGTTTTCAGTATTAATGTCAATATATGGGAATGATAATCCTGAATTTCTAATTGAAGCTCTAGATAGTTTAAAGTCTCAAACATTATTAGCGGATGATATAGTTATTGTTCGCGATGGCTTAGTTCCAGAGGAAATTAGTAATATAATTGAGTCATTTATTAAGTTATTGCCAATTCAATATATAAAGCTTGCTGATAACGTAGGTCTAGGACAAGCTCTTAATAAAGGGTTGCCATACGTGAAGAATGACTGGGTATTTAGGATGGATTCTGATGATATATCACACCCTAGGCGGTTTGAACTACAGATAGCAGCAATAAATAAAAATCCTTCTTTAAGTCTTGTAGGCGGATGGATTGAAGAGTTTGATGAGCGACCAGGTGATACAAAATCATTTCGAAAAGTGCCTCTTGGACATCGCGATATAATCTTAGCATTAAGAACTTATAGCCCATTTAACCACGTTACTGTTGCTTTTAATAAGCGAGCGGTTGTTTCTGCAGGGTCATATGTCGGTGGTAAAAATTTCCAAGAAGATTATTTTCTATGGTTGAGAATGGCTGTAGGTAAAGCGAATTTTTTAAATATCCCATATGTGCTAGTTGATGTAAGGGCCGGTGATGACATGCTTGGGCGGAGGTCTGGCTGGGCGTACTTTAGAAACGAACTGTTTGTTGCTAGTTATGGTGTGAAAAATGGGATCATACCTATCCATCTTTTCCTGCGTAATGCAATAATAAAGTTTTTTACACGTATGTCGCCGTTATTTATAAGAAAGGTCATTTATCGATTTGCTAGAAAGTATATAAACAGATCTAAAAACTTAGAATGAAGGCATACGGTCAGCAGTTTGCCCCCCTTATGTTAGGTTTTTCTTGTAGTTGTTGGCATGATGGGCTTAGTGAGGCAAGCTAGGGTCAGGCCCCAAATTGCGAAGTCAGGCATCTTTCTTGTATGATCCTTGTTTATGACAAGAGACCTTTACGGCTAGAATTTCCAAATGCTCTGTATCACATTACCTCTCGAGGTGATCGTCGTGAAAACATTTATGACGATGATGTAGATCGAGAAATTTTTTTGGAGATATTAGGTGTAAGTGCTCCATAAACCCCACCTAGATTTAAACGTTCGAATGACCTACCGGCTCCAACTTAATAGACCAGGGTAGTAAAGCTTCGATATCTTCTAAGCTTTGAGCTGAGGGTAAAGCTGTAAACACTTGAGTCAGGTAAGCAAAGGGTTCCAGCCCATTGGCTTTTGCTGTTTCAATAATGCTGTATAGCATGGCACTGGCTTTTGCACCTTTTTGGGTGTCACTAAAAACGCTAAAAACGCTAAAAACGCTAAAAACGCTAAAAACGCTAAAAACGCTAAAAACGCTAAAAACGCTAAAAACGCTAAAAACGCTAAAAACGGAGATGGGGTCAGGTCCCGAATTGTGAATCGGCTATGATTTTTGTCTATGACGAGATACCAGTGGTTCGTATTTTCAAACGTAAAACATTACTCGTTTAGAATCTCCCGCTTGAAAATGCCTAGCATCAAGTTCTTCTTGACGAATGAGCCGTACCTCGTTTTGGGTGGACCTTTTTGGAAAAGGTGGTTAACTCTATGTTTTTATATTGCGCTGTTTATAGTGCTATAATAAGAGCTATTATTTC
>Ga0209081_1002760_pt1 | contig 10084 bp, 8 predicted proteins | sample GOMGulsemesocosm_4_FD_184636 | JGI IMG/M metagenome (GOLD analysis project Ga0209081, IMG submission 184636) | Methane-oxidizing microbial communities from mesocosms in the Gulf of Mexico - GOM15B Gulf of Mexico (SPAdes) (version 2) | ecosystem: Environmental > Aquatic > Marine > Cold seeps... | reverse complement strand
GCACGACCATCAAGCACACGCGCATGTGAGGCAAACTGGTTGCGCTGGCTTTTGGTGCCAAAAATATCCGCCGCCGCCACCTGCCCAACAGACAAAGACGCGACAACCATACCAACAGTCAGTTTTCGCATAAACGTATACCCTGCCCTGCCCCAATTTGTTGCGCGCAATATATAGGATCCGGTTCAAATTGAAAGCACACTGGCAGATCCTTGCCAGTTGCAGCCATCGAGACAACCCGTGTTGGCCAAAATCTGCGCCAGTTCATCCACAGATGTCTGCTTTTATCGCAGCTCCGCGGCCTATACTGTAGCCCCCAAGAGGTGCGAGCTAGATTCGCGCCACCATACAAGACAACAACAAGGACACGTCCCTCATGGCCGGCTCAGTCAACAAAGTCATTCTCATCGGCAACCTGGGCCGCGACCCCGAGGTACGTAGCTTCCAGAATGGTGGCAAGGTGTGCAACCTGCGCATCGCCACTACGGAAAACTGGAAAGACCGCAGCACCGGTGAGCGGCGCGAAAAAACCGAATGGCACTCGGTTGCGATCTTTAGCGAGGGTCTGGTGCGGGTCGCAGAGCAGTATCTGCGCAAAGGCTCCAAGGTCTATATCGAAGGCCAGCTGCAAACCCGCAAATGGCAGGACCAGTCCGGACAAGACCGCTATTCCACCGAAGTCGTGCTTCAGGGCTTTGGCTCGACCTTGACCATGCTGGACGGTCGTGGCGAAGGTGGAGGCCAGGGCGGTGGCAACTTCGGCGGTGGTGGCGGTGGCGGTGGTGACAACTACGGTGGCGGCGGTGGTGGTGGCTATGACAGCGGCTCGCAAGGCGGCAGCGGTGGTGGAGGTGGCGGTAACTTTGGCGGCGGCCAACAAGGTGGCGCATCGCACAATATTGACGACGACGAGATTCCCTTTTGATTTAGATCCAACGCTGACCAATTTGAGTTTCACATTGCCCCTGCCCTCAAAGGCGGGGGCTTTTTGATTCAGAAGGTCTCTCAGATCGGAAAAATCTTTCAAAAATACACACTTGAGGGGCGAATTAAACACAATGTTAAATTTAGGATTTCATACCGACGCTGAAACATTGAACCAGGAGCCCACTTTGATGGCCACCAATTTTCTGCACCGACTTCCAATTAGCACAAGAATCGCAATGTTGGTTGCAATCCCTATGACGTTGATCGTCGTGTTCTCCGTTTCCAGGTTACTTGACCTGTATGAACGCGCCCAAATCAATACAACCGTCACAGGTGAGTTGGTTGAAAAGATGAGCGACCTCGTGAATGGATTGCAAACCGAACGAGGTATGAGCGCAGGATATCTTGCCAATAAAGATGGCAAGATACCGGATTCGTTGATTGAAGCACGCACCAGAAACATCAGATTGGCCCGGTCAGTCAAAAATACTTTGACATCCTTTGATGGGAATATGCTGACTGACGAAATGAAGACCAAGGTGTCTGAAATCAAAGAGTTCTGGGGAGAAATGGAGACGATCCGAACCCGCGTCGACCAACTTGATATCAAAATTCCAGATATGTTGGGCTATTACACCGAGCTTAACAATCAAATTGTTGACATTGGACTGGCTGTCGCCCTGACCATAGAAGACAGGAAAATTGCGGAACAGGGGATGGCGTTGTCGTTCTTTATTCTGACAAAAGATTCAACTGGGATAGAACGCGCCGCCGGATCAGTTGGCTTTGCTAAGGTCTGGACCCCCAAACGCATTCGACAGCTGGCTATCGCCCACCAGCGAACACAAGAGCGTATGCACAGTTTCCTCACCATTGCCTCGGATCAGGCGCTGGCGCTGCTGGCGGACCTACAGGCAAATCCGGCCTATCAGAATATGAACGCGATCCGGGACAAGGTACTGAACCGAAAGGTGTCCGAGGTCAGGCATGTCACACAAGAAACCTGGTTCGAAACAACCAATGATGCCCTTGCCGCCATGAAGACAATGGAAGACGGTTTGATCACACAGTTGCGTCAGGACATGCAGGTATTTGATGACGGAAACCGGTCCGGCTTTGTGCTTAACCTTGCTGGTTTAGGTATACTTGTCACCGTCATTCTGACGCTCTCAATCCTGGTCGCCCGTGACATGAACAAGGGGCTTTCGGGGTTGACCGAAGCACTAAAGGACTTGGGGAACTTCAATCTGGACATTGAAATTCCAGGTGCTGACCGCAAGGACCAACTGGGGTCAATGGCCCGTAGTGTTGTCGTGTTGCGCGATGGTGCCTTAGAGAAACGTATCGCCGATGCCGCAATTGAGAATGCCCGGCGCGAGCAGACATGGGTGGCCCAGAAAATCGGTAAGGCCCTGTCCAGTCTGAATAAAAAACTACTGACCTACCGGATTGAAGAACCCTTCCCACAGGAGTTCAAGGCGCTTCGCATGGATTTCAACGCCTCAGCACAGGCGCTGGAAACCGCCATTATGTCGGTAAGTCAGTTGGCGGTGACTGTTGGTCAGGGCACGCAGGAAATTTCAGATAACACCAGAAGCCTGGCGCGACGGACTGAATCACAAGCCAGTGCGTTAGAGCAGACCACTGCAGTTATGAACGAATTGACCAAAAGCGTTCGCCAGTCTGCCGAAAACGCCGACGAGGTAGAGAATATCGCCCGAAACGCTCGGGCAGATGTGGCAAATTGCAATAACGTGGTAAGCGAAACTGTGCATGCCATGGAAGAAATTCGCGCGTCATCAACCGAGATTTCTACCATCACCAGGGTAATCGAAGACATCGCATTCCAAACCAACCTTCTCGCCCTTAATGCCGGGGTAGAAGCGGCCCGAGCGGGTGATGCAGGCAGCGGTTTTGCAGTGGTCGCCAACGAAGTCCTCATTCTGGCCCGACGCAGCTCAGACGCCGTCGCGCAGATCGACACGTTGACAAACCGCAGCGCAGAACTGGTTGATCGAGGCGCCAATCTGGTTGGACGGGTCGGCAACGCCATGGACAACGTCAGCGAACAGGTGACCGAAATCTCAGAACTGATGGAGGGTATTGCTCAGGTCGTCAAAGATCAATCAAACCAGCTGTCAGACATCAACAGCGCAGTTAGCGAGTTAGAGCAAGTCACCCAGCAAAACGCCATAATGGTCGAGGAAACCACAGCCGCGTCATTGCAACTGTCACATCAGGCCAGCGATCTGAACCAACAGATATCGCAGTTCTCGGTCGAGGGTAGCGCTGCAACAGCACAAAAAGAACATTGGCCTCGGGTGGCGTAACACCACTTAAATCTACCGTATCAAGGCATCCTGCAAGACGGCCAGAACGGTCTGAGGCGGCACATCGGCGGTGATAAATGCATCGCCGATGCTACGGGCCAGAATGAATTTCAGCTGGCCATCAACCACTTTCTTGTCTTGTGCCATCAAAGCCACCAGAGCCTCGGCATCTGGCAACGCGCCGGGGATGTCAGCCAAATCGGTCTTCATCCCCATAGACTTGAGATGGGCGCGGACCCGACTGGGATCTTCCTGACTGCACAGCCCCATGCGGGCCGATAGCTCAAACGCCAGGGCACAGCCAATGGCCACTCCTTCGCCGTGCAACAACCGATCTGAATACCCGGTCGCCGCCTCAAGTGCGTGACAAAAGGTATGACCCAGATTGAGCAGCGCCCTGTCGCCCTGCTCGGTCTCATCGCGCGATACAATGTCTGCTTTCATCTGTACCGAGCGGGTCACCGCCTCGACCCGTGCGGCCATATCGCCAGCCGCCAGCGCCGGGCCGTTTTGTTCCAGCCAGGCAAAGAAATCAGCATCGCCCAGCATTCCGTATTTCACCACCTCGCCATAACCCGCCAGGAAATCGCGCGCTGTCAGGGTTCCCAGAACAGCGGTATCGGCCAGCACCAGTGACGGCTGATGAAAGGCGCCAATCAGGTTCTTGCCTTGCGGTGCATTGATGCCTGTCTTACCGCCCACCGAGCTATCGACCTGAGCCAGCAAAGAGGTCGGGATTTGCACAAACCGCACCCCACGGCGCAGCACAGCCGCCGCAAATCCAACCAGATCGCCAATCACCCCACCGCCAAAGGCCACCACTACATCGCCGCGTTCGACCTTTTGCTCCAACAGCCATTCAACGGTACGGCTGAACTGCGGCCAGCCTTTGGTGGCTTCGCCGGGCGGCAAGGTCAGTGCCGACATTTCAATTCCTGCGCTGGCCAGTCCCGCGCGCAATGTATCAAGATGCAACGCGGCAACGTTATCATCGCTTACCACCACCACCCGGCGTCGGTTCAGCAGCGGCGCGATCCGTGCGCCGACCTGCTCCAACAACCCCGGACCAATCACCACATCATAGGACCGATCACCCAGATCTACGTGTACAGTGTTTTCCATCAGGTCCATTCCATTACATCGGGGCGGTATTTGAGCGCCTGTAGCACCCGGTCAACCATGTCTTCAATTGAGGCACGCCTATCGGACGCCACAGGAAGGTCCGCCTTGGCGTAAAGCGGCACCCGGGCATCATATAATTCACCTAGCGTTGCACGCGGATTGGCAGTTTGCAGCAGGGGGCGGGTATGGCGGTGCTTTACCCGGTTCCACAGCACGTCAAGATCGGCCTGAAGCCAAACTGAAACACCGTTTTCCGAAATGATTCGCCTATTTTCCGCTGCCAGAAAGGCACCGCCTCCGGTCGACAGGACACCGCGCTCCTCGGCCAGCAGGCGGGCAATGACCTGCCGCTCTTTCAATCGGAAAAAATCCTCGCCTTCGCGGGCGAATATCTCGGGGATTGATAGGTTCGCAGCGATTTCGATCTCGTGATCACTGTCCAGAAAAGGCACCTTCAGGCGCGCCGCCAAGGCACGCCCCACAGCGGTCTTTCCAGCCCCCATCATGCCAACCATGACAATGGTCTTTTTTAATTTTCCCGGTGTCAGGTCCGTCAGACCAGATCCATTTTTTTGCTCATTTTCGCTCATTCTTCAGTGAATGACGTGATCTTGTTGAAAAGGCCATATATAACTTGTGCAAAACACCAAGAAACAGGGCAGAGAGAAACCTATGGGCCGCATTGTCAAATACTTGATTTTCATCGTTATTCTGGGCGGGATTGGGCTGGTAGCATATGCTTATCTGGGGCCGTGGTTTGGGGCAGATTTCAGCGCACCCACTGCCGAAGTACGCAAGCCGGTGGTGCTGGATGCCAATTAAGCAGGCACTCCTGCCCTTGGCCGTGTACCTGTGCCTTGCCAGCACTGCCTATGCCACCGACCCGCTGTCGGCCATCAACTGGCTGCGACAAGCGCCCCCCAGCAACACCCTCCCCGGCACTGTGCTGCTAGAGCCACCGGTTACCGGATCGGCTTTGCAGCCACAAATCGTGGTCACACCGCTGGAAAACCTGGTGGTGCCTGTTGGTCTGGTCTCTCCCTCGGCCACTGGATTACCGGTGGATCTTTGGCGCGGCAGCGGGCCAGACACCCTGTCACGGCTGATAGGCCGGGTGGCAGTGCAGGACAACCCGGCGATGCAATCGCTGCTATTCACCCTGCTGTTGTCCGAGACCCGCCCCCCCAGTGGCACCGGGGATCAGTTGCTATTGGCCCGGCTGGACCGGCTGATGCAGCTTGGCGCTACAGATCCGGCACAGGCCTTGGCCGAACAGGCAGGCCCTGCCGGTAATCTGGCCCGGTTCCAGCGCTGGTTTGACGCCACCCTGCTAACCGGAGACGAGGATCGCGCTTGCGCCGCGCTAACCGCCAAACCCTATCTGTCGCCCGAATATGCCGACCGGATATTTTGTGCCGCGCGGCGTGGTGATTGGCAAACGGCGGCGCTGACCCTAGAGGCAGCCCATGCGCTGGAGCTCATGCCCAAGGCACAGCTGGATCTGCTGGATCGGTTCCTAAGCCCCGATATCTTTGAAATGGCACCGCCGCTGCCGCGTCCACAACACCCAAATCCCCTGACGTTCCGGCTGTTTGAAACCATCGGAGAGCGGCTGCCCACTGCACCACTGCCACGGGCCTTTGCCGCTGCGGACCTGCGCGATGTGGCGGGTTGGAAAGCCCAGCTAGAAGCCGCCGAAAGATTGACCCGCATCGGCGCATTGAACCCCAACCAACTGTTGGGGTTATACACCGAACGACTTCCTGCCGCCTCGGGGGGGATATGGGACCGGGTCGCAGCCTTGCAACGGTTTGAAACCGCTTTGAACACCACCAGCGATGATGCCGTGGCCAAAACCCTGCCCGCCGTTTGGCATGCCGTGAGTGAGGCCCAGATCGAAGTGGCCTTTGCCGATCTGTTTGCCGACAAACTGGCACGCAACCAACTAAACGGTGATATGGCAGACCTCGCCTGGCGCATTCGGCTGCTGTCGCCGTCATATGAGACGACCTCACAATCGATGCCACAAGACAGCCGTAAAAACCGGTTCCTTGCTGCCTTGGCACAGGGCAATCCCAACCGCGTTGCGGCCACCACTGCATTGGAACAGGCCATCGAGGACGGATTTTCCACAGCGTCCAAACCGCCCGCGAATTTGCAGCGCTTGCTGGACAACGGGCAATTGGGCGAGACCATTTTGCGCAGTATGTTGCTGTTTGAACAGGGCGCAACCGGCAACCTGTCGGACCTGAGCGCCGCCTTGACCACCTTTCGCGCGGTTGGGCTAGAAGACACCGCGCGGCGCGCAGCATTGCAGCTGATGTTGCTGGAAAGAGTCTAAGATGGCTCCGCACAATGCCGATCAGTGGATTTCCACATTTTTAGAGGCTCAGGCCGCCGAACTGGGCGCCTCGCGCAATACTCTGCTGGCCTATGGCCGCGATCTCAAGGATTTCATCACCTGGATAGCGCGTAACAACGCCGATATAGCGACCACCACACAACAGGACATCGAGAGCTATCTGATCCACTGTGATGCACAGGGGCTGGCCAAATCCACCCGTGCGCGGCGCCTCTCGGCAGTGAAGCAGATCTATCGTTTTGCCTTTGAGGAAGGCTGGCGCACGGACAATCCTGCCGTCCAGATCCGTGGACCCGGACGGCAGAAGAAACTGCCTAAAACCCTAGAGGTGATCGAGGTTGACCGCCTGCTGGATGCCGCCCGTCAAACTGGGCGCAGCCCTGCCAACAAGCTGCGCAATACCTGCCTGATGGAACTGCTCTATGCCACTGGAATGCGGGTGACCGAACTGGTCTCGCTGCCCGTCGTCGCCGCGCGCGGTGATCCGCGCATGTTGCTGATACGCGGCAAAGGCGACAAAGAACGGATGGTGCCCCTGTCGCCACCTGCCCGCCTGGCACTGGCCACCTGGCTACAGACACGCGATGATATCGAACAAGAGCGCAGTGCCAAGGGGCATAGCGACTCGCTGTTTTTGTTCCCATCACGGGGCAAGTCCGGGCATTTGACCCGTCACTGGTTCTATTTGCTGATCAAAGAGCTGGCCGTCACTGGCGGCATCGCGCCTGATAAGGTCACACCACATACCCTGCGGCACGCCTTTGCCACCCACCTGTTGGCCAATGGTGCCGACCTGCGGGCGATCCAGACTCTGCTGGGCCATTCTGACATTGCCACCACCGAAATCTATACCCATGTGCTGGATGCCCGGTTAAGCGAACTTGTACTGCAACATCATCCTCTGGCACAGGATGACGACGACCCCGACCCTATGGCTTGATTGATGCCCAGTCGCAGCCCATAACCGCCTTCTGTAGCGTATAATTTTGGACCTTTCATGGAAACCCCTTCGACCGTTTTGGACAATGCCTTTTGGATCACCGCCGGCATTATCATCCTACTGCTGGTGCTCTCTGCCTTCTTCTCGGGATCAGAGACAGCGCTGACCGCCGCCTCGCGGGGCAAACTGCGCGCGCAGGCTGACAAAGGATCACGCAGAGCCAAGCGGGCGCTAAAGCTGACCGACGACACTGAACGCCTGATCGGTTCGGTTCTCTTGGGCAACAACCTGGTCAATATCCTGGCCGCATCGCTAGCCACCACCATGTTCACCCGTGCCTTTGGCGAAAGCGGTGTGGCACTGGCAACGCTGGTGATGACCCTGCTGGTGCTGGTGTTTGCCGAGGTTCTGCCCAAGACCTATGCCATCTCCAATGCCGAAAAGGCCGCCGCAGCCGTTGCGCCGGTCATCAGCTTTCTGGTCACCATACTGGCGCCTTTTGTCGGGGCGGTGCGACTGTTCGTTCGCGCTGTACTGCGGCTGTTTGGGGTACAGATTGACCCCAATAGCAACGTGCTTGCAGTGCGCGAAGAAATCGCCGGGGCACTGCAATTGGGCCATTCCGAAGGGGTGGTGGAAAAAGAAGACCGAGACCGTATTCTGGGGGCACTGGACCTGTCCGAACGGGCCGTAGAGGAAATCATGTTGCACCGCTCTCAGATCGAAATGATCAACGCTGCTGACTCCGCTCAGGTGGTGCTGGAGCAATGTCTGAATTCACCCTACACCCGTCTGCCGCTGTTCCAAGACGAACCCGAAAACATCATTGGTGTGGTCCACGCCAAGGATGTTCTGCGTGAGATGTACGCCCAGATTGGTGGCTCCGAAGGTGATGCCAATGCGCTGCGTGATTTCAAAATCACTGAAGTCGCCAAGCCGCCCTACTTCATCCCTGAGACCACGCCCCTGGACGACCAGATGCGGCAATTCCTACGCCAGCGCGCGCATTTTGCACTGGTGGTGGATGAATACGGATCTTTGCAGGGGTTGATCACACTCGAGGATATTCTGGAAGAAATTGTTGGCGAAATTACCGACGAGTTCGATCCGGCGACCGAGATGCCCATTGAAAAAACATCCGATGGGAATTTCGTTGTGGACGGTGCCATGACCATTCGTGATTTGAACCGAGCCACCGAATGGACCCTGCCCGACGACGAGGCCAACACGGTTGCCGGCCTCGTTATCCATGAGGCGCAGATGATACCCACCACTGGTCAGGTGTTCTCGTTTCACGGATTCCGGTTTGAGGTCACTGAGCGGGCTGGAAACCGTGTTACGGCCTTGAGAATCAGACCCCTGAAGTAGCCGCCCTCGACCATTGGGCGACCGGACAACCCTAATACTGACGCGGCCGATGCGCGCTTGCTCCGGTCACGACACCTCTGGTCGTTTTTTGACAGGATAATCGGTCACATCCGTCCAGATTAGAACAATAGTGTTTTCTGGGAGATACGTGATGCAAACCACCACGCGTGTGGCCGTCATTGGTGGCGGAGTTGTCGGTTGTTCAGTGCTATACCACCTGACCAAATTGGGCTGGTCAGATGTGATGCTGCTTGAACGCTCTGAATTGACTTCAGGGTCAACCTGGCACGCAGCGGGTGGGTTTCATACGCTGAACGGCGACACCAATATGGCGGCGCTACAAGGCTATACCATCAGGCTGTACCGCGAGCTGGAACAGATCACCGGCATGTCCTGTGGGCTGCACCATGTGGGCGGCATCACCCTGGCGGACAATCAACAACGGTTTGACATGCTCAAGGCCGAGCGCGCCAAACACCGCTTTATGGGGCTGGAAACCGAAATAATATCCGCCGCAGAGATCCAGAAAATCGCCCCGGTGACCAATATGGACGGTATTCTTGGCGGCCTGTATGATCCGCTTGATGGCCACCTGGACCCTTCTGGCACCACCCATGCCTATGCCAAGGCGGCGCGAATGGGCGGCGCCACGATTGAAACCCATTGCAAGGTGATTGAAACCAACCAGCGTGCTGACGGCAGTTGGGATGTGGTCACCAACAAGGGCAGCATTCATGCCGAACATGTGGTCAACGCGGGCGGGCTCTGGGCGCGCGAAGTTGGGGCCATGGCTGGTGTCTACTTCCCGCTGCACCCAATGGAACATCAATATATCATCACTGACGAGGTGCCCGAAATCGCCGAAATCATCGACGGCGGTGGCGAACACCCACATGTCATGGACCCAGCCGGCGAAAGTTACCTGCGCCAGGAAGGTCGCGGCTTGTGCATTGGGTTTTATGAACAGCCCTGCAAGCCTTGGGCCGTGGATGGCACCCCCTGGGATTTCGGCCATGAGTTATTGCAGGATGATTT